>JAABUZ0100002013.1_pt1 | contig 35451 bp, 38 predicted proteins | sample 5562091 | NCBI WGS metagenome assembly JAABUZ01 (sample SAMN12813069, study PRJNA571459) | rock metagenome | isolation source: Antarctica rocks | place: Antarctica: Victoria Land, Linnaeus Terrace sud | collected 2015-12-21 | reverse complement strand
AGACCTGGCATCGTCGCTGAGCTTCGTTCGTGTTCCCTCCAAACGCCAGTGAGAGCTCATTCGCGATGCATGTTTCCGTAACTAGTCGTTGACCTTGATCATGGAAAATGTACACGAATGAATGAGTCCGGCACGTCATCTATTGGCATCTACAGAGTCCTCTGGACCAATCGCAAACTGCAGAAAGTCAAGTACTGGCAAGATGGCCAACTACGCTTTCATAGATTCAACAGCAAAGCCATGCTTTACGATGATTCCAAGAACCTCGTCGATCAGTTGTTCATCAGCCGCGGTTTCTTGGAGGTTGGAGAGGAGATCGAGTTTGACAGCGTGCTCGTCAGCATTGAAGAATTCGAAAAAGAGACGCTGCAGGAGTTATCTCGGGTCGTTCGAAAGAAGACCCCTGCTAAACCACTCATTCCAGAGCGACTTTGCCGGACGAAGAGTCATCCAAAGCGTAAACCAACCCACCAAACTCTAGAAACTAACGCACACCAAACTTCCTTCGCAAGACATGATGCGGAGGAGCCAGTAAAAGGGAAATGTGCAACGAAACCCACCCATAGATACGATCAAACCTCGAAACCTCACCTGACGTCCAAGGAAGGCATCTGCATCAGCGACGATCACGAACCTCCTACAAAGGTGGTTCTTGGAGAAAGCTGGCCTACTCATGGATTCCACGTCCAACATACATTACAGTCAAGCCAACCTGAATATCTAGAACCTCCAACTTTGGAAAGGAAAAAGCAAAGTCTTCATGGGAGGCGCAATGCAGTCCTCCAAAGCCTAGTTCCAAACCGTGGGCCACTTGTCAAAGGAAAGGAAAAAATACAGCCGATATTGATATCGCTAAGTGCTGTTGACTTGATAGGTTCTTGCACTACCATAGCACCGTCGATACCGGTCAACACAACAATCGGCAATTCGTTAGCGGAAGTTCAGGCTTGGGATGAGGCAGACTACGCCTCAGATTTCGATCTGCACGAGGTTGCCTCGGGAAACACACGAGCTCCCGTGGACGATGACAACAAACGGACAGGTGGTTTGCTTTGGGATACTCCAGAGGCTCACGATCTATTTTCTTGGCGTCCTCCAGGGCGGTAGCGCTGCATAAAAAAATATCATTTATTCTGTCAGGATTATGGAACAAAAAGATGGTATGACAAAAAGCTGCTCATGATGCAAAACGACTTTGCTTACTGACTCGTCTTTGGACTGTTCTTGGTAGGGTGGATACATCGTGCTTGCCTAAAGGTTAGTGTCTCTATGGGAAGAGCAACAAACCATTACAGCACGATCGAACATTCTCCATACCAAAAGTCTGATCGTTATGGAATCCAGTTGCTTGGCTTCCAAAGGTGGCATGGCTTCGAGCGTTGTGATGTGTCTGATACAATACATTCTCAGCCATGGTTTCTCTCGTTTTCGATCTCTGCATCGTTCGGTCTGCAACTCTGGACATTGTCGGATTCTTGGAAACTGGCTCCTCTCTGGTCAATAAATGTTTCAGAGACTATTGTAAGTTTGAAAGATCTTACATGTTTAAATACCTTAGTCCACATCTCGTGCCGTTGACCTGTCGGGGCGGTTATTTTGAGGGATCGTGTGGGTGTGTCTATAATGAGGCTAAGTTGGTGAAGACCAGGCGGTGAGATGTTCCTGTCCTCTACAACAGTCATGGTTTTTATGGAAACTATATTAGTCTGCAAGCAAGTAAAATGCATACCACTTCGAGCTTTAGTGTCGCTTTGTCCGGGTGTGGAAGGATCCACTACGCTCCAGTAGAGAGTTCGAGTGTAAGGGTGCAGCCAAAAGAAGCGTCTGTGACGGTTTTCTGACAGACTCGACCGGCCCGGATTCCTTGTGTATTTCCAAAGGTATTCTCCAATCATGGTCTGTGTGACTGCACGAACAAGCGGAGGGTCCATGGTGCCTGTGTATGGCGCTAAAAGAGACTGCTTCAGGTGAAATCTCTCGTCCACTTCTGATGCAAACGAGCTGACAGAAGATTTGACAGAAATGGTTCTGACTATACTTTCTGTCATCATTCCTGTATCCCTTGTCTCAATATGCGCTTCGATCAAACTAGTCATGACGCCCACGTCACACATTTTCACCGTTTCTACCTCAGATGGCTCCTTTGTAACCATTTTGATCTCTTCATACAACGATTTAGGAGCGACATTCATTACCATTGAAGTTGGTCTCATGCCAAAAACATTCCGGCTTAATAATCTCTCATTCATTTCACTTTGAACGTGAGCCATTTCTGAGTCGTATTCATCCGAGTCATTTTCAAGCAATTGAATGGCCCGATTTCTTACTGCGTTTGCCTCAGTTTCCGTGTCGTCGGAGCTGTCTGTCATCAAAGATTCTTCGCCTGTTTTGTAGTACTCGGTCTCATTGCCTGTATTCTCCGGCTCCGTTGCAGTCAGGTCATTGGCGGTCTCAAACACATCTGTTTCCCGGGCCGTTTCAAAACCTTCTGTCTCGCCGGCAGTTTGGAAATTGTCTCCCTCCCAATCAGAAGCTTCACTTTCTACCGATTCGATCTCACTTCGTGGACGTCTATCGGTACGCATTATGTCTCGGCTATTTTTCTTTGCATGTGCATTTGTCTTCCGCTTGCCAACCTTGGTAGATTTTTGAGATGAGCGATTTTCGGTAATCCAGTCCTCTTTGTCCTCAGATTCTGCTAATCGTCGCTTGAGATCACGGCTTTCGACTCTTTGTCGTTGAACGGTAGACTTAAGATTTGCAATGTGTCTTTGAGCATGAGAAAGAGAGGCTCTCATGGTCTCGGTCTCTAGATGACCATGACGAGACGGCGTGCCTTTAATTGGTGATTGAGGTGGGGAATTCTCTGGAGTGACTGGGTTAAGCTCAGTGTCGTGTTCTGGGATGTCTGAAAGGGGTTGCAGACCAGAAGCTACAGGTCGCGAGTTGGCCACCTTTTCTTCCTGTAGCTCAGATGCTAAAGCGTCAATTTTACTTGTTGCTTTCTCATTCTCCGCTTGAAGGCTCTCAATTTCGAATCGTAATGATGCCCTTTCTACATCTAGTTTCTGCTTAATCCGTTGTAGCTCGCTTTGCAACTCGGATTCATTATTTTTGAGATTCTCTTCACTTTCTTGAAGGTCTTTCAACACTTTCTTATTACTGTTGCGATCAAGAATGGATTTCTGTAGTAAATCTTGTACTTGAGATAACTCGCTACGGAGATTTTGAGCATCTAATTCTAGATTCCAGTTCTCCTCCTTGTAGCGGCCTGCAAATTAGTGTCGCCTATGCAACTCTCACCCTCCAGATCATTGGTGTCTCGAATCCTGATTTGGAGTAGCTGAATCTCAGCTTCCAGAGAATCTTTTGCTGTAGAAGCGGATTTTATTTTTTCATCCTTCTCGACAATCAGCTCATGCTGCCGTTGGCATTCTTCCAATAATGACTGTGATGTCTGTACAGCGTTTGCGGTATCTTCAGCACGCACCCTCGTTGGTCGCCTCGGCTTCTGGAATGGTTTCTTTGGTGACAGCAACCCATTAGCTGAGAGAACACTACACTCGTCTTGATTCTCTTTGTCTAAAAAATTGGATGTGTCTGAGCTAATATTGTAGCGCTTACCTTCTTCCATGAGATAGGATAGCTCGCCTTGAACTCCGCGAAGCTGCGCTGTCAGTGACGAACTCACTTTTTGCTCTTTAGTATCGCTGTGGTTTGCAATCTCTTTCTGGAGAGACTCTTGCTGGTTCAAATTTAGTTTGAAGCCCAATTCTCGCATGTTTTGCAGTATCTTCTGGATCTGAGCTGCGCACTTTTGGGGGTTATCGCTGAAGGTCTTATTATCGACATGAACGTTGATAGGACTTGCCCTTAAATGCACAATAGAGTCGCCCATGTCGGTTGGAAGCGGTCTTTTAAATCCAGACTTCGCCTCTGCAGTGTTGATGACGGGGCGAAGATTCCTTAGGGAGACTTGCCTTTCGTGATGTGCTTCAAAAAGCGTTGGTATGCCAGATTTGGAGATGAGTAAACAGCAACCATCGGTTTGAGATAAAATGAGTCTAAAATACATGTACTAGATTCCAATAACTACAAACCTATTACACTGACCTAAGTTTGGTTTCGGCAATACATTTTTGTCACATTGTGAAATTGCGATTTTATTTGATCTCATCTCACGTGGACACGAAAGCTGATGTTTAAGAGTCGCAAGAAGAATGCTAGTATCCGCAAGAAGCCGGTTGTCGAAGACAAAGACTCTGGAGGTACGAGCGATTCGTCTATCTCCAGCGCAGACGTTCGCACAGCCGTCGTGGGCGTGAAGCGTAAGCGTCACGGCATCGACGTCGGGGTGGAGTACAAGTCAAATCCATCAAAGGCGCTGACACAGAACGACGATGCAACAAAGGTGAGCAGCCTAAATGATTTGGAGAAGAAGTTGGAAGTGGCTGCTGTGCAGGGAGATGCGTCTGACAGTGTATACCGCGGACAGAAAGGGTACAAATTGTATGCACCTCAGCATGAGTCGGCATACATCAAGAAACGTGCAGGCCCAGTGCGAGCGCCAACAAATATACGCAGTGTCACGGTTATAGACTACCAGCCTGACGTGTGTAAAGATTATAAACAGACCGGTTATTGCGGGTTTGGAGACAGCTGCATATTCCTCCATGATCGAAGTGATTACAAGGCCGGGTGGCAAATTGACAGAGAGTGGGAAGAGGTACAGAGAAAGGCAGGGGGTCATGGCAACCAGCCTGTAGCGAAAGAGTCGGATAAGGCTAAAGAGAAGGAAGATGACATACCTTTTGCATGCTATATTTGCAGGGAGTCCTACAGGTCGCCCATCGTTACAAAGTGTAACCATTACTTTTGTGAGAGCTGTGCTATACAGCGGTATCACAAAGTTACCAGCTGTGCTGTCTGTGGAGCCAGCACAAATGGGGTCTTCAACGTGGCCAAGGGGTTGAGAGAGCGCTTAAAGAAGATGAATATGCAAACTCCAATAGATACAAAGTCCTAGTTCCCCTCTCCGTCCTCGTTGTATTCCGTGAAACATTCATTCAACCCTGCGCGTCACGTGTTTCAATTTAGCGGCAATTTGGTGGTGACATCAGAGGAAGCGCCTCCGCGGTAGTATGTCATTTCTGGCAGCACCGGAAGGGGCTCGCAGGGTCAAAGTATATGAGCTTTGCGAGGAGCGGTGGGTCGACAGAGGCACTGGATACTGCACTGGGCGAATTGAGAGGGCGCGGAAGCGTCGCGAGATACCACAGGAGCATGGAAATGGATTCCTGACTGTCAAGAGCGAGGAGGACAACAGTACCATCTTGCTTCGGTCAAGGATAAATAAAGAGGATGAATACCAGAAGCAGCAAGAGACGTTAATCGTCTGGACGGGGTCTACTGGCGTGGACATGGCTCTCTCGTTTCAAGAAGCAGAAGGGTGTCGAGAGATTTGGGACTTTTTGCTACAAGTTCAGAATCATCTGACCCCCGTTAACGGCTCTGATGAAGTCCTGTCGGACGAGAATGAAAACCTGGTCCTTATTCTAACCCCCGTCACCCTACCCATTCCCAGCCTGGAGAACTTACATCAGATCGAGACAATTGTTCGTGAGGCAAGTTTGTCTGTAGGTGGGCGAGAATCTCTTGCAAAATTCGTTTTACATGAGGTGGGTGACTTCCACTAGGAGTGTCCGCTGATAACAGGATTATCTCGTCCGACTGGTTCCGCTGCTCGACTCTGCAGAGGAAGGTCGTAATCTAGTAGACCTGCATCGCTTATGCAACATTGTCAAGCTTTTTAGTACATTTCTCTATATCCTCGCTGACTTAGTTCTGCTGAATGACCAGTCTATATTTGAATATGCTATGCGGGACGAAATTGTCCTGGGCTTTGCTGGTATCCTTGAATGTATGATTGCAATGTATGTGTGCTAAATACAGACGATCCCGATTTTCCAAACCATAAAGCAAATCACCGGGAATACCTGTCCGACGCAGTGCGCTTCCGGCAAATTGTTCCCATAGATAACGCCGAGACTCGTCGCAAAGTGCATCAAACTTTTCGTCTGCAGTACTTTAAAGACGTTGTACTCGCACGATTCATCGATGATGCAACTTACGGCTTACTGCACTCTCTTATCCTCTTTAATCAAATCGACATCATACAATATTTGCAACAGAATTCCGACTATCTCAATACCGTCTTTGACATTTTCAACACTGACGACGAGAAATGGAAGATTGATGCAACCTATTTCTTTGCGCAGTATTGTGCCACTGTCAAACAACTCCAACCCTCTGCACGCCTTGCCCCTTACAACGCACTCCTTAATCACGGCCTCTTTGACGTTTTCAATTTTGCTCTTAAGCACGAGACACCCGCTATCCGTCTTGCTGCTACAGATATTCTTACGGCAATTGTGGATAATGATCCTACTTTGGTGAGAGCAAGAATACTACGAATACACAACGACGACCCAGAAGCGCCTCAGTTGCTCAAAGTTCTTACCGACCTCATTCATCAGGATGAAGACTTTGGGCTCAAAGGACAAATTACCGAAACACTGCGAGTCATGTTGGATCCTCTTGCTGGGCCAGTGACGGAGACATATTGCAGGAACTCTGAAGCTGTACTTCGTCAACGCCAAGAAGATCCAGAAGCCGACAAGTTTCTCGCCTATTTCTACGATGAGCACGTCCAAGACTTACTAAAACCGCTCAGCTCCCTCGACGATCCAGATTCTGTGATAAACCTTTCGCGAAGGGAGAATGCCCTCTTCTCTCATCTTTGTGAACTTGTTTGCTATTTCACACGAATGCACAGCTTCCGCAGCAAGTACTTTGTCTTGACTTCCAATCTGAGTACCAAAATTGCATGGCTGCTACACAGCTCTGAGAAGTTCCTGCAGCTTGCTGCGCTGCGGTTCTTTCGTACATGTGTGGGCCTGAATGACGAGTTCTACACGCGGCATCTGATAAAGTTCAATTTATTTGGGACGATTCTTTCATTGATGAATAGCACGCATTGCAAAAACAATCTCATCAACTCTGCGTGCTTGGAGTTCTTTCAGTATATTTCCAAGGCAAGATATTGCGCTGACGTGTGACTAACTAGCAGGAAAACATGAAGTCAATCATTCATCATCTGGTGGACAAATACAGCGAGGCGTTGGCAAACGTCAGATATGTCGATACCTTTGCCGAGATTGTGGAGAAGCATAAAGGGAACCTCGACAAGCACGTGCATCCGCAGGATTCAGAGGGGGGCGCGACCGTGAATGGCGTGGGTCGATGGTCGGACGCAAAGCGAGAGGATGTGGAGGAAGACGTGTACTTTGGTGGAGAGGAGCCAACTTCTGCCGAGAAGCCGCTGGTGGCATACATTGACGAGGAGGCGGCAGCATTACGAGGCATGCAGAGGTCTTCTTCCGCACCCGAACTTTCCCCCATTGCGGAGGAAGAGGGCCCACTTCCGTATGAGGAGGTGGTGAGTGAGAAGCGCAAATTGGAGGACGATGATGATCTGGTGGGGAGTACGAGGAAGCGACGGATTGGGCTACGGCGGCGTAGCAGCGGCGATAACAGCATGTCGAGTCCGACGAAGAAGATATCCATTAGTTTTGGCGAGAGGCCGTCACCACCAAGATCATCTCCGAGATCACCAGTGGAATTTTCACCACCATCCCCTACCTCCCCGACATCGCCAACATCGCCACGATCACCAGCATCCCCAACATCACCACCGAGGCCATCACCAAAATCACCAAACTTGTAATATAGATATGTACAAGCATTATCTCACAGCTTTGCCTTTTTCTTGCCCACCACGGTGAGTCTCTCCAGAATGGGCTTTGGGTCCAGCGCGCCGGAAGGATAAGGGATAAAACTATTCGGCATCAGCCTTGCCCCTCCATCCACGACCAGATTGTGTCCCGTAATATTGCGCGCCGCATCTGAGAAAAGGAAGACCGTACCATCTGCCATGTCCTTTGGCAGTGGAAATTCCTGCAGCGGGATCGCCTCGCGCGCAGACTCTCGCGATTCCTTGTCGAGAAGGCGCTCCATGCCTTCTGTGTCTGCCGTCGGGCCGGGCGAGAGACAGTTCACACGCACTCCGAAAGGGCCCAGCTCCTTTGCCAGCACCAGCATCAGAGCATCGATAGCCGCCTTGGCAGCACACACATGCGCCTGGAAGAGCGCGCCTTGGTGATGTAGTGTGGCAGAGACAAAGAGGTAGGCGCCCTTTGTCTTTTTCACTTCCTCCATCGTGGCTTTCACCTGCGTCAGTCCACATCACTAGACCGTGCCTACCGTATGGAAAGTGCCCATCACATCGATATCCATGACCGTCTTGAATGCATTCGCGCTCAGCTCAGAGACGGGGGCAAGGAAGTTGCCTGCGGCGCCAGCAACCACAAAGTCGATGCGCGAGAGCTCGCGGACCGTCTGCTCGGCTGCCTGCCGCATACTCTCCATATTGCGCACGTCCGCTGCAATGCCAATCACGCGCGCACCCGCTCGTAGCGCGGACATCTCCTTGGCTGCCTGCTCCGTGACTTCCTTGCGCCGGCCAATAATCGCTGCGTCTGCGCCCAGCAGCACCAGCGCCTCCGTCATCCGCCTGCAAATGGTGCCAGCGCCGCCTGTGACCAAGGCCACCTTGCCCTGGAAGATATCCCTCCGCCAGACCTGGCTCATCATCCTCGGTCAATCATACCACCAATCAGGTCCTACGTACCAAAAAGCGTGGAACCATGTACGACACGCAAATCATGCGTACAAGCCGCGAGCTATATCCTTCCATGACGAACTGGACTTGGCGGATCACGAGAGATCTGGCGGGTTCACTGAGGACTAATTCTGCGTCTGGCAGAAGATGTCGAGCTCTATGCGGTCCCGTCAGCCATGGGCTCTGGCCAATCAGAGTTGCTCATATCTTGTCTCATCCTGGCTATCTCCTACAAAAGTGCCCTTGGGCAAGACCAGGCCCGGCGATGAACAAGTATGGGAGATGCTGTAAAGAGCATCACGCACAGCGTGCGGTGACTGAGTCTTCTAATCTATCCATCATCTACTTTACAACCGATCTCCATTCTATTCCCATAAAGTCAAGCAAAACTAATGTCTCACTCGTTGACGGGCGCTCTGTCTCTTCAGAGGCGCTTCCTCCACCTTGGATACACGTCGACGAGACCCTGTGGTGTCTGTCCGTTTCACGCTTGCAACAGGTGTAGGCTCTTCTGGTCCAGTCAAAGACAGTCGAGAGCTTGCCGTATCACCCGCCGGGGTGGTTTCCTCGTTGTCCACCATTTTTCCTACTTTCCGTTTCTTCGAGATGATTCCTTCTTGTTGGTCAAGAGCGTTCACTTCAGTTGCAATTTTGCCCGCCATCTTCTCTTCATCTGCTTTTCTGTCGTTTGCACTGCTGGCTTTCTTTTCCTTTCCCTTGACCATCGCTGTCTTGACAAGGCCAGGCTCGTCAATGACCTCTTCTGTTGGGATCTCGTCCTGTTGCGCCTTTAGTTTTCTCCTGGTTGGCTTCGAATTTAATTGCTCGCTGTTGACTTCTTCTGCTGCAGTCTCGTCCTGATTTTGTAGTACCCTCTTCTTCCTTGCAGGCTCTGACTTCACGTCCTTAACCTTCACTTCTTCCGCGGTCTCGTCTGGCTTCTTTGCTTTAGCCTTTCTCATGACCGTCTTCGACTTCTTCTCCCCACCATTGACTTCGTCTGCTGCAGTCTCGTCTTGCTTTTGCGATACTATCTTCCTCCGGCTCGGCTTGGACTTGATGTTTTCGCTGTTGATTTCGTCCTCGCCGTGGATTCCATCTACTGCATTCTCGTCCTGCTTCTGGACTTTTGTTTTCCTCCGACTCGGCTTCGACTTGATCTCCTCACCTTTGCCTTCTTCTGCAGCCTCGTCCTGTTTTTGGACCTTCGTTTTTCTAGTCGGCTTTGTCTTCACCTCCTCCCCATTCTCGTCGATCTCCACTTTCTTCTTCCGACGCAACGGAGGAGGCTTGAGTCGTTGTTCATCTCCTTCAGGCCAGTATCCTTCGAACTCTCCGCGATCTGCTGGATCCGACACAGGCTGAATAGGATCCGGGACGCGTGGGGCCGTCAGATTCCACAATTTAGCCAGTTCAAAGACGGCCTGCTCTTTATCTTTAGCTTCAATCATCAAGTCCATATTATTTGCGCAAGGAGGGAGATTCCTTACGCGCGCAGAGTGCTTTCGTCGTTCATAATTAGTCACCGCAGCGTCTCGTGCTTCGGAGTAGTGCTGCTTTGGAGTGATGCCTTTGCGCGTCCATGTCTCGGTGATTGCTGGGATGTAATCAAGGATCTCTAATGTTCCTTCTCGCAAGCTCCCCGGCATAATATTCTGATGGTGCCAATCCAAGACCAGAGGGATATTGAGCTTTTGACAGGTGGGCAACAAATCCTGCACGGTCCAACTCACATCGTCATTCTCTAGCACGAGTCTGCGCTTGACGCCATCAGAGAGCTTTGCATAGTTCTCATGGAATCTCGCCAGCGTTGCCTCTTTATCGCCAAACATGCCGCCCATGTGAATAATCATGATTGCATCTCTATCACTCTGATCCTTGAGGCCCAAAGTAGTCAGCAGCTCGGCATGATACTCCAAATCACGGAAACTGGCTTCTACCACTTTCTTATTTGGGGACGCAAGCTGTGTGAATTGGCCAGGGTGGGTAGTCAGTCGGTGTCCATATTGCATGGCTAGCGCGCCGGCCGCTTTCAGCTCCGCGGCCGCATGTTGAAGATGATACCCGTATTCCGCATGGCTAGCAAACGGAAACATCTCGGACGAGACGCGAAGAAACTTGATGCCGAATTTCTCGTTCCAGGCAATCAAGCCAGATAAGTCTGCTGCATTCTTGCGACCAAGCTCCAAGACGTGCTTCATCCCGAACTCCTCCTTCTTGATTGTGTCGATGCGGCAGGTGCGGCTACAGAAGACGGGCTCACGAAGAGCGCGCAGCACGGTGTTTAGACATGCGTAGCCGAGGCGTCCTTTCCATGGCAATGGCCGCGATTCGGAGTTCAAGGGAGGCAGCCGCGAGACTACCTCCTCCAGCTGCGCTTTTGGTGAGACATCACTTTCATCCGACGGCGAATAATCTCCAGGAGAGCCTTCTCTCGAGGCGACTTTGCTCTTCTTCCTTGCCATGATCACGATCCCTGGTTGCAGTAAGGAACGTCCGAGATGCGTCGATCCTTTAGCCCTATTCACCAGATGCAGCATACGTTGATTTCATGTCCATGACGCATCAGATGCAAACGGATGTTTGGATAAATCTTACTATCTCTATACACAGCCAAAACATGCCCTCATCCTTGCTCTCATCCAACCCTGTCGCCCGCTACACCTGACCCTCCAAGAAGCTGTCGCGCACGCTGGCGTCGAGGTATCCCGGGCGCGTATCCAGCAGAGTAAAGACCTCTGTTGGCGGTTTTAGGCCCAGCCGTTGTGCGCGCTGCCATCTCTCTAAGCGGGTAAGGCCCACGCACGGCCCATACTTGTAGCTATTGTCAAAGTTCTTGAGAATGGTCTGGATGATGCTCTGCTTGCCTTGGTGCACCGGCGACGCAATATGGCTGTCCCTGATTTCTTGAGCACACCTCTTGATTGCTGCGTCCTCTGGGTCCATCTCACGTGCCGGCGCCCCGACGTCCGCTTTCTTCGGCTGGACAGGAGGAAGGGACTGCCGGGTCGCGCCCTTCTCTACGGCCTTTGCCACTCCCTTGGTCTTTTCATCTTTCCCTTTGCCTTGCACTGGTTTGATCACTTTTGACCCCAGGGAATCCTTTAGTGACCTTTGGTTGCGACCTGCTTTCGCCATGGTGGTTGCTGAATGGGGTCTCCGAATGTGACATGCTCGACTCTGCACACAATACATGAACCCATTTCAAAATACGAGTACAAGTAGCAGGTAGACTATGCAAGACACCGTCTCCCTCTCCTTGCATATTCCCACTTCCATCCGCATCCGTCGCTGCTTCCAGACTCACCACCACGAAATCGCTCCCCATCCCCCCGACGTCCAACGCCACACTCACCCTCAGTCAACGCCTCCACCCTCAGGGTTATCTTTCCCCTTTCACGACGGCAGGCACACCGAAACATGAGCTACTACAACCAGTCGCTGTCTCGAGCAAGGGCGCGCTACGAGGCCGCCCGCTCCTTTGACATGGACGACGACTTCCTCTTCTGCCCCGCCACGACAGAGCACGAGCTGTCGCAGCAGTCGTACGACAGCACCTCGTCGTACTCCTCGTCCGACTCTCCCCACACCTCGCCCACGACACATCAAGCGCAACCGTTCTATCAATCGCAGTTCCATCTACATCCACCGCAGCAGCAGCCTTCGCTCATGCAGCCGCCCCCGCAGCTACATCCGACGCCACAGCAGTCCAAGGCGAGCATGATTGCACGCAGCAAGTCGCCCAAGAAGCGGACTGCTATTGCTATCGTGGACCCGACGACCGGCATGCGCATCAGCTCGCCGCCGCTGGCCCAGCAGCAGGCGGCTTTGCAGAAGTCACTGGCAGGCAGCGCGCTCAACCCCAAGCTGGCCTTCCAGTCCGCGGGATATGGCTACAGCGGACGCAAGATGTGGTGACGACAGCGTGGAGGAGAGGCGTCTTTTGCTGGATGAAGGATGGAAGGAAGGAAGGAAAGGTGGTGGAGCGGCGTGAATGAGCCATCAAAGTGTATTTACCTGACGACAATGTAATGATTTTCCTGTCTTGTCTTCTCTCCTCGTCTTGACCTCGTCGACGAAACACAAGCCCAGCAGACTGGGAAGAGAGATCATAATATATGATGCTGTCGACAAGAATGAGAGCGCTGCGCCCGCTCGTCAAGCTGCCGAGGCCAGCGCTTGGTCGCTTTGCCACTGGGTCGCATTACCATGCCGACAATCCCGACGTCATCGAAAATGCGAAAGAGAAGAGCAAGAAGGGCGACAAGTGGGTGCCGGAGGCTGCCAGCGATTCGGAGGCGGCGGTCAAGGCCGATCGGGGGGAGACGGACCACATGGATGTGAAGCAGCTGCAGGAGGAGAGCCTGAAAATGCACAAGGACAAGAAGTAGGAGAAGCAAAGGAGAAGGAGGGCAGCGAATGAAGGCAGTGCGATGAACCTAAACTATTCAAGTACATGCATTCCAGTTCTTCCAATTCCAGTCCCGCCTTGGTCCGTTTGTCCGTGTTACTTCAATATGATAATGAGGAGGACGAGCACAAAGATGAGGAGGATAATGACCCCCAGGGATTTATGCTCCCTCGCCTTCTTACTAAAGGAGCGCAGATTCCTCCTCGCCTTGTCTATGCGCGTTTGCGAGCGATCCACCATTCCGTCCACGTCATCTAGGAGCTCCACATGATCATCCAGCTCATCACCTATCTGAATCGAGAGTTCATGCTGCCGCCCAATACTTCGCGAGAGTCTATCCAATGAAGCGTCCTGGTCCGTCATGATCTCCTGCTGCAGCTCCATGTGCTGGCTGTTGTCCAGACCGGCAGTCCGCTCCACGTCCGGATCGTCTTTGAAGCGCACGCTCTTTCCGCCCTTGCTGCGAAAGAGCGCTGCTCGGTCTTCCGCGTCCTCCTCATCGTACTTCCCGGCTGTCCTCGCCTTCCGCCGCTCCAAGGGCAGTAACAATGGCGGGTCGGCAGTCTCTAGCTCGGACGGCCCCTCCTTCACCATCTCTACTAGCTTGTCGAATCCAGTCTGCAAGCGCACGAGGATATCCTGGTTCTTGCACAGCCGCTCATAGCTCACACTCCCGTCCTGCTCCGCCGCGCGCTGCTCCTCGTCCAGCTTGGTGATCCCCTCGCGCAGGGTGCGAATGCTCTTGACCATCTCTGCCTCGTCTGCTGCCTGCACCTCCAGCCCCATATCGAGTGCCCTCCTCCGCTCCAGCACCGAGACCAGCGTCTGGTCCAGCAGCATGCTCAGCTTGGACGCCATGGTGTGTTGACGAGACGAACTGTCAACACCAAGATGGACGAATCGCAGCACATTGGAAGTCAGCGATCATCTGCGCTGTCCCATGTGCAGGAGATCCCTCATGGACCGGTGCCGCCGCCGTGTGGCGACTTCTTCTATTGCTGCTGCATTGCTCGGGCCGCGGTGTCGCAGCAGGTCTGCCTTGGTGACAGGATCCCATTTCGTGAACTGAAAGAGGCCCCGCGCGGCTGATCAAGGGCTTGGTCAATGAGCTAAGAGCGCTGAGAAGAAAAGGCTGCTCTTTACGACGCAGAGGTGTCTGCTGGAATCCCACGAACACACGGCTCTGTCGAGATGGGCTATACGCCCTGTGAAATCTGCGGAGACGTGCATGACGATGACTGGCTGGAGAAGGTGGTCGGGTGCTCTGCGGGGTGTATGGGTTCCGCATGGGCCGGCAAGAGACGGAAGCTGCTGTTGCAAGAGGCCTCCTGCTGATGGGCCACACTGGCCCCCGTCTCGGTGGCACAGGCAGCTCGCATGGCGGCACAAGGAACGGCCTGCACGCACTTTTACATTGACATGAGGGGACTGAGAGGGCAGATGGCATGTAGACTTGACGTGCAGACATGGCTAATTCACGCCGCGAGATGAACAACCTGCGGGGAATGCGTGGCGGAGGGGGACAGGGGCATCTTGGCGGCCCTACGCAGCGAGAATGTGACGCTCAAGGACGAGCTGGTGGAGTTGCGGGCATTGTTGAATTTGCGGCTGCAGCTGCACTGCGAGATGTTTGACCGGAGGCGCAAAACCCGAATGTAAGAAATACATATTCCCTTACTACTCAACCCGACAGCGACGCCATCACTGTTTGGTAGGATCGTGGCTCAGCTGAGTATGTACACAATTTCGCATAAGGATCTGATGGCTGAGTCTTCTTGGCAATGTGGCACTGGCTTGCGCCCCGCAGCAGACAAGCAGCGGTGTTACTTCCGCGCTTTTACATATAGTCCCGGGTAGCCCACTAGTTGGGACTATCAAGCACCTGCCCTACTGAGTCGTCAAACACACCGGAAGAGACACCAAAGCGCCGCTCGTCAGAGTAGTCAACAGGATTTCCAATTATGATCATTCCCTCTTGTACATTACCTCATCCTCCTCCTCCTCTCCCTCGTGACCATTGTTGGTGGTTGAGGCGTAGTGAGTGGTCCACAACATCACGGACCAGACTCGCGGTCAAACTCACGCAACAGGGGCACAACACCAGGTCTGGGGCAGGAAGGGAGCACAACAGGCAATTGCTCTCTCCTCCACACAGTCCAATGGAGGAAGACCCCCAGCGACGCATCCAGGATGTGTACCGCAAGATCGAGCGCGAGCGAAACATCATTCAGGGGGCCCAGAACATGCGGCAGAAGACGCCCAACACGGAGGTAAGGCAGCGGCTGCAGTCCAATATACGAGAGTCCGAAAGGAACATCGCATACCTTGAAGCCCGCATGAAGGAGATGCAGGTTCGGCAGATGCAGAAATCAGTCAACGGCCGCCTCTCTGACGATGCCTCGCGAAGACGGAGGTCGGATGTCCCGCCACCTATCCCGCCAAAAGATTTGCTGGGACTGGGGGAAATAGGCAATGTGCCGACGGCTGAGCAGCTGGCTGCCAATACACCCGGTCCGCACGTTCCACGCGCCCGACCCAACTACTCTAAGCTCGACCTCGTCAAGTATGACACGCCTCACATCGGCCCACGGATACAGTTGATGCTGCAGACACTTGCCTTCAAGCTGAGTTTGGAGAAACAATTCAAGGAGGGCATAGAAAAGATGGCCAAATTGTATTCCATGGAAGGAGATCGACGAAATAGAGCCGACGCCGAGAGCAAGCGAATCGAGAATAGCCAGAAAATAAGTCTGTTGAAGCAGGCCTTGAAGCGGTATGAAGATCTGCATGTGGATGTGGACGAGGAAAAGACGCCGGACGACGACAGCCTCAATGCGCCAAACACCCGCCGTCCGTTGTCGGGCCGACTGCAGATTGTCGTGTCTGCCGTCAAGGATATCGATCACGCTTCCACGGGCCGATTTCAGCGAGCGCCCGAGACGTATGTCGTGGTCAAGGTGGAGGACGTGACGCGCGCCCGAACCAAGCCCTCCCGCACGGATCGCTGGGGGGATGAGTTTGAAATTGATGTCGACAAGGCAAATGAGATTGAGTTTACAGTGTATGACAAGCAGACAGAGCATGCCGTGCCCATTGGTCTGCTATGGATTAAATTATGGGACATCATGGAGGAACTGCGAAGAAAAAGGATCGAGTCCGACCTGGCCGGGAGTGGCTGGGTCCGCGCCGACAAGACGGAAGGAAGTGCGCGTACAGATTGGGGCCCAAACAACGGCGACGCGAGCGCCTACCAAGCGCAGTCTCCGCCTGACCACGACGAGCAGGAGTCGAGTATTACGGGGGTGACGGCTTGGTTTACGCTGGAGCCTGTGGGACAGATTAACCTTACCCTCAACTTCATCAAACACAGTACCGGAGGAAAGCGACCGTATGAGGGTCATGGGTTGGGAAGACAGGGTGCGATCCGCCAGCGACGGGAGGAAGTGCACGAAATGTACGGCCATAAATTCGTGCAGCAGCAATTCTACAACATCATGCGGTGTGCACTTTGCGGCGAGTTTCTCAAATACTCTGCTGGGATGCAGTGTGATGATTGCAAGTACACGTGCCATAAAAAGTGTTATCCCAAGGTCGTCACCAAATGCATCTCCAAGACGACGTCGGAGATGGACATGGAGGATGAGAAAATCAACCATCGCATTCCGCATCGTTTTGAGGGCCTCACGAACATCAGCGCGAACTGGTGCTGTCATTGTGGGTATATTTTGCCGCTGGGAAAGAAAAATGCGCGAAAATGCTCGGAATGCGGCTTGACCTGTCACACGCAATGCGCACACCTGGTGCCAGACTTTTGCGGAATGTCCATGGAGATGGCGCATCAGGTGATTGGTGAGATGCGAACGGTAAAAATGCATCGACCGCTTGCTTCCCCCGGTCTTAGCAACCGAACACTCAGGGAGCCAAAAAGGAAGCCGCTCCCACAGCCACAAATCCCGTCGACTGCGCCAATCGCACAAGCTCCATCTCAAAGATTGCCTTCGATCGATGATGGACGCAGTACGAGCAGCGGGGAGATCCCTCTACCACCTCCATTTCGCCATGCCGAAACAGCGCCTGAACGAACCCCAGTCGTCTCCCGCCTGTCGATTCCGTCTGCAGCGAGTGGCGAGGGTGTGAGTGCTGCGAAGTCCGCATATCGACCATCAATCACCGAATCTAGATCAGACACACAGCAATCTTCATCCGCGACGGCTGCTGCTGCCGCGGCTCTAGGGGGGAAGCAGACTCCCATCTTGGTGGGCAAGCGACAGCCCACGCTGCCATACCAACCACGCCCCAATGATCAACAAGCGCGCGTGGCGTCGTCGATGCAAGCCCAAGCACGGCAATCCCCTCCCCCATCTCCCCAGAGCCGGCGCTCGATCGAAAGCACCATTCCCTACCCATCGGGCACCGCTCAGTTGCCACAGTTGCCTCCCCTGCAGGTAGTAGGCGAGCCTCCTCAAAAAGCGGCAGCATCCGCAGCATCTAGTATCAGTCGCCGCAAGATGGGCCTTGACGACTTCAATTTTCTTGCCGTGCTGGGCAAGGGTAACTTTGGAAAGGTGATGCTGGCGGAGGCAAAAGCGACGAAGCGGCTTTATGCCATCAAGGTGCTGAAGAAGGAATTTATTATTGAAAACGACGAAATTGAAAGCACGCGCTCGGAGAAGCGGGTCTTCCTGGCTGCCAATAAAGAGCAACATCCCTTCCTAATCAATCTGCATGCCTGCTTCCAAACCGAGACGCGTATCTATTTCGTGATGGAGTATATAAGTGGCGGCGATCTTCTCTTGAACATCCAGCGCGAGCAATTCACGCCGCGACGCGCTCAGTTCTATGCGGCAGAAGTCTGCCTGGCGCTGAAGTACTTCCACGACAATGGAATTGTGTACAGGGATCTCAAGCTGGATAACATCTTCCTGGCTCTGGACGGTCATATTAAAATAGGCGACTATGGGCTGTGTAAAGTGGAGATGTGGTATGGAAATACGACGAGCACGTTTTGCGGGACGCCAGAGTTCATGGCCCCGGAGGTTGGTTTCATGTGCTCCCCAACTAATCATAGATCCTGCTGGAGCAAAAGTACGGTCGCTCGGTGGACTGGTGGGCATTCGGCGTGTTGATCTATCAAATGCTGCTTGGGCAGTCTCCCTTCCGCGGCGAAGACGAAGACGAGATCTTTGACGCCATTTTGACGGACGAGCCATTGTACCCCATTCATATGCCGCGGGACTCTGTCTCTATTCTACAAAAGCTGCTGACGCGCGAGCCCGAGAACAGGCTTGGGTCGGGGCCGGGCGATGCAGCAGAAGTCATGGCGCATCCTTTCTTCCGGGGCATCAATTGGAGCGATATCTACGAGCGCAAGGTGGATCCGCCGTTTGTGCCAAGGATTACGTCCGAGACGGATACCTCCAATTTCGACTCGGAGTTCACGAGCGAGATCCCGGTCTTGACGCCAGTTCATTCAGGTAGGAGAAAGGAAACCATAAGGCTGACTTTAGTACTGACGCAGACGATGCAGGAACAGTTCCGTGGCTTTTCCTACATGCACGCCGAGGACGCCAATTGATCAAGGATGGAGGCAATATAACACGACTGATGAGAGGGATTGTATCATAAAATGCATTCATGGTTGCGAAGCGTATGACTAGCGTATGTGAATATTGGCGTACTGGTCCTGGAGAGAATCAGTCTGCAAGCGCTGAATCTGCCTATAGTGATCATTACGAGCGTGTATGATGTGCAGCGCAAGCGCAATCGCCTCCCACACATCTCCATCCGGATCTGAAAAGTCACACACATGTAAGGTCCGCACAGGTGCTGCGTGCTGTCCGCAATTGAGCGCCACCAGCGCTACAATTGGTCCTGAAATCGCAATCCCAAAACATGTCCCCTCCTCCTCATCCTCACTCTCTCGCTCTTGCTCTTGCTCTTGTACTTCTTGCTTTATTCGCATAAGCACCTCCTCACATCGCATCGCGCAGTCCTCATGCGGATCCGCACGCGTGCGCGCCATACGTGGATCCATACGATATAGAGAACTGAATGCCCAGGCAAGGTATTGTCGACATTCTGCTTCGACAAGATACTGCGCCGCATAGGAAACTGGACGCGAGATGCTAGCTTCCATGCTATCCCGCACCCTCCCACCCAACACGGCCAGTCTCTCAAATGCCACTTTAGCGCGAAAGTCATCGCTTTTGTCGTCGTGCAGGAGGGGCGATATGATGGCGGGTTGATGGGGATTGCAGAAGAGGCGTTGTGGCAGGTAGATGAAGTGTAAGGACCAGGTGTGTGGGAATAAAGCCACCTGGCCACGTTGCTGTAGGTCGGAGAGTAGACGCTGCATAGTCTGCGTCAAGTCGGAGGGGGCCTGAAGGTCCATCTGGGCTGGATTGGGCAGGTGTCAAAGTCTCTTCATTCGTCATCGTGGCGCTGCCGTGTCTGTTTCAGGGAACAAAGAACATCAGACTGCACTCGTGAGGGAGTCCCCGCCCTGTGCTCATTCGTTCTCTTCCCCGCGTGTGATGAAGGATGGGTGGCCCCGGACGCCGCGCAGAGTGGCCGGTAGCGAAGTGGGTGTGTTTTGCACGTTGCACGGCACGTTGCACAGAGGGGATGATTACGGTTTATACGCTAGTGATCATGATCTTCCTCCTGCCTCCTTTCAGGATCCACTTTGACCATCGTATCTATGCGCAGGACAGCAATGCACGCCTCCACCGCCGCCTTCAGGCTTTTCACTTTGCTCATGGAAGGCTCCAACACCCCCACCTTTGTCTGATCGACCACCACCCCATTCAGCAGATCCAGCCCATAGTTGCGATAACTTCGCTTCTTGTCGGAGTCAGCAGAGGATTGGCTGGCAGCATGGTAGGATCGTAAGATGGCAGTCAGCTCCGACGAGTCTTTTGCTGCATTCACAGCCAGCGTCTTTGGAATGACTAGGAGTGCAGAAGCGAATTCAGCAATAGCTAGCTGCTCTCGCGAGCCCTGAAACACGGTTAGTAAAGAAAATAAAAGGACGTACCACGGTGGTGGCGAAGTTCTCAAGGTATATACTCAGGGCAGTCTCAACAGCCCCTCCCCCCGGAACAACAACGCCGCTCTCAAGGGTGCGCTTGACAACAGACAAGGAATCATGAATGGATCTCTCCATTTCATCAAGCTGGTACTCGTTGGATCCACGCAGGATGATGGAAGCGGACGTGAAGGCTTTTGTTCCTTTGACAAGAATGCACTCGTCGTCGGATATCCTCTCCTGGACCACTTCCTCTGCGCTCCCAAGCGACGAGGCCTCAAATACTTCGTCGCCTTCAAGATTGGAGAGAGAGCTAATGAGCGTCGCACCTGTCGCCTTTGCAATTCTTCGTAAATCCTCCTTCTTGCATCGTCGTACGCCCATCACTTTTGCTTCCACCAGCGTCTTCAAGCACATGTCATCGATTCCTTTGGTGGTGAAGATGACATTGGCACCCGCCTTCAGGATGAGTTGAATCTTCTCCAGTACCATTTGCGTCTCCCGCTGCCGTATGGCTTCGAGTTGGTTGGGGTCGTCAATGGTGATATTGACGCCCATGGCCATTCTCACCTTTTGCAGATTCATATCCAGACACGCGATTTTCGCATTCTGGATCCGTGTCTTCATAGCCTGACTCGCGACCTGGCAATTCATGGCATACCCCTTCACCAACATGGACTCGCGAGACGATTGACCGTGGGCCTTTAAAATATTGACCGCCTTGACCGGATACCGCGACTCCTGACGACTATTCGTGCTCTTGACCGACTGAATCGCATCGACAGCCATCTTTGCAAAGAAGTCTGCATCGCTGCCGAGGATCTTGCTGGACATGCTTGTCTTTGCAATCGAGATGAGGCAGTTCTTCCCCAGGAGTTCGACCTTGGTGGACATAACGTCGGTCAGGTACTTGATGGCCTCCCGCAGCGCAAGTCTGTAGCCGCTGATGATGGTGGTGGGGTGGATCTTGTTCTTGACCAGCTCGTTGGCACGCCTCAGTAGTTCGGCGGCGATGATAACGACGGAAGTAGTGCCATCGCCCACCTCCTTGTCCTGCTGCTGGGCCAATTCCACCAGGATCTTGCCAGCCGGGTGCTCAATGTCCAAGAGGCCCAGGATGGTAGCCCCATCGTTTGTCACCGTGACGTCCCCGATATCATCCACCAGCATCTTGTCCAATCCAACCGGGCCCAGCGAGGACTTGACCACGTTGGCGATCGCCTGAGTCGCCAGCACATTCTGATCGCGAATATCGCTGCCACTGATCTTCTCGCCATTGAGGAAGAGCGTCCCCGATCGTGGCTGCTGGAAGACTTGGGCCATGGTCTTGCTATCAGGAACACTCCCACGAACGAGAGGATAAGATGGCATTCACCACCATCAGTCACGAGCCAGCTCCATCCCTGTCTGCGTGGAAGGTGGCTGTGGGCGACTCATGTCCCCCAGAATGCAGCTTCACGAAGACACTGGTGCTGAAGCAGAAGACAGGTAAGGCACCGGGGCTGTTGGTATGCATTGCCCTGGAAGCGACGGAAACGCGGACAAACGTGATTGCAAAGGCAGTGGGTGCGAAAGAGGCGAGGATGGCGCCTGTGGACATGATTGAGCAGGTCCTGCATGAAAAGCCCGAGAATGTCTCCTTCCTGTCCATCACCCACAACAACGCGGCTGCCATTCAGGTTGTCGTGGACGCCAAACTCCTCACACATAAAGGCCCTCTTGCATTTCACCCCTCCGATACGAGCAAAACCGTCTTTGTCTCCCACGACGACGTGAAGAGCCATCTGCAGAGAGTAGGCTGCGCGTTTGTCGAGCTCGACTTTGGGGAAGTGCTGGTCTCTGCTGCAGCCAAAGCAGTGCCGAAAAAAGTGTCGAAGCCTGGCAAGGATGACGCAAAGATCGATGGCGCGGCACTCATCGGGATCACGATACAGAAAGAGCTGGATTTCTCATCATGGTACCAGCAGATCTTGGTCAAAGGCGACATGCTGGAGTATTATGATGTTTCCGGCTGCTACATCATGCGTCCATGGTCCTATGGCATCTGGGAGAGGATACAGAGGTGGCTGGACGACAACATCAAATCCATTGGGGTAGAGAATGCGTACTTTCCTATGTTTGTGTCTAGCAAGGTGCTCGAACGGGAGAAAGACCATGTCGAGGGGTTTGCTCCCGAGGTGGCGTGGGTGACAAAGGCGTAAGCATTTCTAAATCACAGCTAATGGTAGGGGAAACACGGATCTGGATGAGCCGATCGCCATCCGACCTACCTCGGAGACAGTCATGTATCCATACTACGCAAAATGGATCAGAAGCTATCGCGACCTTCCACTCAAATTAAACCAATGGAACTCGGTGGTGAGGTGGGAATTCAAGCACCCGCAGCCCTTTCTTCGTACGAGAGAATTTCTGTGGCAAGAAGGACATACTGCACATCTCTACCAAAAGGAAGCAGCCGACGAAGTAATGACCATTCTTGACTTTTACGCTGGTGTATACGAAGAACTCCTTGCAGTCCCGGTAATTAAGGGCCGCAAGACGGAAAAAGAAAGGTTTGCAGGTGGTCTGTTTACGACAACATGCGAAGGTTACATTCCAACAACAGGTCGAGGAATTCAGGGTGCTACAAGCCATTGCCTGGGACAGAATTTCAGCAAGATGTTTCAAATTACGGTGGAAGATCCAAACCCGAAAAATTTGTCCGAGGATGGCGAAGTGAAGAAACTGTTTGTTTGGCAAAATTCATGGGGTCTCTCCACGCGAGTCATTGGAGTCATGGCAATGATCCATGGAGATAACAAAGGTCTTGTCATTCCTCCACGGGTAGCTCAGTACCAGGTGGTCATCGTTCCATGTGGTGTCACTGCAAAGAACGCAGAAGAATCAAAGCATGCTGTCGATGAAGGGATCCAGAATATCATTAAGGAGCTGAGGAGTGCAGGCATACGTGTGACTGCAGATCTGCGTGATTCATACACTCCAGGATTCAAATTCAACGCGTGGGAGATGAAGGGAGTTCCCATCCGCCTAGAGTTTGGGCCACTTGATGCGAAAAAGTCACAAGCCATGCTGGTCCGACGTGACAATGGCGAAAAGTCTAGTGTGCCATTATCTGAGCTTGCGTCTCGCGTCAGCACTCTGTTGGATGCAGTCCAGGCCAACCTATACCAGCGTGCAAAAGCTGCCTATGACAGTCATATCATCAAGGTATACACATGGGACGACTTTGTGCCGGCATTGAATGCAAAGAACGTCATAATGATACCGTGGTGTGAGAAGGAGGAATGCGAAGATGACATCAAAGAGAGAAGTGCTCGGAGAGAGGACGAGAGCGAGCCGGTGGACGATAAGGCACCGAGTATGGGCGCCAAAAGCCTGTGCATCCCCTTTGCTCAGCCCACGGGCGCAGATGCCATCATACCTGGGGAGACCAAGTGCACAGCATGTGGCATGGACGCCAGAGTATGGTGCATGTTTGGGCGGAGTTACTAGACTCGTGTGTATTATAGAAGGAGAAAGTAGACTTATTCGCGCGTGTGATTTCAGTCATGCTCTCTAAGCTTCGAGCACTGAGCGTGGATGGGCAGATGTCACGACGCGTGATGTATCCTCTCTTTCTCCTCGATGCAGCACTATGCGTGCTCGTGATACGTCGCGTCGCATGTTTGTCACGGGAAGAAGCATGATTGACGCTAGATACGGAGATTGACTGGACAACCTACATGCAGCATGTCACGCAGTACTATGCCGGAGAACGAGACTACGCCGCTTTCAAAGGTAGCACCGGCCCGCTTGTGTAAGAGGGATGACATACGAGCTGATTGAAGATACCCGGGAGCTCACATGCAGCTATATAGCTTCCTATACCGCCTAACCAATGACGGAAAGAATATCATTGTCGGCCAATGGATCTTTTTGGGATGCTACTTGACAACTTTGGCTGCTGTCATGGCCTGCTATTTGAAAGCACAGGTAGGATGCCAATTACAGGGACTCACAGAAGGTTCCTCCGTATATTCTTCCTCTGCTGGTGCTCTCCAAGAGATTGCACAGCATCTATCTCTTGAGGTTATTCAATGACTGCTGGGCTGTGTTGAGTATGACGCTCTCCATTCTCGCATACCAAAGCGACCTGTGGACTCTCGGGAGCGCGCTATTTTCTACTTCGGTGGCCATCAAAATGAATGGTCTTCTCTATCTCCCTGCAATTGGACTCCTCTTGACTCAAGCTCTGGGTGTTTCGCGGACCATACGGCAAATTACAACCATGTTGTCGATTCAGGTAGGTTGGCGAGTGTTCATACTGACAAAGGTGCTGTATGCTCTTCCATTTGTCCTCCACCATGCACGGAGCTATATGCAGATGTCCTTTAATTTCAACCGGCAGTTTCTCTACACATGGAGTGTGAATTGGAAGTTTCTAGACGAAGAGACTTTTCTCTCTACGCAATTCTCGCGCACATTGCTAGCAACACATGCAGTGCTGCTTCTCTTGTTTGCAAACAGGAACTGGACGCGTCCACGCGGCGGCTCCGTGGTCAAATTATGCCGCTCGCTCCTCCGCATGCCAAGTCCTCATGAGAAATACAAGCTTCACCAACGACTGAATCCAACTTTCATTCTTACGACGTTCACTACATGTAATTTGATTGGAGTTGTTTGTGCGCGATCGCTGCATTATCAATTCTATAGCTGGTTTGCATGGTGGACACCTTATTTGCTCTTCAAAGGTGGCTTCCACCCTGTGCTCACGTACGCGCTATGGTTTGCCCAAGAAGTAGCTTGGAATATTTATCCGAGCGCTGCATGGAGCTCTGCAATTGTCGTTGCGATACCTAATTTGATTCTGCTCGCGATATTCTTCCAAAATCAAGATGGAAAGACCCCCAGAAGAAACGGGATAAAGGAGTGAAGAATACTTCTGTCCATTTACGGGATTAGGGTATCAAAGAGCATTGTCCCGCCTCGTAGCAAGTTGCGAGACGCGGGTGGAGTGCAGCGATCTGCCAGAAACGCTTGCTCGGCTGACTGCTTGTGTGCTCGACTGATGCAGTCGGATGAGCGCGATACTGACGATCACTCACAACTGATCTAGAATACCTACCATAGATTTCCTTGTGTGGTCCTTGTAGGCGAAATTAATTTCCCGATTGATGGAGGATGCCGTGCCGGGATCCGGAACCCGCGAGTGTGCCGAGTTAGCCAGACAGCATCCGGCCGGGGTGCCGACTTAACCACCTCGGCCGCATGCACAAACACCGCTCAGAAATGCATGGGGCAAGCCCAAATAGCACAGGCAGCTGTCGCAGACGAGGCTGCATTACCGCTAGATCCCATCCAGCCTCCTGGTTCCAATCCCCCAGATCTCGAAGATGGCGGAGGGAAGGAGGAGAAGAGGCAAACACCAGTCACTGAGGCGAGAGTCGTTCTTGCAAGGAAGGATCGACGCGGGCTACTGGGGCGATGGACACTGCTGCAAGAGGTGGAAGATCCGCTCTCATACTCCAAACAGGAGAAGAACTTGATTGTCTTTATTATCGCAACGGCTGCCCTGAATGCGCCGTTTGGATCTTCCATATTTCTCCCCTCCGTCGATCAAATTGCACATGACTTCAATACGCCGGCGTCTATGGTGTCACTCAGCGTCGCCTTCTACATGCTCGCCCTCGGCGTCGGCCCAATATGGTGGTCTGCCCTGAGTGAAGAGAAGGGCAGACGAAGCGTCTACGTCATCTCATTCGGCTTGAATGTCGTCTTTACGCTGCTCTGCGGCTTTGCCAGGAATATCGGCATGCTTACTGCCTTTCGCTTACTGGCCGGTCTGTCTAGCGCAAGTGTGCAAAGTGTCGGAGCAGGTACCATCAGCGACATTTACGTCTCGAATGAACGTGGAACTGCGTTTGGGTTCTACTACCTAGGACCGCTGGTTGGTCCGTTTGTGGCGCCTATTGTTGGCGGGGCTCTGGCGCAGCGCTTTACATGGCGAGCAACCATGTGGTTTGTCACTGTCCTCAGTGTGCTTGAGTTTGCATTCATTCTCTTCCTACTTCCAGAGACATGGCGGCCTAAGCACGACACCGAGCAGACTATTTCTCATGCACACTTGTCCCTGCGTTTGCGCATATGGCAATGGCTTATTGATGTTGTCATCAAGCCCTTGCGCTGTCTCTTACTGCTTCAATACCCTCCAGTTCTCCTGGCTGTGCTTGAAAACAGTGTTATATTTGGCACGCTATACTGCATGAACATCACCATTTCACTCAAATTTTCAGATCCGCCCTACAACTACCCAACGTCTATCGTCGGCGTCTTTTATCTCCCAAACTCGGTAGGATATGTGATTGGAAGCATCGTCGGGGGCCGATGGTCGGATTATATTCTCAAACGCGAGGCACGACGAAAGAACGGCGGAGTGGAGATACCTGAGAATCGCATTGGTGAGAACTGCTGGATTGCAGCAGCTGGAGTTCCTGCCGGCTTGTTTGTCTTTGGCTGGACGTTGCACTTTCATACGCTGGTCGCAGGACCGTTAGTGGGCTCCTTCTGGTTTGGCCTCAGTCTGATGCTCATATTCTCCACGACAAACACGTATGTCGTCGATAGTATTCGCGGCAAAAGTGCTGCCGCAATGGCCGCAAACAACTTTGTGCGCAATGTCTTCTCATGTACTGGAACTGTAGTGGCAGAGCCTCTGCTCGACTCGATCGGTGCTGGACCACTGTTCTCAATTCTTGGTGGGATCAACATCTTTGCTATATTTTTCATGATTGGTATTTATCTCTATGGACCAAGATGGCGCGAGCGGTATGCTGCTCGCTTAGATGCGCTTCAGAAATGAAGAAGTCATACCGGGTTGGTATCGAAGCAAATGGGCAAAATATAACATGGTGAAATGGAATCCAGAGAAGATTGAAGAACTATGGGTCAACAAAGTCGGCTGCTTTCGAGCAGATCTGCTCAGCACCTATGAGACACTGCTTGGATATATGGCTACTGGCGTGAAGGGGAGGATTTGGGGTAAATTTGTGGCAGCTCCGACCATCATCAATCAATCTTTGTAGTTGACCGAGGCGTTCCCGAAGATCATGCTTGCAGTAGGAAGCTACTGGTTGATAAGAGTTTGAAAAGTGCAATTCAATCTGCAAGGCTTGTGTGGGCGGTTCGATTGGCCACACACAGTTCAAAGCGTACACGATCTTGATGCAGTCAAAGTACTCTGAAAATCCTTGGCCATTACAAAACCTACACAAACCAGAACCTCACACTGTTATCCCCGTCGAAACAAGCAAACAACCTTTTCGATTTATTGCATTGAAATGACTGTTGCGACAAAACAATTTCGCTTGCGTCTGCCCTTGTTGGAGCGAATCGCCATTTGCAATTCTTTGATGTATCATATATCTCGTTTCCTCCATCTGCTCCGGTGCAAAATGCGATCTTAAGCTCTAATCGCCAATCCTGGAGTACTGTGCCCGTCATGGCATCGAAAATTCGCAAGGCCCACCTCTGGCGCCAATTGCGATAGACTTAGAGTCCGGACTGAACGCCAAGGCCCTTACCCAACTCGGGAAGTCCCGAACAGTACGAACGAGGTCTCCACGCTCAACATCCCAAACCCATGCAGCCGCATTTGTCGCTCCACAACCTGCTGCTATGAGCTTTCCGTTGGGTGAGAAATCAGCAATCCAGTTCTGTCCGCCTGTTGGCCCAAGAGAATGCAATAAATTGCCCGTACGCACAACCCACAGCTTTACCGTCTGGCCTCAAGAAGAGGAACCAATAATCATATCGTCAGGGCTAAATCCAGTCCATAAAACGCTGCCCATATGCCTATGAGCCTACACTGCTCATGTTTTGTTGAAATATTCCAAACTACGATACATAAGTTAGGTTCTTTCCGTCGCAAGCGATTACGGCCATCGGTCAGGGACAATAACTTCTTGCCATCATGGCTGAAAGCATTTACACTCAAAATGGCAACACAGCCTTCAATTTTAGTTTCGTGCATTATGTTATGTTGCGAGGTTGAGGATTGTAAAACAGCAGCTAGTCCATGCAACAAAAGTACTTACTTATTAGTGAAGAAACCACGACGACTATCAATCGATTTGGGAACTTTACACACTCTCCCAGGCCACCATTACTGAGATCGCCCAAGTCAGAAAGGTTTGAGTCTGTTTCGGCTATTTCGGTCGCCCTGTGGGGAACCCTGGAATGTATGCGCCGACCCGCTTCTCTCGCAAAATCCAAAATGTGCCTGGTGCCTGAGTGCGCCATGCATCGCAATTCACTCAGATGGCTCGTAATCAGCGGTGGTTGACATGGCAACCACACTTTCAAAGCATCCCAAAAGGGAAGACTAACATGCAGATCGATGCAAGAGCGGTGTCAAAGCTCGTCAAAACCTTATTTCTTTGTTCCTTCCCGTCGATCGGAACAGGGGACTGGGATAGAAGCATCGCCACTTTTTCTCTTTACTCCCGCCCCACCTTTCCTCACTCCCATTTTCAACAATGGGACTAAGAGGGCGATGTGCACCTCAGGGTCCACCAGCACAAGCTATAGAATCTCAGCTGCACGGCTTATCACCCAACATCACACTCACGATTGGCCGAGGATACCTACACTCCACAGCAGCGCAGGCTGTACGTAGGGTCAGGAAATGCGATATGTCGGACTATTGCGATATCTTAGATCTCAAGCGTGATGCGTTGGAAGCGGGTGCGAGGAGAACCTACAGCGGCTAGCACAGGTGCTACATCCTGATGGCAACCATGCGCCAGGAGTGGACCTGGCATTCAAAGAGCTTTTAATCGCCTTTAACGTCCTATCGGATCGCAATCGAAGGCCGAATCTGACTCCCCCCGCGACGGCCGTACAGTTGACGATAGTCGTTTGACGATTACAGACAACGATAGGCATTCGATGATTTGTTTTGGGCTGTACTCTTCGTCTTTGTCATTATTCTTCTCGATCTAATTCTCGAGAAATTCAGTTGGCCCCAGGTTGAATGTTTTAAGAACTGCGAGCGTAGGAAATCTGATCAAGCCGGGCCAGTGCACACCTGACCGCAAAGACACTTGGAGGACATAAGGTTGGATTAGGCAGATTGTTGACCTGGGCGGGTGGGTCGAGACTGCTAGACTGCCTGGATCCGGACTAGTTGGTGTTTTTCCTCATGTCTGGATACTGCCTAGCCTACTCCAGAAAGAGTCAAGATGTTCTCGAAAACCTGCTTGTAGAATATAATACATCTAGGCTACGTGGTCTACAAGGACTATCACTAGTTTTAACCAACCTAGCAGGCAGCCCAGTCCAGTCTACCTGCAATCCAGGTCTGGACTACCAGGGGGCCCAGCGAGCACCCTGTGCGAGTGCTTGTAGATATAATAATAATTTCGCTCTTGGAGCACCTTTCCCTCGATCCTGCACGCAGCAATAGTCGTAGCAGTCGGTGTGTCCTCTCACACTGCACCGAGAATGGTTTCTGCAGGACAAGTTCTGTAGACAGGTTGATCGTAGAGCTCTCCTTCGCTGCTCCTTCGCAAGGAGTCCTTACATTTGTGCGTGAAATTGCGTAGTCACATGCGCGAGTGAGATTCGTCGCCTGGCTGATCCTGGACGAGACGACAGATGGATAAGCTTCGGTCGGCGCAGCAGTTGGAACAGCTGCAGCAAAAGTACATTGGCACAGGGCACGCAGACACGACCAAGGAGGAGTGGACAAAGAACATCCAGCGCGACTCCTGCTCGTCGTACATTGGCCACCCGGCCATGCTGGAGTACTACAGCGTGGCCCTTGGCATACCGCAGCAGAAGGTAAAGACGCTCTTTCTCGAGCGCATGATATGACGGTGCAGGGACGAGGCAATACGCGGGAACCTGGTCGGGGAATGGGTGGGCATGGTGTATGTACTGCTACAGGGCAATATCTCCTCCCTTGCCACTCGCCAGTCCTCCAATCTCATGCGCGACCTGGCTCTCATCGAGCCCTTCCAAGCTCCTCTCTTCCTCCCTCCCGCGTTCATACCGTGCATACACCCTCGCCCTCACCCCCGCTGCCTCGCGGATCATAATGGGGATCTGCGGATTGTGCTTCTTCATGACGGCGTACGAGGAGCGGATGAATGTCCGTGCGCCATTGCTGCCTGCGCCCTCCTGGCTCAGATGGATGCGCAGCTCCCTCAGCCCTTGCGTGAATGCGTACTTGCTCATTCGCGATCCGGAATCGTGGTATGAGATGACAACCAATGCCATTGGACGGATTGCGCCAGAGGTGAACCGGGCGCTGTTTGTCAAGAACCTGCCCTTCAACGTCGATGCGCACGACCTGTATGACTTGTTTGGAAGGTTTGGGGCCATTCGACAGGTCAGACTGGGCCATGCGAACGACACGAAAGGGACCTGCTACGTGGTCTACGAGGAGGTCGGGGATGCCAAGACGGCGTGCGAGAAGCTGAGCGGATTCAACTTCAAGGGCAGGTACCTCACCGTGCTCTTCCACTCGGTCGACAAGCTCCTGCAGAGCCAGATGGATATGAAAGCGCGGAGGGAGGCGCTGGAGCAGGTGAAGAAGGCAAACGGCATCGACTAAGGGCTGTGTACATCGGAGTTTAGGCTACATTGAAGAGAGAGAACTGACGCACGATGCCCGGCCCACGCTCTTCGTAGTCTGCTTTTGTATGGCAGTAGCTCTTGAACTCGGCCGTTTGCGCAAGCAAGCTCCCGCCAAACCAGACCGCATTGCGCTGCTTCTTGTGCGTGATGACGCCCACATCCAGCCCGCCTGACCGGGCCCCCGAGAGCTGCTCGGAGGCACGGATGCGTGCATCCACAATATGCTTGATGTCGCGCTGCAGCCGCCGCCCAAAGTCGCGAAACATGGTGCTCCCGCCAGAGAGAACAATGTTCTTGTATAATCCGCGGCGCACGTCGATGGGCGAGGTCTGGATGACGGAATCCACGACCTGCGGGAGCGGGGTGAGGAAGTCGGAGGAGGCGATCTCGGGGTTGAAGAAGATCTCGGGGGCCAGGAACCTTTCGTAGCCCACGTCGATGCCCACCTGCTTCAACCCCTGCTCCACCACGCACTTCTCAAAGCGGGCCGGCTCGCGATCGAAGCGCGAGAACTCCTTCACCATGTCGGGGCAGACGTAGCAGAACTCCTGCTTTATCCGCTCTGCCGTCCGCAGCGACGAGTCCGCCTCGTTGCGGTCCCGCAGTAGCGATTGGATGTAGTAGGTGATGTCGCGTCCGGCAAAGGGGATGTGCTTGATGGAGGAGCCAATCACGTATCCCTCGGCCACGGGAATGACGTGCGTGACCCCGTCGCCGCTGTCGATGACGGTGCCCGTGAGCGACCTGTCCTGCACCTTGGACGAGGTCCATGAGGCAGCGAGGGCGAGGACGGCCTGCACGGCAATGTACAGCCCGGCACAGTTGAAGCTCTCAAACATGATCTCTGCCGTATTCTCCCTGTTCTCGGGCGGGTTCAGGGGGGGTTCGGTGAGGAGGAAGTAGTGGTCTTCGGGCTCGCAGCGCAGGTACTTGAACAGGGAGTTCTCCCAGAAGCGCTCCATGGAGTCCCAGTTGTCGATCTGGCCGTGGCGGATGGGGTAGTTGAGGCCGTAGCCGGGGCCGTTGGCCATCTGCAGCGCCTCGTCGCCAATGTAGAAGTCCAGGTCCTCGGTCCCTCTTCGCATGCCAATATTGCCCCCTGATCCGCCTCCTCCTCCGCCGCCGCTGGCGCCCGGCTGCGAGTGCGCCAGGAAGTTGGGCTTGCTGGGGGGCGATGGGCGCGAGGCCGCCCCGCCCGACCTTGTGGCAATGACGGTCGGGAAGACAAAGGAGGGGCTGTCGTTGCCTGCGAACCCGAGCTTGGTCAGCCCAGTGCCGTTGTCCATCACCACCGCCGGCGTTGTCACAGTCATGATGGTCGATGGAGTATGCAATAACGAAGTACGACTACGCCCGAGACAGCAGATACTCGACCTCGACCTGCTTCGTCAGCGGGATGACCAGCTCGCGGTACATCTCCACCACCGCGTCCACGTCCACCTTGGCGTCGCCCCCGGTGTAGGCGCGCCCCTTGCTGGCCAGGCGGAGGAGCACCTTCTGCTCGACCGCCGCGTCCGTGATGGCCGCCTCCAGCCCGTGCACATCGCGCGCCGCAATCAAGCGCCGGAAGGTGGGCTCGTCGCCCACGAACTTGACCTCGGCCACGTACTTGCCAAAGTGGATGCGCCGCGAGAGGGCCTGCAGACACTCGACGTCGCGCGTGGCAGCGCTCCCGTAGTGCTCCTCCATCTCCCCGCGATCGCCCTCCCTGCACAGCTGCGGGACGGCCTTGGTGACGTAGAAGGCGAGGATGGCGGCGTTGACGTTGATCTGCTTGCCGCATGGGTGCAGCAGCGAGGGGTAGTGCTTGGGGCGCAGGATGGTCGGGGGGAGCGGCGACGTGAAGGGGTGTTCGTCAGGCGCCTCGTACCTTCTGACCTTGCTGTGCACGCATTCCTGCTCGTGCAGCAGCCATTCCATGAAACTCCCCGTCCAGACCTCCTTGTCAATGATGGCCCCCGGCGCGTAGATGGTGGGCAGGCGAGGGAACTGGGCCCGCTCAATCAGGGAGAAGAGGATCGTGTCCTCGAGGCGGATGAGCTGGGAGCGGATAAAGTCGAGCGTGAGTCCTGCCAGTTGATCCCCGCCACGATCCATCCTCCTGTGGTCCGATCTGACGGATCCGAATGGACCTCGCGCGACTCTTTCGCCCGGATCCAGAGGCCCAGCTGAAGAAGTGCACAACCCTCATCCGCCAGAACCAGCGCGCCCTCGACCGCCACATCCGCAACATCGCCCAGCTCGAGCACAAGACCACGGGCCAAATCAGGCAGGCGGCCAGGCGCAAGGATGGCGGTGCTCGCAGCGCACGCATGCTGGCCAAGGAGCTCTACAGACTGAGGAGGCAGCATGCCAGGATGGAGAGCTCCAAGGCCACGCTGGGGTCGATTGGCCTGCAGGTGCGCCAGCAGCAGGCGGCCGTCAAGGTGGGCAACGTCCTGCAGTCCTCCTCCGGGGTCATGCGCTCCGTCAACTCGCTGGTCAAGATGCCCGAGCTCTTCCAGGGCATGCAGGAGCTGCAGATGGAGCTGGTGCGCGCGGGCGTGATGGACGAGATGATGGACGATGCGCTGGATATCGACCAGGTGGAGGACGACGAGGGCGAGGAGGAGATTGATGCCATCCTGGAGGGCATCACGGGGACTGGGAGGGTGGAAGAGGCGCCCGCGCATATTCCAGAGCCCGAGCACGTCCCTGGCGATATCGCCGTGGAGCAGGAGGAGGTGGGGCGCATGCGCGACCGTCTGGAGGCATTGAAATCGTAGTATACGTCATGATTCACGAACTGTGCATACCTACACTGGTCGCCTCCTCTCCTCCAGCCCATCCTCCTGTGAAATGCAGTCCACTCGTCTCGTCGAAACTAGTCACGTGAAAATCACGTGTTTTTGCCACCTCAATATGTATCCCAAAATGGCACCTTGTTTCTACGGCAGAATGACCGAGTGGTCTAAGGTGTGTGACTCAAGGAATCTCCTTCTGTGTGGGCAACTACGCGGGTCTTCTCATCCGGGTTCTCCGGGCATGGGTTCGAATCCCATTTCTGTCATCTTTTTGTCTTTTGCTTTTGTCCTTTGGCATGTACTTTTTGACTTCCCTTCCAAGAGTTCTCGTTCTTTTGCCATGATTCTTTGCGTTCCTTGAAGGTGTCATGAACAGAAAGCAAGGTCATCGTGCGCACAAATACAGACTACAGCATCGACTAGTATATTGTTTAATAGAAAAAGGTAATGTCAATGACATGTACAGTTACCCGGTGTACCTGATTTGATGACTTCCAGGGGAGAGTCAAACAATGAGATTATAAAAATGAAGAATGCACTTCACAAACCATGAAGCTTGCTCAGAACTTGCAGAAAGAGGTGGTAGGAATCACACGCGAGCTACCAGAGCCTGCACTCGGGCAACCAGGCAGCACGCGCCCTACGCCAAACCAATCAGACTGGATCATTCTTGGCTCCATATTTGCATTCCTCCTCATTGCATGCACCCTTGCCATCTGGTATCGACGACGAGTCACGCAAAAGCATTAAATCCATGGAGAAGAAAAGGAGGTGGGTGGTTGATGTGCGGTAGGGGCTGCATCGCCTTGCATGACGTGCGACTTCCCCGCCTTTCTTCTGCACCCATTTCCCTCCAACTGGAGGCAGAAATAGGCGGAGTGACGAAAGGTCTCATGTGCAGCACGCCCCTAACCCCCTTTCACCAAGGCACAGCTTTAAATTATCACCTTGGACGTTCTTGTCTCGTCGTCGTCTCGCATCCACCCACACAGAGTCAAGGTCCTTCAACACATCTCGCCCCTCTTTCTTTACTCATGGCAGTCATTATGATCCCAGAGGCTCCAGAGCAGATGGCTCGTCGAGTAGGGATAGCGCTTGGGATCTTGTTTGCCGCCCTCTTTGGACTGCTGATGCTCATTATTGTCGCCATTTGGGTCTTTGACTGGCGGAGTAGGAACCAGGAGAGACGATGGCGTGCACAGTCGACCCCGACGCCGCCCATGAGCAGGATCTCGCGAGTGGACGGCAGCGTCCCGTCTGTTTGAGAAATGCGGCAAGAGTTTGGTGTCGAGGTTTTATGTTTGTTATCTACGCAATTCATTCGTCTTTCTGCCTTGCCGACTTTCTCTCCTGTCTCATCCTCCTGTCTCCTTGCATTGCTGTATTCTCGCTTGGTGTCGTAGAACCCAATCGAAGGTTGTTCCTGTGCCTGCCGCCTGCTCGTCCAACCCCAATTCCAACCACCCTTCCATTTTCACTCCCCCTAAGCACGCTACACACATGGCTACCCCAGAAGGTTTGGGTGTGAGAGACCTCCCCACTAACATGCTAGTCACTTGGGCGCAGCGGTCCTCCGAAGATGATGCCGACAAATGCTACGTCTCCATGACGGTTGTCGCACCAGACGTCACAGAGCCCACCATCAAGCTGACAAACGACGAGCTGCACTACCAGGGGAAGGATAAGCAAGGCAAGGAGTACACCTTACACTTTGAGTTCTACGAGACCATTGATGCGGAGAAGAGCAAGTACCACGTCACAGACCGTAATGCCACCTTCCATCTGCAAAAGCACGGCGACCCCAAGATAGCCTACTGGCCCCGGCTGACAAAGCAAAAAGCCAGGCTCCACTGGCTCAAGACTGATTTTGAGA
>JAABUZ0100002012.1_pt1 | contig 35463 bp, 39 predicted proteins | sample 5562091 | NCBI WGS metagenome assembly JAABUZ01 (sample SAMN12813069, study PRJNA571459) | rock metagenome | isolation source: Antarctica rocks | place: Antarctica: Victoria Land, Linnaeus Terrace sud | collected 2015-12-21 | reverse complement strand
CCGGCGGCATACTCCTCGGCGACGCGCGTATCTAAAAGTGCGACGTGCGGATCGGCGATCAAGGCGTGCACGATATCGTAATCGGTCACTCCCGCGTCGCGTTCACCAAGATGTTTTTGGACCGTAGCGGCTAGGCGAGAATCATTCTGTTCCGCCACTTCGCGGAGATTCTGCAGCAAACGATAGACGTTCGAGTCCGCAACGCGATAAAACGCATAGGTACCGCGGCGATCCACACTAACGAGCCCGCATTTAGCGAGGACTTGGAGATGCTGCGACGCGTTCGCAATAGATAAAGCGGTCTCGCTTGCGATATCAGCAACCGTTCTTGGCCGCTGCGCCAGGAGCTCGAGAAGTTCAAGCCGGTGTGGATTTGAAATCGCAGCCGGGACGCGCGTAAGCGCACAGTATACGTCATCCTTGAATCGCCGTTTTGCCGCCGGACCGAGAACTCTAAAGCGCACGTTCAAGAAACTTATTGAATACGCGCCGTCTTCTTCCTGCGGGCCGCTTTCGGGATCGCGTTTCGTCCGCAAACAGGTATGGAAAGTACAAACTGAGAGTCGCATCTTTTCGACGCATGGGAGACGGTGATGACAAATAACGCGAACCTGGTCAGGCGCCTGTACGACCGCTTCAATGCGAGAGACATAGACGGCGTTCTCTCGGCTCTCGGCGCTCGACGAGGACGTGGCGTGGGCGAATGGTATGGATGGCGGTCATGTTCATGGGCGGAAAGCCGTCCGCGAATACTGGACGCGCCAGTGGGCGGTCATCGATCCGCACGTTGACCATGTCCACGTCGGTGAACCGACGGATGGCTCAACCCTGGTGAAGGTGCACCAAGTCGTCAAAGATCTTGAAGGCAAGGTGCTGCTTGACGAGACGATCGCACATAGATTTCAAATTCAGGGCGACTTCGTGACGCGCTTCGATATCGAAGGTGCCTCGGAGCTGTCCACCATTACCCATTGAGCTTGCCGAGGGTGTCCTGATCTTGATGTTGTGAACGAATGGTTCGACAAAACAAAACTCGGCTTGGCGGTCGTCCTAGGCGTCTCATAAGGGGTTGCTTCCGGGACTGCCTCCCTCCCTTGCATAGACGCACCCAATTGCTTAGCCAGGTGAAAGAGAAACGCACCCAAAAACGTTTGCCCATGCAGCAAACGTCGTCGACCCTCCGCGGCTTTGACTTCGTCATGTATCTCGTGGACGACATGAAGCGCGCCCGCCAGTTCTATGAAGAACTTTTTGCGTTGACTCCGGGCGCGACCGACTCCGAGTATTTTGTAGAGTACGATCTTCCTGATGGCGGCGCGTTTGCACTCGCAAGGGATCCCAGCGCTGCACGCGAGCCATCAGGCGGTGCAATGTTTGGAGTCACCGATGCGGAGGCCGCAATTACGCGTGTCGAGCAACTCGGTGGCAAGATGCTGCGCCGCTATGGCGGCGAAAGTTGCACCTCCGGTTGGTGCATTGATACCGAGGGCAATCCGTTCGGAGTTCATCAGAGAAAATAGCGCCTCAACGGCCTCAAGCCTGCGCCGCTCGAAAGTCCCGCAAGGGGTTGTTTTCGGGATGCGGTCGAGGCGTTGCCGGCGTTCACCGACGCGAGCTCCAGCGCTCGCGGACTGGAGAAGGCGGACTGCAGAAGAATGATGCAGTGCTGGCCTCGGTCAAGAGCGACTACGTTATCTCTAGATGATCTGGCTGAGCAACGGGAGAGACCATGAGTACGCTCGAGAACCGGCCGAACACCGCACTCCTCGTCGTCGACGTGCAGAACGGCGTCATCAAAAATGCGCACACGCACGACACGGTCGTCGCGAACATCGCCAGCATTGTGAAGAAGGCGCGGCGGGAAAGGGTTCCGGTCGTCTGGGTTCAGCATTCCGACGAGCAGCTTGCGCGGGGCAGCGAGGGTTGGCGAATCGTCGCTGACTTGGCTCGGAGCGACGCTGAGCCGCTCGTCGAAAAGCGGTACGGCGACGCTTTTGAGGACACCACGCTCGAGACTGTGCTGACGGCCTCTGGAGTCGGGCGGCTCGTTGTCGTCGGCGCGGAGACAGACGCGTGCATCCGCTCAACGCTGCACGGTGCACTGGTGCGGGGTTACGATGCGACCCTCGTCAGCGATGCCCACACGACGAACGACCGGACATCGTGGGGCGCGCCGCCACCCGAACAGATCATCGCGCACACGAATCTTTATTGGAGTAACCAGACGGCACCGGGACGGACGGCCGGGACGGTAGAGACGAAGGACGTCGGCTTCGGCAGACGTCATGAAACCCGTTCTGGTTCTACCGGCACTCCGTCGGCGTCGCCAGCATAATCGCACGCGCCGCGCTAAACGCAAGTTCGTTACGCTCACGTACCGACGCCAAGCGCGCTCGACGGCCTCCGACCAATCACTGTAACCGTAAGCGGAACGGATCGATGTGCCCACCCGAAAACAGTCTTTTCTGGGGCACTATCCCCGCTTACCATCCGCGGCGATGGAGCGCATAACCGAACGCAGCGACGACGGGAACGAGTGTGGCGGGAATCATGTTGGCGGGAACGCCACCGATTCGAGCGAGATGTCCGGGCTCATAACCCGAGCGCGAGGAGTTGCGTGCTTGTCACGGTGGCCCACCCTGCGACGCCGTGAAAACGGGCGAGCGGTGGCCACGCTGCGTTGAAAACGTGCGAACGATTAAGATCAGCAAGGCTCGTCCCAACGATGGTGCCGACTGCCGCGCCGGTCAGGACCAAGCGGCTGATCCTCATATTGTTATTCGTAGACGGAGCGCGGTCTTCGCCGCTTGCCGACGCAGCACTCCCCGCGGTATCAATGGCAGCACCATCCGCATCATCAACCGGTACGGTCGGCCGGGGAAGACCAGCGCGGCGCCACGATCGAAGCCGGTGAGCGCTTCACGTGCGCACTGCTCGGCGGTAATTCGAAGAAATTGGGGCGGTCCGCCGGTCATGCCGCCCGCAGAGCCTGCAACATAGTCGAATTCAGTGTCAACGGGACCGGGACAAACTTGCGTGACGACGACACCAGTGCCCGCGACGTCAGCGCGTAGGGCTTCGCTGAAACCATCGATGAAGTGCTTACTGCCGGTGTACGCCGCGGCTGCGGGCATCACGGCGAGCCCGGCTCCCGAACCGACGTTGAGTACACCGCCCCGACCGCGCGAAACCATACCCGGGAGCAGCGCGTCGGTCAATTGCGCGATCGCGATGACGTTGGTGCGCAGCACCTGCCGGGTGCGGCTCCACTGCGTGCGATCGAATAAGGCTGAATCGCCGACGCCGGCAGCGTTTACGAGAACATCGACCGGCCCGATCTCCGCACTTATGCGGTCGAGCATGCGCGCTACGCCATCCTCGTCGGAAAGGTCGACGCCACATGAAATTACCTCGAGCCCGGGGTGTCTTGCTTCGAGATCGCTCTGCAACTGCTGAAGCCGATCGGCGCGCCGAGCCAGTATCACAAGCGTGCTGACTCGTGACGCGAGTTGAACGGCGAGTTCGCGACCAATGCCCGACGATGCGCCGGTGACCAAAGCGGTGCCCCGATCCAAGGGCGGTCGGGCCGGCTGGGGCGGCAGCGTTACGCCGCCTACGCTGCGACCGGACACGACCGCACCACACGTGACCGCCGCCACGGTGGCCGCGGCCATTGCTCGAAGTCGCTTTATGAATGAAGGCATTGACGGGCTCCTACACGGCAGCGTCTGCGCATGCTCCGCAAAGCAACGCTCGCGAACTTACGAGCGCATATCATACGGCAGTCTGCGCGAGCGCCGCCATCTGAGAGAAGCCCGGCTTTTCGATTCCTCGTCCCCGATCGGTTCCGAGCTCGCGATGCATTGCTGCACTCGATTCAGCGCGATTTCCTGAAAGCGTCCTCTTTGCGATACGCACGTACCGACTTGGTAGTGAGCCCGAGAATCCGCCCTAGTAACGTCACGGACAACGCGGCCGTAAGAGCGTCGCAGATTAGCGCCGCAGTCTCCACGATCGCGTGACCGAGACGTCGTGGAGACGGGCGACTTACCAGAGATCGAACGACTCGACGACCCACGCCGCGGTGAGACCGTAGAGTGTGCGCGGCACGATATCGGCGATCCACTCCGCTGTAGACCACGTGCTCCAATCGGTCGCGCCGAGCGCTGTCGCCGAGCCTTCACTGGCGATCAGCGTCACGGCGCCGAGCATCGCGCCGCCGATGGGCCACGGCAACCAGCGTTCGACGTTCGGACGCATCAAAGCGTACCCGACTCCAGCGCCAAGCCCGACGCCGTAGCCGAGCAAAGCGCCCACGGCGCTGCGGCGCGCTTTGGTCGCAGCATCGTCGGCATGCGCAAACTCGCTCGCGCCCATACGCGTCGCAATTTTTTGCACGACCGTTGCGGGGAGTTCGCTAGCGGGGCGACCGCGCAGCAGCATATCGCCGTACGAGACGATTTCGAGTGCGATGGTGCCGGCGGCGCCGGCGAGCAAACCCTTGAGAACCATGCCGCTGTCGTGCCCGCGCCACGCCGGTACGAAACGAAGCGCTTCAGTGCTTGCGTTCGTAGTCGAGCAGTTCTGCGCGCGCATAATGCGGGCCACCGAGACGCGCGACGGGTTGAAGCCGTTCGAAGCTGATTCGGCCGTTCTCGAGAACTTCATCACGCACGTGTACGTGCACGACTTCACCGACCACGAGCGCACCCGCGCCGGCTTTCCCGTCGCCGAAATGAAGCACGTGCAGGACGCGACATTCGAAATGCACCGGCGCTTCGGCGATGCGCGGCGGCTTGACGACGCGCGACGGCATCGGCGTCAAGCCGACCGCCGCAAATTCATCGATCTCCGGCGGAAAATCTTCTCCGGTGCGATCCATCTTCTCCAGCAGCGTTTCGGTGACGATGTTGATGACGAATTCGCCGGTCGCCTCGACGTTCTGCAGCGTATCTTTCTTGTTCCCGGTTTGTGAGTCTCGCATCGGCGCGAACGTGACGACCATCGGTGCCGCGCAGGCCGCGTTGAAAAACGAAAACGGCGCGATGTTGTTGACGCCCTGCGGGCTCTGCGTCGAAACCCAGCCGATCGGGCGCGGCACGATGCTGCCAATCAGTAAGCGATAGCCGTCGCGCCAGGGGATCGTACGGGGATCGGTTTCCATAACACGACCTTTGGCGAACGACTCGCAAAGTACTACGCTGATTCGGGCGCTAGAATTGCGCGAGAAAGGTCGTGCTTTCGTCGACCGGGACGCCGGCGCGGCCGAAGCGGCGTTCGAGCACGTACGGGTCGTGCGGCGGCGCGGCGCTGAGCATCGCGGCGCCGCCATCGATCGCGGCGCACATCACCGACTCGAGTGTGGCCGGTATGACGGCCGATTGATACGGTGCTAAACGAACGCTCTCGCCGCGCGTCTCGAGCACGAGCGGACGATCGAGGGCGAAGACGACCAGCGGGTTGCCCTCGAGGTCGAGCGCGCCGCGTTCGGGGCCCAGTGCGATGCGCTCGACGGTAAAGTGAACGTCGGCGATCAGCGTCGTACGCGCGAGGCCGTCGAGATCGTAGTGCAGCGGTGCGAGTGCACCGTGCCGCTCCGCGCGGTAATCCAGAACGTCGGCAGCTTTAGCGACGTGCAGCTCGCGCGGCTTTCCATCTACGCCGACCCGATTGTAATCGAAGATGCGATACGTCAGATCGCTCGTCTGCTGCGTCTCGAAGAGCACGATCCCCGCGCCGATCGCGTGCATCGTCCCGGCCGGCAGATGGAAAACGTCGCCCGCCCGCGCGGGCACGTAGCGCAAGAGTTCCCCGAGGGAGCCGTCACGCACACCCGCCATAAATTCTTCGCGCGTGATGTCGCGATTCCAACCGAGCACGATCTTGGCATCGGGCTCCGCTTCGAGCACGTACCAGCATTCGGTTTTTCCGACGGGCTGCGCTTCAACGCGACGCGCGTAAGCATCGTCGGGATGCACTTGTACCGAAAGCGCCGCTCGCGCATCGATGATTTTCGTGAGCAACGGGAACGGCTGCGCGGGATCCGCCGTGCCGGTAAGCTGCGCGCCGAACCGCTCGCGCAAGTCGGCGAGCGTCGCGCCGGCGAGCGCCCCGTTGGTTACGCGATTGGTATCGAAGCACTCCCACGATTCGCCGATCTTCGCTTCCGGCGCTGCCGTTTTACCGTAGCGTTCGACGAGCGCCCGGCCGCCCCAGATCATCTCGCGTTCGCGCGGCTCGAGCACGAGCGGATAAAGCGCGCTCACGACGGCCCTGACCCAATTTCGACGCCGCTACACGCGCCGCCGGACACGCTCGCCGCCACACCTGGCCCGGTAGCCGCGGCCTTCGCCTTCGCCGCCGCCGCTTGCCTCGTCGCAGCCGGTGGCACGATGCTGCGACCGAAACGCGAGCCGGCGCATCGTCGGTTATGCTGCAACGAATCTTCCATCAAGCGCCGTTCGTTCGAAAGAGGCACGGGGACGCCTTCGCACGCTGGGCAGCGAAGCAGAATGCCCGCGTTACGCCGAAGACGCGATACGTCACCCGAGGAGTTCGCCACGACCGCACCCGATATCGCCTTCCAGCGATCCGCAAATGCCGCTGCCGCCGCAATTGAGCGCGCGCCCGCCTTCGTGACGTACCGCGTGGCGACGCACGTGAGCGCACCTGCGATCGGAAAGTCGCGCGACGTTATTCGCGGCGTCTCGGTGCGCACCAGCGACGATCTCGCGGTGCTGCAGGATTTGCCGCGCGGCGGCAACGCGCTCGGCCACGGCTTTCCGATTACGCCGAGCTTCGATGCGCTTTCGTACTTCACGCTTTCGTGGAAGGTCGGCGCGCATTTCGAGGTATCGTCGTACGTGCACGACATCATGCCCCTGACGTACGACGAAAACGTGAAGTCGCAAGCCGACGTGGTCGTCTTCCGCTTGCGCCAGTACCGCGCTGAGTATGCGAGCGATTCCAACGACGCACCGGGCGGGCGCACGCACGTCACGCTGGTGCCGTACGACTTCGTAAAGAAGGCCGCCGTTCGCCCGGATAGCACGTTCTATCTCAGCGACGTCGTGATCGATAACGCGACGCATCTGCCTGCGAGCGTGCGCTATAAGGGCGGCGACGATATCGATTTCACGATCGATTACGGAATGCAGCAGGGGCATTGGCTCGTCTCGCACGCGCACTACGAAGAAACGTTGCACGGCCCACTGCGTATCGGGCGGCTACGCGTAATTGCCGATGCCGTTTACGACGCGTTCGCCTTCCCCGCGAACGCGCCCGATCTACGGCTGGTGCCGCCGCCCGGCGTGCCGGCCTCCGCGCCGGCATCGGCGGCGCCCGCGACGGCGACTCCCGCGAGACGGCCGTAGTGCGCGCCGCAACCTACACGGGCACCGGCGGTATCAAGGTGATCGCCATTCGCGACGACGTGCCGGAGCCCGAAGTCGGCAGCGACGATGCGTCGGTCGAGGTCGCGTACGCGGGGCTCAATCGCGCGGATATCCTCGAACGTCGCGGCGGCTATCCGGGCCCGGCGCGCGAACCCGTCATTCCGGGACTCGAGTATTCCGGCATCGTCAACGCGATCGGGTCGCGCGTCACGAACGTCGCCGTCGGCGACGCCGTCTGCGGCCTCGTCAGTGCGGGCGCGCACGCGACGCAGGTGGCGGCGCACGCGCTCACGCTTTCGAAAGTCCCGAGCGGACTTTCGCTGCGCGATGCAGCCGCACTGCCCGAGGCGTTCATCACCGCGCACGATGCGTTGTTCGCGCGAGGCAGATTACGACTGGGCCAGAGCGTGCTCGTGCACGCCGTCGGCAGCAGCGTCGGGCTCGCGGCCGTCGCGCTCGCGCGGCGCGCCGGCGCGACGACGCTCGGAACGTCGCGCACGCAGTCGAAGCTCGATCGCGCTCGCGCATGCGGCCTCGATTACGGCTTCGTGCTCGACGAAAGCTGGCTCGGCCGCGTCCTTGCGGCGACCGACGCGCGCGGCGCCGATGTGATTCTCGACTTCGTCGGAGCGCCGATGCTCGAGCGCAATTGCAAGGCGCTCGCCACGGGCGGCCGCATCGTGCAGATCGGTGCGATGGGTGGCACGCGCGCCACCGTCGACCTCGGCACCCTGATGTCTAAGCGGGGCGAGCTCCATGGCACGGTGCTCCGCTCGCGGCCACTCGAAGAAAAAATCGCGCTCGCGAAAGGCTTCACGCGCGAGTTGCTGCCCTTATTCGAGCGCGCCCAATTGCGGCCCGAAATCGATTCGGTCTTCCCGCTCGGGCGGCTCGCCGACGCGCACGCGCATATAGAAGGCGACGCCAATTTCGGCAAGATTCTCATCGAGATCCGCAGCGGCGCGGGGACCTCGTAAATGAAGCATCCGCAAACGCGAATGCTTCATCGGCTGGTGGAGAGGGAGAGATTCGAACTCTCGGAACGCTCATCACGTTCGTCCGCTTTCGAGGCGGGTGCCATCAACCACTCGACCACCTCTCCAGGCTCCTAGCCGACGTGAATTATAGCACGGCGACGAAACGGGGTCCTGGCCGCTTTAGGCGGGCCTTCCACCACGACGGGCCGCGAAAAACGCGCGAAGCTGGGCGGCCGTTTCGATTTCCAAAACGCCCGCCTCGACGTCGACGCGGTGGTGCGCTGCGGCGGAGCCGAAAATGTCGATGACGGTGCCGGCCGCGCCGCCCTTGGGATCGCGACAGCCGAACACGAGCCGCCTCACCCGCGCGGCGACGATCGCGCCGGCGCACATCGCGCAGGGTTCCTTGGTGACGTAGAGGGTGGCGTCCGTGAGACGCCAGGTGCCCAGCGTCGCCGCCGCGCTGCGGATCACCAAAATTTCCGCGTGCGCGGTGGGATCGGAGCGCCGCTCCTTCTCGTTATGTGCGAAGAACGTGCGATTCCCGGTAACGAGCAGCGCGCCGATCGGCACATCGCCGACGCGGGCCGCTTCGTCCGCCAGCCGCATCGCGCGCTGGAGATTCGCCTCATCTTCGCAAGTCGACACGCGCGGCGCGTTCGGCGTTGCCGCGCCCGAATCCGGGAAGTCGTCGGGCGCCGGTACACCGCCTCCACCAATAGCCACTTACGGAACGGCCATCCCATTCGCGAACGTGCGGACGGTTCGCTAGTGAAGTTGCGTCCCTGCCGGCGCGTCGTCGAGCGGTTAGGAAAGAAGCGGCTAAGAGCCGCTTCTTCTCGTGTGTGGTGCGCACGGAGGGATTCGAACCCCCGGTCTCAGCCTTCGGAGGGCCGCGCGTTATCCAGCTACGCTACGTGCGCTTATGATGCCGTTTTTCGCACCGTCGTGTAAAAGCCTCGAAACCGCGCGAAGCTCTCCTACTTCGGTTCGTCGGGGGAAAGCGGCGCCGTCGTCGGCATGTGCTTGAAGAGATCGAGTTTGTGGTCGACGAGACCGCGATAGAACTTGCGAACGCAGTCGGGATGGCCGAAGAAGTACGTGCGCGCATACGCAAGATCGTCGCCGGACGAGTCAGGAACGTAGTGCGAAATTTCGATCTCTTCCATTTGGCCGCGGTCCACGGGATGGGGACAGAAATCGCAGGGAATCGTCGACATTGTGCGCTCTTACCTCGATGAGGATCGTGACGTCGCGGCGTTCGCCGCAGAGTCACCCACCACCGACACGCTTACGCCGCAAAAAGATTCGCATCCTCGCCCGTTGCGAAACGCAGCGAAAGGCGTCCGCACAAACGAACGCCTTTCAAGACGACTATGACTCGGGCAGGGCTCGAACCTGCGACCTAGGGCTTATGAGTCCCCCGCTCTACCACTGAGCTACCGAGCCACGCAATAGGAAACGCCACGCTCTCGCACGGCGCTTGGCCTAAATATGCGGTCGGAGGGACTTGAACCCCCAACCTACAAGTTCGTAGCCTGTTGCTCTATCCAATTGAGCTACGACCGCACGTCCTGGACGGACCCGGTAAGATACAGCGCCCTAGCGGCGTTCCCTTCAAAGCGATGAGATCGGCGGCCGCGCTCTGGTGGAGGGAGAGAGATTCGAACTCTCGGTGGATTTTTTAGACCCACGACCATTTAGCAAACGGTTGGTTTCAGCCACTCACCCATCCCTCCGGGGGTCGGCGAAAGTTTACGCGGTCGCCGAGCGTCACCTGCCGGTCGGCAACCTACTCGGTCGTCGAGCGAACGCGTGGAGTTCGCAATGGCGTACGCAACGTTGACGCTTATCGCGAAGAACGCAAAGCCCACCTCGACATCGACGCGAGTGCGAGCGCTACCGGCGACGTGCGCATCGTGATCGTCGCGATCACGGCCGGTGGTCGTGCCGACGATCCCTTCGCACGATCGCTCGGCGTAGCGGTGAAGGCCCTCGCGGTCGTGGATGGCGTAACGCTACTCGCCCGTTCGATCGCGGCCGCCCGTGGTTGCGGCGCTCTGCGTATCGCGGTCATCGGCGGCGAGGCCGTTCGTATAGCGTGCGAATCCGGTGTCGACGCGGTGATCCCTGAAGGAAGCGACGGCCGCGAGAACATTCGGCGGGCAATCGAAGCGGGCGGAAAGCGGCCCCTGCTGCTGATGACGAGCGACTTGCCGTTCGTTACGACCGAGGCGGTGGTAGAATTCGTCGCACGTGCTCGCCTCCATGACGTGGCGCTCCCGCTCGCCGAAGCACGCGATTACGCGATCGCGTATCCCGGCGCGCCCAATCATATTACGCGGATCGGTCGCGACCGGGTCGCGAGCGGTAGCGTCGTCTACTTTGGCGCGGGCATCGCGCCGCGCGTGCTCGATGTCGCGCAGCGCTTATTCGATGCCCGCAAGAGTCTCGCGCGCATGGCGGCCTTACTCGGGCTCCCCTTGCTCGCGCGCTTCGCGCTCGGTCGATTGCGGATCGAACACGTCGAAGCACGCGGTGCTGCACTGCTAGGCCTCGACGTGCGCGCCATTCGCAACGCTTCGCCTGCGCTGTGCTTCGATATCGATACGCCGCGCGATCTCGCCTACGCCCGCGATCGTGCGGCGCGCCGCTAGTGCGGCCCGCCTCTGCGCGTTCGGCGGAGGCATCCAGTTCGTCTGGGGCGCAATCCTGGCGGTCTCATTGCAAGCGCGCAGCATCGCGCTTGCCGGACACGACGACGCGGTCCGACTCTATGCCGCCGTCGCGGCAATCGGCGCCTTCGTTGCGACCGTCGTTCAATTCGTGGCGGGTCGGCTCGCGGATGCCCGCGTGCGCGAGTACCGCGATCGTCGTCCGTTCTATACGATCGGCGTCGCCTTCGCGGTACCGGCGTTAGTATGGTTCTACGTCGCACCGACGTACGTGCAACTCGTCGCCGCGTTCGTGATGCTCGAGACGGCACTCAATATCGCTACGGGACCGTACCAAGCGATCATTCCCGATTACATCGAACGCGCACGGCAAGGACGCGCTTCATCGTGGATGAGCGCCTTCGCCTCACTGGGAAACGCAGCGGGCTTGCTGCTCGCCGGCTTCGTTCACGATCTGCGTCTCGTCGCCGCGACGCTTGCGTGCATCCTCGTGGGAACGTACGCTGTGACCGCCACGCACATCGCCCCCCGTTCACTAATAGGTACGGATTGGAAAACGGCGCCGTCGCCCGCTTCGCTCCGCGTACGCGGCCTCCTCGGCGCGCTTTTAGTTTCGCGCGGGCTGATCAATCTCGGGTTTTTCACGTTGCTGGGCTTCTTGCTGTTTTTCGTGCGTGATTCACTCGGCGTTGCGGCGAACGCGCTCGAAACGCAGACGGCGCTACTCTTCCTCACCTTTACACTCACGGCAGTCGTGGGCGCCGTCGTTGCGGCTCGGCCGACGGACCGCTTCGATAAGCGCTTCATCGTCACGCTCGCGATGGCGATCATCGTCGTCGCGCTCGCCGCGCTCGCGCGCGCACAAACGCTGCCGGTCGCCTACGTTGCGGCCGCGTTAGCCGGCGTCGCTTGGGGCGCTTTCGTTACCGCGGACTGGGCTCTCGCTACGGCCGTCTTGCCGCGCGGCGCGATGGCGACGGCGATGGGCATCTGGAACGTCGCGACGACTGTCCCGCAAGTTATCGCGCCCCTCGCGACGGCACCGCTCGTCACGCGGCTCAGCGCGGCCCATGCCGGCGCCGGCCCGCGCGGCGCCATCGTCGTCGCCCTCTGCGAGTTCGCCGCCGGTGCAGCGTTCGTGTGGTGCCTTCCGCGCGTCTAACCGCTCGCGATGGCCCGCGCGCTGCGCCGTTCGAGCAGCGCGACGATGCGTTCGGCGACGCGGTACGCCGCGTCGGGACGGCGTAACGTATCGATGCGCTCGACAAGCTCGGCGCGCCGCTCGGGCGACGTGAGCACGCCGGTCACGGCCGCCGAGAGTTGCGCTTCGCCCGTCGCGCGAATCGCGGCCTGGCGCGAAACCAGGTACCGCGTGTTGCGCTCTTCCTGCCCGGGCAACGGCTTCACGAGGACCATGGGAATTCGCGCCGCCAGCGCCTCCGACGAGGTGAGCCCACCGGGTTTCGAGAGCAGCACGTCGCTCGCGTGCATGTAATCGAAAACGTTATTCACGAACCCATGAACGCGCAACGGATAGGCCGTCATTTCTGCGGCGGCAACGACGCGACGCTCGAGTTTGCGATTGCGGCCGACGATAACCGCCGCCGCGAGGGGCGTGGCGATACGTCCGAGCGCCCGCATCATCTTATCGAGCGGTCCAATGCCAACCCCGCCGCCCATGATCAGCACGATCGCGCGATCGCGCGGAAGGTCGAGCTCGGCGCGTAACGCATCCACGGGCAAGCGCGGCGTCGCGAAGCGCGGATCGACGGGAATTCCGGAGATCACGATACGATCGGCGCGAACGCCGCGAGCGAGCAGCGACCGGCTCATTTCCGGCGTCGCGACCGCGTACGCGTCGATATTGTTGTAGATCCAGAAGGGATGGACGACGAAATCGGTGACGATTCCGACGACCGGCAGCTCGAGATCGTATTGCCGTTTATATTCGGACATGACGCCGCATGGGAACGCATGCGTACAGACCACGAGATCCGGTTCGTACTCGTCCACGAACTTACGTAGATTCGAAGCCGTGTATTGACTGACGAATCGGCGAAACCTCGGCACGTGCGTGGCGCGTTCGGCACGATCGTAGATGTAGCTGTACACCTGCGGGACGGTTTTCACCATGCCGATATAACCGTCGGCAACGACCTTCGAAAAGATGCTCGCCGCGTATTTGTACGAGTCGACGGTGTGCGCTTCGATCGTCGGATCGATCGTCGCGAGAGCCGCGCTAACGGCTTGGGCGGCAGCGGTGTGACCGACGCCGACGGCGGCTGAGAGGAAGAGGACGCGCCGCGGCTTCACCGTGCGGACCCTGGGCCGCGCGTCAGTTCTCCTCGGGTGCCGACTCTTCGGCTAGAACGAAGAAATCGTCGAGAATTTCCTGCGCGAGCGTATCTTCATCGAGAAGCTTTCCAAACTGGTCGGTGACGACGAATTCGTCAGCTTTCTCACTATAAGCGACGGCGAACGCGTTATTTTCATCGTCTTCGACGAGTCCAACGACTTCGAATTCGAATTTCTTGCCGTCCGTCGTCTCGATGACGAGCACGTCCTGCAGTTCGACTTTGCCTTCGCCGACGTGTTCGCCCGTCGCTGCGTTGTTTGCGTCGATCTCGTACCTCCTCGGCCTACCGTTCGCTAATGCAGATAGCGAGCAACGTTAGCGTTGTGTTCCGCGAGCGTTCGAGCAAACGCACTCCGACCATTTCCCATAGAGACGTAGTAGAGAAAATCGGACGATCTGGGATGAAAGGCCGCATCGAGCGACGGCCGGCCGGGATTGGCAATCGGCGTCGGCGGCAGACCCGCGTGCTTGTACGTATTGTAGGGTGAATCGCTGGCGAGATCCGCAAAGGTAATCGTCGTTTTATGGTGCGGAAACGTGTACTCGATCGTCGCATCCACCTGCAGCGGCATGCCGCGTCGCAAACGATTGTAGTAGACACCCGCCATGAGGGCTCGCTCGTCGTCGGACTTCGCTTCCCGCTCGACCAGCGAAGCTAACGTGACGACTTGCGGGATCGTGTAGTTCAGCGCTCGCGCACGTCGTACGGCATCGCGCGGCAGCGCCGCTCGGAACTGGTCGGTCAATATTTTGACGATATTCTTCGGAGTCGCGGCTTTGGGAACGAGATAGCTGTCGGGAAAGAGATAGCCTTCCAGCGTCGGCGTCTTGCTCGCGCCGAGTTCGAGCGTATCGTGCGAAAACGCGTATTCGAACGTCCGCGCGTCGCCGAAGCCGCGGTCGGCGAAGGCCGTCGCGATCTCCTTCGCCGTGAAGCCTTCGGGAATCGTCACCCACACGGCGATCTGTTGGCCACCTTCGACGACTTGCTGCAGCACTTCGCTCGCCGTACGGTGCGCTGAAAACGCGAATTCGCCGGCTTTCATGGCCGCTTGTTCGCGTCGTAAACGCGCGAGCAACTCGAAAGCCGTTTGCGAAGCGATGACGCCGTTTTGGGCGAGCAGCCGCGCGACATCGTGACCGGTCGCTCCCCGCGGCACGACCAGCGACACGTCGTGCGCCGGTAAGCTACGATCGATCGTTACCTGTTGCCGGAACCACTGCCAGCCCGCGACGGCCGCCCCGGCAACGAAAACGAACAGCACGGCCAAAGTCGCGACGAAGCGGCGCATGCCGTTACGTATCGCCGTTGCCGCGTCGCCGCGCGAGAAACGAATCGAGAATCAGCGCCGCGGCGAGCCGGTCGACCACGCGTTTGCGATCCTTGCGGGAGACGTCCGCAGAGATGAGCGAACGCGTCGCTTGCGCGGTCGTCATACGTTCGTCGACGCGTTCCACCGCACCGTCGAACGCGCGCGCGAGTACGGCGACGAAGGCGTCCATCTTTTGCGCCGCGATACCGCGCTCGCCCGAAAGCGACACGGGATCGCCGACGACGAGCGTCGTCGCCGCGTACTCGCGCGCGATCGCAAGGATCGCTTCTAGATCCTCGTGCAGCGACGCCGTGCGCGTCAACGTGCGCAGCGGTAGGGAAAACGATTCGCCGGGATCGGAAATTGCGACGCCGATCCGGCGTTCCCCGACGTCGAGAGCGACGATCACGGGCGTTCATCCATGGACGAGATCTTCCAGCAGTTTCGTCGATTTTGGGCGATGGCCCAGCTGCCACGTGACGAACGCGTCGATCGCCCGTGCCGCTGCGGTCGTGGCGAACGTCGCCGGCTTCACCGCGCCCGCGTGCGTGGCGCCCAGGCCACGAAAGTTTGCGACGTCGTCCCGTGCGAGCGCGAAATCGTTGGCGCGATGTGGCCGGCAGCGTTCGCACGCGAGTCCGCCGGCCTCGAGATCCGCCCAAGCCACAGCGTCGTCGAGCGCTTCGCCGCAGCGGACGCACGCCTCGGATTCCGGCGCGTACCCGAGCGTTGCGAGCAGCCGCAACTCGAAGCGCGGAATCAACCGCTCGGGATCGTCCGTATGTGCGAGAGCGCGCAGCATGCCGCGCAGGAGCGCATACACGTCCGGCAGCGCGAGATCGATTTCGCAAAACGAATCGACCAGTTCGGCGACGACGTGAGCCGTCGCGAAAGCGGCCGGCGCGACGATCGAGCGCCAGTGCTCGCATTCGATCGCCGCGCTCGTGATGATGTCGAGGTTGCGCCCGCGGTGCATCGTGAGCGCCGCTTCCGTCACGAATTCCAGCCGTCCCGCCAGCTGGCTCTTCGTCCGGCGCACGCCCTTGCCGACCGCATCGAGCTTGCCGCGCTGCTCCGTGAAAAGCGTAAAAATCTTGTCGGCTTCGCCGAGATTGCGAGCCCGCAACACGATGCCGTGCGTCTTATACGCGCGTTGGGGCAAGCTCACGAAAGCGTATGCACCCCTACGGCAACACGAACGTCGCGGGCAGCAGCGCCGCTATCGTGGTCTCCTCGAATCCATCGACCGTCGCGTAGAGCACGCGCAATTCGTTGCCGAATTCGGCGAGCACTTGGCGGCACGCGCCGCACGGCGGCGTCGACTCGCCGTCGGGTCCCGCGACCGCGATCGCCGTAAAACGCCGTTGTCCACCGGCGACGGCCGCAAAGGCCGCCATCCGCTCCGCGCACATCGACAGGCCGTACGACGCGTTTTCGACGTTGCAGCCGGCGACCACGCTGCCGTCGATGCACAGCAGCGCCGCGCCCACGAAGAAGCCGGAATACGGCGCGTAGGCATGCGTGCGTGCGACGCGGGCGGCTGCAAGCAACTCGTGATCCGTCATCGCCTACACGCGTTCGGCGTCGAACGCGATTTCCGGCGTCACGGCGGGGACGCCGTGCGTCTTACCGTTTTTGAAGACGTGAACGGTGACGATGCGCCGGCCGCGCGTGCGCTCGATGCGGATGCATACGTCGAGCCCGGCTTCGATCTGCTCGCCTTCGTGCGGGAGCCGGCCGAAGAGCCCGACCGTCAAACCGCCGATCGTTTCGAAATCCTCGTGCGGCAGATGCAAGCCCAAACGCGCGTTGACGTCTTCGATATTGGTCCCGGCATACACGTACGCTTCATCTGGCGAAACGATACGGATCGCCTCTTCTTCGCCCTCGTCGTGCTCGTCGCGAATCTCGCCGACGATCTCTTCGAGGAGGTCTTCCATCGTCACGAGCCCGGCGGTCCCGCCATATTCGTCGACGACGATCGCGAGGGAGAATTTACCGCGCTGCATCTCGCGCAGTAATTCCGAGACACGCTTGGATTCGGGTACGAGCGTAATCGGGCGCATCAGCGAGCGGATCGGCGATTGCGCCAGGGTCGCATTGGAGAGCGAAATGAGAAGTTCGCGATCGTGAACGACGCCGATCACGTTATCGATCGAGTCTTCGTAAACGGGTAATTTCGAATAGCCTTCGGCGATGACGAGATCGAGCGCGCGGCGTGCCGACGCGGCGACGTCAATCGCAAACATATCGGGCCGCGGCGTCATCACCTCGCGCACGATCGTGTCCCCGAATTGGATGATCGAGTGGATCATCTCGCGTTCTTCTTCTTCGAGGACTTTCTGCTCCGCACCGGCGTTGACGATGTTGCGAATATCGTCTTCGGTGACGAACAGACCGTTGGGCGCCGGCGAAACGCCGAAGAGGCGGACGACAGCGTTCGTGAAGAAAAGAAAACTCGCGTTGATCGGCGTCATGATCCAGGCGACGCGCTCGAGCAGCGGCGCCAGCCGAACCGCCCACCGTTCGTTATTCGCGACGGCGATCGTCTTGGGAATGATCTCGCCGAACGCGAGCAAGAGCACCGTCATGATGACGGTCGACCACAGCGCCGGATTCGCAATCCCGGCGCGCACGAAGAGCAGCGTGGCGAGCGAATCGGCCGCGAGCAATACGATCGTATTGCCGATGAGGATCGAGGTCAGGAAGCGATTGCGATCGTCGAGCAGTCGCAACACGGCAGCGCTACCCTTGAGGCCCCGCTCGACCATTCCGCGCGCGCGCAGCCGCGAGAGCGAGATCAGCGCCGCTTCGGAGCCGGAGAAAAACGCCGAGCCGGCGACCAGCAGGAGCAACGCACCGATTTCCGGCCAGTGCGAGCTCAAGGCGTCGGCGCTCATCGGGGAAGTGGCGCGCGCCAGAAATCCCGAAACGCGGGACGCGGAGCCGGTGGAGGGTCGGTGTCCAAATTGCGGCCATTATACCACACCGTTGAAAGGGGTCTCTCCGCCGGCCGTTTCGTCGGGCGCTCGCGCACGTTACGCGTGAACGAGCAAAAAGAGTGCGGCGCTCACGCTCGCGCCAAGTACCGCTCCGAACGCGACTTCCGCGAAGCTGTGGATGCCGCCCTCGACGCGGCTCTGGCTGACCAGGAACGCGAGAAAGAACGCCAACAGGCCGACGACGAGGGTCCCCCCCAAGAGCGCGATGATCGTCGCGCCCGCAAAGGCCAGCGCCGCGTGCCCCGAGATCGCCCCGCCTTGCAGCGGCGAGCCGCGCCGGCCGGCGAAGGCCTTGGCAAAAATCGTGAGCACGCCGACGATAACGAGCGTCACGAAGACGTAATTGCGTGGGATGCCCGCGAGCGCGGCCGAAACCTGCGCCCCCGTCGCCGTCACCCCTTCGTAGAACGCGAGGTAACCGACGATGATCGCCGCTAGCGAGACGACGAGCACGGCGCCCGCCGAGGCATCTTTCGCAATTTTTGCCAGCGGGTGATGCGCGACCGTCATGAGATCCACGACGGCTTCGATTGCAGTATTGACCAGTTCCAGCGCGATGACTAGCGCGATGCACAGCACGATGATCGCTACATACGACCGCTCCAAACGCAGATACAGCGTGGCAAACATCGTGAGGGAAGCGGCGATGAGATGGAAGCGCATGTTCCGCTGCGTGCGCGTCGCGTACAGAATGCCTTGAAACGCATAATCGAACGCGGCCCAGACGCGGCTATCCTGGACGCGCTTGACGCTCGGCGGCAACCGCACGGGACGCATCTCCGGCACGTTCGGGCGGCCGCCCGCGGCACCCCTTGCGTTACGTGCGTTCGTAGGGCCAGAAGAGACCGATCGCGGCCGCCAACCGCTTTTCTGCGCGCAGCATGCGCCGCCGCTGCGCCGGTTCTTCGTGATCGTAACCGAACAAATGCGCGATTGCGTGCACGAGCAATCGTTCGAGCTCGTCGTCTAACGTCGCGTCGTAGCCGGCAGCTTGCCGCACGGCGACGTCGACGCTGATGACGATATCGCCTAGCATGATTTCGGGCCCGTGTGCTCTCGCTCGCTTCGGAACCGCAAACGGCTCGTACATCGGAAAGCTCAACACGTCGGTCGTGCGGTCCTGCGCGCGATGCGCGCGATTGATGCGCCGCATCGCCGCATCGCCCACGAACGTTAGCGAGAGCGTCGCATCGGGCCGCCCGGCCGCTGCGAGCAGCGTGCGCACCGAGCGTTGGATGCGCTGCGTGGCGATGCGATGTTTGCGCGTCGCGTTGCGCAGGTAGATCACGCGCGCGAAGCGGCAAGGCGCGCGTACGCGCCGATGATCTTTCCGATCAGCGGATGACGCACGACGTCGCTCGCGTCGAGTTCGACGACGCCGATATCCGCGACGCCTTCGAACAGCGCCGGCACGTCGTGCAAACCCGAGCGCACGCCGCGCGGGAGATCGACTTGCGTGATATCACCGTTGACGACCATCTTCGAGTTGGCGCCGATTCGCGTGAGAAACATTTTGAGTTGCTCGCGAGTCGTATTTTGCGCTTCGTCCAGAATAACGAACGCGTCGGCGAGCGTACGGCCGCGCATATAGGCGAGCGGCGCCACTTCGATCGTGCCGCGTTCGACGAATTTCGCGGCGACCGCATCGTCGAGCAATTCGCCCAGTGCGTCGTAGAGCGGCCGCAGGTACGGGTCGACTTTTTCTTTGAGGTCGCCGGGCAGAAAGCCGAGCTTCTCACCCGCCTCGACCGCCGGGCGGCAGAGCACGATCTTCGCGACTTCGCGCGCGCGCAGGGCGCGTACGGCCATCACCATCGCGAGAAACGTCTTGCCCGTCCCGGCCGGCCCGATGCCGAACGTGAGCGTGGACTCTGCGACGGCATCGACGAAACGCCGCTGACCTTCCGTGCGCGGGCGGACCTCGCGGCCGCGCTGCGTCGTAAAGAGCGTCTTCGGATGTGACGACGGTTTAGCGAGCGCGCTCGATTCACGTGCTGCGAGAACGACATCGTCGGGAGTGAGCTGCGCGCCACCGTTGACGGCTTCGCGCATGCGCGCGAGAATCTCGGTGGCCGACTCGACCGCGCTCGCACTTCCGCTCAAGCGCAGACGATCGCCGTCGAGATTGAGGACGACGGGGACGAGCCCTTCAAGTGCGGTGAGATTGCGGTCGAGATGGCCGCAGAAGTCGAGGGGATCTCGCACGCCCGCGAGTTCGAATACCCGCTCGGTGCGCGGGTCAGGCAGCGTAGATCGTCCGCATGTACTCGCTTCAACGCCGCGCAAACGGAAAGGGTTCTGCCCCTAGCGCCGCTGCGGCGACTCGTCGCGCAGCGCGAGCGGCGGGGCGAGCGCCTCCGCCAGCACCAGCGCGCCGAGCAGCGCGTTCCCGCCGGCAAAGGCCGCCAGCAGCGCGCTCGGTGCCACGCGGACCGGCGCGCTCCCGGGCGTCGCGAGCAGCGTCGGAAATGGGTCGGCGGCCTCCGTACGGACGCGCGGTGCCCGCGGCGCGGCGCTGCGTCCCAGTGCAGGCATCGTCGGAGGCTTCGCCGGCGGTACGGCCGGCTGCGCCCGCGTCGCTGCGGCGCCGGTTCCCCTCACGGTGCCGCGCGTGGCAGCCGCAGCGGACCGTTGCTGAACCAAGGCCGCTTCGTGCGCGGCGCGGAGCCGGCGGGCGATGCGGGCGGCGATGAAACCCGCGAACTCGCCCACGCCTACTGCCCCGGCGGTTTCGGCGTTTGAGTCAACTGCGAACCCGCCGTATCGGGCGGCGTCACGCCCGTGCCGATCGCACCGCGCATATCCGTATCGGCTTTGAGATTATTGAGCTTGTAGTAATCCATCACGCCCAGATTGCCGTTGCGAAACGCCTCGGCAATCGCCTGCGGAATTTGCGCTTCCGCTTCGACGACCTTGGCACGCATCTGCTGCGTGAACGCTTTCTGCTCTTGCTCGGCGGCGAGCGCGCTGTATTGCCGTTCGGCTGCCTTGGCTTGTGCGATGCGCCGGTCCGCTTCGGCTTGCGAGGTCTGCAGCTCGGCGCCGATATTCTTGCCGACGTCGACGTCGGCGATGTCGATCGACACGATCTCGAAGGCGGTCCCCGCATCGAGCCCCTTCGCCAACACCGCCTTGGAAATGCGATCGGGATACTCCAACACTTCTTTGTGATCTTGAGCCGCACCGACGGCGCTGACGACACCCTCGCCGACGCGCGCGACGATCGTCGGTTCGCCCGCACCGCCGACGTAGCGGTCGAGGTTGGTCCGCACGGTGATGCGCGCTTTGACGTTGAGCTGGATGCCGTTCTGTGCGACGCCTTGGAAGATCGGCGTTTCGATCACCCGCGGATTGACCGATTGCTGCAGCGCCTCGAGCACGTTGCGGCCGGCGAGATCGATCGCGGCGGCGCGCTGCCACGCAAGCGGAATCTCCGCGCGCTGCGCCGCGATCATCGCGAGCGTAACGTTTTCGACGTTACCGCCGGCGAGATAGTGCGACTGCATCTGATCGACCGTCAGCGGCAGACCGGCTTTACGCGCGCGCACGAGATTGGTGACGATCACTCCGGGCTGAATGCCGATGAGCCGCATGCGGATGAGCGAGGTGATCGAGAGCGGTACGCCCGCGGCGATCGTCCGAATCCAGAGTCCCAGCGGAAAGTAATAAAAGAATAAGAGCAGACCGAGAAAGACCGCTACGACGATCACCGCTACGGTAAAACCACCCACGAGTCGCTACCTTTCTTCGCTTATCGGCGTAACGAAAACGCGCGAACCCTGAACGCGGCTGACGCGTACCGCAGAGCCCGCCGAAACGAAATCGCCTTCGGTCAACACGTCGACGCGTTCACCGTTGAGACGCGCGACCCCGGCCGGCCGCAGATACGATGTCGCGATGCCCGTCTCGCCGAGCAGTGTCGTGAAATCGCGGCTTGCGACGTAATCGGGGCCTTGTACGCCGGCAAACGTGATGCGGCGGAAGAACGCGCTCTCGGGAAAGATGCGGGTTGAAAGCGCGATGAAGAGCGCCGAGAGCACGATCGCGATCGAGAGCGCCTGCATCGCGATAAAAATAAACGATAACCCGAACGCCAACACGATAGCCGCGAGCAGCGCGACGATACCGAGGACTCCCGCTATCCCATGCCCCGGAAACACGTGCAATTCGAAGAGAATTCCGAGGACCCCCGCGATCGCGAGCGCGATCACGATGCCGTCCGAGAAACCCGCGTAGACGTGGGTTCCGAAGAAGAGCCCGAGCGACGTGACGCCGAGCCCGCCCGCGATCCCGTGCAGCGTTTGCATCTCGACGATGAGCCCGAGGACCCCGAGCGAAAGTAAGATGCCGCTCACTTCGGGTGAGGTCGCGAAGCGGGCGAGACCCTCGCCCCATGTGTACGCCGCATGCACGATCGTCCCGCGGACGCGGGCGTACGCGAGCGCCCCGTCGAGCGTCGGGGAAATCGCGTCGGCGAAGTGCGCGCGTTTGGCTTCGTCGGCCGTAAACGATAGGATGGCGCCGGCTTTCTTATAGGCCGGTACATCGACGTTCTTGTCGACCATGGCGGCCGCGAGCGTCGCGTCGCGGTGGTTGCGCGTCGCAGTCGCTGCGAACTCGGCGCGCAGCGCGCTGACGTGTTTGGGATCGTTCGGAATCGGTTCGGCCGCACCGATGCTGGCTCCGGGAGCCATCACGATCGTGTGCGCGGAAAGCGCGATCAGGGCGCCGGCACTGTAAGCACGCTGCGAAACGTACGCGATGGTCGGCACCTTGGCCGCAAACATCGCGTCGCGAATCTCGAAAGCGGCGCTGACCAATCCGCCGGGCGTGTTGACGTCGAGAACGAGCGCCGAGGCGTGTTCGGCGTTCGCCTCGTCGACCGCGCGGCCGACCAGGTGGGCCATCCCTTCATCCACGGTGCCGGAGATCGGGACCACGACGACGCGATCCGAAGGCACGGTACTCCCGGCGACCGCTAAGCCCGCGATACCCAGAAGAGCGGCGACCGCGAACGCCGCGAGCCGCACGAAACGAATCATAGCACCGCTTACCCGCCGCAAACGGTAAAGTTGCGGGCTAGCCCGCGAGGGCCGCCAGCTCTTCCGTAACGACTTGGCGGATCGTATTGCCGTCGGCTTCCGCTTTGAGCTTGGGCATCAGCAGCTTCATCGCCGCACCTTGATTGCGGTCGCCGGGCGGCATCGCTTGCAACTCGGCGCGCACGATCGCGCGAACGTCGTCCGCGGATTTCTGCGCCGGTAAGAACGCCGCGAGAATTTCCCGCTCGACGCGCTCTTTATCCGCGAGTTCCGTACGGCCGGCCTTACCGTATTCGGCGATCGAGTCCGAGCGCTGCTTGACCAGTTTGCGTACCACCTCGAGTTGGTCCGCTTCTTCGAGCTCGCGCCCCGCCTCGATCTTCTTGTAGGAGAATGCCGAGATAGCGGACCGCAGCGTATCGAGGCGCACTTGGTCTTTCGCCTTCATCGCTTCCTTAAGATCAGCCGCGATGCGTTCTTTGAGCGTCACGATTCTGCTTCTCCACTCGCTCTGGCCTCGTTAGGCGCGTCGTTTGCGCGCCGCCGCCGACTTCTTCTTCCGGCGAACGCTCGGCTTCTCGTAATGCTCGTGCTTGCGAGCTTCGGCGAGAACGCCGGCTTTTTGGGTGGCCTTCTTGAAGCGGCGCAGCGCGCTCTCGATCGTCTCGCCCGGTGCGATGCGTACTTCCATGAACAACCCTCCTCTCAACATCCGGCCAAGCCGGTTCGATCTCGCAGCCCGGCCAATATCACCAGGACAACCGGTTAAATGTACCACGCTCGTTGCAGAGCGTCAAATGATCAGCCCGGAGGCCAGTGCATCGCCCGACCGCCCAAGACGTGCAGGTGAAGGTGATTCACGCTCTGCCCGGCGTCGCTGCCCTCGTTGACGACGACGCGATACCCGTCGGGACAAGCCGATTGACCCGCGCGCGAAGCCAGCGCGAAAAGTTCTCCGACTTCGTCGCTCGTCGCAGCATAGGTGAAGTCGCTGAGGTTGGCGGCGTGACGCTTGGGGATGACGAGCAGATGCGTCGGTGCTTGCGGGTTGAGGTCGCGGAAAACGAGCGCGCTCGCCGATCGCTCGACCTCTTTAGCGGAGATCTCGCCGCGGAAGACTTTGCAGAAGACGCACTCGTCGCTCACGAGCCGGCGCCCGCTATCGGCTTCATGGTTACGAAGTGGAACGACGTATCGGGGCTCGCCACCACGCCGTCGACGCTGGTTTTTGCCGCAAACGAAACGACCGAGTGCACGAGCGGAATTGCCGGCGCCTGGTCGTGGATGAGGGCGTTGGCTCGGGCGTAGATCGCACCGCGCTTCTTCTCATCGACGGTCTGTTGCCCCGCCAGCATCAACTCGTGGTAGTTCGGATCGCGCCAGAAAGAATAGTTCTGCGCTTGACCTTTGACCGCGCTATCCTGATCGAGCAGCGCGTACATGAAGTTGTCGGGGTCGCCGTTATCGCCCGTCCAGCCGATCAAACACATCGGATGTTCGCCGTTACGCACTTTCGTGAGAAAGACGCCGAACTCGAACGGCTGCAGCGTCACGTCGATGCCGACGGCTTTGAGATCGCTCTGAATGGCTTCGGCGATCCGCTGCGGTTCGGGCATGTACGGCCGCGGCGACGTCGGGAAGTACAGTTCCGTAGCAAAGTGCGCGACCCCGGCTCGAGCGAGCAGCGCTTTCGCTTTCGCGACGTCGTGCGGATACGCTTTGACCGCCGGATTTCCGCCCAGCATGCCGACGGGCGTCCAGTTATTTGCAACCGTCGCGCCTTCGCTGTAGAAACTCTTCGCGATCGCGGGAACGTCGATCGCGTATGCGATCGCCCGCCGCACCAGAGCGCTGTCGAAGGGCTTCTTCTCGACGTTGAGTGCGAGATAGGAGACGTTGTTGGAAGGCGGATGGTAGAGCTTCACGCCGGCCTGCTGGGCCAGATCCTTGGCGTCATCGGGACGCGGATCGATCAGCATATCGATATCGCCTTTCTTCATCGACAGTACGCTCGTCGATTGATCGGGAATATCGCGTACGATGACCGTTCCGTAGCCGGGCTTATCGCCCGCGAACGCCGGGTTGGCCGTCAGCGTGATGTGATCGTCGTGCGCCCACTCCGCCACGACGTACGGGCCGCTGCCCACCGGCAACTGATTGAACGCTTCGGCGCCCTTCTGGATCGCGGTCGGCGACCCGATCGCGAACGACGGCATCGCGATATCGTGCAGCAAGGGCGCCGACGGCGCGCGCAGATGGATGACGAACGTGCTCGGATTCGGTGCCTCGACGCTCGCAATCGCGCTCTTGGCATCGAATCCGCCGAACATACTCGCGTAGTAGCCGTATGGGAAGTTGCCGCGATACGCGTTTTTGGTATCGTGCCAGCGATCGAAGTTGAATTTTACCGCCGCGGCGTCGAGCGCGGTCCCGTCGCTGAACTTCAGTCCCGGGCGCAGCGCGAACGTCCAGGTCTTGCCGTCGGCGGAAGTCTTCCAAGAGGTCGCCGCATCGGGCCGGATGTCGAAACCGCCCGCTTTGAAGCGGACGAGATTTTGAAATACTTCCTGCGAGATCGTCAGCGATAAGCCGTCGGTCTGCGTGGCCGGATCGAGCCCGACCGCATCTTTGACCCGCGCGACGATGAGCTGTGCGCCGCCGCTGCCGCCGCCGCCGCCTTTCGCGGACGAGGAAGTCGACGAAGACGACGATCCGCCCCCGCAAGCGGCAAGTGCCAGCGCGAATGCGCTCGCGAGCACCGCAGCCGAGAACCGTTTCAATTCGTTACCTCGCAATGGTGAACGTCCACGTACGCGTCGACATATTGCCTGCGGCGTCGGCGACCTTGACCGTGACGGTCACGAGACCGCTGGGGAGATCGACGCCGGGGCTGTAGGTGATGAAGCCGCTCGTGCGGGTCGCCGACGATGTCACGTCGTGACCGTTGACTTCGAGCGTGACGCTCGAGGCGTTGATCGGAATCTCCGTCGGCGTGACGTACGTTGCGAAAATGCTCGGCCGGACGTTATTGACGCGCTGCCCGGCCGGCGGCGCAACTTCGACGATCGCCGGCGGCGTCGATGCGGCGGAGAGCGTTTGCGCCGCCTGCGTGCGCGGTGCGGCGTTGGCGCCGATACTCAAGCGACCGTAGACGGGCACTTGGGTGACGTTGAAACGATCGGGAATCGTGTAGTGGGCCGTGTAGCTTCCCGGCTGCGTCTCGTGCATCGGCAGATTCGCCAGCAAGTCGCCGATTTCGAAGGTCGCGCGGCCGCCCGGCGTGCCGTGCATGACGATGTCGAAACTCTGGCCCGTTCGTAACGGACGCGTGGTCGAAAGCGTAACGCTCGCGATCTGCGTCGGGCTCGGCGTGCCGGGCGCAGGCGTCGCCGTGGTCGCCACGTCGGCGAGCGTGCGCGATGCGACGATCTGGCGCAGTTCGCCGCTTTCGGGGTTGCTGCGGACCGTCACGTAATCGCCGATCTTGAGGTCGTCGATCTTCGCCGCCGCGCTGTTGAGTGCGATTTCGGTCGTCTTCCCCGGCGTGACGACGCGGCCGCTCTGCAGCACTAGCGCACTCGCCGTGAGGGCGGCGACGGTGCCGCTGGTCGACTTATAGAAATCGAAGATCGAAACGACGCGGCCATCCTTGGCTAAAATTGCATGCACCGCATCGCCGACGCGTACGTCCGCGAACGCGCCGCGCAACTGCGAGTGGATCGTCACGTCTTCGGTCCAAATCTTCGCTTCGGAGGTCACCGATATCGTGCGCGACGTTCCGCCGCGCACGACCGTCAGCGAGGGCGGCTGCGAATCGGAGTCGATGGCGGAGACCACGCCCTGCACGTCCGTGCCCCCGCCGGCCCGCTGTTGCTCCGCGCTGCTCGTGCGGCCCAGGTACGCCGAGACGATCTCGACGCGCGCGCTGCGCCGGTCATAGGTGGCGCGCGCGCCGAACGCGGCGACGAGCAATTCGAGCGGCGCATAGAGCGTGCCGTCGATGTCGCTGACGGGTGCGTCGAGTCGAACCGGCGTGCCGTTGACGACGGCGTTACGGGAATTGACCGCGATACTGACGGAGCCCGTCGGCAACTTCGCCGTAACCGTCGCGCCGCTACGCACGAGCGCGATGCCGAGCGCCTCGAAGACATCGCGCAACGGCACCAGCATCCGCCCGCCGACGCTCTGCGGCGGCGTGTCGGTCGCGAGGGCTTCGCCGTTGATCGCAATCGCGATCGTTCGCAGCGGCTTTTCGGACGCTTCGCCGCGCGGCCCGGCCGCCACGGGCACGACGCTGCCGGCGGCGAGCGCGACGCACATGCTGGGCACGGCGAAGAACTTCATCGGGGCGAACACTCCTCCAAAACGGTGCGATAGACCTCGGCGGTTTTCGCCGCACAACGGTCCCACGTCAGCGTGCGGGCGAAGCGCCGCGCGCCCTCGCTCGCCGCGGGCGCCGTCAGCGCCAAGCGCATGCACGTCGCCAAAGCTCCGACATCGCGCGGCGCGAAGACCTCAGCGAACGGGCGCAAGACCCCGGGCAGGGCATCGCGGCAGGCGATCACGGGCGTGCCGATGGCGGCGGCCTCCAGCATCGGCAGACCGAACCCTTCGCGCAGGGCGGGATGCACGAGCGCCACGGCACCGCGATAGAGCGCCGGCAATTCGTCCGGGCGAACGTCGCCGAGAAAGCGGACGTTGCCGCGCGCACGCCGCGGCGGAATAGCACTTTGCGGAAGGTCCTCAAATCCGGTCAGGTACAGATCGACGTCGCGTTCGGGCTCCAACGCCTCCCACGCGGCGAAGAGGGTCGCGAGATCTTTATGCGGCCGGTGGTTGCCGACGTACAAGAAATACGGGCGGTCGTGTGCGACCGCCGCGACGTCATCAAAATAGCGGTCGTCGACGCCGAGCGGCACGACGACGATCTTGCGCGCCGCGACGCCGAGATACCGTTCCAGGTCCTCGATCGTCCGTTCGTCGTCCGTGATGACGCGGGCCGCGCGCGCGCAGACCGTCCGCACGACGGTCGCATAATAGGGCCGAACGCGACTCTTGAAGAGCGCCGGGAAATGGAGATGGATGAGGTCGTGAACGGTCACGATCGACGGCCGCGGCCCCAGGAGCGGCGCGTAGACCGCGAGGTGGTGTACGAGCCGCGCGCGCGTGCGGCGCAAACGCAACGGCAAGCCGATCTGCTCGCCTGCATCCAGGGCGCTGGTCCGCACGACCGTCGCGAAGCGCAAATCGGGCGCGACGCCCGGCAAACGCCGTGCGAGTTCCTCGGCATATGCCGTCATACCGGCAGACATATGGCGCATGCGCGGTACGTCGAGCGCGACGTCGTTGCGGCTCACGCGCGCAGCGCCTTCCAGGCGACAGCGACCGGATACGAGGCCGACGCGAACGCGACGAACATGCCCTGCCAGCCGTCGCGCCACGCTCCCCGTCCGCAGATGAGCCACGGCGCTCGCAGCGTCGCAAGCACGAGCGCGCGAAGCAAGGCGCCGTACGACGCCCGAACGCCGCGCGCTTCGAGCGTCGTGTAGGACTCGAACTTCGCGCGATATACGTCGACCGTCGGATACGAATCGTGAACGAGCGTCCCCGGAAGCGCGGCAACGTCGCCGGGCACCACCCAGCGCTCGTGAACTTCCGCCGTACCCCCGGCGGCCGGCTCCGCCACGAGCGACGCGCGCGCCGTGCGAAACAAGCGCACCGGCGCTTCACGCCCCCACGCGCCGTGGTGGATCGGGCGCTTACAAAAATACGTCGTGCGCTTCAAACGATAGCCGTCGATCGAGGCCGGCACGACGATGTCGGCGAGCGCCCGCGACAGAACGGGATCGAGCGACTCGTCCGCGTCGAGCATGAACGTCCACGGCGTCCCGACGCACCCGAGCGCGAAGGTCCGCGTCGAGACGAAGCCCGACCACGGCCGCACGAGCACCCGTGCGCCGCGCGCCCGCGCGAGTGTGACGGTGTCGTCGTCCGACTCCGCATCGATGACTAGCAGCGACGCCCCCGGCGGTACGCTTGCGAGCGAACGGGGCACGTTGCGCGCCTCGTTCTTCGTGAGGACGACGAACGTGATGTGCTCGGGGTTCAGGATGACGACGCGAGCGAGGGGCTCGTTTCACCGTCCCGCAGGCGTTCGGGCAGAGCGCCGGCCAGGGCCGCGCCGATGAAATCGCGGTACAGCGGCGCAGGCCGCGTCGGCCGCGATTTGAATTCGGGATGCGCCTGCGTGCCGACGAACCACGGATGGAGCGAGGCCGCGAGTTCGACGCACTCCACGAGCGTGGTGCGTCCGACCAGGTGATGGCCCGAGAAATTCATGCCGTGTTCTTCGAAGAGCGGCTTATAGCGATTGTTGAATTCGTAGCGATGGCGATGGCGCTCGCTGATCTCGAGCGCGCCGTAGGCGCGGGCCACGAGCGAATTCGCCTCGAGCTTACAATCGTACGTGCCCAGCCGCATCGTCCCGCCCATGAACTCGATATTACGTTGATCGGCCATGAAATCGATGACGGGATCGGGCGTCGTCTCGTCGACTTCCGAGGTCATGGCATCGACGAGGCCGCAGACATTGCGCGCGAACTCGACGCACGCGAGCTGCATGCCGAAACAGATGCCGAGAAACGGAATTCGCTTTTCGCGGGCGTATTGGATCGCGCGCAGTTTACCCTTGACGCCGCGCGAGCCGAACCCGGGCGCGACGAGAATTCCATCGACCCCCGCCAGCGCGTCCGTACCTGAATCTTCCACCGTTTCGCTATCGACGCGTTTGATCTCGACGCGCGCGTTGTGATGGATGCCGGCGTGATAGAGCGCTTCGACGATCGAAATGTAGGCGTCTTTGAGGTCGACGTATTTGCCGACGAGCGCGACCCTCACGTAGTGGAGCGGGTAGCCGATGCGCTCGACGATCCCTTCCCACTCTGCCAGATCGAGCGCTTGTGGCTCGAGCTTCAGTCGCGTGATGACGGCCTGAGCGAGCCCTTCGCTTTCGAGATTGAGCGGAACTTTATAGATCGTCGGCGCGTCGCCGTTCTGCACGACGTTGCGCGCCGGCACGTCGCAAAAAAGGCCGATCTTCTCTTTGAGTTCGACGGGAATGGCGGCTTCGGAATTGGTGCGCACCACGATGGCGTCGGGCGCGATGCCGATCGCGCGCAATTCGCGCACGCTGTGCTGCGTGGGCTTGGTCTTCAGTTCGCCTGCAGCGCCCAGATGCGGCATCAGCGTCAGGTGAACGAACATGACGTTCTCTTCGCCGACATCGTAGCGCACTTGCCGGATCGCTTCGAGAAACGGCAACGATTCGATGTCGCCGACGGTCCCACCGACCTCGACGATGCAGATATCCGCTCCGGAGGTGTCGGCGACGCGCGTGATCTGCGCTTTGATTTCGTTCGTGATGTGGGGGATGACTTGAACCGTCGCCCCGAGGTAATCGCCGCGTCGCTCTTTCTCGATCACCGAGCGATAGATCTGGCCCGTCGTGACGTTGTTGACGCGGGTGAGCGATTCGTCGATGAAGCGCTCGTAGTGACCGAGATCGAGATCGGTCTCCGCACCGTCTTCGGTAACGAAGACCTCGCCGTGCTGGTACGGATTCATCGTGCCGGCATCGACGTTGATATAGGGATCGAGTTTCTGAATGGACACGGAAAAACCGCGACTTTTTAAAAGCCGCCCGAGCGAAGCCGCCGCGATGCCCTTGCCGAGCGAACTGACGACGCCACCGGTGAAGAAAATGAACTTCGTCACTATGGACGGCTCGTTTTCGGCGGCGCCAAGAACTGCTCCCGCCCTCGAGCGCGTGCCACGAACGCGCTACAGCCTAACCCCACGGAGCCGCAGTGCGTTCCCGATCACCGAAACGGAGCTGAGCGACATGGCGAGCGCCGCGATAATCGGGCTCAGCAAAAGTCCGAACGCGGGATAGAGCACCCCTGCGGCAATCGGAATGCCGATGACGTTGTAGGCGAACGCGAAGATCAAGTTTTGGCGAATATTGCGCATCGTCACACGGCTGAGAGTGCGCGCCCGCGCGATGCCGGCGAGATCGCCTTTCACGAGCGTCATTCCCGCGCTTTGCATGGCGACGTCCGTGCCGGTGCCCATCGCAATCCCGACGTCCGCCGCGGCGAGCGCCGGAGCGTCGTTGACACCATCGCCCGCCATTGCGACGATGTGCCCTTCGCTCTTGAGGTCGCGCACGATCCGGTGCTTGTCCTCCGGGGAAACGTCGGACTCGACGTCGGCGATGCCGAGCTTGCGCGCGACCGCGCGCGCGGTCGTCACGTTGTCCCCGGTCACCATCATAACGCGCACGCCGTCGGCTCGTAAGCGCTCGAGCGCCGCCGATGTGCTGGCCTTGACTGGGTCCGCGATAGCGATGATTGCAGCCGCGCTACCGTCGACTGCAAGGAAGAGCGCGGTCGCGCCGTCGGCTCGCAACGCGTCTGCCCGCTCCGCCAGAGCGGCACTTTCGACACCCAGATCGTCCATGAGCTTCACGTTGCCGAGCGCTACGCAGCGAGCACCGACGTTGCCCGTGACGCCTTTGCCGGTCAGCGAGGCGAAATCGGAGGCCTCCGTTGCGATGGCGTTGCGCTCGCGCGCTGCGGCGACGATCGCCGCCGCGAGCGGATGTTCGCTGCGGCGTTCTAGACTCGCGGCCAACGCCAGCACATCGCTTTCCGACATGCCGTTCGAAACGATCCCGGTTACCTTCGGCCGGCCTTCCGTGAGCGTTCCCGTTTTGTCGACGACGAGCACGTTTACTTTTTCCAGACGTTCCAGCGCTTCCGCCGATTTGACGAGCACGCCGGCGCCCGCGCCTTTGCCAACCGCGACCCCGATGCTCATCGGCGTCGCGAGCCCGAGCGCGCACGGACAAGCGATGATAACGACCGAGACCGCGGCGATCAACGCGTACGCGAGCGCCGGAGGCGGCCCCCAGAGCGCCCATGCGGCGAAGGCTATGGCTGCGGCCGCCAACACTGCGGGCACGAAGTAGCCGGCGACGGTGTCGGCCGTGCGCGCGATCGGCGCGCGGCTACGCTGCGCTTCGGCGACCATCGCGACGATGTGCGAGAGCATCGTCCCCGCACCGACGTTATCGGCCCGCATGATCAAGGACCCGGTACCGTTCACCGTGCCGCCGATCAGCTTGTCGCCGTTCGACTTTGCGGCCGGCATCGATTCGCCCGTTACCATCGATTCATCGACGGCACTGGCGCCATCTACGACGACGCCATCGACCGGCACGCCGTCTCCCGGCCGGACGCGCAACCGGTCGCCGACCCGAACCTCATCGAGCGAGATCTCTTCATCGCCCCCGGCGGCATGTATCCGCCGCGCAATTTTCGGTGCGAGATTCAGTAGCGCGCGAATCGCGCCGCCGGTCTGCTCACGCGCACGCAGCTCGAGCACCTGCCCCAGTAACACGAGAACCGTGATGACGGCGGCGGCCTCGTAATAGACGGCGACCGTTCCGTCCGGGCCGCGGAAGCCCGCCGGAAAAATGCCCGGCGCGAAGGTCGCAATTACGCTGTAGAGATACGCGGACCCGGTGCCGAGCGCGATCAAGCTGAACATGTTGAGGCTTCGCCGGACGACCGACGCCCAAGCGCGCTCGAAGAACGGCCACCCCGCCCACAAAACGACGGGCGTAACGAAGATGAACTCACTCCACGTCGCTACGCTCGGCGGCACCAAACGATGCAAATCCGGCAGAGCGACGTGGCCGCCCATTTCGAGGGTGAGAACCGGCAGCGCTAAGATGAATCCGACCCATAAGCGGCGCGTCATGTCGGTCAATTCGTGATTCGGCAGCGCTTCGGCCGTCACGACGAGCGGCTCGAGCGCCATTCCACAAATCGGACAAGCGCCCGGTCCGTCGCGTCGAATCTCCGGATGCATCGGGCACGTGTAGAGCGCACCGCTCGCAGCGACGGCGACGTCCTTGCGTGGTCCCTCGGCGTACGATTCCACGTCGGCAGCGAATTTCGTACGGCAGCCGGCGGAACAAAAATAGACGGTGCGCTGGCCGCACTCGAGTCGATGCTCGGAGGTCGCGACAGCGACCTCCATGCCGCAGACCGGATCGGTTGCCGCGCGCGTGTTCTCGTCGAGACGAACCATCAGGCAACTCTCCGGCGCAGACCGAGAATCGCAACGACTTCCGCGACAGCCGCCGCAGACTCGCCGCCCCGTATTTGCTCGACCAGACAATGCTGCAAATGATTTTCCAGCTCGATGCGGCTGACCCCATCGAGGGCGGCGCGCACGGCGGCAATCTGCTTGATCACTTCGACGCAATACGTGTCGTCCTCAACGAGCTTGATGACGCCGTCCAGATGCCCGCGCGTCGTCTTGAGCCGGTTGAGGACGCCTCGCTTCGTCACGGCCGGTAGACTGCTCTTGCGTTTCACGACCAAACCCTAACCCACCAGGGGTGGGGTAGTCAACTACGAACACAGCCCGATCACAAGCCAAACCGGCGACGAGCCACGCGGGAGCCCCGCACCGTCCGCGGGCGGCAAACTCCGCACCGCATTCTTCCTGTCCTTTGCGATCCTGGGCGTCGAGCTAACCGGCGGGCTCGTTTCCCATTCGCTCGCGCTCGTTTCCGATGCCGGGCACGTTCTTACCGATCTCGTTGCGCTCGGCTTAGCTTGGTTTGCGACGGCTCAAGCGCAACGTCCGGCGGAGGGTCAGTCACTGATATATCGTCTGCAGACGACATTACGGTGACATCGAATATGCGTAACATCTTGTGCCCGACGCGCTCAAACGCCTCCGCGACGATGTAGCGCGCGCTCGGCAAGCCAATCGGGCCGATTCAAGACCAGGGCGGCACTCAGCACTTCGCCTGTCGAGAGTACGCCCGGACCGGTTGGCCGCGCGCGGCGTGACGCGTCCGCGAATCGAACTACCAGGTCTTCAGAGTCTGCCGTTCGTTCGTCGCGACATTCTGCGGACGTAACTCACGCGCAGGTCTTATGTCTTGCCGGGTAAGTTTTGCGCTAAGATAGGTCGCCGCCAAAGCCGGATTGCTCGCCTCGGCCGGAGGTTCAGCCGCTTGCTTACAGGCTGCCCGTTCTTTCCAGAAACAAGTAAAGGACAGTGCGCCGCCTTCGCGCTTCTAATGGTTCAACGTAAATGCTTTATCGTTAGTTGGTTACGAATGAGCCCGCTGATCGCCCGCCATACTGACATGAGGGCTGAACGCTTTGAAACGAGGCGAACGAGACGGAGTACGTCACGTTCGGCTTGAGGCCCGATATGCTCGCGTAATAACCCATCAGAACGGGCGCGGGGGTATTATTGACCTCTATGGCACTGAGCGGTCCTGCGGTGATCGCAGAACCATCACTTCCCTTCAAATTTGGAGTTCCAGTTACCGAGAGGAAAGGCTGCAATCCGGTAGCGGGGCCTCCCTGCGATGAAAAATACAAGAACGTCGCGATACTGGGATATGGACCGCTTCCATTTTGTGGAAGCCCTGCCACCTCGGGATTACTACTGGTGGAATAGCCGGCGAGCGACAAGGTCGGTTGTGACCCACAGTTATTGGCGGAGGGCGTACCTCCACCGCTGCATCCCCAGAGCAGGATGAGAAAAAGCGGCCACGCCTTCTTGAAAAGTGGCATGCTGGGATAATTAGATTGCGCTCTCGAGGATATCCTGGACAGTGAAGATCGCCGTGGTCACGAACTATCGTCGACGTCGAACCCCATAGAAAGACCTCCAGGATGAGTTGTTCCAGCGGGCTTCGACGTCTAACCCTGCTTCTCAATAACCTACGATCATCGTGCCGATCTGGTCGACGAACTTTGCGACCTTCGGCTCCGCGCCCGTCGCGTTCCCGCGTTGCTGCCGCGCCGCGATCGCGGCAAGCCGCGCCTGAAATGGCGACCCCCGACGGATCGATTCCTACGGCCCGACAGCGCCGTTTCACGACATGCGCCACCATCCGGTCCCCTCGCGGCGCGCAGGCCGCCTTGCGGCGTGAGCCGACGAACAGTGGTCCCGCGACGAGCCCAGCTGCAGCGAGCCACGCGCGCAACGCGCGCACGGGGCAGGTCGTCGGCTCGCTGCCGTACGCGACCCCGACCGTTCCCGGCGGCTTCGGGGAAGCCGCCATTATGAAGCACGGACGGTGGAAGAGAGTCGCGGTGGCCCAGCGCTACACCCGTGCCAGCGAAGGCCGCGAGCACTAAACTCTCGCCCTGCAGGCCCAGCGTACCGCTGCTCGCGGACGACGTGTATTCGTCGACCAGCTTGTAGACTCGATCCACTTCTCGCTTGTAAAATCGGTTATTCTTGTGCCACAAAGCTTGACTTCCGAACCCGATTCAAGCTCTCGCCGTTCGGTCCGGATGCGGCCTTCATCAATCAAGCCACGTATGACACGGTTCGTCACCCAATGGAAAAATTCGCGCTCGAAGAGTATCTCGATTTGGCGGCTATAAAAGACGGCGTCCGGATGGTCTTCGAAATAGGCCCACACACGGGCGCGAGCACGTTCCTCGCCCTATCTTTGGGCCGTTTGAGCTTCGCCACTGCTTTCGGCTTCTTTTTCGCCACCTAGTGTGCTGACCCATAAATAGGGTTGCTTATTGTGAAATTAGGCGTTAGGATTGAGTCATGCCGAATCGCCCCGCAGTTCGTCTTGCCGTTCGTCCAAA
>JAABUZ0100002010.1_pt1 | contig 35483 bp, 37 predicted proteins | sample 5562091 | NCBI WGS metagenome assembly JAABUZ01 (sample SAMN12813069, study PRJNA571459) | rock metagenome | isolation source: Antarctica rocks | place: Antarctica: Victoria Land, Linnaeus Terrace sud | collected 2015-12-21 | reverse complement strand
GGGCGCCACCAGCTGACCAAGCTCAAGGTCTACGCCGGCCCCGAGCACCCGCACCAGGCGCAGGCCCCCCAGCCCTTCGTCCTCACCCAGATCAGCCAGGAGTCCTGAGCGTGGCCATCATCACCGATCCCTCGGGCGCCGTGCGCGCCACCGGCCGTCGCAAGGAGGCCGTGGCCCGCGTGCGGATCATCCGCGGCACCGGCCAGTTCACACTGAACGGTCGCCCGCTCGATGGCTACTTCCCCAACAAGGTGCACCAGCAGCTCATCAAGGAGCCGCTGACCGTGCTCGAGCGCGTCGAGGACTACGACGTGATCGCCACGCTGCACGGTGGCGGCATCAGCGGCCAGGCCGGCGCGCTGCGCCTCGGGCTCGCCCGCGCGCTGACCGAGGCCGAGCTCGACAGCCGCCCCGCGCTCAAGGCGGCCGGCTTCCTCACCCGTGACCCCCGCGCGACCGAGCGCAAGAAGTACGGCCTGAAGAAGGCCCGCAAGGCCCCGCAGTACAGCAAGCGCTGACCGGGCTGCCCCGCGTGGGCCGCCTCTTCGGCACCGACGGGGTCAGGGGGCTGGCCAACGGCGACCTCACCCCCGAGCTGGTCCTGGCTCTGGGTGCCGCCGCCGTGCGCGAGCTCGGTGCCACCGCCGGGACCCGCCCGCGGGTGGTGCTCGGCCGTGACCCGCGCCCGAGCGGCGAGCTGCTCGAAGCCGCGCTGGCTGCTGGGCTGGCCAGCGCCGGCGCCGAGGTCGTCCTGCTCGGTGTCGTCCCGACGGCCGCGGTGGCCCACGCGGCGGTCGAGGCGGACCTCGGCGCGATGATCACCGCCTCGCACAACCCGATGCCCGACAACGGTGTGAAGCTCTTCTCCCGGGGCGGCTGGAAGCTGCCCGACGCGGTGGAGGCGGCCATCGAGGCCCGGCTGGCCGACACCGCCTGGGTCCGACCGACCGGTGCCGCCGTCGGGCGGGTGCACGGTGACGACAGCGGTGCGTTCGCGCGCTACCGCGAGCACCTGCTCGCCGCGGCTCCGCACCCCCTTACCGGCCTGCGCGTGGTCGTCGACTGCTCGCACGGCTCGGCCTCGGTGCTCGCGCCGGATGTCTACGCCGCGCTCGGGGCCGAGGTCGTGGCGCTGCACACCGGCGACGGAGAGATCAACGACGGGGTCGGCGCCACCGCGCTCGGAGTGCTGCAGGCGGCGGTCGTCGCCCACGGCGCGGACGCCGGCATCGCGCACGACGGCGACGCCGACCGCTGCCTGGCCGTCGATGCCACCGGGGCGGTCGTCGACGGTGACCAGCTGCTCGCGATCGCTGCGCTCGCCCTGCGCGCGGCCGGGCGCCTCGCCCACGGCACCGTGGTGGCCACGGTGATGAGCAACCTCGGCTTCCACCACGCGATGCGGGACGCCGGGATCACGGTGCGTACGACGCCGGTCGGTGACCGCTACGTGCTCGAGGAGCTGCAGCGAGGTTCGTACTCCCTCGGCGGCGAGCAGAGCGGGCACGTCGTCTACCTCGACGAGGCGACCACCGGCGACGGTCTGCTGACCGCGGTGCACCTGCTCGGGCAGCTGGCAGCGAGCGGCCGCCCGCTGGCCGAGCTCGCGGCCGTGGTGCAGCGCCTGCCGCAGGTGCTGCTCGGGCGGCGGGTGGCGGACCCGCGCCGGGCCGCCGGCTCGACCGCCCTGCTCGCGGCGGTCGCGGCGGCCGAGGCCGAGCTGGGTGACGGTGGCCGGGTCCTGGTCCGCGCGAGCGGGACCGAGCCGCTCGTCCGGATCATGGTCGAGGCCGGTACGGCGGAGCACGCCTCGACCATCGCCGAGCGGATCGCGGCCGCCGTCCCGGGCTGATCCGTGGCGGGCGTGCAGCCGGGCGGGCTCAGAGCGCGAGCGTGACCAGGTGGATGGCCAGGCCGGCGAGGGAGCCGACCGCGGTGCCGTTGATCCGGATGAACTGCAGGTCGCGCCCGACGGCGAGCTCGAGCCGCTCGGTGACCTCCTCGTCGCTCCAGCCGGCCACCTGACGGCGGATCAGGTCGGTGACCTCGCTGCCGTACCGCGTGACCACCGTGTCGACCGCGGAGGTGAGCCAGCGGTCGAGGCGGGCGCGGAAGTCGACGTCGGTGACGGCGCGCCGGCCGAGGTCACGCACCAGGGGCGCGATGCGGGTGCTCAGCGTCCCCTGCTCGTCGCTCAGCGAGGCGCGGACCGAGTCGAGGGCGTCGCCCACGACGTGACGCAGCGCCTCGTGGGCCTGCGGGTCGGCGAGCAGGCCTTTGACCAGGCCGTCGACCCGAGCGGCCGTGGCGGGGTCGTGCTGCAGGTCGTGGGCGACGGAGCGGAGCAGGTCGTCCAGCCGGCGGCGCAGGTCGTGCTCGGGCGTCTGCTCGACCGCGGTGAGCACCTCCACGGCCGTCGTGAGCAGCCGCTGCACCCGCTTGTCCGTCGACCACAGGTCAGCGAGCAGGCCCTGCCCCTCGAGGTAGCCCTTCACGTGCGGCAGCAGCGCCACCTGGCTGTCGGCCAGCCAGGCGCGGGCCCGGGAGACCAGGCTGTCGACGAGCGGGCGCTGCCATGCCCCGTCGAGGGCGCGGGTGAGCAGCGACCCGAGGACGGGTGCGTACGAGCGCCTCGCCGCGTCGGTGCGCAGCAGCTCGAGGACGTACTCCACGACGTGCTCCTCGTCGAGGGCGTCGAGCGCGGTGCCGGCGGCGAGCGCGGCTTCCCGGGCGACCCGGTCGGCGTGCGCCGGGTCGGCCAGCCACGCCCCGAGCCGGGGGACGACCTGCGCCCGCGCGAGCTGCTCCCGCACGACGCCGGCGGTGAGGAAGTTGCCGGTGACGAACTCCCCCAGCTTCGCCGCGAGGTCGGCCTTCTTGCGCTGCACCAGGGCGGTGTGCGGGATCGGCAGCCCGAGCGGGCGGCGGAAGAGCGCGGTCACCGCGAACCAGTCGGCGAGGCCGCCCACCACCCCCGCCTCGGTGCCGGCCCGGACGAAGCCCCACGCCCCGCCACCGGAACCGGCGGTGACCGCCACGACGTACCCGGCGGCGGCGAGCACCAGCAGGCCGGTCGCCCTGGTCTTGGCGAGCCGCAGCCGCCGCCGCGCGAGAGCGTCGGGTGGCGCCCCCACGAGGGGCGCCGCACCCCCCGTGGATGTCACGGCGTGCAGCGTCGCACCCCGGCCCCTCGTGTCGAGATGTCACCTCTCGACAGCGACACGCCGGGCGCCGTGTCGAGATTCGCCGCACCCCGGTGCTCGGCCAGACGGCGTCCGCGTCCTGCGGTCGATCTCGACAGACACGCCGACTCCCCGGGTCGAGAGGTGACCTCTCGACCCGGGGAGGGGGTCAGGACAGGGTCACGCTCGCGTCGTCGACGACGAACGAGGTCGCCAGTGAGGAGTCCTCGGTGCCGGTCAGCCGCAGCGTCACGGTCTTCCCGGCGTACGCGGTGAGGTCGGCCGTCCGCAGCGTGTAACCGGCGGCGGCGTTGGCGTTGCTGAAGGTCGACAGCGTCGCCAGCACGGTGCCACTGCTGGAGAGCACCTGCACGGAGAGCTTGTCGTACGCGGTCGAGCCGCTCTCCTTGGTGTCGATGTGCAGGTAGTAGGCGAGCGTCGCCTTGCAGCCGGCCTTGAGGGCGATCGACTGCGCCAGCGTGTCCGTGTGGGCGCTGCCGTAGCCGTCGAGCCAGGCCTTCCAGCTGCCGGCGTGGGCCGGCTCACCGGTGCTGTTGTCGATGACGCCAGCGCTGGCGGTCCACGGTGCGGCGGTGCCGGTCTCGAAGCCGCCGTTGCCGATCAGCTGCCCCGAGCAGGACGGCGGGGCGGTGGTGGTGGGCGGTGCGGTGGTGGTGGGCGGTGCGGTGGTGGTGGGCGGTGCGGTGGTGGTGGGCGGTGCGGTGGTGGTGGGCGGTGCGGTGGTCGTGGGCGGTGCGGTGGTGCCCGAGGTGAAGGCGCCGATGCCGGCCGGCGTGCCGAGGCCGGTCGGGCCGTCGTACCCGGCGCCGGAGGTGCACAGGTAGCTGCCGCTGCACGAGCCGTTGCTGCCGCTCGTGACGTCGTTGAGCGAGCTGCGGTGGGCGTACGGGTAGGCGTTGGGGTAGGTCGAGGCGGCCGGGGTGCCAGCGAGGGCGTAGGTGCCGGCGATCAGCGGCGCCGCGGCGCTGGTGCCGCCGAAGACGAGCCAGCCGCTCTGCCCGTTGCTGGCGGTGGAGTCGTAGACGGCGACGCCGGTCTGGGGGTCGGCGACGGAGGAGACGTCGGCGACGGTGCGCTTGGTGCAGCCGGTGTCGGTCTGCGCCGCCGGCTTGGTCTCGTACGAGGAGCAACCGCTGCCCGCGCCGGACCAGGCGGTCTCGGTCCAGCCGCGGGTCGTGCCCGCCGCTCGGGTCAGCGAGGTGCCGCCGACCGCGGTGACGTACCGGGAGGCGGCGGGGTACTGCACGCCGTACCCGCTGTCGCCGCTGCTGACGGTGATCGCGACGCCGGGGTGGTTGTAGTAGCTCGAGTCGGTGCTGGTCTCACCGGAGGACTCGCTGCCGCCGTAGCTGTTGGAGACGTACTTGGCGCCGAGGTTGACCGCGGTGTTGACGCCGGTGCCGAGGTTGGCGATGGAGCTGCTGGTCGCCTCGACGAGCAGGATCTTGCAGCTGGGGCACGAGGCGCTGACCATGTCGAGGTCGAGCGCGATCTCCTGACCCCAGCTGGCGTTGGCGGCGGGCAGGGTCGAGGAGCCGCTCTGGCCGACCTTCGTGAAGCAACCGCTGGCGCTGGTGCACGCCGGGAGGCCGTACTGCGCGCGGTAGGCGTTGAGGTCGTTCTCCGCGGTGGGCAGGTCGTAGGCGTCGACGATGGCGACGGTGGCGCCCGAGCCGGCGGTCGAGGAGGGGAGGGAGTACGCGCTCTGCAGGTCGGCCGGGCCGTAACCCGAGGGGGTCCCCCCCGTCGCGGCCGGTTGCGTGCTGTCGGTCTGCACCTCGGCCCAGCACTGCAGGAAGCCCTGCGCGGGGGTGCGGCACACGTTGCGGGTGGCGTGGTGCGCGGCCGCCGGCTGCGCCGCGGGAGCGGCGGCGGCCGGGCGGGCACCGGCCGCACCGGCCGAGCCGGCGGCACCGGCCAGCAGGCCGACGCCGGCCGCGAAGACCACCGAGGTCGCCGCGAGGGCGACCAGCGCCCGCGGGCGCGGACGGCGGGGGGTGGTGCGGGTCATCCGACCTCCTGGTCACGACGGCGGCGGGCCGGCCACAGCGGTGACTTGGCCCGTACGGGTGAGTGGACTCTGCTGTGCTCGGCGCACCGCGTCAACGGACCGCACCGCTGCGGGTCAGGGCCAGCGTGTCGTGGCCGGTCCCCGCCGTACGCTGCCGGCATGTGCGGGATCGTCGGCTACGTCGGCGCGGCCCCCGCCCTCGGCGTGGTCCTCGAGGGTCTGCGCCGGCAGGAGTACCGGGGCTACGACTCCGCCGGGGTGGCCCTGCTCGAGCCCGGCGGCCTGCTGGTGCGGCGCAAGGCCGGCAAGCTCGTCAACCTGGAGAAGGCGCTCGCCGACCTCACCCCTGCCGAGGCGAGCGCCACCACCGGCCTCGGGCACACCCGCTGGGCGACCCACGGCGGCCCGACCGACCGCAACGCCCACCCGCACCGCGACACCGCGGGCCGGGTGGCCGTCGTGCACAACGGCATCATCGAGAACTTCGCCGCGCTGCGGGCGGGGCTCGAGGCTCGCGGCGTCGAGATGACCAGCGACACCGACACCGAGGTCGTCGCGCACCTGCTCGGCGCGCGGCTCGCGGCGGGTGATGACCTCGCGACCGCCATGCGCGCGGTCGTGCGCCGGCTCTCCGGCGCCTTCACGCTGGTGGCGGTCAGCCCGCAGCAGCCAGGGGTGGTGGTCGCCGCTCGGCGCAACAGTCCGCTCGTCGTCGGGTTGGGGGACGGCGAGACCTTCGTGGCCTCGGACGTCTCCGCCTTCATGGCGCACACCCGCGAGGCGGTCGAGGTCGGCCAGGACCAGGTCGTGCGGGCGACCGCCGCTGGCGTCGAGATCACCGACTTCGCCGGGACGCCGGTCGTCGGCCGCCGCTTCCACGTCGACTGGGACGCCGAGGCCGCGGAGAAGGGCGGCTACCCCTCCTTCATGCTCAAGGAGATCGACGAGCAGCCGCGCGCGGTCGCCGACACGCTGACCGGGCGCATCGGGGCCGACGGGCGGGTCGCCCTGGATGAGGTGCGCATCAGTGACGAGGAGCTGCGTACGGTCGACAAGATCTTCCTGGTCGCCTGCGGCACCGCGTACCACTCCGCGTTGATCGCGAAGTACGCCATCGAGCACTGGTGCCGCATCCCGTGCGAGGTCGACGTCGCGAGCGAGTTCCGCTACCGCGACCCGGTGCTCGGCACCGACACGCTGGTCATCGTGGTCAGCCAGAGCGGGGAGACCGCCGACCTGCTGCGCGCGGTCGAGCACGCCCGGGAGCAGAAGGCGCGGGTGCTGGCCATCACCAACACGGTCGGCTCGACGCTGGCGCGGGAGAGCGACGCCGTGCTCTACACCCGGGCCGGCCCGGAGGTCGCGGTCGCCTCCACCAAGACCTTCCTCACCCAGATCGCGGCGACCTACCTGGTGGCCCTCTACCTCGCCGGGGTCCGCGGGGTGATGCTGCCCGACGAGGTCGAGACGGTGCTGGGGCAGATGCAGGCGCTGCCCGCCGCGATCCAGCGCACCCTCGGGGAGATGGAGCCGGTCCGGCAGATCGCGCGCAGCTTCGCGGCCGACGGGGTGACCCAGGTGCTCTTCGTCGGGCGGCACGTCGGTTACCCCATGGCGCTCGAGGGCGCGCTGAAGCTGATGGAGCTGTCGTACCTCCCGGCGCAGGGCTTCGCCGCCGGGGAGCTCAAGCACGGGCCGATCGCCCGGATCGAGGACGGCACCCCGGTGGTCGCCATCGCGCTGTCCCGCGACCGCCTGTACGACAAGGTGCTCTCCACGATCGCCGAGGTGCGGGCCCGCGGGGCGCGGGTCATCGCGATCGCCGACGAGGGTGACACGCACATCGCGCAGCACGTCGACGACGTCATCCGGGTGCCCCGCACGGCGGTGCTGCTCTCCCCGTTGGTGACCGCCGTACCGCTGCAGGTGCTCGCGGTCGAGCTGGCCCTGGCCCTCGGGCTCGACGTCGACCAGCCGCGCAACCTGGCCAAGAGCGTCACGGTCGAGTAGCGCCGGTGGGTCCCGGCTGTGGACGCGCCCCGGCAGCGGGCCCTCCTGTGCACAGGCGGTCCCGCTGAGCCCGCACCCGGCGTCTGCCGGAGCAGCCTGGTCGGGTGCGAGCGGAGGGAGCACCATGGTGGTCATGGCGACGTACGCACTGCCGCGGGGGCAGGGCGGTGCCTTCACCGTCGACGACCTCGACGCGCTGCCGGCCGACGGCAACCGCTACGAGCTCGTCGACGGCGTCCTGCTGGTGAGCGCCGCGCCCGTGCCGAGGCACCAGTGGGTGCAGGGGGAGCTCATGCTCCGGCTCCACGCGGCGGCGGGGCGTGACTGGGTGGTGCTGGCCGCCCCCACCGACGTCCGCGTCGGGGTGCACACCAACCTCGAGCCCGACCTCGTGGTGATCGCCAGATCGGCGGTGGCGCACCTCGCGGGCTTCGTCCCCGTCCCCGCGTTGTGCGTCGAGGTGCTGTCGCCGAGCACGCGCAAGGTCGACGTCGGCACCAAGTCGCTCGCCCTGGCGGCGATCGGCGTGCCGTCCTACTGGCTGGTCGACCCGGCCGTGCCCTCGATCCTGGTGCGGCGCCTGGTGGGTGACGGCTACCTCGATGAGCGCCTGTGCGTCGGTGAGGAGCTGCTCGAGGTGCAGGTGCCCTACCCGGTCGCGCTGCGCCCGGCTGACCTCGTGCGCGAGCTCCCCTCCTGGGCGGAGTAGCTCAGCAGACGCAGCAGCTCAGTAGACGCAGCAGCTCAGAAGAGCCGGTAGGGCAGGAACTTCCCGTCGAGCGTGAGCACCGCCCGGTCGCCCTTGGGGTCCGCCACGCGGCCGACGTCGAGGCTGAAGTCGATCGCCGAGACGATGCCGTCGCCGAACTCCTCCGTGACGAGCGCGCTGATCGTCGCGCCGTACACCTGCACCATCTCGGTGAGCCGGTAGACGAGCGGGTCGCTGGTGTCGACCGCGCCCGCGGTGCGGTCGGGCGGCAGCTGCAGCGCGGTGACGACCTCTGCGTCGAGCCCGAGCCGCTCGCCGACGGCTTCCGCCTGCTCGCGCGACAGGCTCTGCTGGCCCATCAGCGCGCTGGTGCCCCACACCGTCGACTGGCCGAGGGTCGCGGCCAGCTCCGCCCAGGTCAGGCCCTGCAGGGCACGGGCGGCCTTGACGGCGGTGGCGGCCTCGAGTCGGGTCAGCGGCACGGTGGTCTCCCGGCGGTGGTACGAGCGGTGGACGGTGGGTGGTGCAGGCAGCAGCATGACCGCCATGACCAGCCCGGGGCCGGAGGAATGATCATCGGGGTGGGGGTCGACGTCGTCGGGGTCGCCCGGTTGGCCGCGGCGCTGCAGCGCACACCGTCCCTGCGGGGCAGGCTCTTCGCCGACGCGGAGGCCGACCTGGCCGACGAGCGCCTCGCCGCGCGTCTCGCCGCGAAGGAGGCGACCGGCAAAGCCCTCGGGGGCGGGTACGGCGGTGCCTTCCGCGACGTCGAGGTGGTGACCGGTGCCGCGGGCCGGCCGGAGCTGCTGGTCGGCGGCGCGACGGCCCGCCGGGCGGCCGAGCTCGGCGTGACGCGCTGGCACGTCTCGCTCTCCCACGACGCCGGCGTCGCGACGGCCTTGGTCCTGGCCGAGGGCGCCGCCACCGCAGGCTCCGAGGGGTCCGCGTGAGGCGGGTCGCGACCGTCGCCGAGGTCCGCGCCGCCGACCGCGCCGCCAGCGCGCTCATCGGGGAGGCGGCGCTGATCGCCCGCGCGTCGGCAGGGCTCGCCGCAACGGTGGGCCGGCAGCTCACCAGGGTCTACGGCGCCCGGGTGACCGTGCTCGCGGGCAGTGGCCACAACGGTGCCGACGCGTTGCGGGCGGGCGCGCTGCTCGCTGGCCGAGGCGCGGTGGTGCGGGTCGTGCGCTGCAGCGACCGAGAGCCCGACGCCCACGGCGCCGACGCGCTCGCCGCGGTGCTGCGCGCGGGGGGCCGCCTCGTCGCCGACCCCCCGACCCGGGCCGACGTGGTGCTCGACGGCATGGTCGGCGTCGGTGGCCGGGCCGGCCTGCGCGAGCGCGCCGCGGCGCTGGCCGCCCACCCCTCACTGGCCCACGCGCTCGTCGTCGCCGTCGACCTGCCGAGCGGGGTCGACGCCGACACCGGGGCCGCGGGTGACGCGGCGGTGCGCGCCGACCTCACCGTGACCTTCGACGCGGTCAAGCCCGGGCTGCTGCTGCGCGCGGGGCGGGAGCTGGCCGGCTCCGTGCAGGTGGTGGAGGTGGGTCTCGGCCTGGCCGGCGCGCCCGGGCCGCTCGCGGTGCTCGAGCCGGCCGACGTCGCCGCCCTGCTGCCCGACCCCGCGCCCGGCAGCGACAAGTACAGCCGCGGCGTGGTCGGCGTGGTCGCCGGCAGCGATGGCTACCCCGGCGCGGGGGAGCTGTCGACCGGCGGCGCGGTCCGCACCGGGGCTGGGTACGTGCGCTACCTCGCCGGCGCGGTCGAGGGCGTGCAGGCCCGCTTCCCGAGCGTGGTGGCGGGCGAGGGGCGCTGCGACGCCTACGTCGTGGGCAGCGGGCTCGGCACCGACGACGCCGCGCAGGCGCGGGTGCGCGAGCTGCTCGCCACGGACGTACCCCTGGTGCTCGACGCCGACGGCCTCGCGGTCGGCGCCGACGCGGTCCGTGGCCGGGCGGCGCCCACGCTGATCACCCCGCACGCCGGGGAGTTCCGGCGGCTCACCGGCGTCGACCCCTCGGGCGACCCCTTGGCCGCCGCGCTGGCCGCCGCCCGCGACCTCGGCGTGACGGTGCTGCTCAAGGGCGGCCAGACGGTGGTGGCCGCCCCTGACGGCACCGCCCGGATCGTCGACGGCTGCCCGTGGCTGTCGACCGCGGGCACCGGGGACGTGCTGGGTGGCATCTGCGCGGCGCTGCTCGCCCTGCTGGCCAAGCGGGGGCACGACCCGGCCACCGTCGCCCTCGACGCCGGCGCCGCGGGAGCGTCGCTGCACGTGCGCGCGGCCTGGCTCGCCGCCGACGGCGCCGCCCTCGCCGCGGACGCCCTGCTGCCCGCGCTGCCCGAGGCGGCCCGCTCCCTACGCTGGCGGGCGTGACCGGCACCTGCGTCGTCGACCTCGACGCGGTGCGCGCCAACACCGAGCGGGTGCGGGCCACCGCCGGCGCCGAGGTGATGAGCGTGGTCAAAGCCGACGCCTACGGCCACGGTGCGGTGCCGTGCGCCCGGGCTGCGCTCGCCGGCGGGGCGACCTGGCTCGGCGTCGCGACGATCGAGGAGGCGCTCGCCCTGCGCGCCGCGGGCATCAGCGCCCCTGTGCTCGCGCTGCTGACGGTGACGGCCGGCGCGCCCGTCGGCCCGGCCGTGGCGGCGGGCGTCGACCTGCCCGCCGGGTCGCCGCGTGAGGTCACCCTGGCGGCCGCGGCCGCGCAGGAGGCCGGGCGGCCGGCGCGGCTGCACCTCGAGCTGGACACGGGCATGTCGCGGGGCGGGGCCCGTACCGGGCCGGACTGGGAGGACCTGGTGACGGCGGCGCTCAAGGCGCAGGCCGGCGGCGAGGTCGAGGTGGTGGGGGCGTGGAGCCACCTCGTCGAGGACGACCCGCACCACCCGACCACGTCGGCGCAGGCGGCGGCCTTCCTCGACGGGCTGGCCACCGCCGGCCGGCTCGGCCTCGGCCCGGTGCTGCGGCACCTGGGCAAGAGCACCAGCGCGCTGGCCAGGGGGGACCTCGGCTTCGACCTGGTGCGCTGCGGCCTGGCGACCTACGGCCTGTCCCCGGTCGATGACCGCACCGCCGCTGAGCTCGGGCTGCGCGCCGCGATGACGCTGCGGGCACCGGTCGCCCTCACCAAGCGCGTCCCGGCGGGTACGGGGGTCGGCTACGGCCACCGGCACACCACCGACCGCGAGACTGGCCTGGCCCTGGTCCCCCTCGGGTACGCCGACGGCATCCCCCGCGCGGCCGCCGACCGGGCCGAGGTGCTCCTCGGAGGAGCCCGGCGCCGGATCGCCGGCACCGTGTGCATGGACCAGCTCGTGGTCGAGGTCGGGGACGACGCAGTGGAGGTGGGTGAGCCGGTGCTGCTCTTCGGACCAGGCGACCAGGGGGAGCCGACGGCGCAGGAGTGGGCGCAGGCGGCCGGCACGATCTCCTACGAGATCGTCACCCGGGTCGGCGCCCGCGTGCCGCGGTGCCACGTCGGCACGGCCGGGCGATGAGCCGACGGGCGCGGCTGGGCTTCTGGGCCGCCGCCGGGGGGGCGCTGGCGGCGGGGCTCGCGACCGGGGTGGCCGGCGAGCGCACCGTGGTGCGCGCGCAGCGGCGGCAGCCGGACCCGCTGGCGCGCACGGGCTTCGGCCCCCTGCCCGCGACGCGCCAGAGCACGGTGACGGCCGACGACGGGGTGGCGCTGCACGTGGAGGAGGTGGGCGACCTCGACGCGCCGCTCACGATCATCTTCTCGCACGGGTACACGCTCGAGCTGGCCTGCTGGTGGTTCCAGCGCCTCGCGCTCGGCGACCTCGGCCGGCTGGTCTTCTGGGACCAGCGCGCGCACGGGCGCAGCGGCGCGAGCCCGGCAGAGCAGGACACGATCGACCAGCTGGGCAGCGACCTCCTGCGGGTGCTCGAGGCGACCGCGCCCACCGGTGACGTCGTCCTGGTCGGGCACTCGATGGGCGGGATGACCGTCATGGCGGTGGCCGACCAGCGCCCCGACCTCTTCGGCGAGACGGGGCGCGTCTGCGGTGTCGCGCTCATCGGCACCAGCGCCGGGCAGCTGGCCTCCGTGACCTTCGGGCTGCCACGGCTGGCGGGCGCGCTGGTCGCCAAGGTCTACCCGCGCGCCACCGCGATGATGGGCCGGCGGGCGTCCCTCGTCGACCGGCGGCGTACGGCGGGGATGGGCAGCGACGTCTCCTACGCCCTCACCCGGCGGCTGTCCTTCGGCCCGGGGGCACCGCCCTCGCTCGTCGACTTCATGGAGCGCATGATCGCCGCGACGCCGGCGCAGGTGATCTCGGACTTCGCCTCGAGCTTCCTCTCTCATGACAAGCTCGCGGCGCTCGACGCCCTCACCGGCGTCGAGGTGCTCGTCCTGTGCGGCGACCAGGACGCGCTGACCCCGGTGGAGCACAGCCGCGCGATCGCCGCGGCCCTGCCCGCCGCCGAGCTGGTCGTGCTCCCCGGGGCCGGGCACATGGTGATGCTCGAGCGGCCGGCGCTCGTCGACCTGCACCTGCGCGCCCTGGTGACCCGCGCCCGGGAGCGCGTCGCCGCCCGCGCGTGACGGTGCCTGCGCTGCCGGGGGTGGAGCCGGCCGAGGGCTGGGCGGGGCTCGCGGGGCAGGTGCGCGGGTGCACCCGGTGCGCGGAGCTGGCAGCCACCCGCCGCACCGTCGTCGTCGGCGAGGCTCCCCCTGGGGCGCGCATCGCTCTGCTCGGTGAGGCACCCGGCGCGCAGGAGGACGAGAGCGGGCGCCCCTTCGTCGGCCGCGCGGGCCAGCTGCTCGACGCCTGCCTCGACGAGGCTGGCTTGCACCGCGACCAGGTCGCGGTGCTCAACACGTTGAAGTGCCGCCCGCCCGGCAACCGCCGCCCGACGGCGACCGAGCTGGGGCACTGCCGGCCGTGGCTCGACGCGCAGCTCGCGCTCGTGCGCCCCGTCGTGCTCGTCGCACTGGGCACCACCGCGGCGACCGCGGTCCTCGGCCGACTGCGCACCCTCGCCGCCGCCCGCGAGCAGGTCCACGAGGTGCAGGGCCGGCAGGTGCTCGCGACGTACCACCCGTCGGCGGCGCTGCGCTGGGGGCCGGCCGGTGCGCCGCGGGCGGCGCTGGTGGCGGATCTCGCGCGGGCCCGCGCGCTCGCCGGTTGAGGCTGGCCGACGCCGCCGCGACGGCCGCCCTGGGTGCGCGGCTGGCGGCGCTCGCCGAGGCGGGAGACGTGGTGCTCCTCGACGGGCCGCTCGGGGCGGGCAAGACCACGCTCGCCCAGGGCTTCGCCCGGGGCCTCGGCGTGCCGGGACCGGTGACCAGCCCGACCTACACGCTCGCCGACGTCCACGACGGCGGGCGGCTCCGCCTCGTCCACGTCGACGCCTGGCGACTGGGCTCCGCCGAGGAGCTCGACGACCTCGACCTGGTGCTCGACGCCGCCGTCATGTTGGTCGAGTGGGGTGTCGGGCGGGCCGAGCAGCTGGCCGCCGAGCACCTGCTGGTCCGCCTCGACCGCCCGGCGGAGGTCGAGGGGCGTACGGCGACGCTGACGCCCAGCGGCCCCGGGTGGGCGGGCCGGCTGCGCGCGGCCGGCCTCGGTGGCGGAGCGCCGGCCGTTTAGCTGGTGGATCGACAGTTGCTACAGCCCGTCCGCCGCCACAGGACGCTGGGCTGCCTCAGCCCCCACGACCGCGCTATGCGGCGCATGCAGCGAGTGACGGCGGCGCGACCACCGTAGATCCTTGTCTACGAGGTTGGTCGGGCTCCTCGCAATCGTTGCGCGCGGTCTAGGCTGACCCGCGTCCTACGACAACATCAGAGGGGTATCCGTGGATTTCGCCGAGCGGCTTGCCGCCCTTGCAGACAAGGTTGCAAATCAGCGCGACTCAATTCTCACCGAGGAGGCGACAAAGAACGCCTTCATAATGCCTTTCATCTCGACGATACTAGGATATGACGTCTTCAATCCTCTCGAAGTGGTACCCGAGTTCACTGCCGACGTTGGCGTGAAGAAGGGGGAGAAGATCGACTATGCGATCATGCGAGCCAACGAAGTTCAGATGCTGATCGAGTGCAAGAAGTCGAGCGAGCCTCTAAGCTTAGAGCACGCCTCACAACTCTATCGGTACTTCTCGGTAACGAACGCCCGCATAGCCGTGCTAACTAACGGGGGGAGACATATCAGTTTTACACCGACCTTGATAAGCCAAACAAAATGGACGATAAACCATTCTTAGTCCTGACTCTCACGGACATTGACGAGACCTTACTGCCTGAGTTGGCTAAGTTGACCAAAGATGTCTTCGACCTTGACTCGGTCATCAGCGCAGCTGGTGAGCTCAAGTACATCGGCGAGATCAAGCGCACGATCGCTGCGCAGTTCCGTGAGCCGGCGGACGACTGGGTTAGGTTTCTGACGACGCACGTTTACGAGGGCTCATACACCCAGAGGGTCCGAGAGCAATTCAGGCAGCTCGTTGTCAAAGCCTCCAATCAGTTCTTGAACGAGCAGGTGAATGGTCGTTTGAAAACCGCGCTTGGTTCGTCGGCCAAGACAATGCCGACCTCGGGAGCGGATGCAGCAGGAGCGGTGAGCAGCGAGTCGGCGGTGGTGACGAACCTCTTGAGCAACTCTGAGATAGGGACAACCCCTGAAGAGCTGGAGGCGTACCAGATCGTCAAGGCGATTGCATGCAGCGAAGTCAACCCCCAACGCATCACCCAGCGGGATGCAAAGAGCTATCTCGCGATCCTGCTTGACGATAACAACCGCAAGCCCGTCGCTCGGCTGCACTTCAATGCCAGCGGGCACAAGTACCTAGGTCTCCTCGATGAGGCCAAGAAGGAAACTCGGCACCCAATAGAGTCACTAGACGAGATATACATGCATGCTGAGACAATCCGAGCCGCTGTCCGGCGGTATAAAACCGGCTGATTCGCCAGCGGCCACCCGGAGTCAACCGCGCTGCCAGGCCGACCGTCGAGCTCAGCAGCGAGGTTCGGGCTCTGGCCCAGCACTACTCAACCGCGACCGACGACGAGCCGCTGCGCTTGATCCAACCGGATCAGCACCTGGGTCCAGTTCCAGGCGACGCCGCGGGCCCTGTAGCGACGACTACGTCCGTCGGTAGCGTTCAGGTGTGCGGATGCTCTGCCTCGACACCTCGACCGCGGCCGTCACGGTCGCCCTCGTCGAGGACGGCACGGTGCTAGCCGGCTCCGACACCCTCGGCGCGACCGCGCACGGCGAGCTGCTGGCCCCGGCCGTGCGCGCCGTGCTGCTCGCCGCGGGCCCCGGGTACGACGGGGTCGCCGTCGGTGCCGGGCCGGGCCCCTTCACCAGCCTCCGGGTCGGCCTGGCCACCGCCGCGGCCCTGGCCGCCGCGCGCGGCGTACCCGTCTGGACCGCCTGCTCGCTCGACCTGCTCGCCAGGCCGGACACCGTCGTCGTCCAGGACGCGCGCCGCCGCGAGCTCTACTGGGCGGCGTACGACGCCTCCAGCGCCCGGGTCGAGGGGCCCGCGGTGGCGACGCCTGACGCGGTGCCGGTCCGCGGCCGACGGGTGCGTGGGGCCGGTGCCGCCGCGCACCCCGGGCTCTTCCCCGGCGCCGAGCCCGCCCTGCCGCGGGCGGGCGACCTGTGGCCCAGGGTGGTGGCGCGCCTCGGCGGCCCAGGAGACCCGGTGACCCCGCTCTACCTCCGCCGGCCGGACGCGGTCGAACCAGTCGGGCGCCGCCCCGTGCTCGGGGTCCCCGGCCCGAGGGCGCGGCAGCCACGCCCGGGTGCGAGGTCATGATCGTCCCGGCCGGCCTGGAGCTGGCGCCGCTGCGCTGGTGGCACCTGCCCGAGGTCGCCGCGCTCGACGGCGAGGCGTTCGGTGCGGAGCGGTGGGCCCCGGAAGCCTTCTGGTCCGAGCTCGCCCAGCGGCCGCTGCGCCACTACGTGGTCGTGCTCGACGCCGGCCAGGTGGTCGGCGACGCGGGCGCCTCGCTGCCCGACACGCCAGGCGGGGAGGCCTTCGTGCAGACGGTCGCCGTCGCCGCGTCGCACCGCCGGCGCGGGGTGGCCAGCGTGATGGTGGCCAGCCTGCTGGAGGCCGCGGTCGGGTCGGGAGCCGGCAGCGTCGGGCTGGAGGTGCGCGCGGACGACCCGGGTGCCCAGCTGCTCTACCGGCGAGCCGGCTTCCGGGGCGTCGGGCGGCGGCGCGGCTATTACCAGCCCAGCGGAGCGGACGCGCTCGTCATGGTCACCGACGACCCGGCCGGCGGGCTGGTGCTGCTCGGCGGGCCGCCCGTCGCTGCGGGCGTCCCGTCGTGATGGCACGGATGTGGGAGGGCGTCGCCGCCGAGGGGCGGTACGAGGAGGCGGTGGTCTGGCTGCGCGCGCAGCGGGCCGCGTCGCCCGCCGACCGGGCCGAGGCCTTCGGCGACCCCGAGCAGGGGCGGCTCGTTCTCGTGACCTGGTGGCCGGGTGAGCCCGGCCCCGACCCGGTGCCCCCGGCGCGGCTGCTGACGCGCGCGCACGGGTGGAGCTTCACCGTCCTGTGAGCACGGCGCTGTGAGGCGCGTTTGGCACTCGACCCGGTCGAGTGCCAGGATGGGCGTGTCCGGCAGGCCCGTGCACCGCGACGGCACGGTCGGCCGCGGCTCACCGCGACAGCCCAGAGAACATCGACGTTCACGCCAGGAGGCACCCATGACCACTGCGACCAAGGTCGCCCTCAAGCCCCTCGAGGACCGCATCGTCGTCACCGTCAACGAGGCGGAGACCACGACGGCCAGCGGGCTCGTCATCCCCGACACGGCGAAGGAGAAGCCCCAGGAGGGCACCGTCGTCGCCGTCGGTCCGGGCCGCTTCGAGGACGGCGCCCGCGTCCCGCTCGACGTCGCCGAGGGCGACACCGTGCTCTTCAGCAAGTACGGCGGCACCGAGGTCAAGTACGGCGCGGACGAGTACCTCGTGCTCTCCGCCCGCGACGTCCTCGCGATCGTCAGCAAGTAGTCCCCCGCCGGCGGTCCACCGCCGGCCCGCACCACCGCTCAGCAGCACCCTCGTACGCGCACCACTCTCGTACGCACCCCCGGCGCCCCGGGTCTCCCGCCAGAGCGCGGCGGGACCCGGGGCGCCCGTACGACCGGGCTGCTCCTGCTCGTCTGCTCATGCACGACTGCGCAGCACCAGAGAAGAGGACCGATGGCGAAGATGTTGAGCTTCGACGAGACGGCGCGCCGCTCGCTCGAGGCAGGTGTGGCCAAGCTGGCCGACGCCGTGAAGGTGACGCTGGGCCCGCGGGGGCGCCACGTCGTGCTGGACAAGAAGTGGGGTGCCCCCACCATCACCAACGACGGGGTGACCATCGCGCGGGAGATCGACCTGCCGGACCACTTCGAGAACCTCGGCGCGCAGCTCGCCAAGGAGGTCGCGACCAAGACCAACGACGTGGCCGGTGACGGCACCACCACCGCGACCGTGCTCGCCGGCGCCTTGGTCCGCGAGGGTCTGCGCCAGGTGACCGCAGGTGCGTCCCCCGACGCGCTGCGCCGCGGGATGACCACCGCCAGCGACGCCGTCGGCGCCTGGCTGGTCTCCCAGGCGACGCCCGTGGCGGACACCGCCGCGATGGCTGCCGTCGGCACGATCAGCGCCCGTGACCCAGAGGTCGGCGCGCTCATCGCCCGCGCCCTCGAGGTCGTCGGCAAGGACGGCGTGGTCACCATCGAGGAGGGCAACACCGCGGGCTTCGAGCTCGAGGTCACGGAGGGCATGCAGCTGGACAAGGGCTACATCTCGCCCTACTTCGTCACCGACGCCGAGGAGCAGGAGGCCGTCTTCACCGACCCCCTCGTGCTGCTCGTCGAGGGCAAGATCAGCGCCGTCGCCGACCTCCTCCCGCTGCTGGAGAAGGTGCTGGCCGCCGGCAAGCCGCTGGTGGTCCTCGCCGAGGACGTGGACGGGGAGGCGCTGTCCACGCTCGTCGTCAACGCCATCCGCAAGACGATCTCGGTCGCCGCGGTCAAGGCCCCCGGCTTCGGTGACCGCCGCAAGGCGATGCTGCAGGACCTGGCCGTCCTCACCGGCGCGCAGGTCATCAGCGCCGACGTCGGTCTGCGGCTCGAGGACGCCGGGCTCGACCTGCTCGGCACCGCGCGGCGGGTGGTCGTCACGAAGGACACGACGACCCTGGTCGACGGCGGCGGCAGCAGCGAGGACGTCGCCGCGCGCATCGCGCAGATCCGGGCCGAGGTCGAGCTGACCGACAGCGACTGGGACAAGGAGAAGCTTCAGGAGCGCCTCGCGAAGCTCTCCGGTGGCATCGCCGTGGTCAAGGTCGGCGCGCACACCGAGGTGGAGCAGAAGGAGCGCAAGCACCGCGTCGAGGATGCGGTCGCGGCGACGAAGGCTGCGGCCGAGGAAGGCGTCGTCCCCGGTGGGGGCGCGTCGCTCGTGCACGCCGCGGCCACCCTCGAGGGCGACCTCGGGCTGACCGGCGACGAGGCGCTCGGTGTCCGCGCGGTGCGCAAGGCGCTCGAGGAGCCGCTGCGCTGGATCGCCGGCAACGCCGGGGAGAACGGCGCGATCGTCGTCGCCCAGGTCCGCGAGCTGCCGGTCGGTCACGGCTGGGACGCGGTGACGGGGGAGTACGGCGACCTCGCCGCCGCCGGCATCATCGACCCGGTCAAGGTCACCCGCAGCGCGGTCGCCAACGCGGTGAGCATCGCCGCCCTGGTCGTGACGACGGAGACCCTCGTCGTCGACCGGCCGGAGGAGCAGCCGGCCGCCGCCGGTGGGGCGCACGCCGGGCACAACCACTAGCCCGGTACGGCCGCTCGCCAGGGGCATCCGTTGTGCGTGATCGCCGCATAAGGGCAGGTCAGCGGACGATCACGCACAACGGTCCCGGGCGGCGCGTCGCGGGCGGGCCCGGCGGCTCCGCTCGAGGTCCCGCTCGGTCTCGGACATCCCGCCCCAGACGCCGTAGGGCTCCTCGGTGGCGATCGCGTGCTCGCGGCAGGCATCGATCACGGGGCACCGGCCGCAGACGGCCTTGGCCGCGCGCTCGCGTGCGGCCCGGCTGGCCCCCCGCTCGCCCTCCGGGTGGAAGAAGATGCTGGCATCGGCACCCCGGCACGCCCCGTGCAGCTGCCACTCCCAGGCCGAGCTGGTCGGCTGGGGCAGGCGGTGGGTGTCGGCCACGGCGACCTCCGGGAGCTGGTGGTGCACAAGGTCATACCTCCGGGCAGCTGGGGCGAACCGCCCTGTGGGGCGCGGCAGTGACCGACCCGGCCGAGCGCACCGACCCGCCCGAGCGCACCGACCCGGCCGAGCGCACCGACCCGCCCGAGCGCATCGATCCCCCCGGAGCCGGCGAGGCGTTGCTGGCCGCCGTCGAGCGGGCGGCCTTCCACTCGTCCCCCGGTGCGGCGCTGGTCGCCGCCCGCCGGCTCGCCGGTGCGTCGGCCCGGGCCGGTTGGGTCGCCGGCGTCTGCGCCCTCGCCCTCGGCCGGTACGGCGAGGCCCGCGCCCTGCTGGACGACGTGACGGCCGGCACCGGGCCGGCGCCGCGCGAGGGGGTCGCTGTGGGTGCCCGGGCGGCTGCGGGCGCCCGGGCCGCTGAGGGTGCCGGTGCGGCCGAGAGCTGCGCGCTCGCCCTCGCCGCGGCGGCGAGCCTGCAGCGGCAGGTGGGGTCGTACCCGGTGGCTGAGCGGCTGGACCAGCGCGCCGCGGCCCTCGCGGGGCCCTCCGGCGAGGCCCGGCTCGACGCGCTGACCGGGCTGGTGGCCGACGCCGTCGGTGTGGGCGACGCGGCCACCGCGGCGGCGCGTCTGCCCGCGCTCGAGCGAGCCGTGGAGCGCGCGCGCTCCCGCATCGGTGACGTCCTGTTGTGGCGGCCGCTGACCCGGCTCGGCTGGGTACGGGCCGAGGTCGCGCTGCTGGCCGGGCGCCCGGAGGAGGCGGTCGACGCGGCGACCGAGGCGCTGGCCCACGCGAGCGGCGCCGGCGCCCCACGGCACGAGGCGAAGTCCCTGCTCTTCCGCGGGGTGGCCGGTGCCGTCGCTGGGGCCGGTGCCGCGGTCCCGGACCTGCAGGCCGCGCGTCGCCTCGCCGGGCGGCTGGGCTGTGCGCCGTTGGCGTGGCCGGCCGCGGAGGTGCTGGCCGGGCTGGACCCCGTCGAGGGCGCCGGGCTGCGTGCGGAGGCGACCGCCACCGTGCGGCGGCTCGCCGACGCCATGCCGGCCGACCTGCGGGTGAGCTGGCTGACGCGGGCCGACGTCGCCGCGGTCCACGAGCGGGGGCGCAGCGGCTCACGATGACGCCTGGCCGTGCCGATGCTCCCTCGAGCACCGGACCAGCCGGCGCGGCAGTGGAGGAGGACGCGTGACCGAGCTCGCCGCCGGGCCTCGTCCGGCCCTGCTGCCGCAGCACCCGCCCCGCGCCGTCAGCGCCCGCGAGCTGGCGGCCCGGCTGCTGCTCCTGGAGGAGCAAGACGCCGGTGCCGTGGCCGGCGAGCTGCACGACGGCGTGATCCAAGGTCTCGTCGCCACCCGCTACCTGGTCGACCTGATGGTGGCCGGCCTGCGCCGGGCCGACCGCGCCCCGGCGCTCGCCGACCTGCTGGGGTTGCAGGCAGCCGCCCAGGAGGCGCTGCGCTCCGGCCGCGTGGTGCTGTCGCAGGTGCAGTCCCGCTGCTCGGACGGTCGTGGGCTGCCTGGCGCCATCGAGGCGGTGGCCGCGGCCGCGCGCCGTGCCGGGCTCTCGGTGGACCTCGCGATCGCCACGCTCCCCGACCGGCTCGAGTCGGTCACCTGCCTCGTCGCGCACCGCCTCACCCGCGCCGCGACCGCCGATGCCCTGGCCCGCGGCGCCGGCGCCGTGCGGCTGCGCGTCGGGACGACCGACACCGGCCTGGAGGTCGACGCGGACGACGACGGCTCCGTACCCGTCGCGGTGCCGTCCTCCACGCCGACGGGCGCCGCGCTCGACCGGTGGCGCGAGCGGGCGGCCCTGGTCGGTGGCCACGTCGACGTCGCGGTCGCTGCCACCGGGCTGCGCGTGCGCGTGTGGCTCCCGGACGCCGAGCTCGCGGCCGTCGCGCAGTCCGGGCGCGCCCCCACAGCCACCGCCGGCCGTCCCGTCACTGCCCGCCCCACCACCGCACCACCCCCCCGAGGAGCCTGGCGATGATGGCCCAGCACCAGCAGCAGCACCCCGCCACCCCTGTGGCGCTGCCCCCGCCACGGGCGGCGGGTGACCTGGGGCCGCTGGCCCCTGCCGTCCGTGGCAAGACCGTGCTCGTCTGCGACGACCACCGCATCGTGCGGGAAGGACTGCGGCAGTTCGTCTCCGAGGTCCCGGGTGTCGAGCGGGTGCTCACCGCGGCCAGCGGGGAGGAGGCGCTGGCGCGGTACGACGTCGAGCGCCCCGACCTGGTGCTGCTCGACATCCAGATGCCGGGGATGGGCGGGGTCGAGACGCTGCGGCTGCTGCTGTCGCGCCACCCCGAGGCCGTTGTCCTGGTCCTCACCGCCGCCGACGACCGCGAGCACGTCGCGTCCGCGGTGGTCGGGGGTGCCCGCGGATACCTGCACAAGGACGTGTCGCACGAGGAGCTGTGCATGGCGGTCGGCACGGCGCTCGCCGGCGAGGACCTCTTCGAGCCGTCCGTGCGGCGCGCGATGACCGAGCGCGCGCTGCAGGCCCGACCCAGCGACCCGGCCAGCCAGCTCACCGAGCGGGAGCTGCAGGTCCTGCGCGGCATGAGCCAGGGCAAGAGCAACGCCGAGATCGGCCGGTCGCTCTTCCTTTCCGAGGACACCATCAAGACGCACGCGCGGCGGCTCTTCCGCAAGCTCGAGGTCAACGACCGCGCCCAGGCGGTGGCCCTGGGCTTCCGGCGGGGTTACGTCACCTGACCGGCGGCTGGCCCCCCGGCCCGTCGCGGCCCTCGCGCTCGGACTCCCCGGTCTCGTCGTCCAGCTCGACGACGGCGTCGGTGTAACCCCTGGCGTAGTCCCAGCTGACGTAGTCGGTCGGGTCGGGGTCGAAGGCGGGTTCGTGCACCTGCGCCGGTGACCCGGCGAGCATCGAGCGCAGGTTGGCCCGGGTCAGCGACCAGTCGACGAGGTGCACCTCGTCGCACTCGCCGCAGTCGCTCGACAGGCCCCGCACCCCGCGCGCGCCGAGCAGCGCCTCGAAGACCTCGAGGTCGGCGAGGTCCTCGAGCAGCTGCTCGCGCTCGTCATCGTCGATCTCGTGCGGCCCGTGGTCGTGCTCGGCACGGTCGTCCGGGTCGAGCGAGGCGAGCGCGTGCGCGGGGTCGTCCGGCCCGGCGAAGGGGTCCAGCACGTGGTCGTGCTCGCCGCCGCCGTCCTGCTCCCGCTCGCTAGCCATGCTGATGACGGTACGCGGCGGGGGCTCCGCTGCGGGCGGCCTGGGGACGGTGCGGGGGCGGTGCGGGTGGGCCGGTGGCCTCGTACCTCCCCGCGGTGGCTGCGGGGTGATCGACGGCACGCCGTCAGGCTCCGCCCGCGGGGAGGGAGCCTGAGTAGGCTGAAGCATGGGCATCGGGGAGCACCGTTACGACGACACCCTCGGCGGCAAGCTGGTCGGCACGGGGCTCACCTACGACGACGTGCTGCTGCTGCCCGCGGCCTCCGACGTCATCCCGAGCGGCGTCGACACCAGCGCCTGGCTCTCCCGGCGGGTACGGCTGCGCATCCCGCTCGTCAGCTCGGCGATGGACACCGTGACCGAGGCGAGGATGGCCATCGCGATGGCCCGTCAGGGCGGCGTCGGCGTGCTGCACCGCAACCTGCCGGCCGAGGACCAGGCGGCCCAGGTCGACCTGGTCAAGCGCAGCGAGTCGGGGATGGTCGACCAGCCGATCACCTGCCGGGCCGACGCCACCATCGGCGAGGCCGACGCGCTGATGGGGCGCTTCCGCATCAGCGGGGTGCCGGTCACCGATGACGGGCAGTCCGGCGGCCTGCTCCTCGGGATCGTCACCAACCGCGACATCCGCTTCGAGCGCGACCCCACCCGCCTGGTCCGCGACGTGATGACCCCCATGCCGCTCATCACCGCACCGGTGGGCGTCGACGGCGCCGAGGCGATGCGCCTGCTCAGCGCCCACAAGATCGAGAAGCTGCCGCTGGTCGACGCCGCCGGCCGGCTACGCGGCCTCATCACCGTGAAGGACTTCATCAAGCGTGAGCAGTACCCGCTGGCCAGCAAAGACGCCGACGGTCGGTTGCTCGCGGCCGCTGCCGTCGGCGTGGGGGAGGACGCCTACAAGCGCGCCGGCCTGCTCGTCGATGCGGGTGTCGACGTGCTCGTCGTGGACACCGCGCACGGCCACGCGAGCGGCGTGCTGCAGATGGTGCGCCGACTGAAGGCCGAGGTCGGCGACACCGTCGACGTGCTCGGTGGCAACGTCGCGACCTACGACGGCGCCCGCGCGCTCGTCGACGCCGGCGCCGATGCGATCAAGTGTGGCGTAGGCCCCGGATCGATCTGCACCACCAGAGTGGTTGCCGGAGTGGGTGTCCCACAGGTGAGCGCGATCGCCGAGGCGGTGCGCGCGGCGCGGCCGGCCGGCGTACCCGTCATCGCGGACGGGGGGCTGCAGCAGAGCGGCGACATCGTCAAGGCGCTGGCCGTGGGGGCCGACACGGTCATGCTCGGCTCACTCCTCGCCGGGGTCGAGGAGAGCCCCGGCGAGCTGCTCTTCGTCAATGGCAAGCAGTTCAAGAGCTACCGCGGGATGGGCTCGCTCGGGGCGATGCAGTCGCGGGGCAAGCCGGAGGGCCGGTCCTGGAGCCGGGACCGCTACGCCCAGGACGACGTGCTCTCCGACGACAAGCTGGTGCCCGAAGGCATCGAGGGCCAGGTCCCCTACCGCGGGGCGCTGGCCGCGGTCGCGCACCAGCTGATCGGCGGCCTGCGGGCGGGCATGGGCTACGCGGGCGCCGCGACCGTGGCGCAGCTGCAGGAGCACGGGCGGCTGGTGCGGATCACCAGCGCCGGTCTCACCGAGAGCCACCCGCACGACATCCAGATGACGACCGAGGCGCCCAACTACCACGGCCGCTGACCGGTCCGCGGCGGCCCTCCTCACGTACGATCTCCCTTCACCCGTAAGCCCCGATCTGCCCCGAGGTGCACCCCATGCGTCGTCTGCCCCTGCTCGCCCTCGCCTGCGGCGCCTCGCTCGTCACCGCCACCGCGGTGACCGCCTCGCCAGCGCTCGCGGCCCCCCGGCCGACCGAGAGCACCGCCGGCCTGCACGTGCTCACCGAGGCGACGCTGCCGGGTCTGCTCGCCGCGGTCAGCGCCGGTGCGGCCACCGACGCCGGTGCGGTCGACCCGGCGACGACGATGCAGGTGGGCGTCACCATCGCGCGGCCGGACCCGACCGGTGAGAAGGCCTTCACCGCCGCGGCGGAGGACCCCGCCAGCCCGTCGTACCAGCACTTCCTCAGCCCGGCGCAGTTCGACGCCCGCTTCGGCGTCCCCGCTGCCACCGCGCAGGCGGTCCGCGGCTGGGCGACCGCCCACGGCCTCACCGCCGTCACCTCGATCGGCAGCGGGGACTACCTGCTGCTCTCGGGCACTGCCGCGCAGGTCGAGTCGACCTTCGGCGTCGCGCTGCACGACTACTCCGTCGCGGGCAAGACCTACGTCGCCAACACCGCGGCCCCTCTGGTGCCGGCCGCCGTCGATGGCGTGCTGGGCCTCGACACCGTCCACGGCGCGCACCCGATGACCGCGTCGGGGTCGCGCCCGGCACAGGGGATCTGCACCGCGATCTGCACCGGTGCGCTCGACATCGAGGACTTCTACACCGCGTACGACATGCCCGGCACCGCGACCGGCCAGGGCCAGACGATGGCCGTCTTCGGGGAGGGCCAGACCTCGGGGGTCATCGGCGACCTGCTGCAGTTCGAGGCCGAGCACAAGCTCCCCAAGGTGCCGATCACCGTGCGGTCGGTGGGCGACGACTTCAAGGACACGTCGGGCAGCGGCGAGTGGGACCTCGACATGCAGTCGAGCACCGGCACCGCCTTCAACGCGGCGGGGGAGTACCTCTACTTCGGCGCGACCCTGCTCGACGCCTCGATCAACGCGACCTACGCGCAGTGGGCCGATGACGCGGACGGGCCGCACCAGGCCAACGCGAGCTTCGGGGAGTGCGAGCCCATCCCGCCCTTCGCCTCGCTGCCCAACGGAGGCATCTTCATCACCGACCCCACCGGCGGGGTCGGCACGGTGGGCGTCGGCACGCAGTCGATCGACGCCTTCACCGCCCAGGAGGCGCAGCTGGGCAAGGCCCGCGCCGAGGGCCGCACCCTCTTCGCCTCCGCCGGTGACCAGGGCGGTGCGTGCGGGGTCGGCATCCCCAACGCCTTCGAGAACAACGGCGTCCCCGAGCTGAACGTGCCGGCCGGCTCCATCAACGCCGTGGGCGTGGGCGGCACCGTCCTCTACACCACCAGCGCGACCGACCACTCCAGGGCCGTCGAGCGCGCGCTCGACGCCAGCGGCGGCGGCAGCAGCACCTTCATCCACGCCGACACCTACCAGACCGCCCTGCTGAGCAACCAGACCCCGCCGCTCACCCCGGTCATCGCGCACCAGGACGGCACCCCCGACACGAGCATGGCGCTGGCCCGCTCGCTGCCGGACGTCGCCGCCGACTCCGGTGACATCTCTGTCGTCGCCGGCCTGTCCGGCCTCAACATCGTCTCCGGCAACGACGGCATGGGCACGTCCGGTACGGACACCACCGCCGCCGGCACCAGCCTCTCCTCACCGCTGACCATGGGCATGTGGACGCGCATCCAGGGCGCCCGCGGCGGCCCGGCCGGGCTCGGCTTCGCCAACCCGGTGCTCTACCGCCTCGCATCGACGCCGGCCACTGATACCGCGGACTTCTACGACGTCACCCTGGGCGGCAACGGCCAGCGGGTCGCGATGCCGCGCAGCGCCCTCGACCCGACCGGGTACGACCAGATCACCGGCCTCGGGGTGCTGGACGTCAGCGGCATCATCGCGAGCCTGGCGCCGGCGGCCGCGGCCCCGGTGACGACGACGGCCCCGGTGACGACGACGGCCCCGGTGACGACCACGACGACGAAGAAGACCACCGCCACGAAGAAGAAGGCGAGCACCCACCGCAGCACCACCGTCGCCGCGGTGAGCGCACCGACCGGCTCGCTCGCGGCCACCGGCCTCCCCGCTGGCCTGGCCGCGCTCGCGTCGGGCGCCACCGCCGGCGGCCTGGCACTTCGTCGCCGTACCCGACGCCGGGTCTGACCCGGCTGCCTGGCGGACGGCGGCGCGCCTAGCGGAGCCCGCCGCCCAGCTCCGCGCGGCGGGCGTAGAGGTCGCGCAGCAGTGCGACCTCGGCGAGGGTGGTGCAGGACCTCGCGGTTGACCCAGCCGACGATGGCGAGGATGGGCAGGTCAGGGTCCAGCCGACCTTGGCGGGTGTGGCCCGACGGTTGCCACCGCGAGTAGGATCGGTGGTGTGAAGGTCAGTGTGAGCCTGTCCGACGGGGACGTCGCCTTCCTCGACGCCTACGCGACCGAGCACGGTGCCGCCTCCCGCTCCGCCGCCGTGCAGCAGGCGGTCGCCTTGCTCCGCGAGCGGCAGCTCGGGGCTGAGTACTCCGCCGCCTTCACCGAGTGGCATGGGTCGGTGGAGGCGCGCGCCTGGGAGGTGGTCGTCGGCGACGGCGTGGGTGCCGATGAGACGTGGTGACATCTGCCTGGTCGACCTCGAGCCCGCGCGCGGCGCTGAGGCGGGCAAGAGCCGGCCGGCCGTGGTCGTGAGCAACGACGCCGCCAACGCCGCTGCGACGCGCCTCGGGTACGGCGTGGTCGTCGTCGTACCCGTCACCTCGAACCTGACGTCGGTGCGGCCCTTCCAGGTGCTGCTGCCCGCCGCGGACACCGGCCTGCCGCGCGACTCCAAGGCGCAGGCCGAGCAGGTTCGCGCGGTCGCCGTGGAGCGGGTCGGTGAGCGGCGGGGCGGTTTGACGGTCGCACTGCAGCGCAGCCTCGACGCGGCGCTCCGCCTGCAGCTCGCCCTGTAGACCGCCAGGATGACCGGGTGACAGACGTCGAGATCGGCATCGGGCGGCGCGGCCGACGGGTCTACGGCTTCGAGGAGATCGCGCTGGTCCCCTCCCGGCGCACCCGCGACCCGCGGGACGTCAGCGTCGGCTGGGACATCGACGCCTACCACTTCGACCTGCCCGTCGTCGCGAGCCCGATGGACAGCGTCATGAGCCCGCGGACCGCGATCGAGATGTCCCGTCTCGGCGGTCTCGGCGTGCTCAACCTCGAGGGCCTCTGGACGCGGTACGACGACCCCACCCCCCAGCTCGCGTCGATCACCGGGCTGCCCGAGGGCGCCAGCGCCACCGCGCGGCTGCAGGCGCTCTACGCCGAGCCGATCCGCGAGGAGCTCGTCGTGCGCCGCCTGGTCGAGCTGCGCGACGCCGGGGTGACCGTCGCGGCGAGCCTCTCGCCGGCCAACGTGGTGCGGCTGGCGCCGGCGGTGCTCGCGGCCGGGGTCGACCTCTTCGTCATCCAGGGGGTCGTCGTCTCCGCCGAGCACGTGAGCAGCGGCAGCGAGCCGCTCAACCTCAAGCGCTTCATCGCCGACCTGGACGTGCCGGTCATCGTCGGTGGGTCGGCGACGTACATGACGACGCTGCACCTCATGCGCACCGGCGCCGCGGGTGTGCTGGTCGGCGTCGGCTCAGGGCAGGCCTGCACGACCCGCGGGGTGCTCGGGGTCGGGATGCCGATGGCGAGCTCGGTCGTCGACGCGGCCTCGGCCCGGCGCGACTACCTCGACGAGAGCGGCGGTCGCTACGTCCACGTCATCGCCGACGGCGGCATGCGCACCGGCGGTGACATCGCCAAGGCCATCGCCTGCGGTGCCGACGCGGTGATGCTCGGGGCCGCGTTGGCCCGCGCCGCTGAGGCCCCCGGCGCGGGGTGGCACTGGGGCATGGAGGCCGCGCACGCCGAGCTGCCGCGGGGCACCCGGGTGCGGGTGGGCACGTCCGGCACGCTCGCCGAGGTGCTGCTCGGTCCCTCGCACACCGGGGACGGTGCGACCAACATGATCGGCGCACTGCGCCGGGCGCTCGCGACGACCGGTAACAGCAACCTCAAGGAGCTGCAGCGGGTGGAGCTGGCCGTGGGCCCGTCCCTGTCCACCGAGGGCAAGGACCTCCAGCGGGCGCAGGGCGTGGGTGTGGGGGCAGAGGTCGGCTGAGCGTGCCGGGCCCACGGGGTGCGGTAGCGCGCCAGCGCTCCGCGGGCAGGAGGCGTGCCTCACGCAGCAGCGCCGCCCGGCTCTCGGCAGAGCGGGTGGGGCGCATCCCCAGCGGACCGTCGGCCCGGGCCGCCGCGTTACCGGCCCCCGTCCTGGCACGCGGCAGGTGGGTCGCTGGGAGGTCGCTGGGTCAGCGGTCCAGCGGCCCTGCGCCGGGTGACGCTGGGCTCGCCAGCCCCGCATCGGGGCCGGCCGCGCCGGTGCCGGTGCGCTGGCGACAGGGGTGCTGGTGGACGGCTCGGCGGCGGAGCGGGCGCTCGAGGCCGCCGTCGCGGGCGACGAGATGGCCTTCGCCGCGGTCTACCGCGACACGCAGCCGCGGCTGCTGCGCTTCCTGCGGGCGCAGGTCGGCAAGGACGCGCCGGACGTGGCCGCCGAGACCTGGCTCGCGGTGGTGCGGGACCTCGACCGCTTCCGCGGTGATCTCGGCGGCTTCCGCGCCTGGGTGCTCACCGTGGGGCGCCACCGCGCCATCGATGCGCACCGCCGCCGCGCTCGCCGGCCCGTCGTGCTCGCCGCCGACCCGGCGCCCACCCTCGCGGCGCCGGATGACACCGCAGCCGACGCGCTCGCCGGGCTGGGCACCCGGGCTGCGCTCGCGCTGATCGCCACACTGCCGCCCGACCAGGCCGAGGCGGTGCTGCTGCGCGCGGTCGTCGGGCTCGACGTCCCCCGTACCGCCCGGGTGCTGGGCAAGCGGGAGGGAGCCGTGCGGGTCGCCTCGCACCGGGGCCTCAAGCGGCTCGCTGCCCAGCTGGCCGAGGTCGAGCGGGCGGCGGTCGGCGTACCCGAGTGACCGGGAAGGGCTGGCCCACGATGGTGGTTGTCGGAGCGACAGGGTGCCGCACGGGCGCCCGCGCGAGGAGGCACCATGGCCACGGCCACCTGGAACGGCGATGTCATCGCCCAGTCCGACGACACGGTCGTCGTCGAGGGCAACCACTACTTCCCGCGCGCGGCGGTGACCGCCGAGCTGGTGCCGAGCGACACCTCCTCGGTCTGCCCGTGGAAGGGCACGGCGTCCTACGCCTCGGTGAAGCTCGGGGACGCCGTCAACACCGACGCCGCGTGGTTCTACCCGGCGCCCAGGGATGCAGCGGCTGAGATCAAGGACCGCATCGCCTTCTGGAAGGGCGTCGTCGTCACCGCCTGATCTCGTCGCCGACCTGATCGCTGCTCAGCTGCGGTCACCAGCCGGTCGCCCGCACCGCCGTAACGCGCCGCGGTGCCCCGCCGATCCTGTCGGCGAGGCGCCGCCGTGGCGCCGGGCGTCCGGGCTAACCTCGCCGCGCCCTACCTCCCCCGGGGCGTACGGAAGGTGCTCGACGCATGCTTGCTCACCGGCGCTCCCGCGCGCATCGCGGTCCCCTCGCTGCTCTGCTGAGCGTCGCCACTCTGCTCGCCGTCGCGCTGCCCGCGCGGGCCGACGCGGCCAGCGGTACCGGCAACGACATCAGCTGGCCGCAGTGCGCGAGCCACGGCAGCAGCAGTGCCGGCACCCTGCCGGCCAACCCCGCCTTCGGCATCGTGGGGGCCACCAACGGCGCCGAGTACACGCGCAACCCCTGCCTCACCAACGAGTTCGCCTGGGCCCAAGGCGCTCCCGCCGCCCCGCAGCTCTACCTCTTCGTCGGCAACCCCGGCCCCGGCACCGGCCCCCGCGGCTCGAGGTGGGCGCAGACCTCACCGGTCGACCCCGCCGCGCGGGTCCGCCCGTGCAGCGGCGCCGAGTCCGACGACGGCTGCGCCTACGACTACGGGTACGGCTCCGGCCTCAACGCCCTCTACAACGTTGCCTGCGACGGGGAGTACCCCGGCATCACCGGTGGCGTCTGCCTGCCCCGCACGGCGGTGACCTGGTGGCTCGACATCGAGCCGGTGAGCGGTTTCCGCACCGACGCCGACCGGCGGCACCAGAACGTCGTCGCGATGCAGGGGACGGTGGACGCGCTGCGGGCGCACCCCGACCGGGTCGCCGGCGTCGGCGTCTACGCCAGCCCAGGTGAGTGGCGGGCGATCACCGGCGGCGACGCCACGACGTTGGCGGGGCTGCCCTACTGGTACCCCGTCGGCAGCGACGGGCAGGCCGTGGCGCAGGCGCACTGCGGGCAGGCCTCCCCTGCCGGTGGCCCGGTGCAGGTCGTGCAGTGGACCTACCAGGACGACACCGCGGGGCGGACCTTCGACGGCGACGCGCTGTGCCCACACGTGACGGTCGTCCCCCCCACGATCCTGTCGCTCACCGACAAGGTGCTGACCGGGCAGCTGGTCACGGTCCGCGGCTACGCCCCAGCCGGCCAGCCGGTCACCCTGTCGGCGAAGGGTTACGCCACCGCCGAGCTCCCCGTCGCCACCGTCACGCCGGACTCCTCGGGGCAGTGGAGCGCGAGCTACCGCGCCATGACCAGCGGGTACGTCACGGTCCGCGGCTCGGGCGGTGCGGCGTCGCGGGCGGTGCAGGTCACCGGCAAGGTGGCGGTCACGGCGAGCAAGCCGCTGGGCCTCAACCGGCGCAGCCCCGGCAGCTGTCTGGAGCAGGTGTCGGGCACGGCGTCCCCGTACCTCCCTGGGCAGCGGGTGTCGGTGCTGCTGGCCAACCGGCGGGCGCTGGTGAGCACGGCCACCCACCGGGGGCCCCGGGTCGCGGGCGGGTACGACGCGAAGTGGTCGGCCACGGTCTCCCTGCCGTGCGGGCGCAGCACGCCGGTGCACCCCGTGCTGCCGGGCACGATCCAGGGCAAGCGCTTCGCGGTGGACACGGTCGGGGCGGCGAAGGCCGTCCGCGCGCACTGAGTCCTCGACGGCTAGGGCGTCGGGGTCGGCGCTGCCGTCGCGGCCGGGGTCGAGGGCGCCGCGCTGCCGGTGCTGGTGATGCTGGAGACCCGCCACGGGGCTGTCGTTGTCGCTCGGTGCAGGCAGAAGGACACGGCCCCGCGGGCTGGGGCGCCGGTGGCCGCGACCTTCCCCGTGGCGTCGTCGGTGATGGGGTAGGCCGGGCTGCTGATCGTCGCGTCGAGGCACACGTCGGCGGCTGACCGGCTGGTGACGGTGCCCGGCGTCGTCGTCTGGGTGTAGCGCGCGTGCTGTTTGGCTTTGGTCAGCTGGGCGATCGCCGAGATCGTGCCGCTGGTGCACCCACCTGCGCAGGAAGGGTCGAGCACCGCGTTGAGCCGCGCCACGTCGAGGTCGTCGAGGGCGGCGACGTAGCCGTCGCTCCACGCCTGCAACCCGGCCCGTACGAGTGGCCCGGCGACCGCGTCGGTGCCGGTGGGCGCTGGCGTCGGGCTGGGCGTCGCGAAGGTGAGCCCGGGGGTCGTCGCCGCCGGCGTGGGTCCCGGGCTCTGCCCGACTGCTGGGAGCGTCGGCACGACGACGGACCCGGCTCGGGAGGGCGAGGGATTGGCCGGGTGGGTGGTGCCGCCGCTGCCCGAGCAGGCGGTGAGCCCGGCGGCCGCCGCGATGGGGAGCCATCGGTGCCGCACCGGCTCACGGTAGGCGCGCGGCCCCTGCTCCGGCCGCTCGCCCCCGGAGTCGACCCTGTGGAAACGCCTCCGCGGAGGCGCTGAAGCCTGTGGAAACGCCTCCGCGGAGGCGTTGGGCGTGCGGCCGGGTGAGCTCGGGGTCAGTCGGGGGTCGGGTCAGTCGCCGTCGGTGAGCCGGGCGTGGGCTTCGCGGACGGCGATGACCTGGCGGGTGGGGTTGGTGACGGCACGGGTGGCCTTGGTGATGGTGGGGAGGTCGCCGAAGGGGGTGTGCACGACGATCGTGCGGCGGTAGTCGGCGGTGACGGTGACCGTGTCGTGGCCGGTGTGGGTGTAGGTGTGGCGGATGTCGCCGTCGGGGTACCGGCCGCCGGGGCTGGCGGTGTCGAGGGTGGTGCCGTCGCCGAAGTCCCAGTGCCAGCGGGGTTGGTCGAGCGCGATCGTCTCGGTGAGGCCGCCGGCGGCGAGGTCGCGGGTGAGCGAGCGGGGGGTGTAGGGGGTGGTGGCGAAGTAGGTGGGGAGCTGGGTCAGGGTGGTGCCGTCGGGGTCGGTGCTGGTGAGCGGGTCGGGGGCGGTGACGAAGTCCGCGTCGCTGGCGGCGGCCAGCACGGCACCGCCTGTCACGATCGCCGGCGGGTCGGCCGGGTCGCTGCAGTAGTGCGCCGCGACCTCGGTCGGGGTCTGGGCATCGGCGAAGCTGACCTCGATGTACTGGTCGCCGATCGGGCAGACGCGTTGGCCACCGGTGTCACAGGTCGTCGTGTCATCGCTCTGGCTGTTGCACAGCACCGCCGAGGTCCACACGCACGAGCCGCAGCCGTCGGTGCGGCCGGCCTGGCGGTCGAACACCGCGGGGACGCCGGGGATGTAGAGCAGGCCCGAGATGCCGTTGCTCGGGTCGGCGGACTGGCACGGATCAGTTATGATGTTGGTCGGGTCGCAGGTTGGCGGCGACGCCTGGCGTCCCTCACCCAGCCCGGTCATCGTCCCGACGATCACGACCGCCGTAGCTACGACGTTGAGGATCATGGCTGGTGAGTCGTGATGTTGTAGACGCGCCACGGCGACGAGGTAGATCTCTGCCGAAGGCAGACGTCCAGGCTCTTGGTCCCGCCATGCCCGATCTGCACGGGCTTGTTCGTCTCGTCCGAGAGCAGGTGGTAATCGGAGCTGCTGATCGTCGCCACCAGGCACGCACGTCCAGGGCTGCGCTTCGTGATCGGGCCGTGCGAGACGGTCTGGTGCAAGTCGGCGTGCTCCTTTTCCTGCTCGAGCTTCGCGATGGCTCCTGCGAGCGGTGCTGAGCAGCCTGTGCAGTCCGGGTCGAGTGCGGCCACCAGCTTCGAGATGTCGAGCGAGTCGACGCGTCGTTGAAGGCATCGCTGTACGCCTGCAGCCCCGCGAAGATCGCGGCGTCGCCTGCGGTGGGTGTGGGGGAGGCGGCTGGACTCGGCGGGTCGGTCGTGGCTGCCCCGGTGGTCGCCGGCGTGCTGGTGACCGCCGGCACGGAGGTCGTGGCGAGGGGTGGCTCAGTGGTCGGGATCGCGCCGGTGGCCCCCGTACCGCCCGAGGAGCACGCGGCCAGGGTGAGCGCACTGAGGAGCGCCGCGCCCGCGATCGCCAGCCTGCACATGTCGGCGCAAGGTACGCGGTCCTGGCGCCGCGCGCAGCCCGTCGTCCACAGGGGCCCGGCTGGCAGACTCTCGGCATGAGCGGGGACTTCGACACCGTCCTGGTGGTCGACTTCGGGGCGCAGTACGCGCAGCTCATCGCCCGGCGGGTGCGGGAGGCCCGGGTCTACAGCGAGGTCGTACCGCACTCGATGCCGGCCGAGGAGATCCTGGCCCGCCGCCCCAAGGCGATCATCCTGTCCGGTGGGCCATCGAGCGTCTACGAGGCGGGCGCGCCAGTCCTCGACCAGGCGCTCGTGACCGCGGGAGTGCCCGTCTTCGGCATCTGCTACGGCTTCCAGGCGATGGCGCAGGCGCTGGGGGGCGAGGTCGCGCGGACCGGGTCACGGGAGTACGGCGGCACCGACCTCAGTGCCGTGACCGACAGCGCGCTCTTCGCCGGACTGCCTGCAGCGCAGTCGGTCTGGATGAGCCATGGCGACTCCGTACGCTCCGCCCCTCCAGGCTTCTCCGTCGTCGCCTCGACGCTCGGGACGCCGGTCGCCGCCTTCGAGGACACCGCGCGGGGGTTGGCGGGCGTGCAGTTCCACCCCGAGGTGCTGCACAGCGCGCACGGGCAGGCGGTGCTCGAGCACTTCCTCCTCGACGTGGCGGGGTGCCGGCCGACCTGGACGATGGTCAACATCGTCGAGGAGCAGATCGAGGTGGTGCGCTCGACGGTCGGCGGCAAGCGGCTCATCTGCGGGCTCTCCGGCGGCGTCGACAGCGCGGTGGCTGCGGCGCTGGTGCAGCGGGCGGTCGGTGCGCAGCTGGCCTGCGTCTTCGTCGACCACGGGCTGCTGCGCGCGGGGGAGGCGGAGCAGGTCGAGCGGGACTTCGTGGCGGCCACCGGCGTCGACCTGCACGTCGTCGACGCCCGCGAACGCTTCCTCAGCGCGCTGGCCGGCGTGACCGACCCGGAGGCCAAGCGCAAGGTGATCGGGCGCGAGTTCATCCGCGCCTTCGAGTCGGCGGCGCGGGAGATCAGCGCCGACGAGCCGGTCGACTTCCTTGTGCAGGGCACTCTCTACCCGGATGTCGTGGAGAGCGGCGGCGGGTCGGGCGCGGCGACGATCAAGAGCCACCACAACGTCGGCGGGCTGCCGGAGGACCTGCACTTCGCGCTGGTGGAGCCGCTGCGGATGCTCTTCAAGGACGAGGTGCGACGCGTGGGTGAGGAGCTCGGTCTGCCCGCGGAGATCGTCTGGCGCCAGCCCTTCCCGGGGCCGGGCCTGGGCATCCGCATCATCGGCGAGGTGACCGCCGAGCGGCTCGACACGCTGCGGCTCGCCGACGCGATCGCGCGCGAGGAGCTCTCGCGCGCCGGGCTGGACCGCGACATCTGGCAGTGCCCGGTCGTGCTGCTCGCCGAGGTGAGGAGCGTCGGCGTGCAGGGGGACGGGCGGACCTACGGCCACCCCGTCGTGCTGCGGCCGGTCAGCAGCGAGGACGCGATGACGGCCGACTGGACGCGGGTGCCGTACGACGTGCTGGCGCGCATCTCGACGCGCATCACCAACGAGGTGCCCGAGGTCAACCGGGTGGTCTTGGACGTGACGAGCAAGCCGCCCGGCACGATCGAGTGGGAGTAGGACACCTGTTGTGACGTGCGCTCTCGCGTAGGTCGTACGTACACGAGCAGGTTAGGACACAGCCTGCGTGAGTGGAGTGAGCGACTGGCTGGTAGCCGCAAGGCTCGGAGCGGCGCCGGTTCGCCATGCGTACCTGGCTAAGAGCGGCGAAAGCTGACGCCCTCCTCGCGGAGGAGAAGGCGCAGGCCCTCATGGCTGATGTCATCGACCACCCCCCGCGCGACGAGGTAGTCCGCCAGCTTCTGCAGGCTCCACGTCGAGAACGGGAGACCGTGATCGGTGGGGCGCCCGAGGGCGACCTTCTTGATCCGAACCCGGTGCGGCAGGGTGAACGTCGGGGGCCGCCCGCCGGCGTAGCGGGGGACCAGCGAGCCGAACCCGTCGGCGTTGACGTTGTGGAGCACGTCGCGGACCCGGTCCGGGCTGGTGAACGCCACCTTGGCGATCCCCGGCACG
>JAABUZ0100002009.1_pt1 | contig 35521 bp, 37 predicted proteins | sample 5562091 | NCBI WGS metagenome assembly JAABUZ01 (sample SAMN12813069, study PRJNA571459) | rock metagenome | isolation source: Antarctica rocks | place: Antarctica: Victoria Land, Linnaeus Terrace sud | collected 2015-12-21 | reverse complement strand
AAAAACCCCCCAACCCACAACCCCCCCCCCCCCCCCCCCCCCCCCCTCGACGCCTTGGTGCTTACCACCGGTTGGGATGTTTCCTGCACGTGGGAGGGGTTTGGTGTTGGGGGGTCTTTTGGTGGTGGTGGTGATGGTGATGGTGATGGTGATGGGATTTGATGGGGTGGGAGGATTAAAAAGGGGGTGGTGTATTTTGATGTTGGTTTGATGTACAAATTTGATACATAGCATGCATGCTATAGAACTGACGATGAAAAAGTCGTACAGTCGTAAGGATAAAATAGTCCATGCTCTCTCTATGTGACCGAACATTGACGAATACATAAAGTCGTTGAACACATCAGGAGTACAAATGGTATTACAGTATGCCGCCCATGATACAAAACACATTCAACTTGCCGTCTGTTCTGATCTCTCTTGCTTTCTCTCCTTCACCACCCCGATAGTCAAGGCAAGCAGAAAGCTGAGACGAATAAGACGAAGAGAAAAAGCAAACAACAGCCAAAGAGGCAGAACACATATCTCACATCCCCTACCCATATCAAAACGCAAAAATCCCTTTCAACATCCCCTTGACCCCGCCCCTCCTCTCCCTAGGCGGACTCCTCTCCCTCTCCCTCCTGGCCCTACGCTCCCGTCTTTCCACCTCTTCTGCCTCGCTAAGTTCCCTGAGTCTCTTCTTCAACTCCTCTTTCTCCGCCCTTCTCTTCCTGCGTTCCTCGTCTTCTTCAGGGGTGCGGGTGAGGGGTTTGTCACTGCTACGTCTCTCGCTGCGGTGCGTGGTGTTTCTTCTGGAGAGTTTGGGGCGCTCGCTGGGTTGCGGCTGGTCTGAGTGCGTGGGGGGTGGGCGCTCCGTGGCGGATTTGGAGAGGGTGGGTCTTGAGGGCTTTGGTTCTGAGGGTCTTGCTTCTGGTTCTTTTTCTCGGGAGGTTCTGCTGCGCCGGCTGGTTTCGGAGCGGCTTAGTTTCGGGCGGTCTGTTTCTGATCTTCGCGACTTGGGCCGCTCTTTCTCTGCCGCACTCGCCTCGGTCACCGTTCGCGAACTTCGCTTTCTCCGTTCCTTTTCTCTCTCCTTTTCCTTGGGCGGCTCCATAACCCCCTTTGGTGTACTTGCGTTAACGTCACTTTCTCTCCTTTTCCTCTCGGGCCTAGAAGCGGTCTCGTTGCTTTTCGTACTCGATTTACTGTAGCGGCGTTCGCGCTCCCAGCCCGCGCGTTTACGACGGCGCTTTTCGGATGTTGGGGAGGGAGGTGCGGCACCAACCGCAGAAGGTTCTTCGGGGATGACGGAGTCGGTGGTTATGGGCGGATCTGGGGCAGGAGGAGGAATATCGTCTGCAGGTGTGGGTTCTGGTAGTGGGTCTGACGGAGCTGACTCTGTTGCTGCGGGAGTGGGGTCTGCAGGTGGATCGGAAGCGGGATCTTTGGTGGGTGCGGGAGCTGGATCTTCCGGAGGTGGCGGGGCTGGATCTTCGGCAGGAGGGGGAGCTGGCTCGTCGGCAGGAGGGGGAGCGGGCTCGTCGGCAGGAGGAGGAGCTGGCTCTTCGGTGGGAGCAGGAGTAGTCGCTGGAGGTGGATCCGCAGGAGTTTCTTCTGACGACGGTTCGGCTGTTATTGCTGAAGGCGGTTCTGTGGCCTCTGTACTGGCTTCTGTCGTTGCTGGGGTTGATTCTGCGGATGGCTCTGTGGTGGCTTCGTCTGTCGTACTAGGAGCTGTATCTGGGGCAGGATCCGAGGCAGCTCCGTTGACGGCTGGAGATTCTTCAGGAGGAGCTTCTTCTGGAGTCGCTGATTCAGTGTTTTCCGCGGGAGGTGCTTCGGTTTTCACTTCTTGTGGAGGTTCAGCAGCAGCATGGTCAGGCTCAGCCGGAGGAGCTGGATTAGAGGCTTCAGCGTCATCAGCAGGTTTTGCGTTCTCGGTGGCTGCAGGTTCTTCAACTAGTGCTGCATCCTCAACCGAAGCGGGTTCGCTAGTGGGAGCCACCTCCTCTGCCGGTGCGATCTCATCTTTGGGAGCATCCTCGACCTTGGCAATCTCCTCTTTTGGCAGATCTTCAACTGGCGCGGCAGGCTCGGTTGAACTCGGTTCTGCAGCGGCTTCCGTCTCGCCCCCATCATTATCCCCTGTTGGTGGTTCTTCGTTTGGGATGGCTGCCTCTATTTTCTCTGCTGATGGTTCTTCTTCGACTGGGTTATCTGCAGCGGGCTGCGCGGCGTCTGGCTGTGGGGCTGCATCTTGTTGCCAAGTTCCGGGCATCTCCTCGGGTGGCGAGCTCTCTGCTGCAGGCTCTGGGCTTGTTTCATCTGCTGCAAGCTCTGGCTCGGTAGGTGCAGCGTCTTTGTTTTCGCCCTCAACTGCACCTACGTCGGTTGGTGTGCTCTCAGAAGGTGAAGCTTCTGCTGAGGTAGCATCTGCCGGTAGATTATCTGCTGCAGGTGCCTCCGTATGTGCCTCCTCTGGGTTTCCCTCCGCTGAAGGGATTTCGGCTGGAGTAACATCAACTGAAGGAGCGTCGGTCGTCGATTCGGCTGGTGGAGCATCTGCTGGCTGTTCTTCTGCCAGTTTCTCTTCTGCCGGCTTCTCTTCTGCTGGCGGAGTATCCTCTGGTGGAGCATCTGCTGACTTGTCTTCTGCCTGCTTGTCTTCTGCTGGCGGAGCATCTGCTGGCGCAGCGTCTGCGGGAGCTGATTCAGCTGGAGGTTGTTCTGTCGAGGGAGGATTAGCCGGGGTCTCCTCGACAATAGGAGGAGCCTCGGTTGGAGGGGGTTCGGTCGGAGCGGCACTGACAGGAGCAGCGTCGGCTGGAGGAGGATCAGGTGCTGCAGGGGGGGCAGCCTTTCCCTTTGACTTCTTCGACGGCTTTTCCGGCTTTTCTGACCTCTTCTTGCTTGAGTTGCCCTTTGTCGATTTTTTGTTCTTAGATTTGTTCGACTTGCTCTTGTCTGCAGTAGGAGGTTCTGGTGCAGCGGGCGGTGGTGCATCTTCAACTGGTGGCGTAGAGTCATCTACTTTCGCTGGCTCTGCCGGAGCTTCCGCGGGTGGAGACTCAGTCACGGCTGGATCAGAAGAGGGTTCTGCCACAGGTGGGTTAGAGGGGGTGTCCGTAGGGGGTATCTCCTCTGGTGCTGGTTCTGATGGCGCTGGAGGGTCTGAACTCGCTTCTGATGTCTCAGCATCGGCTGGTGGAGCCTCTTCCTATACTGTGTTAGTTATTCTGCTATCATCTGGAAGCCAAGGCCTAGCTTACGCCATTTGCCTCTTTCACCCCTGCCCCGTTGCTTTCAGCAGCTGCCTCAGTTGGCGTTGTTTCAGCTTCCTTCGGTTCGCCTGCGGTACTATCAACGTTGACAGGTGTTTCTTCCGCAGGCGCATCGTCATTCGCTTTGGGAACAGCTTCTTGCGAGTCAGAAGGCTCACTTGTCTCAGGCGGAGGCTCAGTAGTGCTTTCGTCTGAATTTGAAGGGCCATCATCGACAACTGCTACGTCACTCGCTGCACCTTCTCCGTCTAGGGGATTGTTCTCCTCTAGGGTGAAATTAGTAAACAACATTCCTCACCCGTATATCCCGGTTGAATTTAATGAAAGTACGTACCTGGTGCAGTTTCTGGCGTACCATCAGGGCCAGGGGGCTCTCCATCTTGCGTGTTTGCTACGCCTTCACTGGCATTGCCCTCAGCAGGCTCTTCTGGAGATGGGGCAGGAGGTTGAGGTTGGTGTATCGTGTAACAAGGAACATTGGTAAACTGTAAATTTGCACGGTCAAATGTCTGGTAGTAAAACATAGGAGGCTTGTGGTAGGAGAAAGCCATTTTGAGGTAGGATATGAAGGAAATGGTACCTCGGGTTTATCCCATGACGGAGACGGAGACCATTGCTCCCTCTTATTCTTCCTGTTACCCATGTCGAATCACTACCAATCGATTGGGTAATGTGGGATAAGCGAATAATCAGAAGAAACGAATCTCACTCGTCTCGTAAAAATGAGAATAGCAAATCATTATAAGCAACGTCTCGATAGGACCAAGCAAGCTGTGTGACATAGATCGAAAGCAGAAAGAAAGGCAGCATATCCGGCTCTCCCAACAAAGCCACATGGTCCACGGAGACGAGGGAGAAAGGGTCGTCCATCACCCTCTTCATAGAATTACCGTCTTGGGTCGTGGAAACCCATGCTGGATTTAGCCAATGATAAATGAACAATGGCTCACTGGTGCCACGTCAAAAAAGAGTTTCAGTAAGTGTATGTAGCCGGCACGCAATCTGGTTACGATGCATGGTCGTGGTGATACCGTTTACTAGGAGTACATTAGCATTGGCTTCTTGCATGACGAAAAGTCCTGTGAGTGGCGCCTTACTCTTCCACTTTGGTGTCCGGTTTAATCCTATTGCTGCCCAATGTCCTTGTGCATGCAGTAGCGCTCCATGGCTGTGAGATGACCTCAACATTGGGACACTGACCCAGTATCTGCCTGAAGACATTGATGACAAGTAATAGAAAGCTGCAGAAGAGCAGATAGGGACAATGTGAGGCTGTCCTTGGGATGGAAGAACATGTCGTTGCCATTCGTCAGTACCAGAACTAGGGCTAGACCCCACAAAGGATGTTCCCGTTGGTCCCGCATTCCCCGCTGCTCCCCCTGCAGCTCTACAACTGAGTGCCGCCTCGTGGATATCTCAACAAAGAATGAAGAACCATGGGTGTCTCTATGACTTCTTTTCTAGGCCTTGGTCTACAAACCTAGGGTTTGAGAGCCTCGAGTCTTGTCTTCGCGTTTTGCGTTTCGAAGGACATGGATCCAAGAAATGTCACACAGCAAACATCGAGATCTATCTAATAACGGTAGCTTCATCTCATATCATGAATGGCAGCTGAAGGGGTTTGTAGCACGGTTTGCGGTGGTCTCTTCTTCCCAGATGATGGCTATATCACTGTACATGGTATTTACTTATAGTCTCAACGAATGATCTGTTCTGAAACATTGATATGCTGTTCGATGATATCAGAGTGATGAGCTTACCATTCTAATTCAGAAGATTTCTATAAAGACATACATCGGCTATTAGACTATACAGCGAGCATTCAATAACAGAACAAGACATGCTCTAAGTATATTTTGACGTTTCGCAACATCAATGAAGTTGTGGTCACGAATTCAAGGAATTGAAGCAATTTATCCAAACACAGATTATAGGTACGGGTATGAAAATGTAATCGAAGGCTTCGGAAACGCAATACTCAATATACTAATTACATAGGCCTTTATATACCAGACCCGAACGTCAAGCCGTAGCCAGCTTGTTGATCCAGGCGGCGAGTCGGTAACCACCCTTTGCAATCTGTTGTTCAATCAAAGGCTTCGCGCCCGTGTAGTATGACCCACTCAACTCCTGGTTGGTTTCGTCATGTAGGAGAACGTACTTGCAGTTGATTGCATTAGCATCTTGAGCCCAGGAAAGGGCACAGGTGCTAGCGGTGCTGATATCAGCGCAAGCTATCCACGAGGCCTTCTGCGAGCTGTAGGTTCCGTTGTCGATGCGGGATATCAACGTCTTTGACCATGCGGTGTATTCAGCTACGGTGGCGCCGCCTGCTGCTTTCTCAACCATTTGTGTATCCCAGCAATGGTGTAGGTTGGTGGTAGCGCCGTTCCAGAGAGTAACAATGTCGTTCCCACCCAGTTTCTCTCCCTCATCGTGCAATGGCTGCGTAATGTCTCCAAAGAAGTGAATCAAGAACTCGAGGGACTGCTTCCGGGCTGCGGCAGATGCGCTGGTGTCTTGAACTCGGGTGGTCTAGCACATATGTTCTCATTAATTCTCTTTTTCCTGGGAAAGTAACGAAGTCAAGGAGCGGAAGTGAAACCTACATAGTTGGCAATTGCCAACACAATACATCCACCCGTACCGCAATCACGGTTGAGATCTACGGAACAGGAAGTAGGGGGACTGTCCGCCTGCACGGAGGTCAATAGCGATCATAGCATACTAAACGAAGGGTACAAACAGCGTCAATGAAGTGGAAAGGGCGACTGAAACTTCCGGCACTGGTGTAGCGATAGCTGTCTGGTTCACTAGCCACTGAAGCCATCGTGACTCCAGATCCAAGGATCTTCGAAACCCATGTTTTCGCCGTGGGTGTAAGATAGTTGTCGGCGATGAGTGCAACTGTCGCATGACCAGACGCACCCCATGCGAGAGCTCCAGGCGAGCAGGCAAGTAGCGCCAATACGGTGGAGGTGAATGAACGCATGACAAGAGACTGTCGAGGCTCTTGGATGCGGTAGATTATGGACTTTATGTAGATAGCGATAGAGAAAAATGGCTGTTTACAGAGAAATAACGCTGTTCATATATCTTTCCTGGTACACCTGGATTTCACACTATCGAACACTTGCCCGGATACTCGACTGTAGAAGCGCATAACAAGTTTGCATACGTTTAGTACCCCGTGATTCGGTCAAGTGGTTGGATGACTTGAAGACATTGCTCGTTGATTACCACCCTGTCTGTCCGCCCCGTGCTCGCACAATCACGGTGCTAGTTGAAGCCGGCTGATGAAGGTCTATAGAGTATTGGGTAAGATCATCGACGGACAATATGGGTTCCTCGTACAAACACCCCGAAAAAGAAGGATAGAAGCAGTATTGGTTGGGGATTGAAATCATGGTAGAGTAGATTGTTACCGCGATACTCCCTAATCCAGGTACATCCCGAGGTGGCTGCGCGCGAAACTCCTGATTTCCTGGCAGCGTGGTAGAAAGGGTTGAATGTGAGTGGACGAATGCTTATAACGGCCAAGACTGCACGCATGTTAAAGGTGAGCCAATAGATTGACCGTCAAGGCGATCTCGCTAAAGGAAGCGGAGGGACGCGCTTGAAATGGAAGGTACCCTACACGGTATATTGTTCCTTCTAGTACAGCTACGTGGTGGGTGTGGAAGGTTCGGTAAAAGAACTTCAAGGCAAACCGTTACTTCCTTTCTAAAACAGGATGGTTCTATCTAATGCAAGACACGCCTTCCCTATACAAACTAAGATTACTTCTATGGTTGTGATTGGCGGCCTGCCAAATTGAGCAATCACGCCTTGTCCTATGTACAGCGAATGAAATAGAAGAAAAAATGTGGAAGCACTATCGTGCTGTAGTTGTGACCGTGACTGTTTCTGTGACGGTCGCAAGGCCTCCTCCCGGAGAGACAAACGTTATGCTGGAGCCGGTGGCTGTTGGAGCTGATGTCGACGCCGGCTCTGGTATTACCGCGGCTGGAGTTGTTGAAAGCGCAGAGTTTATGGTTGGACGTCCAGGGGATGACAATGTTTCACTGGGAAACGAGATGACCACTGGCGTGTGTGACGACGTCGTCGATGGTACTTGAGTTAAAGATGGTTTTGCCGACTCGGTGCTCTTTGGTGGAGTTGTAGGAGTAGATGTAGACGCTGTGCTGGTAAGGCTAGATGCTGTTGTTGCAGTTGTCGACACGCTTGGGGTAGTTGACGGTGCTTGAGCGGGACCAACAGGAATTTCTAGTGAGCTCTGTGTTGCACTTGGCACGCTCGATGTCCCTTGAGTCCCACTTAGAGCACTTGAGCCAGGTGCTTGCGAATTTGTTCTGGATGCTGGTCCTGTAGTACTGGAATTAGAGCCAGGGGAAGCCCCCAAACCTAGCTTTGCGTTGGCGTCACTAGGCGTTGCGCACTGAACACCGATCCCTGTTACTCCAGCTGATAGCGGAAGTGCAAAGCATCTTTGACCTTGAGGACATGCAGTCATTACATACTTGCCGTCAGAACCACATTGAGCAGGCTGTTCGTTTATGCAAGCAGAAGCCTGCTTGTTGTTTGAGGCATCACAGGAGGACTGAGGAGTCATCGTCTCGAAGATGGCATTGTATCCAAGCGCCATTGCTATATTGCCATCCTGCGCATCCGGGGTGTTAGTGAGTGCTGGTGGCCTAGATTGGCTAGACGTGGTTGCGGAGTTTGTTGAAGTCGGCTTTGTTGTCGACGACGGCACTGAAAGGCCCAAGCTCACGCTGACTGAAGTAGGGTTGGTCGTTGCTGTTTGGGTGCTTAAGCCGTTGGAAGATTGTGGCGATACGGCTTTTGGATTCGTGCTCGCAGTCGCGGACGATGTCGACAACGGTAGACTCTGACTTGGTGTAATTTGGAATGTGGTGGCGGTTGATGTTGTAGGCGCTTGGCTCGTCCTTGGGTTCTGGCTACCGATCCCAGTTCCCAGCGTAAAAGACCTCGAGAATGAAAGCATGGTGCTAAAAGTCGATGAATTGGCTTCCTTGGAGGCTCTAACAGCCCCAGTGGCGGATGAAGAGAGTGCTAGCGGCGATGTGGTAGATGTGGAGGGGTTGACGGTTGATATAGTAGCTGCTCCTGGACCATCCCCAAACGCTGGTACACTGCCGACTTGCTTTGAGGTTGCAACGCTTGTGCTCTGGTCTTGCGAGGTCGAAGTGAGATACGGTTTGCTCGATGGCAGCGGTACTGCAGCTGATGTCGATGTATGAGAGGATGTAGAGGCAGCAACTGAAAAAGACTGTCTCGTTTGGGTGGTGAAAGTACTGGGATCTATGGTAGCTGCTCCAGGCCCGTTTCCAAACGCAGGTACACTACCAACTTGCTTTGAAATAGATTCAGAGGATGTTGTAGAATCCGACACTGCCTCAAGTGGCCGACTTGACGTTGAAAGCTTTGAGGAAGTGGTTGAGATTTGAGGTTGTAATTGAGCGACAGAAACCGAGGACTGGTTAAATGATCGGACCTGTCTGTCAGACCTTCTTCGAGTTAGCTGTGTCTGAGATCTAAATGGGATACCGTGACTTACGGAACATATGGACCATTACGGCGAACCAGACCTGCTGTGGCCACATCAGAAAGTACTGCCAGCAGTGTGAAGAGTTTTAGTTGCATGGTGGAGTATTGTATTCACAGCAATAAAGATGTGAGAAGACAAATGTAGAAGAAAAGAAAGTAGAGAGCTTTAATTAATGATATGGTAAGAAGAATTTACGACAGCTGAATGAGAGGGATTATTTGACAAACAAAGAATGGGGTCGGGCTACAAAGCAGCAGAAATCTATAGAACGAGAAAGAAGAGTCAAAGAAAGATGCAAAGGGGATCAATAGGTATTGTAGTCTTTATAGGATCACACAAGCCATTGCTCATACTAACCCTAAAACATCAGCATGAATATAGGGTGACAGAAATCAAGACAATCTGGTCGAGAGAAAGTCTTCACTCAGCGGTACCTGCTACATGCCTTTCCAAACAGTGGCCATTATTATTGTACAATGACATTCTAGGGATTCGTATGTTTCGCGTTGTGGTAGCAAGAGCTCAAACTCACTCGAATGAAGCTGTGAAGAAGCTCGGGCGGCTCCGTTGCGTGGTTTCAGATTTCTCATGCGCGTTTCGGCGTTGTCATTGGTCCTCCCAGATGGTGTCCTACACTTAAGAAAAATCCACTGGCTGATAAAATATTCTCCCACGCGTCCTTTCTGCATGAAAATAGTATCAATGTCCCTACCTTGAATTTTTGCGTCTCTTGATTTGGGCATCTAATGACCCAAATCTTCGTTCATAGCTGGACTGAGTCACCATCAGCCACTAAGTACGCGCGGAATAGTAATGGTCATCTTTCTCTCAAGCTTCCTCTGGTTGGATGAACAACCTCAACGCTGTAGCACTATCGAGCTGCTTAGTTCTATAATCTTAAGAGCAACCGATATTGTAGGCAGTGGTCGTGTCTTGTGCGGGTAGGTACCGTAGCGGTATTGATCCTCGAGCCTTTCAACACCCACTGAATATCAAGGAGCCATCCCAAGGCCGAGGCAATTCAAACAGGATCATCGACATAGTCAGGCCTAGCTTGGGGCTGTCCGGGTTCGACCAGTAAAGACCTTCGCTTGTTCTCCATTTGAGCCACCCAAAGAGCTGATCCAGCCGCGGTTGTGAGAAGAAACATCATACTGAAAACAGGAACGAGTTGCAGAAGTAAAGCTATGGTCCCAAACCATGTATACCGCAGTTTCCGCTGTTTGATGAAGGCGTTCCTCTCTTTCTTTGTAAACCCTAGTAATTTGAAATACCTCCAGTGTTGGAATGGTCCGGCTCGATACCCAGTCAGAATCAGGAAAATGGGCGTCCCGGCTACAGGTATTAGATTTAATGGAAGGAATATAATGAATTCAAGGATTTGGCGGAAGGAGAACGGCGAGTACACCGTAGATTCTGTAGGTTTCCCCAGTTGTTTCACTGGGTCACAAGCCTCAGGGTCAATGGTACGCGAACTGGCGACAAGATCTTGGTATCCTTCGTTGACCAGAACAGCATCGAACACATCGACCAGGCACTCGTCGACAAAGAATGCTTCGAACAACAACGCTACTATAGCGGCACCTTCTCCTAGAACTAAGAAAGCCCCATTGATCCAGGCTAGGGGCCCATGGAATATTGCCAGAAAAGCTACCTGAGGGAGGTATGTCCACATGAAGAGGTTCGTCAATACGAAGAGTGACAGCAGGAAGCCCGGGAGGAGGCGGGCTCGAAGTAAAGGGTAGAGGAAGGGATGAGCGAAGAAGTAGTAAACTCCCTAACCCGGTAAGCGCAGGCATCGTGAGGTTCAATGTAGCCATGCCTTGAAGGGGTAAAGCCATGAAGCAGTAGACACCATTTTGATAGGTTTACCGATTGAACGGAGACTCAGACTGTGGGGTGGAGCCATCGGCGGGCCTGATCCTCGTCCTCGTACTTCCTCAGAACTGAACAGATTTCTCTGATGCCCGACTGTACTACAGTACACTATTTGCAGAATGCTAGGTATTAAGGTCTGTAACTGTTGAAGGCATGCCGGTTCCGACTCTGTTTCCACCCCAGTTGCTGGTTTCTTCGATGACGGTCCCCAAGTCCCACAGACTATAAGTATGATATCCGTGGATTGATAATAATCGGAAGGGAATCAAGAGTGCTCGCATTGGTGCTTGCAGATCTAAGGTACTCGTCAGTACTCCATACAGTATACTTCACTTCTCAGGCAACTAGTGTCGGATAACCCTTTTTCCGAACCGCCATTCGGGGTTTCCTAACTTAGTTTCGCGCATGACAGTGATGAGTAAGGATTGAGACCAACGATAACTTGTTGATCTTGCTCGTCTTTCCGATATGCCAGAGACAAGATTCGACCCTGCCTCATCTAACTGTTCCAAACTGTGGCAGTACTGCGTTGGCGAATGTCCAGCTTGCGGCTTCAAGGAGCGGCTAGCGGGACGGAGGACGCCCGGACGGGACGATGAGCTTTGACCGATAAAGCCAGTGGATGCGGCCGTACAAAAGCTGTGATTGACAGAGCCCTCTGCGGCGGAGACTCGCAGGCGACGAAGGCTTTGGACGGCGAGAAGCCAGAAGCTTGGTATGCTTAGGGCACAAATTAAAGGCATCCTGCAACGACGAGAAAAGCCGAGAAGACGAAGGGAAACCAAAGGCATAATGATAGAGAGTCTGATGCACATAGTATTGGATCTTGAGCACCTCCAAGGCCCACGGTGACGCCCGCCAGTCCCAAGCCTTCGCTGAACGCGATTCCTTACAAAGCGTCGACTCTGTAGAGCTGATCCCTCCGCGGTGATCTCCTTAGGCGCGGTCTCTAAGGACGACTCTGACCGCAGGCAGGGCGTATACAACCAGACGATGGGTTCGGTGAAGGGGTGAATGGCGAAAGTGGTTGGCGCGGAGGGCTTGAAGAGGGAGGGCCGGGGATGAAGGCGCAGGGTAGTTGAGGGATCATGGATTGGGTCGTACGTGATTTACTTGAGTTTTTTCTTCTCCTTCCAAACCTCCCGGTAAGGTTTGCTTAAGGCCTTTCTACTTCATTCTCATATCCACCTTTTCCATGTCCATTCCATAAACCCCTCTCCCTTCAACTACACAAAACTCACTCAAAACGCTCAAGACACTGTTACTGTCAAAGCGTAGCTTTACATGACATGACTTCTTATCACATAGTATTACGAACTATACATATTGCTCCAAGAGTCGCACGAAGACCCAACGACCTATCCCACCAAAACCCCTCACAATCCCAATACCTCATCTATCCCAACAAACATCAACAACATACTCAGACAACCGGCACACCACAAATCCTTACAAATCACCACGTTTAGGCCCTCTCAACTGAATCCTAAAAAGCACAACCCCCTCCGCAAATCCTCCAACCCGCAAACCCCCACCACAACCATCACCGAAAGCCATCCCTTTCCACACACCCCAAAGACCAGAGTCAAACACCTCTCCTAACCTTTAACATAACACCAGCTCAGAACCCTCAGTGCACGAGTGATCTCAGCCTCGCCCACTATCTTGGCAAATGGTTCTCGCAATAATACTTGTCAGAGCCATCGTATAACGCGTTCAGGGGTTGCACAACTCCGGAGAAAGTATTGAAGAATGACCCGTTGGACGAGAAACGTTATCCTCCCTTGAAAATGGGAATAGTCGATGGGGTTTCTTTAGGGAGGTAGTTATAGGGGGGTTTGGGAAGGTTGATGCATTCAGCGGGCGTTTTGGAGGTTTGGGGCTTGTGACTGAAGGTTTGTGGAACAATTATTATTATTTGAAATAGGGTGGCCTGAGGGTCTTGAGAGATATGGGGGAGCTGATTAGGATCATGCTACTCCAGGTTGTTCGATTACTCGATTTCAGTGGCTATTTGTCGATAGCGTGGTATGATTAGAGTTATGCTACTCCAGCCTTCAGGTGTTCGATTACCCGATTATTATAGCAAAAGGCTTGCAAACAATCTCAATTTGATAGTTATCCTATTCCAAGAGAACAAGAGATCCATTCGTCCACTTGGGCATCTCTACAGAGACCAATTATTATATACTATCTTTTCCCCCCCTTCTGGTGGATGACATCATACCTCTCAATCAACTTTCTTCCCATGCTGCCCAGCTACCAGTTACAAGTTACGAGTGCCCCCATCAAATCCCCCACCTGACCAGGAACAACCTGACACATATCGTTGGGCGCAGGAATCTGAGGCGCCAAGACCACACATTGCACCGGCTTCGTCCAGCCAGGACAAGTCAGCGTACCCGCTTTGACATTGCTTGCGCTGCGGTACAAACACCCAGTCATGCCATGAGTCCAGAATGCGGGGATTTGACCCGTGGGCAGGAACGCCCTGTTGCCAGTAAAGGGGCAATCCGCGATTGCAACAGGTTTCATTTTGTTGTCGCAGTAGTCCATCTGGGAAAGCGGATCCGATGCACTCCAGTCCTATACGCGGTATTGTTGGATAGGTGGATTGACAGAGTTGGAATTGTAGAACTCGATTACGATACCGGCTGATGGACCTGCGGGGGGGGCGGATGTCGACGAGCTTGGGGCGGTTGTGGTAGTTGGAGTTACGGAAGCACTCGTGGAGGCAGGCTGAGTCGTTGAAGTCGATGAACTGTTACGCGAAGCCGCATATGCTTGAAGTTGAGCCATAAGCTCGATAGACCCAATTGAGCTTTGCGGCTTGGTTGGAGCCCTGTAGATGTCGACTTGTGTCAATGTTAGAAATGCGCAGACTTTAGACCCTTGGGATACCGTTGTGGATGAGCAGCACAGTGTCGAGGAACCGAATGTGGTAGTTGCAGCGCACGAATCTATTGTCGTGGCTGATCCTTTTACATTGCAACCCACTGTTGGAGTCGTCGCAGTTGCGCAAGACCACCATGGACCCGAAGAAGCGCAAGAGACAGTGGTAATTGTAGCCGTTGCGCTACTACATTTGTCCGAAGATTTAGTAATATCAGACTTCGGTGTCACAGTCGGTGTTGGTAGTTTGGGAGGTGGCGGAGGAGGAGGTGGCGGAGGAGGAGGTGGCGGCGGCGGCGGTGGTGGTGGTGGTGGTGGTGGTGGTGGTGATGGTGGTGGAGGAGGTGGAACAATCCCCTCAAGAACTACGGCTGGCGGAGGCGAATTGGTCGGCTTTTGCTTAGCATGTGAGGTCGCTGATTTAGCGGAAGAGAGCAGACTTGAGACGACTTTTGGCGGAAGTGCAGAAATGGTAGCCACAACGTCTGTTGTCGGGCCTTGCCTATCATTGGAAGGCACAGCAACAACGACGACCTCTGTTGTTGAGCCTCTTGCGTCGCTAGTTTGGATCACGGAAGTGATTGCACCCGCCCCAGACCGTGGACCGAGTTGGACAGAAAGCTGTGAATTAATAGCGGCCGCATTCGAGGTCATCGTCACCAGGCGAGGCGATCTCTTCTGTACAAGTGCTTTCGCTCCGCCATCTGGAGAATCGGTGACAATGACGCTGAGGGAAGCAGACGGATCTTGATGAGCAGGCGCTGCTCGACAGTTCACTATGAGAAGAAGGCTTACAACCAGCGACCAGCGTCCGGCCATATCGGCAACGGAGAAGGCGATGGTATGAGCCAGTAAAAGGGTGGATGGGAAAGGAATGAAGAGATATCGAGTACGACAAAACGTTGTTGATTGCTCTAAAAGGCACAAAAGGAACAGCTGCGCTTTGTTCAACTTTCAGTGCTATGAGTTCAAGTATAAGAGGGCCGAGACAGGAGTGAACAAAAGAGCATTGCTAGTACATAGTGGAAAACTTATAGTGACTAACACTCAAGCTTCAATATTAGTATTACACCAGTATAACAACAAAAATCCAGTAGTCTAACCTCTATAGCGAGAGTCTCATCGACGCTGAGGGTCCGTAGAACCCTAAAGACCAGCCGTTCATCTCGGAATGTAAGTAGATAATGAGATATTCCATGATCGGGCTCGGTGACAACCTTGGGTGGACATCTGAAACTTAGAACAGGGCATAATCCAACCATATTAGAGAGAAAGGAGCCAAAAGGCAAGATACATCCGAATGACCATGATTTCGGTCATTGTCAATTTCTCATTGGGGTAATCATGAACGGAGCGAGATAGTACAGTAGTAGTATGCGTAAAGTAGTGGTAGATATACCTTACTGCCACTAAGATATTGCCGCTGAGAATGGGGGCGGAGAAATATTGCGGGAGGGAGGCATGTTTGTATTGCCGCCTGAGAGCTTCAGTGCACATGGCAGTGGGATTTCACCCAGACCAGAGAAGTAAGGTTGTTTCGGTATAGAACCGAAGACCAACGAATATTGTCTAAGGCAGCTAAGAGCCAGTGAGGCTCGCAGAGTAGGGTACTACTACTACTACTGTGTAGTGGGTAGGTACGTACTCAATAATAGCCCGAGGCAAGTAGGCATTCGGTGTTCTCTGCACAGAAGAAGCTTCTTCGTTAATCGTTGTCGATCTTCATCATCGAATTTGTGGTGCTGTTGAGAGAGGAAGGGTACTCTACCGAATCAATAATGATATCTATTAGGAAAAAGGAATATGCCCTGACAAAACTTGTCAAGATTAACCTTCCCGTCTTTCGGGCCGTGTATATAAAAATAAATGACTCTACACTCGCACGAAGCGATTATTTACGGAATATTCGATTTCCCACCCTAATTCTCTGCTACTCAGCACCAGTCGACGTCGAAAACACTGCAACGGAGACGGATTGTGTTCAAACCACCTTCGACGTCGACTTCTGCGCTTACCCACATTGGTTTCAGATTACGGAACGGAAGCACCTTACCTTCGAGTGCAAACTCATATTCCCTGGCTAGTATGTGGACCAGAAACAATACCTAATATAGGTATTTCTGTGAGAGAGATTGAACATCCCGCCCGTTCTTCTCTCTTGTTGGACCCGAATTCCTGTATAGAACACTCTGTACGAGCCTCTTATGATATTAGTGGTGTCTCATTAATGCAGGCTCATCTCCCTCAACACTCGTTGATTGTCTTGTGTCATTGCTCTATTCGTTCTTTTCACAGTGTCTACGGCCTGTAGGTGCTTTCTTTTACAGTTCCCACCGCTCGATGTTCGCCCTTTTTCAACCCGTTCTCTGACATCGTGCCATTTCTGCCAAATCATTGATATCCTCGATCGTCAGGCCATGCTTTCACTCACTAAAGTCTTATGTGCATGGCTGTTTTTGTGCACGCTCTCCACTCGGGTCGGAGCCTATTTCATCGATGATTCATGCAAACGATATCCCTCTTCAGGAGGACTCGTGGACAAAACCAACATCATAAAAGCTGCAATGAACGAGGCATTGCGAATGATGGTCCGCGCTAGTTTAACGATCAGGGAGGATGTGCGAATGGTACCCGAGAATTCGAGGTCAGAGTGCTTTTCAGGTGCCTCTCGGAATGATTTAAACGAGATCGCAAGTCAGTCCATACATGTCCGCAACAGAAGAGCGTATTCTAGCTATATCAAATACGCTCTAATGGCTCTATTCGTGTTCGACTAACATTACTGGTCATACCAGAGACATATGTAGTGGCTTACACGTCTCAGTATTGGAAATTGATTGATACTCCCGATCGAGACCATATCTCTATATTCTGTGGCGATTCAGCCTTCATTCCCATACCTGCAAAGTCACCATACGCTTGGATATGTCCCAAAACTGGTGTTTCCATTGAAGCCTCGACGCACGGAGGTGATAGCAATGCAAGAATGTGTGGAGACGCCGTATCTATGGCAATGACCGGGCGGGTGATGCCTCGCATGTTCGGAGATATCGTATGCGACGCGAAGTACCTTGTGCTCTGCGATCCAGCCCTGACTAGGGGTAGCTCGCCAGACTCAACAGAGAGTCAACCTGGGGTTGCAGCCATCAAGGCCTTGCCCGGAGATGCAGGGTTTTATGAGGGAAAACCAATTGAAAATGTCGCACTTGCAACTTGCCTTTCATTCACGTTAGTTCGCCAGGTCATGTTTTTAGCTCTACCGGGGTTCTGTCAGTGACTGTCACGAAGCTCTGTTGTCCTTTCAAACAACTGACGTTTTCACAGTTGACGACAGCGCCAATGCCCGCGTTGGCTGGGATCAGATCAGGTTCTTAGAGCCTCCTCAAGCAATGCGGAATGTCGATAGTTACGCCTATTACGCTCTCAGTATGTTTCACCTCTTACGTTACAAGGCCCCTTCTCCACACATAAGTTTTCAGTATCTGCCTTGATATCGTTAACCAAGCACCCTAGCCCAGCAAATCATGGCCGTCAGCATCCCTAATCCTGTGGAATGGCTCGTCGTTGACGGTAACTTGGTCTCCGTCGGCTTCTGCTTCATTGCCTCATTGGCTCCAAGTAATGTCGTTACCTGGGAACAAATTTATCCAAGTGTTGTACCATTTTATTGAGTCGCCTCACTTTCCCCCTCTATTCTACAGAAGAGACTGCAAAATTGGTGGATCTAAGGGACTGTCGCTTGTATACAAGAACTAGCGTCTGGATCGTGCAAGCAATGTATATACTCAGCATGAATTGCTCCTAATGACCATCCAATCGGAACGCATCTTACCTGATGACTTGGACACCCTTTTTCTAATTTGCAAGCACTTCCGCTCCGCCTGACCCATGATATTCAGGACCCACTGACGTCCACGTGCCCTGCCGTTCAGGTCTGCCCCCTCGTCTGTGAGATCTCTGACCACGAGTCAGAGGCTCCAAATGGTCAAACCGCTTCAACTCCCAGGTCATCCATCAACATAGGTATTATAGATTTCTAGTAACAGACACAATCATAATCATCAACAACATCTTCAAGATCAAGTATCGTATTTGCTCGGTGTCAACAGATCTAAATGCTGATTCGTGGCTGAATGGCACATTTGATCGGCTGAAAGGGCAAGATTTTTGATTTACGCTTCCTTGATGAGGAATGGAGGTGCTTGCAAACAAGGGAAAGGTAACAAAACGAAGGTTTTGTCCACTCGGGCTGATTGCTCGATAGGCAAATTCTATACGAATGATGGAACCAACCTAATATGTGCAATTGAAAGCCCTAGCGGTATAATCCTTCTCTCTCGCTCTTTACTATCATCGTCTTCTTTCAGTTGCCCACTGCTAAAGTGCAATCCGATCTTCCTCCTGCGTTCCCTCCAATTCTCTACTCGAAGAGCGCACCGTCATCCCCTTCCTCCCATCATCTGGTCCTCATTTCACATTTCAATAACATGTAGAAAGGAACGAGTGTGTCCAAGCAAAGACCATCTTGCAAGAAATTGTAAGGGGAGAAAGAACACTAAGGTATTTGGTTCTGATAGAGAGCAAGGGGAAAGTACCAGTGCTTGTGACTAAGATGACGTCATGATCTTCTCTTTCAACGTCTTTTAAAACATTGAAGCACGCTGACTGCATGCTTGTGCTTGGTTTGGATGTTTTTATCGATAGCTGACTTCTTCGTCGATTTATTCCAAAAATACTGATCAATTGAGGGCTTAAGATTGTAGCCACCAGGCTCATTGTTATTGTTACCTGGATGGCTCTCAGGCTGGCGATGACGGACAACTGGACGCTAGCCTACAGTAGCAAGCAACCTGAAAGATTGCGCCGGTTATCACGGATGATGGTTGAACTCAATGGGCCCTCGGGCACCAACAAAGTATACTAGTACATAACAGTCCTGCGGTTGACTCACAAGGGTTTTGGATTTGTAAGAAAATTCAGCATCAATTGAGGTATGTCCTCGATTGGATTTTCCAACTATGACTACTTGGGGGTACGGTGGACTACATATTGTCCCTTGCCTCACAAGATTATGATATAGCGGTGTGTACTCCAAGCCCCATACGCTCAGGACGATTGCTGATTGATGGTGGTGGGAAAAGGTCTGGTTCTTTGAAGCTATGCATTGCTACCCACAATAATATTCTTTCGTCGTCAGTACTGGTTAAGTTAACTTTGGAAAACTCTCTGCTATGGGTATAGACTTGGAGAAAGAAATTCGTAGCGGTCCTCGAAGCTCGGATTCGTCAAGCCGGCCACAACCAGAGAACAATACAGCAGAGCCTCAGGACGGCAGCACAGATGCTCAGGAGACGAAAGGACATGCTACTAGCAATGACAGCCCAATGGCCTCCTTTCAGGGGATCAGAGAAGTTCTGAGTCGTACGAGATCTCGCACGTCATGTGTTGACCCAGGGCCTCCTCCAGACGGGGGTTTGCAAGCATGGACCCAAGTGATAATGGGTCATCTAACTGTCTTCAATACCTGGGGTTATATCAATTCTTTCGGTGTATTCCAAACTTACTATGTCACCATGCTCAAAGAACCACCGTCTGCTATTTCCTGGGTTGGATCGGTCCAGAGTTTTCTCTTGTTCTTCGTTGGAACATTTTCTGGCCGTGCCACCGACTACGGTCTTTTCAGGATCACTTTCATTGTCGGCTCGATCTTCCAGCTTCTGGGTGTTTTCATGACCTCCCTATCGACCAAATACTGGCATCTTTTTTTGGCACAGGGTATCTTAACCGGTCTGGGGAACGGTCTTGTATTTTGTCCTACCATCTCGATAGTGTCCACTTATTTTAGTAAGAAGAAGTCGTTGGCTCTTGGTCTTGTAGCGTCTGGGACTGCCACAGGAGGGCTAGTGTTCCCGATTATTGTTCAGCAACTTCTTCCGAAGATTGGATTCCCTTGGACCGTGCGAATTATTGGATTCGTAATGCTCGCTATCATGTGCGTTACTCTGACACTTACTAAGCCAAGACTGCCACCAAGGAAATCAGGACCTCTGGTAGAATGGGCCGCTTTCAAAGAGCTGCCGTACGCCCTATTCTCAATCGGTAAATGCTGCCACTCGAAGAGAGAAACCAATGCTAATGGGACATGTAGGCATGTTTTTGATATTTTTGGGATTGTACTTTGCATTTTACTACGTAGGCCCTCTGTCTTTCGAGCCTTTTAAGCCTATCCCTACTTATAGACTTCTAGATTGGCTCCTTTGGCCGCAACATTCTCGGCAATAGTGAACAAGAATCCATCAACAACCTTCTGATCTTGAATGGTGTTGGCTTGGTCGGCCGTCTAGTTCCAGCTCACCTTGCGGACCGGTATTTCGGTCCTTTTAACCTCCTGGTTCCTTTTGCATTGGTCTCCGGCATACTGCTTTACTCCTGGTCTGGTGTTTCTTCTAGTGGTGGTCTAGTAGGCTTTGCGGTGATCTATGGGCTTTTCTCGGCAGGGATACAGAGTTTATTCCCTGCAACACTGGTAAGTCTGACAACAGACTTAAGTAAGACGGGGGTGAGAATAGGCATGGTTTTCAGTGTCATAAGTTTCGCTTGTTTGACTGGACCGCCACTGGCAGGGGCATTAATACAGCAAGCAGGCGGACGCTATCTGTATGCTCAGATGTTTGCTGGCACAGTAACGATCTGTGGCTGCCTCACATTAGCTGCGGCAAGAATCGCAAAGACAGGAAGACATCTAAAAGTCCGAGTGTGATTGAAGGAGTTAAGGGGCTGGAGATCGACTAGAGGAGTAAGACCCTGTTAATGGTGCATATAGAAACGTTTAGAAAATTATATTATGGAACTTGGGCAAGGGTTTGGACGATTTTGGAATGTAGATGTTTTGAAGAAGTCGGAAGTGTGTCTAGAAATTTAGCATCTTGAATTGAAACAACTACACTCAACAAGGCCCAGAATCCGATGAGGGATCACAAAATAGATGACGGTTTCCGCTATGAGGTAGAGAGTATTCTTTACGCACGGTTACCTGCTCTCGTACAACGGTACAATTACAGCCTCAATTTCTAGCGCGCTCGCTAGGCTGTAAATCTTACCATCTTACGGAATTAACCATCGACGATTCATATCCGGGTGCTGTCAACTTCCAAATCCTCAGCCAGATGTAGCTTTCATGCATTGTCGAGCACTATGCCCTCCTTACGGCAACGTACTAAGATTCAACGCCCAGATCGGTCTTCGCTACAGCCTCGAACAGTCGCGATGGGTGCGCGTTGGATACGACCACTCGTTTCAAACAAGGGCTGCGGCTGTAGAAAAGAAAGGCCCAGCTTTTGGGTCTTTGGAAAATCAAGTAGCGTGGGCAGATAAGAGGAGGAACGTCATCAAGACCAGGCTTGAGGATAATAAAGACATCTACATTGATGATCTGTCAGCGACACTTGAAGCCCACAGGGAGAGCAACAGAGCCTTGACCATACGGAGAGTCGAGACCGTTTTTGATGAACGTAGTCTGTCTTTCCTGAGGCCACTGTCTCTTGCTTTCCGAAAAGAATCCCCAGCAGAAGAACTTGAAAGTACGAACGTCCTTGGAGGTTCCGGCTCGCTAGACGGTTGTCAACAAGAAGGGAGCCAGCAGATCGTAGCAAGTGAAACCGACAGAAACGAAAGAGCTGGCGCCGGCACCGCTGACAATCTACATGCCAGTTCTGGGCCATTAAAAGCTTGGCAGCATTGGCCTGCAGATTCTATTCAGTACAAAGATATTTTGGGAATCAAACCCAGCGATAAGGTCACCGAGCCTTCCGTGCTAGAGTATGTATCGCTGAGTCCTAGACCATGTAAATCATGGCTACTCAAGGGGAAAGTGCTGCCAGACGATCTCCAATGGCCCTGGCTTGCTTATGTGGAAGGCTACGAGGGGGACGGTCCTGAAAGGTTTGTTCACTCAATCATGGCAACAGTGTCAATTTTGATCTTTGAACTTAGGCTACAAAAAGAGATCAAAGCGTTTGAAACGTACACCAGACTCACCCCGTCAGAAAAGTCAGCTTCCGAGGCCGTCATCACGGATGTTGAAGCTATGGTCGAGCAAGCATTCCCCTCAAGTACACTGTCAGTGGTCGGTTCTCACCGCACTGGTCTTGCAACCCCAACGTCCGACATTGATTTCTCACTGTCTCCGCCATCCCAAGAGGAAGGAAGTCATAAATCACGAACCAAAATTAGAGAAGTCAGCCAGAAAATCCTTCGCGGACTACAAAGACACCTGCACAAATCCATGTCATTTCGAGAGGCCGAGTTAGTCTTTGGCAGTATACCGATCATTAGGGCTACACATTATCGCACAGGGCTAAAAGTCCAGATATCGACCCAATCTCCAGATCGATATGACCGCGATTTCACTGCAGCATACCTTGCAGAGTTTCCTACACTCCGCCCTATATTCATCGTCCTTCGCTACGCACTTGAAATGCGCGGCTTGAATACCCCTTTCGAAGGCGGTCTGGGTTCCTATTCCATCTTTATGATGATTGTTGCTGCTCTCAAGCAAGCTAGCGGCCAACATGCTCGTGACGATCATGCCAACCATCTTCTTCATGTGCTGCACTTCTACTCCAGTGCAGATCTATATGATGTCGGCTTCTGTGTCGACCCACCTCGCACGTTTACAAAAGCAGGCAACAACCTGTTTCCCCTTAATCACCGCAAACCCTATTTGCTGTGCCTTCAAGACCCCGCCGACGCCGCTAACGACCTTGGTAGGAAAGCCTACGCCATCAAACATGTACAACGGGTTTTTGAGCGGGCGAGGGTTGATATTATGGAAGATATGCTTGCATGGGAACGCAAAACTGTTGAAGATAGAAAAAGTATTGAAGGGGGCCTTCTCAATCGTTTATTGCGCGCGAACTACGAAACTCTTGAATTTGGAAGAAGAAGAATGCACAATTCTGTAACCGCAATGGTAGATATGAACTTCAAGCTGCCAATGGAGCTCAAAGCGCCAGACTTCTCTCGACTGCTCAGTTTGAAGGGACTGCGGAAGAAGGGGTGGGCCGACGAGGTGAATGCAGAAAGGAAGCGGAGGGGACGGCAGAAGCGTGAAGAAACCGCGAAACGGCGCGCTCTTCTGGTGGAGAAGAGAAACGATGAGGCGAAAATACTAGGAGCTGAAGAGTGAGGAAGCATTTATACAGTGCACTCATCTAGCAGAGTGAAAGTACGAGAATGGGAACGATCAGAAGTTTCCCAAAGCAGCCTGATGATGGGACATTGAATTCGGAGCGTCCGGGTCTCAGGGAACCCGATTGAGCAAAGCCAGACTAGAAACATCTTGAGGCTTTCGGAGCACATAGGGTATAGTGGCAAGCTTCAATGGTTTGAGGAGTCCCACGGAATAATCAAAGAGCGATATTCGAATCCTGCACGCCAAACCTCGCTCTACCACTGATCCCGCCCAACTCCAACCAATCCTGCTCCCTTCATCTACGGAAACCCTTCAAGCCTCCATTGGTCTACAGCATGAATCAACTCAAGGACATCCCAAAGCATAATCAACAAGCAACCATCCATCACGTCCCACGACACCTAAACAGACTGGCTCGAATCATGGAAACTCCCTAAATCTACCTTCACATTACATAAACCATCCCCACAAAATTGAGACCTTATGCGAAAGACACGTAGACTGAGAGGTGTCACCATCCCATCTCCTGTCTCACTCTCGCCTCATCCCTCATCCCTCATCCACCATCCCCTGCACCTGCCCCTATCTACTTCAAACCCTATCCCATCCCTTCCCATCCCTTCCATACCTCTAAACCCCATCCATCTCCGCCTAAATACCCATCCCACCCCATCCCACCCCATCCACCACCCCATCCCCCATCCACCCCTCCCCACGCCCCACCCGACTCCTCCCTACCTATCCTCCCAACTCCAGCACCACCTCCACAACCCCTTCCGCTCTCAGCACACTTTTAATCTCTCAAAAAAACTAGATACTGGGTGAGTCTTTATACTCTGTATGAAATTGCCAGACTCCCCATCCCCTTTCTTCGTCTACAACAAACTACCTACTACCTACTGTAGCCTCAAATCTCCCTTCACGTCTAGGCATCCCCAAAAAACGGGCACCTTCATGTCCGCGTCCTGCTTTTACTCTTTTATCCGTCTTTCGCTCGTAACACGAATCGCGTCAACAGCTTCACAGGAGCGTTTCTCATCACATTCACATTCTTCCTATATACTAGAAATCACCAGGATACAGTGGGACAAACTTGTCACGAAACCATCACACCCGAGATGGGATACGGGATCTCCCCAACCCACCCATTCATTGATTCAATTATTCTACCGATGCTCTTCCCGTCCCCTTCCCCCCTGTCTACCATAAAAATAACCTCCCGCCTCTCTAATCCACCCCACCCCATTCCCAAGCCAATCTCATGCACACACAGCCTGGGTCTGGGAAAAAACAATCAACCAAGAATGGCCCTCCCTTCCCCACTCACCTACCATGCCATCGCCGAAACCCCGCGAGCACAAAAAGCAGCACACCAAAAAAATTAGGAGGAAAAGAGTAGCAGCACAAGCAAAAGCGCAAGCACAGGTATTCCGCCCTGGTTCCATTCCTCAGCTATGCCACACACCCCATCTAGCCTGCCTGTTTCCGCTTCTTTAACCCTTTATCCCCCTTTGTCCTCTCCGTCCGGCCTCACTGACCCACCTCCTTGGCCTCTGGCACGCTTGAATAATCGTTCCTCCGCATGATTCCCTCCACCGGGCCCAAAAGCCTCTGAAACCCATCCTTGCCCAAAGTCGCCACCTTGACTTCACCCTTACTGATCACACTGGCCGCCCTGGGCTTATCATCCAGCAACGCCAACTCGCCAAAATAATCACCCTTCTTATACCTCTTCACCGGATTGGGTCCCGCATCTTTCTTGTACGCTTCCGCCTCACCGCTTTCGAGCAAAAAGAAAGCTTCGCCGGGGTCACCTTCACGGATGATGGTGCTGCCGGCAGGGAATTTTTGGGTGTTGAGGGCGTCGGCGATTTTGGAGCGTTCGTAGAGGGTGAGGGTGGAGAGGAGAGGAACCTCTTCCAGGAAGGATTCGTACATGCGGCGGCGCTGGAATGCAGAGTCCATGAGGATTCGGCGGAAGGTCACCCGGTCAAGGGCCCACAGCGTACTATTGGGTTCGGTGCTTATGACCGTTGCTGCACGTGGTGCGTTGTACATTAGGGCAAGTTCGCCAAAGGAGCCGCCGGGGCCGATGGTGTTGACCTTGACCCCCATGCCTGAGGGTCCTGGCTCGATGCTACCCTTGTTGTTTACATATATGTCGAACTGTCCCTTCTCGACAACGTAGAAGTAGTCACCAGCATCACCTTGGGTGATGACCTTGATATCCTTTGCCGGGATCGGTTTCTCAACGAGGGCACCGAGAACGAGGGATGATTGTTCATCGTCGAGGTGTGAGAAGAGGAAGTTCGCGGAGACGGAGGCTTTCAGACGTGCAAGTTGGTCGGGCGTCTTCTGATGGAAGGGAGGCTTCCAATTGTCGTTCTGAGCAGAGGTGGGGTTGAGGGACTCGGCAGATACTGAAGTGCGGCGGGCCATGCTATAGTTGTTTGGGAAGCTCTCGGCGACGGACTGAGGTGGTCTGAATCCAGAAGACGATTGAGGTGCGTTATCTGAACTGGGACCGAAGCTAAACGAGCTGTTCCCGTTGCCATTACCACTGAACGGGCTACCTGAGGTAGGACCGGACGATGAGACATGTTGTGGGAAACTGGTGCCTGTGGGTGAAGCAACACTTCCGCTCTCATCCTCTTCTCGTACATTCTGCATTCCTCCACCTGTCCCAGTGCTTCCGAAGCCACCACCGCCGAAGGGATTACTGCCTGGAAACTTGCTCTCGACCATCATACCAGAGGCCCCAGTGCGTGACGGTTGGAGTGATGAAAGTAGATGCTCTGTTCGTTGGGATTCGAGTCGCTTGTTGAAGAAATTAGCACAGAATTGCAGGATGTCGGTAGGCTGGGCTTTGAGGATTTCGCGGCTTAGGTGGTTGACTTCATTGGTATATGTGGATGGTAGCGACATTCGAGTGAAGGGGGGTTAGTTGATGACAATCCCTTGATGGGGAGGGGGCAGTGAATCGACTGGCCGAGTTGGCTAGTTCCCCACCGAACGACTTGACGTCGTTTGCCTTTCCCAGACGGCGATTCAAGGGCACTTGCAGGGTTCGGACGGGGGTGTTCCGTATGTTTGAGAGAACTCGTTGATCGTTTTGCTGCAGGGCGAAAGTACGCGGGAGTTCACAGACGATCCGACGATTTGCAAAGGGCAACTAATGTTTGTTGGATGTTTATCGACAAAGCCTGCGGAAGGCAAAGGCTTCTAGTAGTCGTGAGTCACAGAGGGAAGCTACGAGCCTACGACTACAGTATGTTTACTGCCACTCTGACCTCTAACAGTCGAATATCTACTTTCTATCTACCAAGGGATTCGATCCCACAGCAATCAGAGTTAATTGTTAATTGTTAATTTTTAGTTGGAGAGTGTGGGCACATCGATGATTGGCGAGATGCACAGCACGCTGCACAGCGAGTCGGCGAGTCAGCGAATGATGTGCGTGGATGCTTCCAGAAGCCTTCTAGAAAGTTACTGCTCTGGGTTAGACACATTCCTCGCTACATTGAGGTTTCAGCTCTGGTACGGAGTATATATATATGTATTCGAATAACAGCCAAGATGAACAGCAGTTATATATCTATTCAATGAAAGCCTAGAATATCTTGGTTAAGGAAACCGCGACTTGAGCATCAAACCGCTGGATTGGATCCACCCGTTACCATTGTATCAAACACACAGTAATTTGGACCCACGGTTTACGTCTTCATGACAGCTGACAGCTGTTGGTGACCGACACAATCAAAAGGGTCCTCAGGTAAATGATCCTGGCATAAGTAGGCCCTCCAAAACAGCACTTTGGCCGACAGTCGAACAATCGGTGACAGCGTAAAATGTTTGAAAAAACCCCTTCAAATCAACCTATGAGACAGTTGGAGAGGTAGGACTCGGAATCAGCCTGTAAGATTGGTAAATCAGGCTCGAGGATGAGATTGTCGAATCACTGCCCTTCGTCAATGTCCGGCTAAGAGAGGTCATCAAACTTAATGACGATACTGCGACGTCGAATTTCGATAGCTCAATGGAGGCCGACATCCGGAATAAATGGGGCTAAAGGACCTCTATCTAGGCCTGGATCGAACTTGTGACCACCTATATAGATATCTGTGTCCGAATACCAGGGCATTTTGAAAATCTCAGATTAAGGAAAAGAGTATTAGGCCTAAACTGGAGAAATCGAGAAGTAAGCATTGGATCACAAAGCCCAGCCATGGCATTCAGGTACTCACAATTCCATTGACGATATAGTTTCATTGCCAAGCAAAAATCCTCTCTGTTCTTAGTGCGTTGTGCTTCGTATTGCAAGGTCAAGTAATCCTGATCTACATTGTAGATGACCGCCCATCTGAAACAAGCCTTCATTCGACTGACTTCATCTGTGGATGTTGACCAACGACAATTCTCAAGGCGAATTGAAAGTGACGGTGGCATTCGGCGATCGTGCTGAAAGATAGTCACTACCATGGTGCGAGCCTGTAACGCGCTGGCACCATGGAAAGGGCCGCGTAGAATTGCAGATAAATTCCATGATTGGTTTTGGGGAATGGAAATGAAGGCAGTGCCAAGAAGATCATCACCTACTTTAGATTATGTACAGCGACTCTCACTGTGGCTTTTTCTTGTCAGCTGTGATATTCTCATGGCTACAGTACTTTGTTGTCAGCACCCCCGCATTCATGTCAAAACGGTCCACGTTCAGCCACAACTGCAAGCCGCCCGGTCCTAAAACATCCAATTGCATAGATGCAGTGCTGACATCTGATCAATTGCCCAAATTAGGAATCTCTCGCTAGAACATCCTATTGGTATATGAGGGTCAGAGCGAATATGTGCATGTAGATATATTGACTATCTAGTAGGTAGAACATATGGTAGAGCATACAGATGAAGGAAGAAGTGGGAGGACGGATAAATACCCCTAGCGCCAAGCCGCTTCGGCCGGAGCGGAAATAACTAACCGCCGGGGTATACGTATGAGCATACGTATGTTCATACGTATGTGCATACGTACCCCGTTTCCAACACATCCTTGGGGAAATCTTCAGACTATTAGATGTGATATGTACCAGCCAGTGAACCTAGCTATCGAGGAGGATGGTAGACCAGTCTTTGAGATAATGATATAGAACATAGTAACAAGCATAGATGAGCATAGATGAGCAAAGTAGAACAACTCCTAGCTGTTTCGCCTTCTAAGGAGCTGGGGATTCTTGAAGCGAGATCAGCGCTGGGAGGCTGAAACCCCAGCAATGTGCGTAAGAGCAGAGTTTGTAGAAAGGTATAAAGATTTAGGAGCATATAGGTATAGTAAGAGCTATAAAACACATCTTCTGTACGAAGAGTGGGTTCGAGATAGTCCACAATATGGAAGGCTAGACATTGGTCCACGTCGTACAATCTACGGCAAGACCTTATCGCAATGTAGTGTCAAATTCCATGCTCAGGACAACCTGTATTCTAAAGCTTCCGCGGGACAACAATGAAGATTTATATAAGAAAAAGTAAGGGAGATGGGCGGCGAGGTATTGGTACGCAGCAATAAGGCTCTTGGTGCTAGAAGCTGTGAGGAGGAAATACCCCATGAGGATTTGCCAGTCCCATCGTCTTGATCCCTCGACAAATTGGTCGTTTGCGTAGTTTGTGGAGCATCTTGGGTGTCCTTTACGCTTCATCGCCCATAACCAAGCTTCGTTATACTTTTCGAGATCATTATAAAGTTCGAGATTATTATAGCTCATTATTGCCCATTCCCTTCTCGGCCGGTCCTGAAATACGGGCATTGTACTCAGAGCCTGACTCAAGGTATTTCGTGGGAGATCCGTGCTTCCGAGAGCGTCAAACCTATCCTCGGATGTATCTGCTGTCAACATCACTCTGAGTGTTCTTAGACCGCGTGTCAAGCAGCCTTCCAGCCACTCTTCCTGAAATTGGCCATGGTCATCGTCAGAGAAGAATCAGTCCTCCTGGTTCCACCTTTTAGCAGGGCCTGCTGTCTCAATCATATGTGGCTCATCCTCTAGATGACGTCGCATAAAATCATCTTCGACTCGATTCAGGTAATTTGTAAGTCTTTCTGTAAGGTAATTCCGTACACACAGGAATTCTTCCTGCTCCCAGTCTCTCAGGCGTTGCAGAAAGAAACCTGACTGCTCTGCCGCAGTAATGTCGTCTTGACGTGAATCCGAGGTATAGAAGAGACCACCGTAGAGCTCCAAATGATAAAACGCTCTTGCTAGTCGGGAGTACTCTGTTCTTGACAGAGCAAACCTTGTTTTCGCTTCTGCTGCTTCAGGGCGGGGTCCATGCGGCGACAAGTGGGGGTTTTCAGGATGCAGAAATAATGGCAAGGCGGCTAATGGTAAAGTCAGAGGTGAAATACTCGACAATCTCATGGAACCGAAGAAGCGCCATTGAGGTCTCTAACGGTAACTCATATGGTTCTCTGAGCGTCTCTCGTCGGAAGTTTTCAAGGAATGCGAGCACCGCCGTTTATGCACGCGATTCTGAGGTTTTCTTGCAGGTGGGCAGTTTTGGGGGCATTAATACTGTCGAAGGCAAGAGGGTTTTCTTTTTTATATTCGACTTGCTTAAATATCTTGGCAGGACCGCTTGATTCTGGCTCTCCATGTCTTCTTTAATAAGATATATTCGCGTACCTCTTTCGTGCTGCATCTGCTTGTGCTTCTATTGGGCTCCGCAATTACGCTACTCAGGAGTTGTTTCCGCCATGAGTGATAGGAGGTTTTCCAGCCGTGCAGCCCTACTTACAAATCCTCCTGTTACGGTGAACATTATTCTGCGGATAAGATCCGGGAAACATTTATCAGTAATAGAAAAGCGTTTATTCCCTTGGATGAGGACGGTTATAGAAGAGAGCAAAGCAAATCGTACCCACTAAGTTGCATATTCATCCAATTTATTGATCTTACAATCACCATCATCCCTTCATTATCACTCTTGATCGAGATGAGCTTCGAGCATATGAACTAGCTGCATCGTGCGATCTTTACTGATCCGTGGTTTGAGCTCTGAGCTTCACATTATCGTTCTGATGGAGGAGCCTCACTGCCGCCTATTTTGCGCCGTTAACTACTGTATACAGCGTGATTGGCATTTCTCGGCGGCACACACTTCGCGCAACCTGAACCGCGCACGCTAATATCTCTACATATACGCCCCCTAAGGTACTTCCTACTAGCACATGTATACGATGCGAATAGGTTAGCTGGGGCTTCCCATCCCTAGCCGTACGTTCATACTCAAGTTTGTATTCGCTTCCGATCCCTTTCCTTCACAGCACGGGAACGTGTCAATCGACAGAAACAGGAAAAGGATTAATTGGACGAAAGTTAATCGAAGGAAGATATGTCTACACAATGCGCGTCTGCGCGTTCTAAACGTGGGCTAGCATATGTGGAACAAGGGCAAGCAGGAGCTGAGCCGACAACAACCTCTCGACGAGGAGGGCCGAGGGTAGATGACGAGGGAAGGGTCAGGGAGGGGGGCCGTAAGGGAAAGTGCGGAAAGGGGGGGGTGGGTGGCGGCGGCGAGGTCAAGGTTACCACAATGACGCTGCACCTCCCTCAGTGCGAAGGAGAGCAGACCCATTTACGGAGTCTTGATGACAGAAGGAACATCGGGCATGGTATGGCAGTGGCAGTGGCCATGGCCATCCCACTTTCATACTCTTACTTTGATTGAAAGAAGAGGGACGACGAATAAGCTATACTCACTGCACATTTAGAATCTTATATTCCGTAAGAAGTTTGATATTGCGTTAGTCTGAGAGGAATTTTTGAAACATGCTTGTGACGTCAGAATTCTAGTTTATTATCATACTGGACTGCTAAGGTATTCTCTCGAAAGAGATAGGTAGCATTACAAAAGCACTTTTAATAAGGGAAACGATATTTGCACACCCTGTTTTCATACATGCACACCCTATTTCACTACACAAACACCCATCCAAATTAGGATTAGTTACTGATACCTCGGTCGATTAGAAATACCTTTATTTGTATGAGTGCCTCACCAAAAATTAAGTACCTCTGGATCAACTGTTATTTCCAAGCTAATTTACACCTAAAATTGACCATAAAAGCCTCCACCACCTGATGCTTGCTCCTGAAACTCCGGAATCTGCTTCGTCACCCCCTACCTCATCCTTCGTCCCCCTAGCTCCCCTCCCCCTAGCTCCCCCCCTCCCTCTACCTCGCCCTAGTTACGACGACGTAACCTCGGGGGCCGGCGTGGTTGTTGACAGCGAGAACGAGCTTTTCATGACTGGTGCAGAGCTCCCCTACCGGCGGCGGCGTGAGATTCATTGATAGGAGGGAGGTAGATAGTTAGGAGGAAGGTAGATAGGTAGATTAAATATCTGGTAATATGTAAGATGTTGTAACGCGATAAATTTGACGGAGGATGACGTCGTTGCTTGCAGGTACTTAATTCTTGGTGGGGCACTCATACAAATAAAGGTATTTCTAATCGACCGAGGTATCAGTAACTAATCCTAATTTGGATGGGTGTTTGTGTAGTGAAATAGGGTGTGCATGTATGAAAATAGGTGTGCATGTATGGAAACTGGGTGTGCAAATATCGGTTCCCTTTAATAATAATCGTATTTTGATACACCTTTAGCTCGATTGCTTTTGGGGCACAATTCTGTCCTCTTCTCTTGGCAATTCCGTTGAGGCGTAAACGACGCTAATCTCCGCCGCCGAAGGCGATCACCAATTTCAAGCCCCCTCAATCTCCCTTACGGCGAATTTGTTGCACCATCTTTCGAACATACTGTGTACTAATAGCTACCGCTTACAAAACTTCAGTCTTACATTCAAAACGCCATCATAGCTTCCTCGGTCCCTTCATCGCCATCCCCTACCTCGCCCGCACTTCCCAAACCTTCCAGCGCAAACACTTCAGCGCAATCTACGCCCCGAGCATCAGATCGGAGAAGTATTGTGACCAATCAGCTTTTTCAATTTGCACTGGGATACCTACAGACGCCGCCGGATACAAGCCCAGAAATCGACCCGCTTGACGATACGCTGGACACTGGCGCGTTGGCGACAGCTGACAAGATGGGGAGCTTCTTGTTCAAGTGGTATGTTCGATCTCTTCGTGGCACTGTCTTGGAGGTAGACACCTATCTGTCCCGTGTTGATGGCGCGGTCACTCAGCCTATGGCTCAGAGTGAGCCCTGCAATGTGCCTAAAGCAAACCCCCATTCTGCACAATGAAAACAGAGCTAACAGCTTCCGTCGACAATAGGGATCATCCAGCGAACGAGGTCTACGTAACCGGTACATTCGACGACTGGGCGAAGAGCGTCAGGCTTGAAAAGAAAGGAAATATTTTCGAGAAACTTGTTGTGCTATCTCGGGCGGAAGAGAATATATACTACAAAGTTGGTCCATTTTCTTTGGCAAGCATTGTGACACCATGTCTTCTCAGAAACGCCATGCTCTATGGCTCATCAAAAACCGGTGTCGTTAATCTCTGCCTCATTTGCGTGAATTGAAGATGTCACGTGCAGGCAGGCGTGGCCGCCATGTGAATGGCCTGGACCCTGAATAACCAACTACTCGGCTACTCAGCCCCTCATACTGAACCTTCAATTCCGACCTAGTCAATACCTTACCTATCTCCCATCTCCCATCTCTCAGTCTTCCTCTTCATGCCTTCTTGAATCTTGGTAGACTTGAAAGTTCTACTTCCAGCACTCTTTAAGCTGTAGCACAATACTTCTCCACGATCTCAAAGACATCGTTCGGACACCCAGTGCCGTTACTAACACTGCATTTGCAATAGTTCGTTGTCGATGGAAACTGGACCACAGATCACACCGCCCCTCAAGAAAACGACGGAGCAAGCAACATAAATAACGTACTCACTCCAGACCGCATTACCAAGCCAAAATCTTCCTCAAGTGAGCCAACAGCGGCTATAATGTCTGGTGTTACTCCCCAATCCACCACAGCGAACCTTGCTGGAAACGTACCCAAAGAGCCATCCCGAGGAGTGAGCACAGGCTCATCTGACCTTCCTGGAAGTTTCCCACAAACACCTGCCAAGGAGATTTCCGACTTCACTGTAAATCCTATCCCAGCCACTTCCGGCATTGGTAACCCGGTACATCTTGCGCCCGGCGAGAAGGTGCCCGATCCAAGCACCCTCACGTCGAATACTACATCCTCGACCGCCCATGACGATGTCTCTCTTTCCAAAGATGCTGGAGACTCTCAACGAGCTTTCGCGGTATCTCCGCTTCCTGCAACCTCTGGCATTGGAAACCCCATCCACCTACAACCTGGCGAGAAGGTGCCGGACCCAAGCACCTTCACAAACAACACCATCAATTCAACCGTGAGAACCGACAAAGAGTCTTACGAAAACAGTTCAGCTGTACCACAGTTGCCCGACGTTGTGACACCGGAAAAGGAACGCGAGGCCAATGGTGGTATGTTCAACATCCCAGGTCTTTCCAGGAATATGATTCCAGAATCTAGCTTGCCAATGGGTGGAGCTAGCTCGGCCGAGAAAGATCCAGGTTTCACTATCCAATCTGCTGGAGCGGGTACCACAACAGCTGCGCTTGCTGGAAACGTGCCGTTGGAGCCTCGAGGTGTCCCTGGAGTGGTTCGAGAAAGCCAACAAGAAGCAGGATTTGCACCGGAGGCAAGTGGCAATCGAGAAGCGGTCAGGGAAAAGACAGAAATGGAAAAAGAACTTGAGAGCAAGGTACCTGAAGCGCCGCCCATTCACGAGGGAACTCCACATATCCAGAGTGTTGGCAAACAGAGTACAACAGCTGCTCTTGCAGGTGATGTACCTCTGGAGTCTAGGGGAGTCCCAGAAGTCGTTCAGGAGAGCCAAAGAGACGCAGGCTTTGCACCCGAAGCAAGCGCAAATCCTGAAGCTGTTGCAGAAAAGACGGAGATGGAGAAGGAACTGGAGAGCAAAGTTCCCGAACAACAACCAATACATAGCAACACTATCCAGAGCGCCGGCGCAAACAGCACGACGGCCGCTCTTGCAGGCAACGTGCCCCTAGAATCGAGAGGAGCCCCTGAAGTTGTACAAGAAAGTCAGCAAGAAGCTGGGTTTGCACCTGAGGCCAGCAGCAATCCTGAAGCAGTGGAAGTGAAATCCGAAGTGGAGAAAGAGCTCGAGAGCAAGGTTCCCGAAGCACCAGCCACTTCTGAGGGGAGCAATAGTCACAATGGTGCCATGGTAGGTGGAGGTATCGCAGCCGGAGGAGTCGCGGCAGCAGCTATTGGGTATGCCGCATCGACGGAGAAGCCAACTGAAGGGAGCTCCCTCCTCGGCACCCGTGGCCTTCCACCTTCCATTCAACAATCGATCGACGACATGAACAAGAGCACACCAATCGCTCCTACAGTACCGGATGTTGTTCAAGAGTCAATAACTGAATCCCACCAATCACCAGAGGCAGCAGCAAGCAAGACAATGGTCGGTGAAAAGAGTTCGATGGAGTCAGAGCTGCTAAACAAGGTAAAGACTGAAAACGATGTTGGGGAACCAGCGCCCTCCTCTAGTGCTGCCTTGACAGAGACCGCTCCTGCCGCTACGAGTTCTACAATTCCCGCCGCCGCCACAGCCAAGTCTACTCCAGCGGCAGAGTCTTCATCTTCTACCGCTGCGACAGCTGCGGAACCCAACGCGAAGACCTTCCATGCTCCCCTCGCATCAACAGCTACCCCTGCCCAACCTCCCTTCCAATCATCTATGTCAAGTGCAGTCAAGCAGCAAGCCGCCGCCTCCGACTCCCGCGATGTCTCGCCCATGTCTCATCCAATAACGACCGGGCAGTCCCAACCCGTCGTTACTACTGGCGTAGGCTCTAGTAGCGCTCCTGAAACCTCAGTGGCGTCCCCCAAAGCTGCTTCTTCTCCCGACCCTGCTGCCTCCAAGGTTGCTACCTCGCCAAACCCGAGCACTGTTACTGGGGCTTCCACTACTAGCGCGTCCACCGACAAGAAGTCGAAACGAGCGAGTGGGTTTTTTGGAAAATTGAAGAGCAAGTTTAGTGATAAGGAGAAGAAGTAAACACTATCGTCTAAAGACTTTGTTCCAACAATACACGGGTGGCAGCTGTGTATTTGCACGTTTACCAAATTTCTATTATCGATAATGCCGGAAGCATGTAATAGCGGTGAAGCTGGAAGACAGTGCGCAGGGGGAGACTTCTACGGTCGACTGATAGAGGTGACCAAGAAGGGTATGGTGCGCTATGTGATACCTCTTTGTTCGCATTTGTTGGTATTATACCTACGTATTTAGTGAAAGGACTCAAATCTTCTTGAAATTTGGTGTCTCTGTTCTTGTCGTGAATGGTGTGCACAAGGCCTTGGGGATCGGGCATGGCCTCTGCTTCCTATCAAGCCCCACTGATATGGTGACGTTGAGACCTAACACGCTGTTCGCGCAGCTCCAAGGGTCTGCCATCTCATCCATGCCTATGGCTTAGGATCCTTACCCCCTCAACACCCTAATGACCCATCCTCTTTCTACTCCGCCACTGAACGACCTCTGTATCCCACCCTCAAAACCCCCACCATAACCTGTCCTCTCCAAACCCAACTTCCCCCACTCACTCGTCCCTACCTTCCCCTCAACGCCTCCCTCACCCCCTCCTCCACCCCCCTAACTCCCACCTCCACCTCCAAACAACCCGTAACCCCC
>JAABUZ0100002008.1_pt1 | contig 35535 bp, 25 predicted proteins | sample 5562091 | NCBI WGS metagenome assembly JAABUZ01 (sample SAMN12813069, study PRJNA571459) | rock metagenome | isolation source: Antarctica rocks | place: Antarctica: Victoria Land, Linnaeus Terrace sud | collected 2015-12-21 | reverse complement strand
TTCCTGACTCTGCGCAATCGCAATGACCCCAGGTTGAGAGTCCCTGCGCACAGCAAGGCTTCATCGAGCCACGACGGCTCATAGCCATTAGTCGCCTTGCGCGATCCCGAGGAGAAGCAAGGTCCCGTGACCTTCGGCCCTCCGTCCGGGGACCCCTCATAGAGTCACGTTAATGCACAAGAACGTGACCTCGAAGGCTCGACGCCTGCCCGCGGAGATCCTCACCGAGCCCGAGGTTTTGTCGCTGATCCGCTGCCGATGATCGGCAGCGTCACGGCGCCGGCGGCCGAGAGAGCCGACAGCACGATCGCGACCATCAGGATCGCTCCCAACATCGGCCTACGGCTTGCTCGACGCACCACCGCTCCCTCCGCGCACTCGTTGGCCCCAAGCACCTCTTCCTGGTAAAGATCGCGGCGCAAGGGCCTCGGCCACGATCCGGACTACAGCCGCTCGAACACCCCGAACCCCCGTTGCCCCAGCACGCGGTGCAGCGGCTCGGTGCCCGAGAAGGAGTGCTCCTCGCCGCGCAGGACGTTCCGCCACCGGCCCCGGGGAGTTTCCACGGGGGCTTCGCCGGAGGGCTCGGGGCGCGTTGCCACCGCCACCAGCACCTCGTCGCCGCGCATGAACGCGCACGCTTCCGGACCTGCCTCCAGCGGCCGGTACGGCCCGCCGGCAAACGTCGCGGAGCGTCGGGCGCGCAGTCCCAGCAGCCGCAGCGTGATGAACAGCTTGCGGGTCTCGGCGTCCGGGAATGACCCTCCCATCAGGCGCCGCAGCATCGCCTGGTGCCACTGCCAGTCGACCCGACGGCGGTTGTCGGGGTCCACCAGCGCCCGGAAGGGCATCTCGTCGCCCTGGTAGATGTCCGGCACCCCGGGGCAGGTGAGCTTGAGGACGAGCTGCCCGAGCGTCGGGCGCTCTGCCGCCACCGCCACCCGCGCGGCGAATGCGTCCAGTTCGGCTAGGAATGGCTCGCACGCGTACAGCTCCCGGCAGAAGGCCTTGACGGCATCCTCCCATTCGACGTTCTGATCCACCCAGTTGGTGTTGCGCTTGCCCTCGCGCAGCGCCTTCTCCATGTAGGCCTCGATCCGTCGCGCCTCGACCGGCCACGCCCCCACGAGCGTCTGGAAGAGGAAGAGCCGCTCGGGGTCGTCGGGGGCGCCGCCGGAGCGCAGTCCTCTGGTCATCTCCAGCCAGCGCTCCACCGTCGCCACCCACTCCTGCGCCATCGAGGACAGCGTGGCGATCCGCACGCGCACATCGGCTGAGCGCTTGGCGTCGTGGGTCTGGGTGGTGAGCAGGTTCTCCGGGAAGCGCCGGGCCCGCTCCAGGTTGCCCTCGTGGAAGCGCTCGACGGTGATCCCGAAGCGGCTGGGATCGCCGCCGACGTCGTTCAGCGCCAGCAGCCGTCCGTACCGATAGAAAGCGGTGTCCTCCACGCCCTTGGCCATGATCGCGGGCGTGGTCTGCTGGAAGCGGGTCACGAACGTCGCCGGCACCGGGTCCTCCAGGAGCAGCATGCGCGCCAGCTCCAGGTCGACGCCCTCAAGCGCCGCCCGGTCCACATCGCTCACCACGCCCCGTTCGGGCTCCACGTAGGTGCGGTACACCGGCAGCGAGCACAGCGCCCGGACCAGCGCGTCCACGCCGAACTTTGGCGATCCAGTTTCACCCCTCGGAAGTGAATCGCCATTCATCGCCTCGGCGGAGCCGCCGCCGGGGCCACCGGCATCGAGCTCCCGGGCCAACCGCTCCACCTCGGGCCGGAACGTCCCCGAGGCCTGCTCCAGCTTGGCCTCCAGCGCCCACTCGCCAAACGAACGCGTATCGCCGCACACCCGCTCCCAGAGCGATGTCAGCGGCGCCTCGCCGGCGGGGTCCACGAACAGGGCGCAGACGTCGCCCAGGAACTCATAGCCAACGGTGCCCGACACCGGCCACTCGCGTAGGTGCTCGCCGGGGTCGAGGATCTTCTCCACCCAGACGCGCTGCACGCCCTCGTCTCGCAGTCGCTGCAGATAGCCGGCGGGGTCGGCGAGGCCGTCGGGGTGATCGACGCGCAGGCCGTCCACCAGGCCCTCCCGCACGAGGCCCAGCAGCAGCGAGTGGGTGGCCTGGAAGACCTCCGGATCCTCCTGGCGGACGGCCGCCAGCTCGTCGATGTCGAAGAAGCGCCGGTGGCGACCGGTCTCCGGGTCCACATCGAAGAACTGCTCCCGCAACGCCGGGTCGGCCCAGAAGCGGTTGCCCTCGTCAGCCGCCATGTGGTTGGGCACGACGTCGAGCACGATCCCCATCCCGGCGGCCCGGGCATCGGCGGCCAGCTCCTGGAAGCCCGCCTCGCCACCGAGCGCCTCCGACATGTGCGAGGGATCGATCACGTCGTAGCCGTGCGTGGAGTCCGGGCGGGCCTGCAGCGACGGGGACAGGTAGAGGTGCGAGATCCCCAGGTCACGCAGGTAGGGAACGAGCGAGCGAGCGGCGGCGAAGCCGAACTCGGGCGTCAGCTGCAGCCGGTAGGTGGCGCGGAGCTCGCTCATCCGGCGCGCTTGAGCATCACGACGGAGTGGGCAGTGACCGGCACCTCGGAACGCGCGCCGTATCGCGCGCTGCCGGCCGGCGCCGAAGGCTCGGCGGTGGCGAGCTCCAGCGCCCACTGCTCGCCGAAGCTCTGCTGGGGCAGCGTGAAGGTCCGGTCCTCGTGGTGGGCGTTGAAGAGGACCAGGAACGAGTCGTCGCGGACATCGTCGCCGAGGGGATCGGCGCTCGGCAGCTCCTGGCCGTTGAGGAACATCCCCAGTACGTGCTCGCCGTCCTCCCAGTCCCGGCGCGTCATCTCCATCCCGTCCACCCGGAACCACCACACGTCCGGCAGACCCGATCCCTGCAGCTCCTGGCCGCGCAGGAAGCTCTCCCGGCGGAACACCGGGTGCTGGTGGCGCAGGCGGATCAGGCGCCGCGTGAAGGCGTGCATCTGCGCCTTTTCGGGCGACTCTGACCAGTCGTACCAGGAGGTCTCCGAGTCCTGGCACCAGGCGTTGTTGTTGCCGCCCTGCGTGCGCCCGAGCTCATCGCCGCCCAGCAGCATCGGGGTGCCCTGGGAGACGAACAGGGTGGTGAGGAAGTTGCGCTGCTGGTGCCCGCGCAGGGCCAGCACGCTGGGGTCGTCGGTCTGGCCCTCGGCGCCGCAGTTCCAGGAACGGTTGTCGTCGGTGCCGTCGCGATTGTCCTCGTGGTTGGCCTCGTTGCGCTTGTCGTTGTAAGCCACCAGGTCGGCGAGGGTGAAGCCGTCGTGGGCGGTGATGAAGTTGACCGAGTTGAACGGGTCGCGGCCGTCGTCCTCGTAGAGGTCAGAGGAGCCCGCCAGCCGCTCGGCGAAAGACCCGTTGGTGGCGAAACCGCGCCAGTAGTCGCGCATGGTGTCGCGGTAGACGCCGTTCCACTCCGACCACAGCACCGGGAAGTTGCCGACCTGGTAGCCACCGGGGCCGACGTCCCAGGGCTCGGCGATGAGCTTGACCTGCGACAGGACCGGGTCCTGGTGGATCACGTCGAAGAAAGCCGAGAGGCGGTCGACCTCGAAGAGCTCGCGGGCCAGCGCGGCGGCCAGGTCGAAGCGGAAGCCGTCCACGTGGCATTCGATCACCCAGTAGCGCAGCGAGTCCATGATCAGGCGCAGCACGCTGGGGTGAACCGGGTTCAGCGAGTTCCCGGTGCCGGTGAAGTCCATGTAGTGACGGGGATCGTCGGGCACCAGGCGGTAGTAGGCGGCGTTGTCGACGCCCTTGAAGGAGAGCGTCGGGCCCAGATGGTCGCCCTCGGCGGTGTGGTTGTAGACGACGTCGAGGATCACCTCGATCCCGGCGCTGTGCAGCGCCTTGACCATGCCCTTGAACTCCCGCACCTGCTCCCCGCGGCGGCCGGTGGCGGCGTACTCGGAATGCGGGGCGAAGTAGCCGATCGTGCTGTAGCCCCAGTAGTTGGAGAGGCCCCGCTCGGCCAGGAAGGACTCGTTGGAGATGTGATGGACGGGGAGCAGCTCCACGGCGGTGACCCCCAGGTCCTTGAGGTAGCCGATCGCCGGCTCGGAGGCCAGTCCGGCGTAGGTTCCGCGCAGGTCCTCCCTGATCCCGGGGTGCTGCATGGTGAAGCCCTTGACGTGGGCCTCGTAGATGACCATGTCGGCGAAGGCCAGGCGCGGCAGGCGGTCCCCCTCCCATAGAAAGGCGTCGTCGATCACCACCGACTTGGGCACGGCGCCGGCATCGTCCTCGTCGTCGGGCTCCAGGTCGGCGTCCTCCTCGCCGGTGGGCACGTATGGCATGACGCTGGCGTCGTGGCCCCAGTCGACGACCCCATCGATCGCCTTGGCGTAGGGGTCGATCAGCAGCTTGCACGGGTTGAAGCGATGGCCCTCGTCCGGCGCATAGGACCCATGCACGCGGAAGCCGTAGCGCTGCCCGGGGCCGACGGAGGGGGCGTAGCAGTGATGGTTGAGCGCGCGGCGTCCGGGCATCTCCACCCGCGTCTCGTTGCCCTTCTCGTCGAACAGGCACAGCTCCACCCGCTCGGCATGCTCGGAGAAGATGGAGAAGTTGGTGCCGCTCCCGTCCCACGATGCTCCGAGCGGGAACGGCCGGCCGGGAGGGACCTTCATCGGCGCAGCAGGGCCCCGGAGAGCCCCGCCAGCTCCACGCCGCCCCCACGCATCACGGCCTCACCACCGGCGCCCAGCACGACGGCCGTGGCCGAGCAGCGGACGACTTGGGGTTGAGCGGAGAAGTTGCACACGAGCTGGAGGGTGCCGCGGGTCAGGTGCAGCCAGCGGGCATCCTCGTGGAAATCGATCTCGCGTGCGTCCTGGCCGGAGAGCTCCCGGCGTAGCGCCAGCAGCTGGCCGTAGAGCCGGCTGAGCTCCGGATCCCGCCGGCGGGTGAGCTTGGAGTCCAGGAAGGTCTGCTCTGACTGCGGGTCGGGGATCTCCTCGCCGAACTGCCTGAAGGCGGCGAACTCCCGGCGGCGGCCGTCGCGGGTGGCGACGGCGATCTTTTCGTCGATGTGGTCGGAGAAGAACTGAAACGGAGCGGGCTCACCGTACTCCTCCCCATGAACAGCATCGGCGTGAACGGGGCCAGCAGCGTGCACAGCGCCGCCAGCGGCCGCGCGGCGGCGGGCAGGCGATCGCCGTAGGCGCGGTTGCCGACCTGGTCGTGGTCCTGGGAGAAGACCACGAACTGCTCCGGGGGGATGTCCTGCGCAGGAGCGCCGAACCGGCGGCGGCGGAAGCTCGAGTAGGTCCCGTCGTGGACGAAGGGCCGGTGGAAGGCCTTGGCCAGGTCGGCCACCTTCCCGAACTCGGCGTAGTAGCCCTCGCGCTCGTCGGTGACCAGCGCGCGCACGCTGTGGTGGAAGTCGTCGGCCCAGGCGGCATCGCAGCCCCAGCCCCCGACCGGCGTAGGGCGCATCACCTTGGGGTCGTTGAGGCCGCTCTCGGCGATCACCAGCGCCCCCGGCGCGGCGTCGTGCACGCGACGGGCCACCGCGGCGACGACGTGCTCGGGACTGGCGTCGAAGATGGCGTGGATGGCGTCCAGGCGCAGGCCGTCGATGCCGAAGTCACCCACCCAGCCGGTGGCGCTCTGGAGCACCCACTCCCGCACGGGGTCGCAGTCGGCGTCGTCGTAGTTGATCGCCCGCCCCCACGGGGTGTCGTACTTCTCGGTGAAGTACGGGCCGAAGGCCTCCAGCGCGGTCACCCCGGAGGCGCCGACGTGGTTGTAGACGACGTCGAGGATCACCGCCAGTCCTGCCTCGTGGGCGGCGCCGACCAGTTTCACGAGGCCCTCGGGCCCGCCGTAGGAGGACTGAGCGGCCGACAGGTAGACGCCGTCGTAGCCCCAACCGCGGGCGCCGGGGAACTCCGCCACGGGCATGATCTCGATCGCGGTGACCCCGAGCTGCGCCAGCTCGGCCAGGTGCGGGATCGCGCCGGTGAACGTCCCCTCGTCACTGAACGCGCCGATGTGCAGCTCATAGATCACCTGCTCACGCAGCGGCGCCGGGGTGAATGGCGCCGCTGCGCCACCTCCACCAGCCGCGACGATCCCCGCAGCCCCTCCGGCTGCCAGCGCGAGCAGGGGTCGGGGAGCCGCTGGCCGTCGAGTTCGTACCAGTAGTCCTCGCCGGCATGGGCGTCGGCCACCGTCTCGTAGACCCCGAACCCGGCGTCGCTCAGCTCCACCTCGCGCTCGCCGAGCACCAGCGAAACCGTCTGCGCGCGCGGCGCCCACACCCGGAACTCGGCCCGGCCCGCGCCGAGCGGGCGCCCCCCCAGCGGACGCTCGAACGGCAGCAGCTCCGCCGTGGCTGTAGCGTCAATCCGGGATCTACAATCAGGCATCATGCGGCGGCTGAGGATAGGGTCAGCTCTGATCTGCGTGCTGGCGTGCGTGATGTCCCTGGGCGCGAGGGCCACGGGGTCGGCGCGCGGCGCCTCCCCACGCTCCTGGCCTACGTCCCTCGCAACACGCTGCTGGTGAGGCCGCTCGCGCTGCGCAGGATCAGCCTGCGCGCCAACGGACTGCCCCACGGCCTCCCGGCGCTCACCTGGTGCGACGTGGCTCATCGCCGCCATTGCTACACCCCCTGACCGGGGTTGCGCACGGCACCCGGCCCTCGCTCTAGCAGAAGCCTCACGCGTCTTCTGGCACCAGCCACAGAGCTGCCAGGGGCGGCAGCGTGACCTCGGCGGAGACCGGCTGCCCGTGCCAGGGGATCGGCTCGGCCTGCACGCCGCCGAGGTTGCCGGTATCAGTGCCGCCGTAGAAGGTCGAGTCGGTGTTGAGCGCCTCGCGCCAGCGTCCCGAGCGCGGCAGACCCACGCGATAGCGCTCGTGCGGGACTGGGGAAAGGTTCGCGACGAACACGACCACGCGCCCGGTGCGGGACTGCCGGGCAAAGGCGAGGACGTTGTTGTCGGCGTCGTTGGGCTCGATCCACCCGAAGCCCGCCGGGTCGGTGTCCAGCTCCCAAAGCGCCGGCTCGGCGCGGTAGGAGCGGTTGAGGTCTGCCACCAGGCGCTGGATGCCGGCGTGCTCGGGGCGCTCCAGCAGGTGCCAGTCCAGCGAGCGCTCGTGGCTCCACTCCTGCTCCTGGGCCAGCTCCCCGCCCATGAACAGGAGCTTCTTGCCGGGATGGGCCCACATGTAGGCGTACAGCGTGCGCAGGTTGGCGAGCTTCTGCCAGCGGTCACCGGGCATCTTCTCCACCAGTGACCCCTTGCCGTGCACCACCTCGTCGTGGGACAGCGGCAGGATGAAGTTCTCGCTGAAGGCGTACATGAGGCTGAAGGTCAGCTCGTGGTGGTGGAAGCGCCGATAGATCGGGTCCTGCTGGAAGTAGGACAGGGTGTCGTGCATCCAGCCCATGTTCCACTTGAAGCCGAACCCCAGGCCGCCGAGGTAGGTGGGTCGCGAGACCCCCGGCCAGGACGTCGACTCCTCCGCGGCGGAGGTGATGCCGGGCTCGCTGGCGTAGAGCACCTCGTTGAGCTCCTTGAGGAACACGACCGCCTCCAGGTCCTCCCGGCCGCCGAACTGGTTGGGGATCCATTCCCCCGGTCTGCGGGAGTAGTCCAGGTAGAGCATCGAGGCCACGGCGTCGACCCGGATCCCGTCGATGTGGTACTCGCGCAGCCAGAACAGGGCGCTGGCGATGAGGAAGTTGCGGACCTCGTGGCGACCGAAGTTGAACACCAGCGTGCCCCAGTCGGGGTGGGCGCCGCGCCGCGGGTCGGCATGCTCGTAGAGCGCGGTGCCGTCGAAGCGCGCCAGGGCGAACTCGTCCCGCGGAAAGTGGGCGGGCACCCAGTCGAGGATCACGCCGATCCCGTTCTGGTGCATGCGGTCGATGAACTGGCGCAACTCGTCGGGGGAGCCGTGCCGCGGCGTGGGGGCGAAGTACCCCGTCACCTGGTAGCCCCAGGAGCCGCTGAAGGGGTGGTGCATCACGGGCAGCAGCTCGATGTGGGTGAAGCCCATGTCCCCGACGTAGGCGGACAGCTCGTCGGCCAGCTCCAGGTAGGACAGCGGTCGGTTGTCATGCAGCGTGTTCAGCCGCCAGGAGTCGAGGTGGACCTCGTAGATCGACATCGGTCGGGACAGCGGCTGCTGCTCCGCGCGCTCGGTCAGCCAGGCGCCGTCTGCCTCGCTCCAGCGGTGCTGGCGCCGCGTGACCACTGACGCCGTCAGGGGCGGGTGCTCGGCCTCCTGCGCGTAGGGGTCGGCCTTCAGCTTGACCTCGCCGTCGGCGCCGAGGATCTCGTACTTGTAACGGGCGCCCGGCTCCACCCCGGGCAGGAACAGCTCCCAGATGCCGCCGACGCCCAGCGAGCGCATGGCGTGCAGGCGACCGTCCCAGGAGTTGAAGTCCCCGACGACGCTGACCGCGCGGGCCGCCGGCGCCCACACCGAGAAGGCCACACCGCCAACGCCCTCATGCTCGCGCACGTGAGCGCCGAGCTTGTCGTAGACCTCCTCGTGGCGGCCCTCCCCGATCAGGTGCAGGTCGAGCTCGCCGATCGTAGGCGAGAACGAGTAGGGGTCCTGAATCGTGAACCTGCCGGCGCTGCCGTAGTCGACCTCCAGGCGGTAGCGCGGCGCCACCTCGTATCCGTCCAGGACCACTTCGAACACGCCGCCCGCGTGGATCTGCTCGGCAGGCACCGCGCCGCCGTCCTCCAGATGGACGGTGACTCCGCCGGCGGCGGGGCGCAGCACGCGCACGACCGTGCCCCGGTCGCTGCGATGGGCGCCAAGGACGGCGTGGGGGTTGGGGTGCTGGCGCGCCACCAGCGCCTCGAGCTCGGTGGCGACAGTCACCCGGCCTCCAGCAGGCGCCTGATGCCGGCCACCGGGATCGCCACCCAGTCGGGACGGTTGTCGAGCTCGTACTGCAGCTCGTAGATGGCCTTCTCCAGCTCGAACACCGACAGGAGGTTCGCCGTCGCCGCCTCGCCGGCGGGCAGCAGCGTGCGGTCGATCCGCGTCAGGTACTGCGAGAGGAAGCGCTCCCGCGCCCGGGACTCGAACTCCGGCGGCGCCGGGCCGCCTCCCTGCATCCCGGCAACCGTCGTCACGTAGGCGAACGAGCGCAGGATGCCGGCCACGTCGCGCAGCGGCGAGCGCTTGGCCCGGCGGTCGGGCAGCGGCCGGGCCGGCTCGCCCTCGAAGTCGATGATCACCCAGCCGCGCGGCGTCAGCAGCGTCTGGCCCAGGTGGTAGTCGCCGTGGGTGCGGATCACGCGACCGCCCACGCCGATCTGCGACCGGGCCGCCAGCCGCTCCCGCACGTCCTGGCCGCGCCCCAAGATCGGAGCCACGCGCTCGTCGTCGGGCAGCCGCAGGAAGATTCGCTCGATGTCCTCGTCCACGGTGGCGGTCAGCAGCGACAGCGCCTCGTGGCTCGGCTCCTCGGGCGAGAAGGCCGGGTCGCTGGCGTCGCTGGCGTCGCTGGCCAGCACGTTGTGCAGCTGCGCCGTCACGGTGCCGAGGCTGCCGAGCTGCTGCAGCAGCCACTCGGGATCGTTGAGCAACCGGTCGAGCGCGAGCTCCCAACCACCGGCGGCATCCGGCACGAACCGCTGGGCGACTCCGAGCGTCGCGGCCAGCGCCGTGCCCTCGTAGTCGTACCAGCCCAGGAGCTGGGCGATGTTGGCAAAGCCGCGGTCCGTGAGGAAGCGCAGCAGCTCCAGCTCGGGGTTGATCCCGGGCTCCAGCTTGCGGAACACCTTGAGCACGATCCGGTCCTCGATCACCACTGAGGAGTTCGACTGCTCCACGCCGACCAGCCGCACGTCGGGTTCCGCGGAGATTGCCACCGCCGGGTCGGCGCAGTGAAAGGCGAAGGTGCCGTCGGCCCCCGCGAGCTGCTCCTCGGTCTCCATCCGCCGCACCAGCTCCAGCAGCCGCTCCGGCTGGACCAGCGCGTCGGCGGCGGTCCAGCCGCTCGTCCTGGCGATCGTGTCCTCAACCTCGTGGTCGGGGCTGGCGTGCAGCCACAGCGGCAGCTGGTAGAGCTCGTGCGTGCCGGTGGCAAAACGGGTCTGCACCAGCGCCAGGAACAGCTGCGGGTGCTCGCGCACCGTCACACCCTCCACGATCTCGATCCCGCTCACGCCGCGGGACTTGGAGGCGTACCAGCGCTGCTTCTGCACCCAGGCGCGCAGGCTCTGCTCGTCCAGGCACTCCCGGACCTCGGCCGCGGGGATCGGCCCGGAATCACCCATGGGGATCGCTCTCGTGCACCAGCGCGAACCAGTAGAAGCCCCGCGGGGCCAGCGTCAGCAGGTAGGGCCACTGGCCGATGCGCGGAAAGCGGCTGCGGCCGAACAGCTCCACCAGATAGCGCCCCTCGAAGGCGCGCAGGTCCAGCTCCACCGCCTGGGCCGAGCGGGCCAGGTTGTGCACGCACAGCACCAGGTCGTCCTCGAAGCGGCGGATGTGGGCGAAGATCCGCCGGTTGGAGGGCTCGATCGGCTCGTAGGTGCCCAGGCCGAACACCGGGTGCTCCTTGCGCAGGGCGATGAAGCGGTGGATCCAGCGCAGGAGCGAGGTGGCGGTGCGCAGCTGCGCCTCCACGTTGACCGCCTGGTAGCCGTAGACGGGGTCCATCAGCGGCGGCGCGTACAGCTGGGCGAAGTCCGCGCGGGAGAAGCCGCCGTTGCGATCGCTGGTCCACTGCATCGGCGTGCGCACGCCGTCGCGGTCGCCGAGGAAGATGTTGTCGCCCATCGCGACCTCGTCGCCGTAGTACAGCACCGGCGAGCCGGGCAGCGAGAACAGGATCGCGGTCATCAGCTCGATCTCGTCGCGTCCGTTGTCCAGCAGCGGGGCCAGCCGCCGGCGGATGCCAAGGTTCAGCTTCATCCGCGGATCCTTGGCGTACTCGGAGTACATGTAGTCGCGCTCGTCGTCGGTGACCATCTCCAGGGTCAGCTCGTCGTGGTTGCGCAGGAACAGCCCCCACTGGCAGCTCTCGGGGATCTGGGGGGTCTGCTCCAGGATCTCGTAGATGGGGACGGCCTCCTCACGCCGCACCGCCATGAACATTCGCGGCATGACCGGGAAGTGGAAGCACATCTGGCACTCGTCGCCCTCGCCGAAGTACGGCACCACGTCGGCGGGCCACTGGTTGGCCTCGGCCAGCAGCACGCGGTCGGTGTAGTTCTCCTCGATCTCCCTGCGGACCCGCTTGAGGTAGGCGTGAGTCTCCGGAAGGTTCTCGCAGTTGGTGTCCTCCCGCTCGAACAGGTAGGGCACCGCGTCCAGCCGGAAGCCGTCGAGGCCCAGGTCCAGCCAGAAGCGCAGCACGTCGATCATCGCGCTCTGGACCTCGGGGTTGTCGTAGTTGAGGTCGGGCTGGTGGGAGAAGAAGCGATGCCAGTAGTAGGCGCCGGCGACCGGATCCCAGCTCCAGTTGGAGCTCTCGGTGTCGATGAAGATGATGCGGGCGTCCTGGTAGCGGTCGGCGCGTTCAGACCACACGTACCAGTCGCGCTTGGGGTTATCGGGGCTCGAGCGTGACTCCTGGAACCAGGGGTGCTCGCTGGAGGTGTGGTTCATGACCAGGTCCGCGATCACGCGGATCCGGCGGGCATGGGCGGCGTCGATCAGGTCGTGGACGTCCTGGACGGTGCCGTAGTCGGGGTGCACGTCGGTGAAGTCGGAGATGTCATAGCCGCCGTCGCGCATCGGCGAGCGGTAGAAGGGCAGCAGCCAGATGCAGTCGATCCCCAGCCATTGCAGGTAGTCGAGCTTCTCGGTCAGCCCGCGGAAGTCCCCCGAGCCATCCCCGTTGCCGTCGAAGAAGCCGCGGATGTGGATCTCGTAGAAGACGGCGCGCTTGAACCACAGGGGCTCGGCCTCGAACCACTGCCGGGCCTGGGAATGGGCGGAGGGATGGTGCTCGGGGACCGCCGGCGTGGGATCGCCGCCGCGCGCGGCGGCGATCAGGTGGGTGAGCGTGGGCGGGCCGACGCTCACGCTGGCCTCCGCTCGCCTTCGGGCTTGCTGCCCGCTCGGCGTCCCGCCTCGCACGACTGGGCAGCGCCCGAATCATCCGGCGGGCTCGCCGTAATGGAGGCCGCGTGAGTCATCCGGCTCCGTTCACCTTCAGCACGTGCGCCTGGCGGTGGCCGGGCTCCAGCCGGACGTAGTTGGGGCCGATGCGCCAGTGGAACCGCTCGCCGGTGAGCAGGTCCTCGACGGCGAAGCTGGGCGCCAGCCCCAGCTGCGCGGGGATCACCGCCACTCCCTCCTGGGCCCGATCGGGATCGATGCTCACCACGGTGATCACGCAGTTGCCCTCCGAGCGCTTGGCATAGGCGATGAGAGCGTCGTTGGCGGTGTCCAGGAAGGTGAGGTTGGCGAGCTCCTGCAGCGCCGGGTTCTCCCGCCGGATGTGGTTCAGGCGGCCGATCAGCGGCAGCAGCGGGCCGTCCAGTGCCCGCGCCTTGAGCTCGTACTTCTCGGAGCTCAGGTACTCCTCCGAGCCCTCCCGGACGGGCACGTTCTCGCAGTGCTCGTAGCCGGAGTAGATCCCGTAGCTGGGGCTGAGCGTGCCGGCCAGCACCAGCCGTGCCTCGAACGCCGGCCGTCCACCGTGCTGGAGATAGGCGTGGAGGATGTCCGGGGTGCTGGGAAAGAAGTTGGGGCGGAAGTACTCGCGCTCGCTGCTGAGGGCGAGCTCTGAGACATACTCCGTCAGCTCCCGGCGCGAGTTCTTCCAGGTGAAGTAGGTGTAGGACTGGCTGAAGCCGATCTTGGCCAGGTGACGCATCACGGCGCGCCGGGTGAAGGCCTCGGCCAGGAACACCACCTCGCGATCGCGCTCGTGGACCTCGGCGATCAACCAGGCCCAGAACGAAAACGGCTTGGTATGGGGGTTGTCGACGCGGAACACCTTGACCCCGCACTGCACCCAGCCGAGCACGACCTCCAGCAGCGCCTCCCACAGTCCCTGCCAGTCCGGTGAGTCCCAGTTGAGGTTGTAGATGTCCTGGTAGCGCTTGGGCGGGTTCTCGGCGTACTTGAGCGTGCCGTCGGGGCGGCGGTGAAACCACTCCGGGTGCTCGCGCAGCCACGGATGGTCGGCAGAGGCCTGGATCGCGAAGTCCAGGGCGATGTCGATGCCCTGCTCTGCGGCAGCCGCGGTCAGCGCGCGCAGGTCCTCCACGGTGCCGATCTCCGGGTGCACCGCCTCGTGCCCGCCGTGCTCGTCGCCGATCGCCCACGGGGAGCCGGGGTCGCCGGGAGCGGCGCTCAGGGCGTTGCCCGCGCCCTTGCGGTTGGTGTGCCCGATCGGGTGGATCGGCGGCAGGTAGAGCACGTCGAAGCCGAGTGCCGCCAGCTCCGGCAGCTGCTTCCTGACGCCCTGAAGCCCACCCCAGGAGCGGGGGAAGAGCTCATACCAGGAGCCGAAGCGGGCCCGCAGCCGGTCGACCTCGATGGCCAGCGGGCGCTCCAGCTCGGCCAGGCCATGGCGCTCCTGGGCGCGCTCCACGGCCCCGGCCAGCTCGCCGCCGAGCAGCACGTCGTGCTTGGCGCTCTCAGGCGTCCCCTCGTCGGCGATCCTCGCCAGCGCGTGCTCGATCAGGGAGCGGTCCTGCGCGGCGGAGGCGCTGGCCGCCGCGGCGCGCAGCAGCAGCAGCCCTTTGGATATCTCGCCCTCGAGCCTGCCGCCCGCTCGGCGTCCCGCCTGGCTGGAACGGGCTGCGCTCAAGTCATCCGGCTGCTCGTGCTGGCCCGCGGCAAGCTTGCGCTCCAGCTCGTCGCGCCAGGTGGCGAAGAGGTCGGTCCAGGCCTGGAAGGTGTACTCCCAGCGTCCCATGCGGTCGACCTCGAACTCTCCGGCCCAGCGAACTCCGTCCAGGTGGGCGTCGATCCGCCGCAGCGCGCGCTCCTGCCAGCACCCGTCGCCGGGCCCGCGGAAGCGCACCACCGCTCGCAGCAGGTCGTGGCCGTCCCGGAAGGCGTCGACCTCGACGCCCACCCGGTCCCCCACGCAGCGCTTAGCCGGGTAGCGGCCACCGTCCACGGCGGGTGCGGGGGCCTGGAGCTCGATGCGTGGCGGGGCCTGCGGAGGCGGATCCGAGCGGGACGGCGCGGAGGCACGGAGTCGGGTTCGAGCGGCGGAGGAGGGCACCATCCCGAAAGTATCCAGGCCGGGCGGTTGGGTAAACAACCGAGGGTGAACGAGGACGTGTTCCCGCGCTCCAGTGGCATCCTGATGCACCTGACCTCGCTTCCGGGCGGGCGCCTGGGCGAGGAGGCCTTCCGCTTCGCCGACTGGCTGGCCGCGGCGGGGCAGACGTGGTGGCAGCTACTGCCCCTCGGGCCCCCCGACCGCCATCGCTCGCCTTACAAGGCCCGCTCGGCCTTTGCCGCCTGGTCCGGGCTCCTGGGCGAGCCGCGGGCGCCGGTGGCCCCGGAGCGCGTGCGGGCGTTTCGGGAGCGGGAGGCCTTCTGGATCGATGACTGGGAGCGCTTCGGGGGACGCGGCGCCGTTGCCGATCAGGTGCGCTTCGACGAGGAATGGGACCGCTTGCGTCGGTACTGCGCCGAGCGCGGCATCCGCCTGCTGGGCGACGTCGCGATCTACGTGGCGCCGGGCAGCGCCGACCACCGTGCCCACCCGGAGCTGTTCCAGGAGGGCGTGATCGCCGGTGCGCCGCCCGATTCCTTTTCACAGACCGGCCAGCTGTGGGGCAATCCGCTCTATGACTGGCCGGCCCTGCGCGGCCGCCGCTACCGCTGGTGGGTGGCACGGATGCGGCGCACGCTGGAGCTCTTCGACGCCGCCCGCATCGACCACTTCCGCGGCTTCGTCGCCTACTGGGCGGTGCCCGAGGGCTCACGTGACGCCGCCCCGGGTGCCTGGAAGCGGGGCCCGGGGATAGCGCTCTTCAGGCGGATGCAGGACGATCTCGGGCGGTTGCCGTTCGTGGCCGAGGACCTCGGCGTGATCACCCCGCCCGTGGAGCGGCTGCGCCAGGAGCTGGGCCTGCCCGGAATGCTCGTGCTCCAGTTCGGCTTCGACCCCGACGATCCCGACGGCCCGCACCGCTTCTCCAACCACGTGGAGAACCGCTTCGTCTACACCGGCACCCACGACCACGACACCGCCCGGGGGTGGTACGAGGCGCTGAGCGCCGCGCGGCGGGCGGTGGTCGACGCCGAGCTGGCCGCGCACGGAATCCGGGAGCGCGAACCGTGGTGGGGCCTGATCTCCCTGGCGTTGGCCTCGCCGGCGCGGGTGGCGGTGATGCAGGCCCAGGACGTACTGGGGCTGGGCTCCGCCGCGCGGATGAACGACCCCGGGCGCCCCAGTGCCAACTGGCGCTGGCAAGCGCCGCCCGGGGCGCTGACGCCGGCCCTGGCGCGGCGGCTGCGGGAGCTCACCGAGGCCGCAGGCCGGCTGCCAGCCTGAGCCGCGCGCAGCGCCCGGCGACCTTGGCGCTGCGGTAGGCGAGCGTCGTGTCGCTGCGCAGGCGGGCCCGCCGGGTGATCTCGGGGTCGATCAGCGCCCCGGGGCGAGCCCTGATCTCAAAGCCGACGCCGGCCAGGACCTCCAGCGCCCGTTCGGCGACGGCGATCTGGCCGAGGGCGGTCAGGTGGACGTGATCGGTCATGACGAGGTTGCGGGCGCCGAAGTCGCTGAGGTCGAGCAGGAGCGCGCCCGCCTCCCGCGCCCGGTGCTCGATGATCGCGTTCAGCCTTCGCACCCCGGCAGCGCCGGTGCGGGGGCGACCGAGGTCGAGCGGGGCGGTGAGCGCCAGCACGCGCTCGGCTCGTTCGTCGACGAAACCCAGGGCTGTGTCCAGGTCCCGCTCGTAGGAAGCGGGGTCCCACTCCGGCGCGCGTACGTCGTTGACCCCGATGTACACGCAGCCCAGCCGGTAACGGGCCTCGGGGGTGGCGTTCTGGCTGAGCAGGGCCGGGATCTGCCGGTTGACGAGGTCCGCCGCGGTAGCGCCATCGAAGGCGTAGGAGGTGAACGACATCCCCAGCCCCCGCGCCACCCACAGCGCCCATGACTGCAGCGCCACGCCCCACTGGAGCTCGCCGCCGCCGTTGGTGACGGAGTCCCCAAAGGCCAGCACGCCGAGGCGGCAGGAGGCATCCTGTGAGGGCAGATCCGGCACCTGACTGTCGCCAGGCTATCCGTTTGCCGATAATGCCCGGCTTGTCCGTCTCTGCCCCCAACGATGGCCGCCGTGACCTGCAGCGGGCCGCCGCGGACCTCGCCGAGCGTCTCCCGGAGGCGCTCGCTCCGCTGGCCCAGCTCGCCTACAACTACCGCTGGTGCTGGACGCCCGGAGGGCCGGAGCTGTTCGCCTCAATCGATCCCGAGCGCTTCGCGGCCTGTGGGCAGAACCCCGTGCGGCTGCTCCAGGAGGTGCCGGCCTTCCGGCTGCACCGCGCCGCGCGCGACGAGCAGGTGCCCGAGCGCGCCCAGGAGCTGCTGGCGCTGCTCGGTCAGGACCTGGCGCGTCCGGTGGCGCCCGGAGCGGTCGAGCCCGACCGCCCGGTGGCCTTTCTGTGCGCCGAGTACGGGATCCACGCGTCGCTGCCGATCTACTCGGGCGGTCTGGGGGCTCTGGCCGGGGACCTCGTCAAGGAGGCCTCCGACCGGGCGGTGGCGATGGTGGCGGTCGGCCTCATGTACCGCAAGGGGTACTTCCGCCAGCGGGTCGACGCCGGCGGCTGGCAGCACGAGTACTGGATCGACACCGATCCCGAGCGCGTGCCGGCGGCGCTCGTCTGTGGCCCCGACGAGCGGCCGTTGACGATCACGGTGCCGATCTACGACGCCGAGGTCACGGCGCGGATCTGGCGGGTGGACGTCGGCCGGGTGCCGCTGTACCTGCTGGACACCGAGGCTCCCGAGAACGGCCCGCTGGAGCGGTGGATCACGGCGCGGCTCTACGAGGCCGACACCGAGACGCGCCTGGCGCAGTACGTACTGCTGGGCGTGGGTGGGATCCGGGCACTGCGCGCGATGGGGATCGAGCCCGGGGTGGTGCACCTCAACGAGGGCCATGCGGCGCTGGCGCCGCTGGAGCTGGCCGGGCCGCAGATGAGGGCTGGCGAGTCGCTGGCGGGAGCCCTGGCGGGTGCCCGTGAGCGCACGATCTTCACCACCCACACTCCGGTGCCGGCCGGCAACGATTCCTATCCGGGCGAGCAGCTGCACCGGGCCATCGGTCGCCTGGTCGGAGAGCTCGGCGTGCCGCTGTCCGATGTGGCTGGGCTCGGTCACACGGGCTACGGAGGTTCGTTCGGGGTCACGCAGGCGGCACTGCGCTGCAGCCGTGCCGCCAACGGCGTCAGCCGCCGCCATGGCCAGGTGGCGCGCGAGATGTGGCAGGGGCTGTGGGAGGGGCGGCCGGTGGAGGACGTGCCGATTGGCCACGTCACCAACGGCGTGCACGTGCCGACGTGGATCGGTGCGCCGATGCGCGCGCTGCTGGACCGCCACCTGGGGGACGGTTGGCAGCAGCGCTCAGCGGATCCCGGCACCTGGGCCGGCGCTGAGGGGATCCCCGCAGGCGAGCTCTGGCAGGCACGAGCTCGGCAGCGGGCCGAGCTCGTGGCCTTCGTGCGCCAGCGCAGCGCGCTCGACCGCCTGGCCCGCGGGGACGTCCGGGAGTACGTGGAGGCGGCCGCGGCGGCCTTTGACCCGGAGGTGCTGACGATTGGCTTCGCCCGCCGGGTGGCGACCTACAAGCGCCTGGACCTGCTGAGCGTCGATCCGGAGTGGACGATGTCGCTGCTGGACGGCGAGCGTCCGGTGCAGGTGGTGCTGGCCGGCAAGGCCCACCCGCGTGACGAGGAGGCAAAGCGCTCGCTGCAGCGGCTCTTCGGGTTGAAGTGGGCCCAGATCGTCGGTCAGCGGGTCTGCTTTCTGGACGACTACGACCTGTCGGTGGCGGCCTGGCTCGTGCGCGGCTGCGACGTGTGGCTGAACGTCCCCCGCCCCCCGCTGGAGGCCAGTGGCACCAGCGGGATGAAGTCGGCGATCAACGGCGGGCTGCAGCTCAGCGTGCTCGACGGCTGGTGGGCCGAGGGCTACGACGGCGCCAACGGCTGGGCGCTGCCCGGGGAGATCGACAGCGACCACCACGCCCAGGACGAGCGTCACGCCCGCGAGCTGCATCGCGTGCTCGACGAGGAGGTGGTGCCGGCGTTCTACGAGCGGGCGCAGGACGGGCTCCCGCCACGCTGGCTGGACCTCGTCCGGGCGTCGCTGAAGACGTTAGGACCGCGATTCAGCGCCTCACGGATGCTCGGGCAGTACGTTGACGGCCCCTACAGGGCGTAGATCGAGAGGAGAGCGAAATGGGCAAGCTGGTCGCGACTGAGTTTCTCACCCTGGACGGCGTGATGGAGGACCCGGGCGGCGGTGAGAGCTTCGACCGCGGAGGGTGGGCGTTCCAGTTCGATCGGGGAGCCGAGGGGGACAGGTTCAAGATGGACGAGCTGATGGCCGCCGAGACCGTCCGCGCTGGAGACTGCGAGATTCTCACCCTGCAGCCGGCGACGTAGGCCTCCGGGTTATTACCCACTGGGGGTGCTCAAGTGCTCACCGCCTGCCGCGGAGGCGGTGAGTGTGCAGTCTTGCCCCGTGTGGCGGCCTGATTCCCTCGGGGCTCCGCTCAGCCCTGCACTTCGGCCAGCGGTCGCGCCGGAGGACCGACGTACTTGGCCGTCGGGCGGATCAGCCGGCCCTCGCGCTTCTGCTCCATGATGTGCGCCGACCAGCCGGCGGTGCGCGCGCAGGTGAACATGGGCGTGAACAGCTCCGGGGGGACCTCGGCGAAGTCCAGCACCACCGCCGACCAGAACTCGACGTTGGTGGCCAGCACCCGGTCGGGCCTACGGGCTTGGAGCTCGGCAAGCGCTGCGTGCTCCAGCGCCTCGGCCACCTCCACCCGCCGAGAGCCGAGCTCCTGGGAGGTGTGCCGCAGCACCCGGGCCCGCGGATCCTCGGCACGGTAGATGCGGTGACCGAAGCCCATCAGGCGATCGCCGCGATCTAGCAGGTCCTTGACGTAGCGCTCGGCGTCGCCCATCGCCTCCACCTCGTCGAGCATCTTCAGCACGCGGGAGGGTGCGCCGCCGTGCAGCGGACCAGACAGCGCCCCCACGGCGGCGCTGAGCGCCGCCGCCACGTCGGCGCCGGTGGAGGCGACCACCCGCGCGGTGAAGGTGGACGCGTTCATCCCGTGCTCGGCCGCGGAGATCCAGTAAGCGTCGATCGCCCGAACGTGCTTGGGATCGGCCTCTCCGCGCCAGCGGATCAGGAACCGCTCGGGGATCGAGGTGGCCTGGTCGACCTCGCGTTGGGAGACCGGTGGCTTGCCGATGCCGCGTGCGGACTGGGCGACAAAGGACAGCGCCATCACCGAAGCGCGCGCCAGGTTGTCCCGTGCCTCCTCGTCGGAGACGTCGATCAGCTGGCCGAAGCCCCACTGCGGCGCCAGCGTCGCCAGCGCCGACTGCACGTCGACGCGGGGGTCACCGGAGTGCACGTGCAGCGGGTGCGGGTGGGCCGGTGGCAGCCCCGGCAGCAACATCCCGTCGACCAGCAGTCCCCATACCTGCTCGAAGGGCACTTGGCCGACAAGCTCCTCGATGTCGACGCCGCGGTAGCGCAGCGACCCGCCCGCGCGGTCGGGCTCGGCGATCTCGGTGGCGAAGGCGACTACGCCCTCAAGGCCAGACTGTACTTCTGCGGTGGCGCTCATCTGATCGTGCTCCTGGCGGCGGGTTCTCTGAAGGCTGTTCGCCAGAAGGCTATAGGCTCTCCGCTCGGTGTCTGAGCTCATGTTCCGCTCCGCGGAGGAGCTGGCCGCGCTGGTCCGCTCCGGGGAGCTGAGCGCGCGCGAGCTCGTAGGCGAGTCGCTGGCGCAGATCGAACGCCTCCAGCCGCGGCTGAACGCCTTCGCCCATGTCGCGCACGATGCCGCACTGGCCGAGGCCGGGGCGATTGCCTCCGGGGATCCGCGGCCGTTCGCCGGCGTCCCAATGGCGATCAAGGACAACCGGCCCGTGGCGGGAATGCCGCTGAGCATGGGCAGCCAGCTGTTCGGCGACTTCGTGCCCCGCCACGACGCCTTTCTGGTGGCGCGCCTGCGCCACGCCGGTTTCGTGATCGTGGGCAAGACGACGCTGCCGGAGATGGGGATCCTGCCCACCACCGAGTCACGTCGCTTCGGCCCCACGCGCAACCCCTGGGACACTGACCGGACTCCCGGCGGCTCCAGCGGCGGGTCGGCGGCGGCGGTGGCGGCGGGAATGGTCCCGATCGCACACGGCAACGACGGCGGCGGCTCGACGCGGATCCCGGCCGCCTGCTGCGGGCTGGTGGGGCTGAAGGGTTCCCGCGGTCGCGTCTCGGTGGGACCCGACAGTGGTGACAGCTTCCTGGCTGTCGACGGCGTGCTCACGCGCTCGGTGGTCGACAGCGCGAGCGTGCTCGACGTGCTGTCCGGATACGAGCCCGGTGACGCGACCTGGGCCCCGCCGCCGCCCGAGCCGTTCGCTCAAACGGCCATGCGCGAGGCGGGGCGGCTGCGGATCGGCTTCACGCTTGCCTCGCCGCTTGCCGGGGCCGAGCTTCACCCCGAGTGCGAGCGCGCCGCCCGGGAGGCGGCGAGGCTGCTGGAGTCCCTCGGTCACGAGGTGCAGGAGATGAAGACGCCGTGGCCGCAGGCGGACCTGCTCCCCGACTTCACCCGCGCCTTTGGCCCGATGGTGTCGATGACGACGCTGGCCGGGGGGCGGATCGCCGGCCGGGAGCCGGTGGCGCAGGACGTGGAGCCGCTGACCTGGGAGATGTGGCAGCGGGCGCGCGACCAGGACGCGCTCACCCTGCTGGCTGCGCAGGCGCGGCTGGCGGCGGTGGCGCGGTCCATAGTCGCGCGGCTGGCGGAGTTCGACGCGGTGCTGACGCCGGCGCTGGCGCGCCGCCCCCTGGCGATCGGAGAAGTCCACGGCCGCGGACCGGACCCGTGGGGTCACTACCGCCGTTCGGGCTTCTTCACGCCCTACACCGCGATCGTCAACGTCACCGGCCTGCCCGCGATCGCGCTGCCGCTGTTCCAGGGGGAGGACGGCCTGCCCAGCGGGGTGCAGCTGATCGGCCGTGCGGTCGGCGAGGGGCTGCTGCTGGCGCTGGCGCGCCAGCTGGAGGACGCGCTGCCCTGGGCCTGGCGGCGGCCATCGCTGGTTGAGGAATAGGCGCCCGGCACGAAGGTCGAGGCCATCTTGTTGCGCATAGCGTTACGGAATGGCTTCGACTCGCCGCCACTCCGGCTCAGGTCACCCCCAGCACCGCGCGCATCGGCCGGGGCTTCACGCCCAGGCTTTCGGCATCGGCGCTGCTCCGCGCGGAGATCATGGGGATCTCCATCAGCTGCGCCTCGTCCCAGGTGGCGAAGGCCGTCGGGCCGGCCAGCAGCTCCACCAGGTTCAGCGTCCGCCGCACGACGGGCGCTGGCACCGAGACGATCGGCCGGCGGCGGCCAAAGGAGTGCAGGGCGACCTGCACGATGTCACGGTGGGTGAGCGTCTCCGGGCCCGCGAGCTCGTAGCGTGCGCCGCTCGACTGCGCGGCATGACTGCCCCCGGGTAGCGCCGCCAGCACGCAATCGGCCACGTCCTCGGCCCACATCGGCTGAAACGGCGCCCGGCCGGACCCCGGAATCGGCATCACCGGAAGCAGCGACAGGCGACGCAGCAGCGTCAGGTAGACATCGCTGGGGGAGTAGATGATCGAGGGGGCGAAGATCGTGTGGGTCAGCGAGGACTCGATCACTGCTCGCTCGGCCACCGCCTTGGCCCGCAGCAGTCGGGCATCGCTGCGGGTGGAGGCGCCGAGCACCGAGAAGAACACGAAGCGGCTGACGCCGGCCCGCTCGGCGGCTCGGACCAGCCGCCACGTGGCCACTCCGGCGAGCTCCTCTATCGACCCCCCCGGCTGGTCCCGGATCACCGAGGCCAGGTGCACCACGGTGGCGACCCCGCGCAGGGCGTGCCGGAAGGAGAGGTGGTCGGAGAGATCTCCGAGGGCGATCTGGACCCGCACCCGCTCGCTGCCCAGGCGCCGCGGGTCCCTCACCAGGCAGCGCACCGGCACCCCCGCGGCCGTCAGACGGCGCAGTAGGGGCATGCCGACCGTCCCTGTGGCGCCCGTCAGCAGCAGCACGGTGGCAGCGTAGCGGCGGCATCTCACGGGAGGTCACGGCGACTGGGCGGGTGCGTTTTTCGTAGAATGCCCCCTCCCGGCCCCGAGACTGAGAGACGGAAGAGACTTATGGCCTACGTGATCGCAGAGCCCTGCATCGGCACGAAGGACAACTCGTGCGTGGAGGTCTGTCCGGTCGACTGCATTCATCCCACTCCCGACGAGCCCGGCTACGACAAGGCCGAGATGCTCTACATCGATCCCGAGGAGTGCATCGACTGCGACGCCTGCGTGGAGGCCTGCCCGGTGGACGCCTGCTTCGCCGAGGACCAGCTCCCGGAGGAGTGGACGAAGTACGCGCAGATCAACGTCGATTTCTACGCCAAGAGCTGAAGCTCCTCGGCGTCGCGGGCGATCCCGTCACACCCGAGCTCACGCGCGCTGGCGATTGTTTGCGTGAGCTCCCGGCCGGGATCGTGGTCTCCGGTGCCCAGCAGGCCTCAGCGTTGGCGAACCGTGCTTCCGTAGGCAACGGGCAGCGGGCCACTCGCCCAGTCGGGGGACGCCTGAACCACAGTCTCGACAACGATCACGGCGCCGGCGGCAGCAAAACGGTCAGGAGGCCCGGGGGGGTGTATCTTTAGCTAAGGGCACGGTCGTTACCGTTCGACGGCGCACATTCTCGCATCATGTCAGCTGACCAGCGAGAACTTCTGTCGGATACGGCGGACGCGGAAGCCACGCGTGCCGCCGATTACACCCGCGCGGCTTGTTTGGCCGCCGGGGACGTCCCTGCGGAAGCAGACGAGGCTGCCCGGGACGCGTTTAGGCGAGAGTGGTCTCTAGGCCGTTGAGACAGCGCCGCGTAGGCCAGGCGCGGGGAATCGAGCGGTGAGCTCTTGTACTTCGACGCGAATCCGGTCGAGTCCCTCGTCGTCTCCGGCGACCGCGGCGGTGATGCTCTGGTCCATCCAGGTAGCTAACGTCGTCATCTCCTCAGGCCCCATGCCACGGGTCGTCGCCGCCGGAGTGCCGATGCGCAGGCCCGATGGATCAAACGGCTTACGCGGATCGAATGGGATCGCGTTCGCATTTGTGACGATGCCCGCGCGGTCCAGTGCGACTGCGGCTGGCTTGCCGCTGATTCCCTTGGAAGTCAGGTCGATGAGGATCAGGTGGTTATCAGTTCCTCCCGAAACAAGATCGAAGCTGCGCTCGATGAGCGCTTCAGAAAGAGCGTTGGCGTTCTCTACGACCGCGTGAGCATAAGTTCTGAAGTCAGGCTGGGATGCCTCATGAAGGGCGACTGCGATTGCAGCCGTTTGGTTCTGATGCGGGCCGCCTTGAAGGCCTGGAAACACTGCCCGATCGAGAGCGGAGGAGTGCTCCTCGCGGCTCATGAGGAGCGCGCCACGCGGGCCTCTCAAGGTCTTGTGGGTCGTCGTCATGATCACATCGGCGTACGGGACAGGCGAGGGATGAACCCCCCCGGCAACGAGACCCGCGATATGGCACATATCCGCGACGAGCAGCGAGTCGATTTCCCGCGCGATCTCTGCGAAAGCAGGGAAATCGATGGTGCGCGGGATCGCCGTGCCGCCGCAGAAGAGAAGCTTCGGACGCTCCCGGAGGGCGATTTCCCGCACCTCATCCATGTCCATGATGCCGGTGTCCTTCCGCACCCCGTAGTGGACGGCGTCGAACCACTTCCCGGTCGCAGAGACACTCCAGCCGTGGGTCAGGTGGCCTCCGGCGAGCAACGACATGCCCATGACCTTCTCGCCCGGTTTTAGGAAAGCGAGATATATCGCGAGGTTCGCGGGGGAACCCGAGTGCGGCTGTACGTTTGCGTGATCAACGCCGAAGAGCGCCCTCGCACGGTCGATCGCAAGCTGCTCGACCTGGTCAATGAAAAAGTTGCCCTCGTAATAACGGCGTCCGGGGTAACCCTCCGAATACTTGTTGACCAGGACTGTCCCGGTCGCGGCGAGTACAGCCTCAGACGTGTGGTTCTCGCTCGGGATCAGGCAGATCGTCTCTGCCTGGCGACGCTCCTCAGCGGCGAGGAGCTCAGCGAGGTCGGGATCTGTCTCGCGGACTGTGCCACTCATTTGAGCCAACTCTAACAAGCAGTCGGGCCCGTACGGAGCGCTCGCCGGACGAGAGTTCGCGAGTTGGCTGAGTAACGATTCCAACCGTTGGCTGGTGCGGTCACTCCACTACGCCATCGGCAGCGACATGCCGACCGCCGCGGGCGGTGCCGGGGCTGCGACAGGCGCCGGTTCCTGCATCACGGGAAGCTCCACCGGCGTCAGGGCGATCAGCCCGCGCGCGGCCTGATGGAGCGCTTGGGCAGCCGGATCGTCGGGATCGGCCAGCACCAGTGGGGTGCCGGCGTCGGACTGCTCGCGCAGCGCCATCGTCAGTGGCACCTTGCCCAGCAGCGGCACCTCCAGCTCCTCGGCCAGCAGCTGGCCGCCGCCCTCACCGAAGATCGGGAAGCGCTCGCCCGACGGGGTGACGAAGCCGGACATGTTCTCGATCACCCCGGCGATCTCCAGCTTCAGCTTGCCCGCCATCTCCGCGGATCGCCGGGCGACCTTCTGTGCGACCGGCTGGGGCGTCGTGACGATCAGGAACTTGGCCTGGGGCAGTAGCTGGGCCAGCGTCATCGACACGTCCCCGGTACCGGGCGGCAGGTCGATCAACAGGTAATCAAGCTCACCCCACTCGACGTCCTCCAGGAACTGCGTCAGGGCCTTGTGGAGCATGGGGCCGCGCCAAACCACCGCAGCATCCTGCTCGACGAAGAAGCCGATCGACATCACCGCGATGCCGTCGTGGGCCCGCAGCGGGATCAGCTTGCGCTCGCCGCTCACGCGCGGGCGCTCACCGCCGAGGCCGAGCATTCGCGGCTGTGAGTAGCCCCACACGTCGGCATCGAGCACACCGACCAGCTTGCCCTGGGCCGCCAGCGAGGCGGCGAGGTTGGCGGTGACGCTGGACTTGCCCACGCCGCCCTTGCCCGAGCCCACGCAGATCACATTCTTGACCTGGGCCAGCGCGCCCTCGGGCAGCGAGCCGCGCCCGAGCTTGCGGGAAAGCCCCGTCTTCTCCTGGTCGGAGAGAACGTCGAAGCTGACGTTGACGCCCGAGACACCCTCCAGCTCGCGGACGGCCTGGGCTACGCCGGTCTGGAAGTGGCTGCGGATCGGGCACCCGGCGGTGGTCAGGGAAACCATCACGTCGACGGCGCCGTTGTCGTGGATCTCGACGGAGCGCACCATTTCCAATTCGACGATGTCGCGGCGGAGCTCGGGGTCGATGACGGCGCGCAGCGACTCCATCACTTGGTCTCTTGTGGGCATCTACCCATTCTGGCAGACGGGTTCTGCCGCGCTCGATGCCCGATCGTTGAAGACCGACGGGGCGCCACTTGCGTGACGCCCCGGCGGTTGAGGGAGGAGAGGTACTGCATTCGCCGGCGGGATATGAGGCCGGCGAATCTCTCCCGCAACGCGCGCTCTCCTGGGCGCCGACGCGGGGTAAGTGGTTGCTACAGCGCGCTGGTGAGTCGCCCCTGCGCGTCGGAGACGATCTTCTCCACGCGGGAGCTGACCTGACCCGACTGGCGCTCCAGGTCCCTGCGGACCGAGGTCACCTCACGCTCGACCCGGCGGCGGCTCTGGCGCACCGAACGCTCGACGCGGGTCCGCCGCTGGCGCAACTCGCGCTCGAACCGGGTCCGCGTCTTGCGCACCTCGCGCTCGAAGCGGTTGCGGGCGGTGGCGCCGCGACGCTCGTAGCGCTTGAGCTCACGCTCCAGGCTGGCGCGCGTGCGGTACTTGGTGGCAAAGCCCTTGGCCGTCAAGACGAGGTTGTCCCGCGCCAGCAGGCTCGCGCCCATCGGGACGAGGACCGCCCGCTCGGCGAGCACCTGGACCAGCGCGACGGAGGTCTTGGGCTGGGTGCTGGTCGACCGTGAAGCGGTCGGCCGCGACGAGGAGCTCGTCGCGGCGCGGCTGGCGCGCTTGGCGGCCGTTGCCGGCTTGCGGGTCGCGGCCGGGGTCCTGCGGGAGGTGGTCTTGCTGGTGCCCGTTCCCCGGGTGGTGGTGGGCTTGCTCGCGCCCGTGTTGCTGCTGCTGGTGGTTGCCATCTCTCTCGCTTATCCGCTGGGAAAGTGCTGGTTTGAGTCTGTCTCGCTCGGTGCGTTCTCCCGAACATATGTTTGTACCCCGGCTGCGATGGGGCGTTACAGGCGGTCAGATCAGCCGTCGGTGCCGAACGGCAGCGCGGTCTGATCGTCTGGCCGGGTGCGGGCCAGCCAGGCGTGCGGGTCCTCTATCTCGGCCAGCGAGGGCAGGGCCTCCGGGCCTGAGAACACATGCCGGAGCGCGTCGGGGCCGCCCTCACGCACCACCGTGTCGCAGAACCGTTTTCCCCGCTCGTACTGCTTGAGCTTCAGCTCCAGGCCCAGCAGTCGCGCCAGTATCCGGGACAGGGCCGACTGGGACTTGCGCCGCCGGTCAAGTGCCTCGCGCAGCTTGGGCAGCGAGGGCAGCAGGTCGGGTGCCACCGCGTCCATGACGTGCTCGGCATGGCCCTCGATCACGGCCATCACCGCCTGCACGCGGTCAAGCGTCTCGCGCTCGGCGCTGTTGGTGACGACTGCGATCAGATCGCCGCTGCGCAGCGCCGTCATGATTCGCCGCGCCTCGGCGCGGCTGGGTAGGCGCAACTTGCGCGGCGCGTCGACGCGCAACTCCGCTTGGGCCAGCAGCTCACGCACGAGGCCGGCGACGTGGCCGTGCAGCCACGGAACGCCGGCGAACTGGACGGCGTGGGTGACCTCGTGTAGGGCCACCCAGGTCAGGAACTCCTGCTCCTCGGCGTCGAAGGCCTCGACCGCCTGGCCGAGATTGGGCAGGACGAACAGCAGTCGCGGCGCTCGGTCCTCGACGGCTTCGTCGAGCATGACCAGCTCGTACTGACCGAGCACCCGCTGGCCCAGGTAGCCGAGGACGACCCCCACCTCGAGGCTCAGCGCCGCGCCGATACCGAGCTGCATCGCCGGGCGCAGCGGCCCGAGGCCCTTGCCGGCACGCTGCAGCACCGGGTCCAGCAGCGCGCGCATGGAGCCGATGTTGCTGGCCACCCACTCCCGGCGGGAGATTCCCTCCGGCTCGGGCAGCGCACGCGCCGGCTCCAGCCCTGTGTAGGCGCTGACGCGGCGCTCGGACTCGGCGGCCAGCGGGCGCAGGTCGGTGCGCGGGGGGCGGGCGTCGCCGGTGCCGGCCACGTAGCCGGCGATCCGCTCGGCGAGGATCCAGTCGATCACGAGGGGATCTGCTCCAGCCGGCGCAGGGCATCCTGGGTGCGGGCGGCGACCACGGGGGAGCTGGGATTGGCGTCCAGCGGCGCCCCCAGCGGCTCCGGGCAGTGGGGGAAGCTGACCACGCCGCCGGCCTCGCGGACGATCAACTGGCCGGCGGCGGCGTCGACACCGCGGCAACGGCGCAGCGACACCATCCCGTCAAAGCGCGCGCCCGCCACCTGGCACAGCGAGGACGCGATCGTGCCCAGCGCCCGCAGCCGGTAGGCGCTCTCCTGGAGGGCGTCGATCGAGCTCGCCACCCAGCGCGGGTCGGCGGACTCGATGCCCAGCACCTCCAGCCGACCGTCGCGCTCGCGCCGCTCGGTCGCGGCCGGGTCCAGGAGGGCGCCGTTCAGCCACGCGCCCTCGCCGCGACGGGCCCACCACTCCTCCCGGGGTCCGAAGTCGTAGACGTAGGCGAAAACCACGTCGGCCATCGTCTCACCGTCAGCCACCGCCACAGACAGTGCATGGTGCGGTAGGCCCCGCTTGGCGTTCAGGGAGCCGTCGATGGGGTCGATGATGACCCGGACACCACTGTCCCCGTAGTCGATCTCGCCCCGTTCTTCGGAGAGCGCGAGGAACCGGTGGCCTTGCTGGTTGAGGCTGTCGAGCTCGTCGAGCACGAGGCGCTCCGCGGCGTCATCGATTACGAGCGTCCAGTCGCCACCATGCCCCCGCAAGCCCGTCTCCCGCACCCGCTCCTCCGGGCTCGGGACGTCGTCGAGCATCTGTCGAAGGCCTTCGACGGCTCGGCGGCAGCTCGTCAGCCAATCCGCCTGCAGCGCCGTGCTGGTTGAGCTCATCTACCTACCTATCCTGTCAGACGTCGTGATCGGCACCGACGGTCCTCCTCTTGCCTGGCGGCAGGCCCTCACGCATCGGGAGGGGCCGCTGCTGATCCTGGGCGGCCCAGGAACGGGCAAGAGCGCGCTGATCGCCGCCCGGTTCTTGTGGCTGACCCAGCAGGGGTCCCGGCCGGAGCGGCTCGTGGTGATCGCGCCCTCGGCCGCTCGCACCGGTGCGCTGCGCGCGCGCCTGGAGGCAGAGTTGCCGGGCGGCTACGAGACGCTGCACACGCTCACCCCCCCGGGACTCGCGCGGCTGATACTGGAGGGACTGCGCGGAGGCGGCGGGCTGACGCTGCCGACACTGAGCCGCGGCGACCGCCTGGCGATGCTCGTCGAGCGGATCGACGAGCTGCCGCTGGCCCACCACGACATCGGCGGCAGCCCCACCACGATGCTCGGCGGCTTCATCCGGCGGATCGATGCGCTGAAGGCAGAGCTGATCGATCCCGTGGACTACGGCGGCTGGGCCGCCGCCCTGCCCGAGGGAGGCGAGGATGGGCACCGGACGGTGCTCGAGCGGGAGTTCGCCGACATCTTCGCCGCCCACGAGCGGATGCTGGCCGACGCCGGCGCCCGGGACGAGGGCGATCTTCTGCGCGACGCACGGCGGCTGGTGGACAGACGCCCCGAGCTCGCCCGGCACTTCGACACGGTGCTGATCGACGATGCCCAGGAGCTCGACCTGGCCGCCGCCCGGCTGGCGCGGGAGCTGGCCGGAGAGCGGCTGACCGTGGCGGGTGACCCGGCTCAGGCCCTGCGGCGCTTCCGGGGGGCGGGGGACGCGGCCATCGCCTCCCTGGGTGAGCAGTGGAGCTCGGTGGTCACGCTGCCGCACTCGCGGCGCTGCCCGGCAGGGGTGCTGGCGGCGGCGCGAGCGATCCTGCCTGTAGGGCGCACGGAGGTCGCGGAGGCCGGTCCGGGAGGAGAGGTCGGCTTCTGGCGCTGCGCCGGCGATCGCGCGCAGGCGCAGGCGGTGGCGGCCGACGTGGAGCGGCTGATCGTGCGGGAGGGGATCGATGTTGGGGAAATTGCGGTGATCGTGCCGGCGATGAGGCGGGAGGGGCAGGCCGTGGCGGTCGCGCTCCAGGAGCGCGCGGTGGCGCACCGTCTCGTGGGGGAGGCGGCCTTCTTCCAGCAGGCGGAGATCCGCGACCTGCTGGCGTGGCTGCGGTTGCTGGCCGACGCCTCCGATGCCCCGGCCGTGGTCCGGGCACTGGCCCGGCCGCCGATCGAGCTGCGCTCGGTCGACATCGCCCGCTGCACGCAGATCGCGCGGCGGCGCAAGCTCGACATGGTCGCCGCCCTGGCGGCGGCCACCGAGTCCCCGCAGGTGCCACCGGAGGCTCGCGAGCGGATCCGCAGGTTCCTGAAGCTCTACCGCTCGGCGGTGGCGGCGATCGACACGACCCGCCCGGACCTCTACGTGCACCGGCTGATCGACCGCCTGGCACTGCGCCGCCAGCAGCTGTTCGCCGCGCACCCGGACGTGGTGCAGCGGCTGCGGGCGCTGGCCGAGTTCGGCGAGCTGGCTGCCGCCTATGTGCGGCGTCGGCCGCAGGCGACGCCAAGGGAGTTCGCGCGGTCGATTGCGGCGGTGGCCGACTTCGGGCTGCGTGAGCAGGAGGAGCCGCAGCTAGGCGCCGCCGGGGCCGTGCAGGTCCTGACGCTCGAGGCCTCCGGCGGCCTTCAGGCCGACCACGTCTACGTGCTGGGGCTGACTGCCAGCTTGCGGGGACCGGCCGCCGAGCCGATCCCGGATGCGCTGCTGCGGGAGTCGCTGCCCGCCGCGGACGAAGAGAACCGGCGAGGGGTGCTGGCCCAGTCGCTGTACGTGGCGGTGACGCGCGCGCGCCGGCGGGTGGTGCTCTGCCACCCGGCCGCGGGCGAGCAGGGCGCCAGCATCGCCCCCTGCCCCCCGGTGGAGCAGGCGCGACTGGCGATGGGCCTTCAGTGGGAAGAAAAGGAGGAGGAGCTGTTCGGTCCCGCCGAGACGCTCCACTCCACCTACCGCCTGCTCCGCGACGAGCTGCTGGAGGGGACGATGCGCGCCGCCGGCCGCCTCGGCGAGCTGCGCTTCGACACCGATCTCGACGTCACCCACGCAGTCGTGCGCTATCTCGAGCTCCTGAAGGTCGGAGCGCTCATCGCCCGGCCGGAGGGGCAGGGCGTGGGGGAGGCGCTGCGCGACGTCAACGCTCGCATCCTGCAGGCGGTCACCGCCGAGCAGCGCGAGGTCTTCGCCTCCTCGGCGCTGGACGAGTACCTGCTCGACGCCGAACGTGATGTCCGCCGTCGCGCCCAGGCGGTGGCCGCCCGCGACGAGCCTTCGCTGGCGCCGTTCCTGCCGCGACGCGGCGAGGGCGTGATGCTGTCGGCCTCGGACATCGACACCTACCGGACGTGCCCGCTGAAGTACAAGTTCGCCAGGGTCTTCCGGATCCCGCAGGAGCCGACGATCCACCAGCGCTTCGGGATCCTCGTGCACCAGGTGCTGGAGCGCTTCCATACTGGCGAGGGCGCCCCCGGCACGCTGGCACAGCTGCTCGGCCTCCTGGACGCCGGGTGGCGGCGGGGCGGCTTCGGCGACTCCGAGGAGGAGCGCCAGCTGCGCGGCAAGGCCGCCACGGCGCTGAGTCGCTATCACGAGCGCTTCCAGTCCGAACCAGGCGAGCCGGTGTGGTTCGAGCGGCAGTTCACGTTCAAGCTGGGGCCGCACCTGCTGCGGGGGCGGGTCGACCGGGTAGACCGACTTCCCGGCGGCGGGTACGAGCTGATCGACTACAAGACGGGACGGCCGAAGAGCGCCTCTCAGCTCGTCGATGACGTGCAGCTGTCGCTCTACGCGGTGGGGGCGCGCGAGGCCTGGCAGCTCGATGCCTCCCGGCAGGCCTACCTCTACCTGCTGGACGACCAGAAGGTGAGCGTGCCGGCCGAGGAGGGCGATCGCGCTGAGTGGATCACCGCCGTGACCATGGAGGTGGCGGAGGGCATTCTCTCCCAGGGCTTTGAGCCCACGCCCTCATACCCCGCCTGCTCTATCTGCGACTACCGGCTGGTGTGCCCGGCGGCGGAGCGCTGACGCTCACAGTGGGCCCCCGGCACTGCGACGTTGGGGCCCCGGTTCGTCGTCACCGCGCTGGCGCAGGAAGCGCTGCAGGTCCCTGGCGATCGTCTCCCCGGAGGGGAGCGGGCCGGACTCCTCCGGGGCCTCGCTGCTGAGCGCCTGCTCCAGGCGCTCGACGAACGCCTGCACGTCGGGGTCCGACTGCACGGCCAGGTTGACCTGGCGCTCGTAGTCGGCGGCCGCGGATTCCAGATCGCTGGCGTCGACGGCGACGCCGAGGAGGCCCTCGAGCTTGCGCACGAGTGCCAGTGCCGCCTTGGGATTGGGCGTGGCGGCGATGTAGTGCGGCACCGCCGCCCACAGGCTCGCCGAGGGCAGCCCCGCCTGCTGGCAGGCCGCGTGCAGTACCCCGACGATTCCGGTCGGACCCTCGTAGGAGGAGCTGGCCAAGCCCAGGCGTGAGACCAGCGCGGGGTCGGAGGTGAGGCCGGTGACCGAGATCGGACGCGAGTGCGGCACGTCGGCCAGGAGCGCACCGAGCGTCACGACCAGCTGGATGCTCATGGCCTCGGCGATCTCCACGATCAGCTGGCTGAAGCCGCGCCAGCGAAAGGACGGCTCGGCGCCGGCCAGCAGGATCAGGTCCCGGGGCGCGCGCGGGACCCGCGTCTCGTAGAGCTCCACCGCCGGCCACACGAGCTCCCGCGTCTGACCGTCGACCAGGTTGATCTTCGGCCGTGTGGCCTGGAAGTCGTAGTACTCCTCGGGATCGATCGTGGCGAAGCGCTGCGCTCCGAGGGCGCCGCCGACGAAGGTGATCGCCGTGGAGGCGGCGTCCGAGGCGTCGTTCCAGCCCTTGAAGGCACAGACCAGGGCCGGGGCGCGCAAGCCATCCGGGCGGTAGTCCCATTGCAACGGCTGCATCCGGTTCACGGTACATCATGGTCAGATGGCTTCTGAGCAGACGATCAGCGCGCTGAGACCGGGCGCGCCGGTGGAGGGCGTGTTCGCGTGTACGCGCAAGGACCGCCTCGCCACCCGCACGGGCTCTGCCTATCTGGCCCTGGAGCTGCGCGACAGCACGGGCACAGTGCCGGCGCGCGCGTTCCGCGACGCCGACGCGCTGGCGGGCGCCTTTGAGCGGGGGGACCTCGTGCGCGTCAGGGGGATGGTGGAGCGCTTCCGGGACGAGCTGGTGGTGGAGGTCTCCACCATCACGCGCGTGGACGCCGGCACCGAGGAAGCCGACCCGACCCGGTTCCTCCCCAGTGCCTACCGCGACCTCGACGAGTTGGAGGGCTTCCTGGAGCATCTCGTTACCGAGGTCTACGACCGCTCCTATCGGGCGTTACTGGACGCGCTCCTGGCCGACGGCGAGCTGCGGGCAGCCTGGCGACGCGCGCCCTGCTCGCGCGGCGGGCACCACGCCTACCTCGGGGGGCTGCTGGAGCACACCGTCGCCGTGGCCACGCTCGCGCACGAGCTCTGTACGCTGCACCCCAGGCTGAACTCCGACCTGCTGCTGACTGCGGCGATCACCCACGACCTGGGGCGCACCCGCGAGTTCACCTTCGGTGCCGAGATCGGTGTGACCGAGGAGGGCCGCCTGCTGGGTCACCTGGTGATCGGCGAGCGCCTCATCTCAGAGCGCGCCGGAGCGCTGGACGAAGGCCGGCGCTTGGCGCTGCTGCACTGCGTGCTCTGCCACCACGGAGCGGGCTCGGCGCCCGGGGGTCGCTTCGGGTCGGCCGAGGCGGCGGCGCTGTACCGCCTGAACGCGCTCGACGCCGCGGTCAAGGAGGTACTGGAGCACGGCCTCGGGGGTCGGCCGGGACGCTAGCGCGGGGGCCTCAGCGCCAGGTGAAGGTGACCGTGGCCCGGGGCCCGAGCGCGTAGCGCAAGCGCTGAGGGCCTTCCTTCACCGTGAAGGCCGCCGCGCGCGGGGAGTTGTCGTAGACCATCAGCACAGTGCTCCCGTCGGGATTTCGCAGCGCCACGTCGTCCAGGCCGGGCGAGGCGACGTTGCGGTTGGGGCCAGGGTAGGAGTAGCCGACGAAGTGCGTCGAGGCGACGCGCTGCGCACCGGGGCGCACGAACTTTGAGAGCTGGCCCAGCTGGAACAGATCCAGGGTGGGGGTGACTCGGTGGGTGCGCTCGTCGATGGTGACCAGGCCGGTGCAGCCCGGGCAACCCCGGTTGGGTGGTTGCACCGGACCGCCGGAGGGATCCACGGCCAGGTTCCACAGCGCCAACGCGGAGGCCCAGTTGCGCAGCGAGGCAATCTCCAACTCGGAGGTGGAGTACGGCACGATCCCAGGCGAGCACTCGGACTCGATCTGCGTCAGGCGAGGGTTCTCCCGGTGCAGGGCATCCATCACCGTGGGCGAGCCGAAGTAGCAGTGGCTGGCGATGCCGGTGAGCTTGGCGGCGGCCGGGTCACGTTCGAGCCTCCGGGCGAAGGCGAATGACCGGCGGGACCACCCCCAGTCGAAGCCGTAGAGCGCGGTGGAGAGCTGGGCGCGGCGCAGCGCCGGGGTCAGATACCGGGTGATGAACGAGGCCTCGGCGGGCTCGGTCAGGTTTACCCCCGGGTAGCGGGTGGGGTTGCCGGGCTCATTCTGGGGAGTCAGCGCCCGGATGGGGATCCCCTGGCGGGTGTAGGCCTGCAGGAAGCGCACGAGGTAGCTCGCCAGCGGCCGGAGCGCGGAGGCCAGCAGCAGCCCGCTGCCGTTGCGGTTGTTCAGCGCGCCGTTGGTCTTCATCCAGCCGGGTGGGCTCCACAGGGAGGCCATCAGGAACAGCCCCGGATTGAGGCGGATGGCCTGACCGAGCGTGGGGATCACGTACGGGAGGTCGCGGGCGATGGAGAAGTGCCGCAAGCCCGGGTCGGTGCGGCCGCGGGGCAGGTCGTCGTAGCTGTATGGGGTGCGCCGCGCGGTGAAGTCCGAGGCGCCGATCGGGACCCGCAGGAAGTTCAGCCGCAGTCCGGTGGCACCGAACAGGTTGTCCATCAGCCTCGCGCGCACGGCCGGCGACAACTGGTTGTGGATCAACCACGCCGAGGTGTCGGTCATCGCCGCGCCCACGCCGACGAAACGCTGGTAGCGGCGTCGGGGGTCGACCTCGATCTCCGGCCCCCCGGGTCTGTTGGCCTGAATGGCCAGCGTCAGGTCGGGTTTCCGGGCAAGCGCGTTGTTGAGGTCCGGAGTGGTGAGGTAGACGTGAACAGCGACCGGGGGGCTGGAGCTTTGATCCGGCTGGGCGGCGTGAGCGCTCATGGCCATGGCCATGACCACGGCCAGCGAGAGCGCGACGGCGGCGATGCGGGCGGCGAGCTGTGCGCGCAGCTCTTGATGTCCCGCGTGTCTCGCCCCAATCAATTCGAGCCATCCCGCTTTCGTCTCGACCCTGCCGGTTCCCCATCGAGGAATACCACACCGTACCCGCCACCGTGCCGAGGCCTACCATCCCGCCTGGCGCGGCACGGGCCTGGTGGCCCATCCAGTCTTCAAAACTGGCAGGGCCGGGCAGCCCCCGGCTTGGAAGGTTCGATTCCTTCGCCGCGTCGTGGCTCTCGAGTTTCGGGGTTTTTGGGCGCGCTGCGTGATGTGAGTTAGGCCGCGCGCAGGCAGCATTTCTTGTACTTGCGTTCGGTGCCGCACCAGCAGCGGTCGTTGCGTTGTGGCGGCCAGGGATTGATGGTCTCCCCGCGCTCGAGGAGTTCGGTCGCGTAGCGGGCGCGGCTGTCGGATTGCTCGGGGTCGCGGTCGTGTTCGGCGCACCATGCGAGGTAGTCGTCGATCGTGATTGGTGTGAGCGCGAGGCGCGCGACCCCCTGGGCTTTGAGGTTTCGAAGCAGCAGCTCAACCCGGGTTCGACAGTTCCGTGTGTGTTTTGGCGGGTTGAGCAGCCGTTTCCCCAGTGTTTGCGGGGGTAGGGCGCTGGGGCGGGCTGGTTTTCATAGGTAAACGTTTCTGGCGCTTTGCGGC
>JAABUZ0100002007.1_pt1 | contig 35558 bp, 33 predicted proteins | sample 5562091 | NCBI WGS metagenome assembly JAABUZ01 (sample SAMN12813069, study PRJNA571459) | rock metagenome | isolation source: Antarctica rocks | place: Antarctica: Victoria Land, Linnaeus Terrace sud | collected 2015-12-21 | reverse complement strand
ATTGTTTTCCACTATCCCTTTAATACAACTCAGGATGTGATGGCTCGTATTATCGGCCTGCCCGGCGATACGATCAAGACGGATAGCAGCCATGTGTGGGTCAATGGCGGCTTGCTTCAAGAAACGTATGTGCGTACGCCTTTCAATCCCGCCTCCCGCGAGTGGAAGGTTCCTCCTAATACCTACTTCGTGCTCAATGATAACCGCCAGATCTCCGATGATTCTCGCAACTGGGATACGCTGCCGCGCGACTTTATTATTGGCAAGGCGGTCCTGATCTACTGGCCTGCCAGCGATTGGCAGATGCTCTAATCTCGTTTCGCTTGAGATGCGAAGATGACACAGTGACTATTACAGGTACAGCTTTTGTAAGTATACCAGCACTGATTCGACCATTGTTGCAAAGCGGCCTGATGATGGGCATTCTGCTTGCGATTATTCTAGAAAACGCTCTTCATTGGAAGAGCTAATTACGCTTCCAATGAAGAGCGTTTTTAGTGAAAGAGGGCTGCCTGGGATTGGTCCTCATATACTGATGGTCAAAACGCTACACCCATCGCTAAGGATTCTCTTCTAGTTGCCTATGGACATTATTTTTGTTCCGTTGGCCTTCTGGCACTGGCATGCTTCTGAGCTATCTGTATTCTGGGTAGCTTCTGAGTCTCTTCGTTTCGTGCGTCGTCCTCGTCTTCCAGTTCCTCTTGTGTTTGCTTGCTGATGGCTAGTTGAACTTCGGATTTGAGAGGCACGTTCTCATCTGTAGTCTCTCTATGTTCCTTTGGATTTTCCGGGCTCTCGTTTCCAGTTTGTAGCGCCGGAACTTTTTCCTGGGTGAGCTCTTCAGAAGTTTCCAGATGTTCTTCCGAGTCCTCGTTAGCGGAATGTGTAACAGGCTCTGGCTGAAGCTCTATATGCTCAGGCTCGCTCGTGGTCTCTAGGTGCTCCTTCGAGTTCTCAATCTCTCCGCTCTCTTCTCCTGGTTGCTGCTGCGGTTGAATCGGCTCTTGCTGCGCCTCGATTTGTGCTGACTGCTCCTCCTGGTTTGTTTGCTCTACGGCAGATTGCATTTGGGAGTCGGCATATGTCGATTTGTTTTCATGCCCCGGTTGCAGGGATAGTTGTTCGTCTTTTGATTGCGAGTGAGCGGGCTGGGTGAGGGACGTTTGCGACGATTTGGGTTCTTGCGATATGTTGGTATCTGCTTGTTGTTCGTCTTTTGATTGCAGACGAGCTGGTTGGATGGGGGATGCTTGCTGCTGCGGGGGTAAATTTGTGTTTCCCTCCCCATGAATGGGGTTTGTGCGCGATAAATCGGCACCTCTGTTTAATTGCTTCTCGGCGCGTTCTTTTTGCTTAGCTTGCTTCAGCTCTGTGTTGACTTGAGTTGTGGGAGATTTTGATGGTTTTTCGGTCTCGATCGGCTCGCTCTCGCTTTGTTTTTCTGGTTTTTCGGTTTCGAGTTGTTTGTTCTGTCTTTTGGCACGCAGGTCTTTGAGCCAACTGCGGCCGTCGAGCCAGCCTCGGTACAAGCGATAGAGTATGGGATTGTAGGGCAGGTCGTGCGTTTCGAGGGAGCGCATGGCGTAGCCGCCGAAGCCGCTTTTGAAGAGATAAACGCCCCACATCGGCTGGCTTTCCTCCAGAACGTCGGGGATGCCACGGAAGTTGTAGTACCAGCAGCCCTGCTCTTTGGCCCAGCGTATAGCGGTCCATTGCAATAGATGATTGGGCGTGCGGTCGCGATGCTCGTTGGAGGAGGCTCCGTACATGTACCAGCACCAGCGGCCCATTTTAACGAGCAGGGCAGCTCCCAGGGCCTGCCCTTCATACTCGGCGATGAAGAGGGCGACATTCTGCGCTTGACCATAGAGTTCGACGAGCTTCTCGTAGAAGCTTTTGTCGTAGATCATAAAAGTGTCGCGCTGACTGGTCGTCTGCAGGATGCGATAGAAAATATCGATGTCGGCTAAACTCTCACCACGCCGAACTGTTACGTCCTTGCGACTGGCGAGGCGGATACTATAGCGCCAGGTCTTCCTCATAGCTGCCAGCAGCGCCTGCTCGTCGGGGCGAACGTCCAGCACCCACTCGTGGCGCAGGTGCAGCGCCTCTGGATTTGCAACAAAGCCACGTCGGTGCAGGGCAGAGAGCCATTTGGAATCGTTGTCGGCCACGCCCGGCTCGATCTTGAGCATAAACGCATGATATTTACGCGCCAGAGCCTTGACATAGTTCAACAGCACCGTCATGACCGGCGAGTCTGGATCATCAAGAATAGGACCACGTGGAGCATAGAAATACACTGACTTCGAGACTGAGACACGCGAGACCAGCAGCAGCAGGGCTGCATGCATCTTCCCTTGATCATCCACCACTCCCACATACAATACCTCGCCATCCAGCGTCTTCAGCAATTGCCCCCACTCATACGACTGCGTCACATTACACTGTTCCTCCCCCGCCACAAATTCGTTCCACTGCTGCCGATTCGTTATAATTCGAGCTTCCATATATCCTCATATTCCTCTTTCAATATGCCTTATTCTTTTTTCTATTACCTGTTTATTTTTCATCACACTCTTTTGCAAATGTGCCTATTCGTCTCATGAATCGCTACGAGATAAACTCCATGCTCTTCCCAACGCAAACAAATATCAAACCTAACCTATTATGCCATACAAGTCCAGGTTTTCGAACTTATGTATCCCCTCACACACCTTATTTCCTAGTTGTCGTTTGACTCATAAATCCGTCAAAACGGGGAGATATGCATCAGGTTCTGACAGCCTTTTGTCTTGAAGATCTCTTGAAAATTGTTTAGACGAGATACGGGATAATTTTTCGTGCTAAAGCTGAGCTTCAATAGCTGCCTTATCTATAACCGACCATACTTGCCAAATCTTCTCTCCCCGAAATTCATAGAATACATTCTCGGTAAAGGAAACCCTCTTCCCGTTTACATGGAGTCCAAGGAACGTTCCCTTTGGCGTACAGTCGAATCCCAGCCGGCTCGCTATATAAGGCGGATCGGAAATCAGCAGCTGAATATCGAAATAAAGGTCCGGAATTTCATAAAAGTCTCTCTCCAGCATCTCGCGATAACTTACTATCCCGATCCGCTGACCGTTGTAGTACACGTCATCATGAACGAACTGTTCCAGCTTCGGCCAGTCCTGCTGATTAAGGCAGGCAATGTAGTCTCGGTAGACGTCGGAAAGGTCGGTTTTCATCATGGCAATTGCTCCTGTGCTTCTATAATACGGCGGTTATTCGATATACTGTCCTACCGAGAGCTGCGGTGCCGATTGGAGACCGTCCTCATGAAGTATTCGCATAATTCTGAAGCAATTCTGAAAAATCTCTTTCTATCTTGAAAAATCATTGAGAATTTATGAGATTTTTGATTGCATTCTAACCCACAGCCACGCTATGATATGAGAAGCTTAGCATATGATACAAAAAAGGCATACTATTAGGAATCTATAAAGCTCTATGCAACAATTTTCAGATTCGCCCTGGACGGGACGCTCTCGCTTCCGCGCCGCCTGCTACCACAAGCCAGCCGACACAACACCCGTCTGGTTTATGCGTCAGGCCGGTCATGTGCTGGGTGCATACCGAGCACTACGCGAGAAGTATGATATTTTGACTCTTGCGCGTACACCCGAATTGTGCGCCGAGATTTCACTCCTACCCGTTAAAGAATATGGAGTAGACGCGGCGGTGATGTTTACAGATATCGTTCTTCCACTACCAGGTATGGGGCTCACGACAGAACTTGATCCTACGATTGGGCCGATCATCCAGAATCCTGTGCGCACGATGTACGATGTTGCGGCTTTGCGCGTGAGTGAGGCAGTTGAAGCAACTCCATTCGTCACCGAGGCCATTCGCCTTGTACGAGACGAACTGGCAGGCAAGCAAGCTTTGATCGCCATAGCAGGCGCACCCTTTACATTGGCGCTCTACATCATCGAGGGCCGCCCCTCGCGCGATTACCATGTAGCAAAGGCTTTGATGCACGAGCAACCCGCCGTCTGGCACGCCTTACTCCATAAGCTCTCAGATGTGCTTGCCCGCTATGTACGTGCTGAAGTGCAGGCCGGTGCTGATGCCGTTCAGCTCTTCGATAGCTCAGTGGGCATTCTAGGGCCTTTTGACTATAAGAAGTTTGTGCAGCCGTACTCGCGTCGTGTGCTGGATGCGGTGAGGCACGCAGGAGCGACGAGTATTCACTTTGGGATGGCGAATGCAAGTCTGCTGGAGCTGATGACGGAGGCGGGCGGGGATGTGCTGGGAGTAGACTGGCGGGTGGATATCGATACAGCGTGGGAGCAGATAGGAGTTGAGGAGCACGGCATTCAGGGCAATCTCGATCCAACGCTGCTGCTGGCCCCCTGGGAGACGGTACGGGCGGCAACGCTGGATATTCTAAGGCGCGTGGATGCGCGTCCAGGCCACATCTTTAATCTGGGCCACGCAATTCATCCGGCGACGAATCCGGATTATCTGCACCGTCTGGTTGATATGGTTCACCTGGATGGTGGGCGCGTCTCCTGACTTTCGCTCGCCTTCCCTGAGAAGCAGAGACACTGATATAGTATTGAGAATTGGAGAGATTATATAATTTTTATGGAAATGACATCATCGTTACTCTCATCGTCATCGTCCCCAGTCGTTCGGGATCGCTTTCTGCGTGCCTGCCATTGTGAGCCGGTTGACGCGACTCCGATCTGGCTAATGCGCCAGGCTGGTCGCTATATGTCTGAGTACCGGGCGCTGCGGGCAAAGTATGGAATTCTGGAGATTATTAAGACGCCAGAACTGGCCTGTGAGGTAACAATGCAGCCGATCAATGCCTTTGATCTGGACGCCGCGATTATTTTTGCAGACATTCTGCCGCCACTTGAGGGGATGGGACTGAGCCTTGAGTTTCAGAAGGGCGAGGGGCCGGTGATTCATAATCCAATTCGTACACGGGCAGATGTGGAGGCGCTGCGTGTGCCTGATCCTAGAGAGAGTTTGTCGTTTACTTTAGAGGCGATTAAGCTCTCGCGGGAGCGGCTGGCGGCTTCGGGTATTCCCTTGATCGGCTTTAGTGGCGCGCCCTTTACGCTGGCTTCGTATGCGATCGAGGGCGGCAGCAGTCGTTCGTATGTGTTGACGAAGGGATTGATGATGGGCGATGCGCCTACGTGGCATCGGCTGATGGAGAAGCTGAGCGAGGTGGTGGGGAACTATCTGCTGGCCCAGGCCGAGGCGGGCGCGCAGGTCTTGCAGTTCTTCGATAGCTGGGTGGGCGCGCTCAGTCCGGCCGACTATCGCGAGTATATCCTGCCCCACAGCCGTCATGCGATCGAGATTGCCAAACAGGGGAACGTGCCGATTATCCATTTTGGCACGAACACAAGCGGCATGCTAGATCTGATTCAGGAGGCGGGCGGTGATATCATCGGCGTCGATTGGCATATCGATCTGGATACGGCGTGGAAACAGCTCAAGCCGGGCGCAGCCGTGCAGGGCAACCTGGACCCGGTAACGTTGCTCGCCCCCTGGCCCGAAATTCAGAAGCGCACACAGGAGATTCTGGACCGCGCCGCCGGTCGCCCCGGCCACATCTTCAACCTGGGCCACGGCATTCTCCCCAACACGCCCGTAGACAATGTCCGCCGCCTCGTCGACTTCGTCCACGAGTACAGCGCAGCAAAACAGAACATTCCACCAACCGCGTAGCAACAATTCCTCGTGGTTGTCGCCGTCCGCTCCCTCCTCACGCTTGCATAGCAACAACCTCTCTCGGTTGTTGCTCGTCTACCTCTTGAAATATCTACTAAAATTACAACTGCCATCAATAACAAACCAATTTGTGTTATAGTAGATGAGGTAAGCTTGTTACCGACAACAAGCTTTTCTTGCAACTCAGTATAAATAGAAAAGCAAAGCGTTATGAATCGACAACAGATCCAAAAAGAATCCCAGAGCAGCCCGGGTAGTGCTCGCTGGCTCCTGCTCTCTTTATTAGGAATAGGGGCTCACCAGGTACAAAGCCTGATCTTGGAGCCACGGGAGCGTACTTTCAGAATCGTAAACCTCGCAATCATAGGTTTGACGCCACTCACCCTGTTCCTGCCCAAACGAGCACGCGGCATTATCTGGATGCTACTCGGCGCTCCACCCACGTTCGGCGCGTTCGCCGGCCACCTTATTCCCATCGTACGCGATCGACAAGTACCGCCGGCCAGCGAGACTGCCCCGCTCAACCTGGCAGGCGGAGCCTTCCTGACCACACTCGGTGCCGCCCTCGCGTTTTCTCCTACAACACTAGACGAGCACTAGTAAGCATAACTAAAGATAAACGTATCTTGATAGCGAAAGAGGTTCTATCATGAGCAATTCAGCGCAGAGCGATGGAGATCAGCAGACGCACGCTTCTCCGCCCACGACATATAATCAAGCGATGGAGCAGAAGCAATTCTTTATGCCACTCAAGCAGCTTCCAACGCCACCGGAGCTCAAAGATGTTCCGGGCGCGCAAACCTGGGTCATGGAAGGCTCTCAGCACGGAGTTCTGGCAACATCCATCCTCATCGCGCAGGTCGAGCCCGGTGGAGGTCCTCCTCTCCACTTGCACTATACAGAAGAGATACAGTTCGTCTCTGATGGGCACGAGGTAGACTTTTTGATTGGCGACAAGCGCTTCACCGTGAGCGAGCCAGGAGTTGTACATATTCCTGCCAACACGCCTCACGCCTTCGTCAATCGCGGCACACAGAGCATGCAGGTCGTCACCTTCTTTCCATCCGCCGTCTACGATCTTAACTGGAAAGTCGTCGGACCCAATCCACTCCTCGATAATTCTGAACATAACACTTCAGCTTAAAAAGCTAAACTTCCCATCTACTTAGAATTTATAATCTAAGTAGATGCTTCCCATCTACTGCTCTGGCATCATCTATTTCACGGGAACCGCGTAGCAACAACCGCAAGGGATTGTCGCTACGCGGTTCCCGTGGCACGAGTTGAGTCAGTACGCTACGCTTTCGCTAGTTTCAAAAGCCGCTCGGCGTTGAGATGGCTGATCTTTTCTTTATCCAGTGGGCTGATGGACGTAGAATCTAGAAATGCTCGCCCGCGCTCATTTGTGCTATAGGGATAATCGACCGAGTACATAATCCGGTCGGCCCCAAAGGTTTGCAGAGCAAGCAAGAGCGGTGGATCGGTGAAAAAGCCGCTGGTGGTAATGGTGAAGTTCTGTAGCAAATAGTCGGGGATGGGACGCTGCAGATTTCTGGCGGCGGGTGTGAGTATGTCATCGATGCGAGTGAGCATAAAGGGAATCATCTCTCCCATATGTCCAATGATGATCTGTAAAGTCGGCAGGCGATCGAAGACCCCCGCCAGGATCATTCGCAGCGCATGAATAGCCGTTTCGGAGTGCCAGCCCCATCCACCAGTTCCCAGCAAGAAGTTTACAGTTCCCTCGAAGCCTGAGTAGTACGCCTTCTGCACCACCTCGGGTGCCTCGGCGGGATGCACATAGATGGGGACATCCAGGGCAACGACCCGCTCTAGAATGGGCTGGAAAGAGGGGTCATCCAGAAAGAGGCCATTCGTCGTTCCATTGACCATGATACCCTTAAACCCTAATTTCTGGATCGCGCGTTCCATCTCATCGATGGCAGCCTCTGGATCGGACAGCGGCAAGATCGCCAGGCCAGCGAAACGATCTGGATGAGCAGCGACGGCAGCGGCCAATTGATCATTTGCAGCCCGCACCAGGCTTACATCCTCCACACGGGAAAGACCCCTGGTGCCCTCCGCCGTATGCGAGATAACCTGAAGGTCAACGGCACCTGCATCCATATCCTTTAGGCGAGTGGAGCCGAGACCACTTAACTTTCCATAACGTTCGCCAAAAGGCCCCTTGCTCAAATCTCTTCCCTGGCTAGCAGCCGCCCTCTCCAACCGCTCCCTGAATCCGTTCGCAAGAAAATGTTCCTCAAGTGTAATCGTTCGCATATCATTCCTTTCATACTACCCAAAAATATCCTCTCCCTATTATAGATCAAATCGGGTAGCATGATGCCAAGGATTCTCGGAGCACCTGCTAAAGGCTACGGAGTGCCTCCACAACTGACCGGTTCGACGCAGATTGTGCGCCAAGTATTGCTACAATCATTGAGGCGATCATTGCTCCAATGAGTACCAGCAGGTAGAGCCACGGTATAAAAAGGAGCTCCGGTGGGGGATCGAAGACTCCGGTTAAGACTGTCACAAGCATTTGCGCGACTCCAAAACCGAGCGCGATGCCGATCACCCCACCACCGATCTGAATGAGTAGTCCCTCACTCCAGAGAAAGGCTCCGAGCTGCCTCCCCTTTGCACCCAAGCCACTTAGGATGGCGAATGTTCGCTGCCGCTCGGCCAGGCCAAGTGCCAGTACCAACCCCATTGCTCCCACCGCTAGTAAAATGGCGAATGTGAGCTCTAAAGTAGTCAGACCGCTCAGATCTACAGAGGTAAGACTAGAACCGATGACGCGTTGCGTCGAGCCAATATCTGTGACTCTGGCACCAGCAAGAGAGCTAACGACTGACCGTGCGCGGCTCGCAACTTGTGCTGGATTTCCTGTTGTACGTATCAAGGCTACCTCTGCTGCTCCCGTACCGGTTTGCTGGGCGAGGTAGTTGCTATTAACGATCAGGAATGAATCTTTTGGTGCCGTGGGAAACTCTCGTACGATTCCCACAAAATGGAATGTCACGATGTGATATTGTTGATCGTTCGCACGCTGTAAGCGTAAGTTAACCTGATCTCCAACATGCAACTGGAAATTCGCCACCGTCTCTTCGGAGACGAGAATACCATCCGGACGATTCGCTAATCCGGCCATCGTACTCTGGGCGTTTCCTCCATTAAAGTAAGCATTTGACAGCGTAGTAGCCGTGCCAATCTGGTTTGCATTGATGCCGAAGATATCTTGCAGATCGTTACCAACATAGGCAAAGCGATGCTGCATAGGCTGAACCGCCACAACGCCCGGCAGCGCTCTGAGATCTGCCAGTTTGCTGCTGGGTGGGGAGGCAGTGGAACCAGTTACTGCCACATCTGCCCCATTAGTAAGCTGTGCATCCACAAGGGCCTGTGCGTTGTAGGTGGTGTTGAAGACTGCCGTTGATGTTGCAAAGGAGCAGGCAAGAGCAACGAGCACAACTCCACGCGTTATCATCGTGCTCTGACGACCCAGCGACCTGGCAACTATTCCTGCCATACCATGAGCAATAGGACGTAGGGCACCTGCCAATAGACGATGACCGTGTATAAGACCGCCACTCCATAAACGCATCGCAAGTAGGGCAATACCAATCCATAAACACAATGGAGCAAGGAAGGTCTCATAGGCGACCGATGTGCCTGTCACTCCTTCAGGGGCGAGCACCACCTGGTAGCCAGTGCTTGCAGTACGCCAGAATGCAATCCCCGCGATTATCAGGATGATAATGTCGAGGTAGAGACGCTGCCAGAGTGGAGTTCTTGTACGTCCGACGATAGCTCGTGCGGATACGACGGTGGTCGAGCGGATCTGAATCCAGGCTGGATAGAGGATCGCGCCAATTGCCAGGACGAACCCTACCAGTATTGCAGCGACAATCCAGAGGAATGTTGTGGATAACGATTGGAAGGCAAAGGGGGCGATCAGGATTGTGATGATAGAAGCGATGGCGATACCCAGTACTACTCCCCCTATGCCTACCAGTACAGCCTCTATAGTCTCCAGGCCCAATACTTGCCTGAGCGAGGCTCCCCGTGTTCGTAAGAGGGCTTGCTCCTGGCGGCGGTGTGTCGTACCAGAACTTGCAACAGCGAGCGTAAGTAAGATTGCAAGAATAATTCCTGGCAAGCCTAGAAAGAGAAACAGGACCTGCGAGTAGAGCGCATCTTTGCGCACTGCATCCAACCGTGCCGCCAGGTTATCGCCAATGACGCCACTTCCCGCGATACGCGCTTCAACATTGTTTGCCGCCTGCTGCACAAAGAGATAGGCATCATTTGGATTCGTGGGTAGTGTTTGCGCAAGCCGGATGTGTAATTGCGTACGTACCGAGTCAGGACGTATAGCAGCCTGTGGATCGAAGAGACGATGCCATTGATCGAGAGGAAGCAGTAATATGTTGTCCGGTGGTGCCTGTGGTGCTGCATTGGCTGGAACACCCACGGCCTGGAAAAACGAATTGGCATACGGAAGATCGACAACTCCCGCAATCTGTACGTTGACAGGTGGCAGCGCATCTCGCTGGATCGTAACCATGTCACCTACAGTAACATGCAGATTTGCCGCCGTTTGCTGGGCTACAAGCACACCATTAAGCGACCCAACAAGTGGGCGTAGCTCCGATGAAAAATGTTGCTGATACTGTGGGCTAATACCGACCACCTTGCTAGCACCCGTTGTCTGAAGTGTATTGCCAGTGCTCGCTGACAATCCTCCTGCACTTGCATAGCCTACTTCTTCTGCCGCGCTATATTTTGTGGATTGGCCTACAGTATTTATAGCTGTCTGCACATTCGTACCGGGTGAGAATTGGATTTGCCAATCGACGGGCACCCCTGCCACCGCTCGTTGAGTCATCGAAACCGCGCTAGAGGTGATAAATGCTCCTAGCGAGGCGAGCAGTGCGACAGTGAGTGCGACCCCAATCATCGTTCCTAATAAACGGCCGGAACGCCTTGAGAGCAGACTTTTGAACCAGAGTAGCATGAGCATTAGCGTTGTTCCTCCAGCAATCCATGTTGCATATGCCAGACGGTCTTCATCCGTTCCGCGACACTCATGTCATGAGTTGCCACGACAAATGCAATGTCGGTGCCATCTAAAGAGGCAAGAAGTACATCAAAGAGATGTTGTGCGGTTGGATGATCGAGCTGCCCGGTTGGTTCATCTGCAAGAATGAGGCGTGGACGCGCTGCCAGGGCTCGTGCGACCGCGACACGCTGCGCCTGGCCACCGGACAGTTCCTCTGGCAGCTTCTCGGCTAACGCTGTCATTCGCATGAGCTCAAGCGCGTTTATCGCATCTTTGCGAGCTTTTTGCGTATCAACATTCGCAAGAAGCAAAGGAATTTCTACGTTCTCTACCACAGTTAGCGGTGCAAGCAAACTTTGCGATTGAAAGATCATAGCCACTTTCTCAGGCCGAAGCGTATCACGAGCGCCAAGCGCAGGCCAGGTAACTTCGCCAGACGTTGGCACGTCGAGCCCCGCCAGGAGGTGCAGCAAGGTCGACTTCCCACTTCCGGAACGCCCCACCAGAGCGATGCGGTCTCCCGCTTGAATAGTACAGGTAACAGAAGTAATAGCAACGACTGACGCTTTCCCATGCGAATAGGTTCGTCCACCGTTCTGAACGGATGCAAGTATTTCAGGCATGCACAATCCTCCCATCAAACAAGTGAATGACACGATCTGCATATTCTGCTAATGCCATGCTGTGTGTGACAATCAGGGTTGCTCCGCCATTGGCGCGACGTTCTGCCAGCAGATGCAGGATGTGATCTTCTGTCTCTGCATCGACCTCGCCGGTTGGTTCATCGGCCAATAATACCTGGGGGTTCGTTGCTAATGCAACTGCAAGTGCAGCGCGGGCCGTCTCTCCTCCTGAAAGTTGCGTTGGATAAGCAGAGCTTCGTGTTGCTAAGCCAACCTGCTCGACAAGCTGATGGAGACGCCGCTCATCGATCTTATGTGCCAGGTGCATTTGTAAGCGTATATTATCCACGACGGAGAGTTGTTCAAACAGATTGCCTGACTGCAAAAGAATGCCGATTGACTCGGCCCGTATTGCCGCGCGCTCCGCCTCTGGACGGCGCGATAGGCGATTTCCCTGTAGAGCTACATACCCGCCATCCGGTACATCAAGTCCCGCGAGACAGGCCATCAAAGTGGATTTCCCGCTACCAGAGGGACCCATGACTACAACAATTTCACCAGCCTCAACCTGAAGGCTAACGCCGCGTAGGGCCAATGTTTCCTCGTCACTCGTGTGGTAAAAACGGTAGAGATCAACTGCTTCAAGTGTTGCCATGTTACACCCACTTGAAACTGCGTGCCATACGCGTCCACTGATCAACGTTGTCCGCTCCAAATGCTGCTGAGAGGGTGAGTGTCGCAAGCTTCCCATTCTGGAAGAAGAGATAACGATTATTCTCAAGCCGTACCTGCTTCCCTGTGACCGCGTTGGGGTCAGAGTTTGCTGTATAGGTGATCAGAATAGCTGGCATGCTGGCGTTTTGTGCGCTCTGTACTTTGACGTCTTGCACGACATTTCCGGTTTTTTGTAGCATAACGACCTCGTTGGCACGCACACTATCTACGGTTGGTGCTGCTTTTGCTTGTGAGACTTGTACCGCTACACCGTTGAATTTGTCGCTAAAGCTCACGCCTGTTCCAGCGATGGTGCGTGCCCACCCTTCTGGCACTTCCAACTCATAGCCACCCTGATCTGAACGATATTTTACGAATGCCTGAGTGTCTGGAATATCACCCGCCTGGAGGCTTTTGGCTGCGGGGGTGCCCTGCGTATCAGCCGTCTGTGCACTATTTGTGGCGACGGGGGTACTCTGGGTCTTGCTCGTTGTCTGTGATGATGAGACTGGATTTGTACTCCCACATGCACTTAATACGAAGAATATACATAGTATCGGGAGCATAAATAATGCTCTAACGACTCTTTTTTGTAAAGACATTGTAGATCTCTCCTTTTCATCTCTTATAGAATAAGTTTATGAGGGAATTATGAGAAAGCAATGAGAGTACATAGATTGCAATGCAGCGGCACGACTCTCATTTCTATCTCATTTGCTTGGGGTAGAATGAAACAAATAAAAGATCTTTCTGGACGATCTTGAAGTAGAGAAGGCACCTTATGCGAATTTTACTGGCGGAAGATAACCCATCACTGGGACCAAATCTGAAAAAAAACCTTGAGAATTATCGTTATGCTGTTGATCTGGTAACAGACGGTGAAGATGCTGTAGCGCTGGCTTTAAGTGTGCCTTATGATATCATTATTCTTGATATTCTCCTGCCAGGACTGAGTGGATTTGAAGTGTGTCGGCAATTACGCGATCACAAACGAACGGCCCCTATTATAATGCTCACAGCCCTTGGCGATGTGGATAACCGCATTACTGGACTTAATCTTGGTGCTGATGACTATCTTATAAAGCCATTTTCGTTTCGTGAACTGGAAGCTCGTGTGCGTGCACTACTGAGGCGGAGCAGCGCCACAAAGACAGCAGTGTTATCATTCCTCGATATCACATTGGATACTACAACTCATGAGGTGAGGCGAGGAAGACGAAGCGTCCCCTTGTCGAGCAAAGAGTACTCGCTCCTGGAGCTCTTTATGCGCCATCCCCACCAGGTGTTGAGTCGTAAGATGATCGCGGAGCACATCTGGGATTTTGATGCTGAACACCTTTCAAACATAATCGACGTCTACATTCGTTATGTACGCAGCAAACTTTGTGCGAATGGAGAACCTGACGTGATTCACACAGTGCGTGGTTCAGGCTATCAGCTAAAGGAGCAAGAACGATGAAGATTCATTTCAATCGTCTCAGGCCTCCTGGTATCCGTCTTCAATTGACGTGCTGGTACACTCTAGTTTTCGCGATCCTGCTTTTTATCTCAGATGTGCTCCTCTATACACAGCTTCAATCTTCACTCAGCACAAGTTTGGACAACACGCTTCAATTTCAAGCCCAGCAGGTGGCGAGCGGAATTAGTAACGATAACGGGACCGTCACTATCCAGGATATCACTGGTGATCTACCTGAGACGCACGCCAATATTCCCGACCCTCGCGACTCTTCTGTCAATGTTACCTTTGGCACCTTGATTCGCATTCTTGATGCAAAAGGCAGCATTCTACGTACCTCTCCTGCTTTTCGCGCGCTTATCATTCCTACAGTAAGTATGACGCAACCTCTGCATGGAACGCCCTGGCAAGGGAATGTGATAACGCGTGATGGACAACCCATTCGACTCAGGAGCATGGCATTGTTTGAGAATAATGTTCCTTTTGTCATTGTCCAGGTTGGGGAATCGCTCACGCAGTTGAATAGCACATTGCGCAATGTGTTGATTGAGCTGCTACTCATTGCTCCCTTTGCTTTACTACTAGGTGCTTGCGGGAGCTATTGGTTGGCGACGCGCGCCTTTATCCCTATTGATCGCTTGACTCTTACCGCTCACCAGATCAATGCTGGCGATCTACATCAACGTGTTCCTATTCCCCCTGCTCGTGACGAAGTCTATCGTCTTGCTCAAACGCTCAACGAGATGATCGAACGCTTAGAACAGGCTTTCGCGCGTCAGCGCCGCTTTGTTGCTGATGCCTCTCATGAATTTCGCACGCCCGTCGCGGTCATTCGTAGTATAACAGATCTTGCCCTGTTACAGGAACTTACTTCACAAGAGCATCTAACATTATTTGAAAATATTAATACTGAGGCGGAGCGTCTGGGACATCTTATCAGTGACCTTCTGGCTCTGGCGCGCTCTGATGAAGGACAAACGGTTCTTGAGAAAGAACCTGTGCGCCTGGATCTCCTGGTTGAGGCTGTTGCAGCTACTGCAGAAGCTCTGGCGCTCGAACACAATGTTACTGTACAGATACAGGCGATGGAGGCTGTTACCGTGCTGGGCGACGAAGCTCGCCTCATACAAACAGTTATGAATCTGCTTGATAATGCTATTCTCTATACAAATACAGGTGGACAAGTGACACTCACTATCGAGAAAAAGGTTGATCAGGCCCTCCTCCGCATTTGTGATACAGGAATAGGGATTGCGCCAGAGCATATTCCTCATATTTTTGAGCGCTTTTATCGTGTTGATCCGGCTCGCGTTCGCACGGAGGGAAATAGTAGCGGACTGGGACTCGCCATAGTTGAATGGGTTATTCAGGCTCACGGTGGCTCAATAATGGTTGAGAGCCAGATAGGGCAAGGCTCAACTTTCAGCATAACGTTGCCAGTATTGAGACCATTACCTACATCGGTACACACAGGCTTGCCGGTTACTATTGGCTTCGATGAAACGTAGCCATCTGCCTGACAGCGCCAGATCACTATTCCATTTGACGTTGAAGAAAATGCCCCTTTACAGAGCATACCAGAAGTACCACTATCTCCGCTTTTTCATTCGTCAAGATTTTATCATGTTTTCATCAAAGCGGAGTACATTGATCCCGGCTATGAGCTTCTCATGCGGCTTGAGGGATTGAACGGTCCTCTCAATCTTATTGCTGTCGATTCATCCTTCTGTTATAGTGTGCAGTGGATAATGAAAGAAAAAATAAATTTTCTTTTTGATATGAGGGGACGAAGACATTGAAGATAAATCGTCAAGCAATACTTCTGCTCACGGCGCTGCTGGTCGTAGTTATTATCGCAGCAGGCGCATTCTATATCGTGAGATCACGCGCGACAAACACAGGCCAGTCGCAGACAAGCAAGAGTACGGTAGTCGTTCCAACAGCGCTACCGGCGTCAACGCCAACGCCGGTCTTCACGACTCCACAGGCATCGCAGCCGGGGAAGCCGGTGCTGCAGACGCTGGAACAGGTGACCAATCAGGCTTTCTCGGATGAAGAGCAGTATGTTCCCAATAGCTGGGGTGTGCAGAAAAATCGCTTCATTCGCACATCAACAGGGGATCTCTTTACGGTCTACAACACACAGGGCGCGGACTCGTCGAACCGCATGTGGCATCTGCTGCATAAAGCTCCTGGCGGCTCCTGGCAGGATATAAAGTCCGGCAATGCAGGTACAGAGCCGATCAACATTCTGCGCGGTGCCAACGATGAGATTCACCTCTTCGCCTGGCCCGGCACCGAGGGCAAGCTCCAGCATTTCGTCTCAACCGACCTGGGCCAGACCTTTAAAAGCGAGATACTGTCCGGTGGGTGGAATACCGATCATGAGCAGGGCTATAGCGGGAGCGGCACCAATGCCAATGGCGCAATCGTCTTCTTCCAAACAGGGGCCGACAAGCCCGGCGTCTTCAACTGGATCTACTATAATCCCGAGACGCACAAATGGGCTTTCCACAAAAATACCATTGACTACCGCTATACCTACGCCTTCTTCACACCCGGTCCTCAGAACGATCTCAACATTGTGGCGATGCGCGATGTGAAGCGACAGGAACTGGGATATCAGCAGGCTAGCAAAACCGACTTTGATTATGTCTTTGACGAAGTGAAATATTTCCACATTAGTGATGCCACTCAGGCTGATCCATCCTTATCACAAACGCTCGTCAAACAGGTCACTCCTCAAAATCGCGACGATTACGATCTGACCTATCTGACCGATAGCTACCTCGATACCTCTGGTCGCACGCATATTCTCTATAATAATCAGTATGATGGTCCTCATCACGCTATCGTCGAGAATGGCAAGGTGGTGAAAGATGTGAAGATCTCAAACATATCCAACGCTGCCGGTCAGAAGATGCGCATCACCCAGGACTCACTGGGCCACTTCTACATTCTCACCATTGATGACGACGGTTCGCTCATCGTCGATACAGCTAACGCCGACGATACTGACGGCACTCATATGGGAACAATCACAAAACTCAAAGTTGGCAACAATACCGGCTGTAACGGCAACGACGACTTCTGCCACTCGCCAACCTTCACTGTCCCCAGGGATGGCTCCAGACTCACAGATGTCATCGACGGGGTCTACGGAAACCGGAACAAAGAGTTCTACTTCCGGATCAATCTGCGCAGCAACGGTGGTGGCGGCGAGTCCGCCTTGTTACCTGCTCGCCCAAACGCTTAATAACGAGCAGCTTCGCTGCTCTCGTCACTTTTTAGTTATATTCTTATGCATACTACATTTTAATAGCTTTTATGCTTCGCATAAAAGCTATTAAAATGTAGTATGCATAAGAATATAACTAAAGATAAGATCATGCAGCTTTTGCTATAAAATTCATGGTAATAAGACCCTTATTCTATAAGATGGCGATGTTAGTCTGCTACAAACAAGGGTGTGATTTTTATAAAAACATGCTTCACTATGAGACATTTTTGCTATTGAGAGAAAACGCTTCTGTCAGAAAATGTGTATAAAATTTGTCTCTTTCTTGACTTTCACTTAACATTTTATACTGCAATTACATCTTGTTGATCCTAATATAAAAAAGTAAACCAGTCAAAATCCTTTCTTTATTCATAAAATATACTGTATAAGAGGGTTTACGTGCCAAAGCTGACTATGCTTTTCGATATCATTCTGGTATATTCTTATATCGTGACGTGTACTGCGATGAAGCAAACGGCAGAGCATAGACAAGCATGCAGCTCTTTGTCTATTTGACGCTGGCACGGTATCTATAAGCTCTATAGTTTTATGTTTTATAAAAATCTGTTTGAGGGGGCCTGGAGTTTTGAAGTTCAGCAATCCACTGAAATTTGCGAGTCGTCTGAAGGTTTTTAAGCTTCTCCATCTTTCTTCTCAAAAGAAGGGTGCGCAGCGCCGGACGACTGTACTCACATTTCTTTGCCTGGTACTGATTCTAGGCTCTATCGTCTTCTATGCACAAAGAAGCTCTATAGAGAAGCCTGATGAGCACAAATCAAGTCAACTTCCAGGTCTTGGCGTCCTGACCCGCTCTCAGCCCACTGCTGGCCCTGAGCAAGTGCATCCGGCACGTCACCTTCCTACACCTACGGCACAGCCAGGGAATGAACGACCTGGAACCGGAGGAGGTAATACGGGTGGTTACAATACTTCGCTTCCATCGCGTCCGGGCGTGCCCGCGCTCGAAGGGGTTGATCTGGTGACGAATCAGGCATTCGGCCAGAATAATGTCTATGTTCCCAACAGTTGGGGTGTGCAGAAGAATCGCATTGTGCGCACATCAACTGGGGATCTCTTCACAGTCTACATCCAGGCAGGCAGTAACTCTACAAACCGTGAATGGCATTTGATGCATAAGGCTCCAGGAGGCGGCTGGGCTGATATTCAGTCGGGCAATGCGGGGAGCGAGGAGATTAATATTTTGCTGGGCGCTAACGATTCTATTCATCTCTTCGCCTGGCCCGGCACAGCGAACAAGCTGCAACACATTTCTTCAAATGATCTAGGTAAGAGCTTTAAAAGCGAGTTTATCGCTGGCAACTGGTCAAATGATGTGGGCGATCCTGAGCAGGGCTATAGCGGGAGCGGGACGAACGCGAACGGCGACATGGTCTTCTTCCAGACGGGCGCGGACAAGCCCGGCGTCTTCAACTGGACCTACTATAGCGCCCGCAGTGGCACCTGGAATTCGCAGAGCTCGATGCTGGACCTACGCTATACCTATGCCTTTTTCTTTCCCGGCTATAACAATGATATGAGTATTGTTGCAATGCGCGACGCTCATCGCGCCGAACTGGGCTATAATAGCAGCAATGGCTTCGACTACATCTTCAATGCACTCGGCTATTTCTATATCCCCGATGTCAATCATCCCTCGATTAAGAAAACAGATATTGTACAGGTTCCACCGCAGAACGATAGCGACTACGATGTGACCTATCTGACGGATACATACGTTGATACGCAAGGACGTGTGCACGCCCTCTACGCCAATCAATACGATGGCCCTCATCACGTCATCATGGTCAATGGGCAGGTCGTTAAAGATGTCAGAATGGATGTGACTTTCCCTCGCAAGGTACGCATGACACAGGATGAGATGGGCCACTACTATATCATCACGATGGACGATTCCGGCAATTTTATAAATGTCTATCCAGGTACAGCCGGCGATACTGATGGCACACAACTTCTGCCCGCCACTAAACTCAATATCGCAAGCCTGCCCGGCTGCACCGACGACGACTTCTGTAGCGAACCAACCTTTACCGTCCCCCGCAACGGCAACGCTTTGTCCAATCATATTGACGGCGTCTACGGCAACTTTACTCAGGTCATCCATTTCCGCATTAACCTGCGCAGCTAAACCTGACGTTTCTCAGAATGCCTGGTTCATACACAACTTTGGTGAAGAGACTTCGCGCTCCATTTCTTTTCCTCCCCTTTTTTGCAACACAGCCCTTTAATGCGGGTCAAAGACCGGCTTATATGTTGTGTGAGGATTGATACCCCAACACGTCAGCAAGTGTAAGGTGGCGACAAAGTCTGGTTGTTGCATCTCCTGGAGCATCTGTTGATAGAGGTGCTCGTAATCGTGAGGAACTTGGGTCCACTTCCGTAAGAATGGCAAGGCAGTTCGAAAGAGATGTTTCATGTCTTCAGCATACGCTTGACCTTCAAGCGTTCCCGCGCGATACTCCAACACATGGGAACGTGTTTGAAGATTGAGCAGCTGGGCTTGATGCATCGTCGGCTCTAAGGCTCTCGTGACTCCGTCTCTCTCTCCTGGAAAGAAGACATGGCCAGCTCGCTCAAATGCAGCAATGATCAGTCCATAGAGGAGTTGAGAAGTGGGCATATCACTCACTGACACATCATTCTCTGTGATGCGGATGATCCCACCTGGTCTGGTCACCCGCCGGTACTCTTGCAGCAGGCCAGGCCATTCCCAGGTGCGCAGATAGCTCCATCCCATCCGTTGATTGACAAGGTCGAAAGAGTGGCGCGGAAACTCAAGCATGCGCAAGGCATCCATGACGCGAAACTCCACGCGGTCAGCAACCCCTGCGGCCTCGGCCTGACTACGGGCGTACTGCACCATGCGCAGACTCACATCAACGCCCACCAGCATCATGGTGTTGGGCAGTTGCTGTGCGAGAGTAATCAGCCAGGCTCCGGTGCCACAGCCGACATCCAGCACATGCTGAAAGTGACTCAGGTCCTCTTGCTCAGGCAACACGCCGCCCATCCCTTTGGTGATGAGCTGATCCTGGATACGTAAGCGAGCAAGTTCCTCTTCATTCGAACGATCCTGCACGAAATAGGTGCTAGGGTGCTCCTTTGGCTTCTGGGACTCTGTTTCCATCGTCTCTCTTCCCTCTTTTTCTTGATCTTACTTTTTCTTGCTCTATTATAGCGTGCTTACCGGTAAAGAGGCAATGATCATGGCAGGTTATGCGGGTAAACCCGCCCAGGCTGGCTGATCAATGACATCGTGGGACGTGGAAAGGTGCTCAGAACCTTGCTTTCCGGCGCTTGATTGCTCAGAGAGGAGTTGGGCGAGTTTGGCTGGTGTCTCTGCTTCGTCCAATGGAGTATACACACTCACGTTGAGTTCTGGCGCGTCAACCACCTGAAACGTGAGATGCTCAAAGAACAAGGTCACTACTTCAATCACGAGAGGTGATGTCCCGGCAGGTTGGTCGAACCAGTGCAACGACACGAGTCTTTTGTCGTGGTTGGATGAGGGCCCCCAGGCTCGCGGAGCGGTTCTTAGAGAGGTAGGCAGTCGATCACAATCTTGAAAACATATTGAGAAATAATAAGAAAAACCGACCCTCGCAGCCCACATCATCGTGAGCCGCGGGAGTCGGCATTTCTTAGATACAAGTGTTTATTCACACCTGCCCCTATTGTAGTCACATAAAATGGCACGCGTCAAGAAAAATAAAACCTCAAGCGTTTAAGAGGCTGCTAGCATGCCAAGGGAGATAACCGTTTTTGAGTAGCTAAACATATTCTCTGTATTAAGCACTTGACACAGATCTTTTCTTGCTGTATCATATGCTTAATACAGAGAATATGTTTGCTCTACTTCACAAGGAGATAGACAATGGGAGCTACAACTTTCATGTTCATATTGGTATTGCTTGGGGGACTCTGGATGATCGTTAGCGGCTTGGATATGCGGAAGCGAGGCTACAAAGCCAGTACAATACTAACCGCTGCATTCGGATATCAACCTAGTTATTGGAAGAAAAAACTTGTAGCCTGGGATTTAGTTGATCATGATGATAGTACGAGATCTCTACTTGATGATGTAATGCATTCCTGGAGTCTCATTTTCGCTCCCGCTGTGATTGGTGCAGGGATCGGCGTAGTGATCCTGGTCATTGGCTACTTTATAGTAGCGCTTGTTACAACTCGGGGAGTACTGCTCACAAATACTACTGAAATTACTGATCTGGGAACGTTAGTCTACCTGAGTTTCCTGATAGGTGGCAGCGTTGGGTACATACTCGGCTTCTGGTATGCACGTCACGAGCGATTTCATAGGGTTACATACGGTGACTTGCGCCGACGGCAACTCTCTGACTACCGTTCGATAGCGTGGCGGCTAGCATTCGCCATGATAGCGCTATGTTACTGTCTGGTGTTTCCGCTTGCTCCAGAACTAGAATACATGACCCGGATTCATATTGTTCATAAAGGATATATTGTAATGGCTCCCTGGGTGTTATGGCTGTTTCCTGCTGTTATGCTCATCACAGTTTTTGTTAGCGAAGCAATTATGACACACATAGCCACTCTTCCGCGTCTACTTGTTACATCAGATCCAGCAATAGCCAGCCGTGCTGACGATATGCTGCGCACAACAGTCATTGCATGGATGCAAATTACTATGCTCTATGTGATAGGCAGCTTCATTTTCGATTTAAACATGTGGATAGGGGGATTACCGGTCACAAATCCTGTCTGTAGAGTAAGTATGGTCGTTGCAACGCTGCTCTGGCTTTTTCTCATCGCCCTTAGTATTTCTGCTAAGGGTCGTCTTGGAGGCGCAAAGACCGGCTGGCCCTGGCAATCACACACAAGGATGGCGTCTAATGGACACTCTCTTCATCACTCTTAACACCAGCAGTTTCATTCCACCATATGAACAGATCAGACTGCAAATACAGATGTTGATTGTAGCATCACAACTCACTTCCGGTATGGCATTGCCATCTGTACGTCAGCTAGCACGCGATCTTGGCGTTGCTCCAAACACGATTGCACGCGCATATAGTGAACTCGAACGTGATGGATGGGTCGTCACTTCAGTACGCAAAGGGGTCTCTGTTGCCTCTTCCCCCCCGACTATAACTAAGGAAGAGCGCAAACAGAGACTCGAACTTGCCGTCGCTCAGTTGCTCATTACTACACGCCAGCTAGCCATCAGCGATGAGGAACTATATGCTGAGATTGAGCGGCAAACGGCTGTCGATTCGGTAGATCAAGTTGTTCCATCATAATCAAGGGCAAGGGAAGAAGTGTGCGCTGGATCACAGTATCTCCCTTAGAAGATCGGGTACACTTCTATTCGTGAAGTAAGAATTTTGACTATCTTCTAAGTACAAGGAGAAGGATATGTTTGCAAGTAAGTCGTTATCTATACATCTACTGCGTGGGCTCGGTGGTTTTGGTGCCTTTGCATTGGCAATCTTTACTATACAGCTCATCTGGCCGATGCTGATCCTGATTCCACTCGGCCTCTTTTTGTTACGAGGCTGTCCAATGTGCTGGACGATGGGGCTGATCGAGACCGTTCGCAATTCGCTGCGCAAGAGCTCGGATGGTCCTTCAGCTCCACTCTGCTATGAATGTAGCATTGAAACAAGGAATAAGAACAGGCAGAAATTCATTTGAGCTTCGGACAGAAGCGCTTCTGGCATGTACGAGGCGCAACTTCGCGTCTGCAATGTTTGAGCGCGGTCGATATCTTTCAGGATCTCTCGTCGGCAGAGATCCTGGCGTTGAGTAGTCGCGCGCCCGTTCGCGAAGTGGAGGCAAAGGCGCTTCTGTACTCGCCAGAACATCCCCTTGAGGTTCTCTTCATGATTAACGAAGGGCGTGTCCAGGTCTACTCTCTGAGTCTCGACGGGCGTATGATCACGCACGCCATCCTTGAAGCGGGCACTCTGTTTGGGGAAATGGCACTCATGGGGCAGAGCCTGCACGGCAGCTACGCCCAGACTCTCGATCCTTGCACCCTCTGTGTGATGAACGTAGTGGACGTGCGAACCCTCCTGCTAAGTGATACGCGCGTTGCTCAACGCGTCTTAGAGGTACTCGGCAGACGCTTACTGGATGTTGAGCGGCGCATCTCCATCTTAACCTTTAAGCTCGTGCCGATCCGCGTCATCTCCCTACTGCTCCACCTCTCCGAAAACGGAATGTCCCCCGAAATTCGCTGCACACATGAAGAGCTTGCCAGCATGGTTGGTGCCAATCGAGAGACGGTGACTAGAGTTTTAAACGAATTGCGCGCCCGCAACGCAATTGAAGTGCATCGTGGGCGCATCACTATTCTCGATCCCCAACAACTCTTGAGCATCGAACAGAGTGAGCAGTTCGATGATAACTCCTTAGATTCCTCTCAAGAGCGGTAGTCTAGACGGTTTGAAGTGTTAATTACTTCGCGCTCGCCTGCGCCGCCGCGAGAATGAGATTAGCGACCTCGCGTGGATGGGCGACAGGGGAGGCATGGCTGGATGCGATTGCGCTGGTGGTGGAGCCGGCGCGTTGGGCCATCCAGCGCTCGCCGTCGGGGTTGATGGTCTTGTCGTTCTCAGAGACCAGGTACCACGAGGGAAGCTTCTGCCAGGCGGGTGGACCCGATTTCTCGGTGAGGCAGCCCAACCCGGTTGGCTTCTGAACGGCGGCGAGGACGCGAGCTTGCACAGGATCGACGTCGGCGGCGAAGACCTGCGGGAATGCGTCGGGGGCGATGTATAATGCGTTCTCTAAATAAGATGGGCCGATCTTCCCCTGGCCCTCGGTGGCGGGAAATCTGTTGTTAAGATCACCCAGCGTCTCGCCCTCGGTGGGAACGTAGGCGGCGATATAGACTAGACCAGTTACATTGGGCGCATCAGTTCCCGCTCCGGTGATAACCGCACCACCATAGGAATGGGCAGCCAGAACAGTTGGGCCGGAGAGCGAGGCGAGTGCACTCTTCGTTGTTACTATGTCATCCGATAGTCCGGTCAACGGTAGCTGAACGGCGATAACGTGATGACCTGCCTCTTGCAAGAATGGTATAACTCCAGCCCAGCTTGAACCATCGCAGAAAGCTCCGTGCACCAGTACAATGTTTACACTTGACGGCATATTTCTTTCTCTTTCTATGAGAATTTCTCTCATATTTCACTTTTCCTTCTTACATACGTTATAGTAAGAAAGGTTGCATATTGAGGATTCCTCGTTTAGGATATAATAAATAAACTCACGTGTCCAATATCTCTTTCGTTACTTTCTGATACGAAAGGAGTATCATTACTATGGAGCTCAGGCATCTGCGCTACTTTGTGGCGGTGGCTGAGGAGCTTAATTTTCGCCGCGCCGCCGAGCGCCTCTCTATGGCCCAGCCTCCTCTCAGCCAGCAGATTCATGACCTGGAACAGGAGCTTGGCGTGCAGCTCTTTAATCGCAGCAATCGGGCGATACAACTGACGGTTGCGGGCCGCGTGTTCCTGACGGATGCCTACCAGATTCTTGCTCAGAGCGATATGGCTATTCATAGAGCGCAACGGGCAAACAAGGGCGAGCTCGGTCAACTCACGCTTGGCTATACCAGCCTGATTCACAACCCGCTCTTCCCCGCCGTCCTCCGCTTACATCGTGAGCGCTATCCCGAAGTAGAACTTATCCTGCGCGATCTTGTGACGATTGAGCAGATGCAGCAACTAAGCACAAACACGCTCGATGTAAGCTTCGCTACCCACGCCTCTTTCGCCATTACCTCGCTAGAACAAGAAACCCTGTCGCAGGAGGTCGTTTTGCGCGAGCCAATGGTCGCCCTGCTGCCCAGCAATCATCGTTTGGCACAGCAATCCGAGATTCCGCTCGCTGACCTGGCGAACGAATCATGGATCTGGTTCGCCCGCCCCTTCGATCCAACCACTTATGACTATATGATGCGCTTGTTTGAGCAGGTCGGCTTCCGACCCAACGTGACACAGGAGATCAATCAGCAGCAGATTATTCTGAGCCTGGTCATTGCAGGCTTCGGGATCAGCCTCGCGCCCAGAAGTATCACCAGTATAGCAAAGGGCGCGGATGTCGCCTTCGTTGACGTTGTAGATCCGACCCCCATCGTAGAATTCAATATCATCTGGCGTCATACTGATGCCTCGCCAGTTCTACAAACATTTCTCGCCACCGTACGCGAAGTCGCCCGCACAACATAATCTCGTTCAACGTGCAGCGACAATATCGTGGTTGTCGTGGGTGAGCCTCTTAGGCGGGTGGACGCACTCCAAACCGCTTGATCGCGGTTGACACACAAGGGTTGTCGCTACACGAGGTTATATTTAGAAAAAGAGAGTGCTACTTCTAAGAAGATCAGCACCCTCTTTATACTATTCGCTTTATGCTGCCTGAAACTATATTTGGAAATTCGCGTAAGCAGCATTTACACTGTTTTTTGGCTGTGCAAGGAATTGCAGTTGCAGGTTGCTTCCATTCTCTGGCACTAAGAATGTAACGGTACCGGTCGTGTCAGTTGAATGGGCGGCAATACTACTGGGCAAGGTAGCGCTTTTGGGTGCCTGGAGGGTTATGTTCGACTTCAAGCGGATATTCTCAGAGGGCGTGGGATAAAAATCTTCTGTCGTCGCATTGTCGGCTTGTAGAGTGACGATGATGAAACGCTTGCCCGCGTCGGCCTGCTCTCCATCTGCGCTCAAACTTGTGGTCACCTTTGTGACAGTCCAGCTCACGCCATACTGCACTTTGGTGTTAGGATTGATCGATCTGGGTTGATATTTTGTCAAGTCGGGATTGTGCCTCAGAGACACGTCCATCTGATGCTCGTTTGTCATACCAATGCGCAGGATTAACTTGTTCAGGTCCTGTTTGCTATCCAGCGAGAAGTCCAGCCAACTGTTGCGCACAATGCCACGCTCAATAATGGAGGAAGCATTGGTTTTGGGAGCAGCATTCCTCCCATCTGGGAGAATGAGGCGCGCCGCCTCATTATAAGTAACATAAATGGTCTGCCCCGTTGAGTTTTGCTCGTGTATATTGACGCGCACTACTACAGGACCAGATGACTGGTCATCATCGTTGAATTGCTTCTGTTGATCGACTGAGACGATGGTTATGACGGCACTTTTATAGCTGAATGTAGATGCAGGTATCTGTCCCGTAACAGGAGTGGAACGCTGGGAGGATGTGGCTCCTTGACCATTTACAGTCTTTGTAGGGATCAGAGGCTGGTCAGACACGACATCCTGTGCCTGACCACAAGCGCCCAGTATAAGAACAAGGCTTAGTATACCTGAGAGCACGAGTATACGTCCATAGAATAAGCGAAGCTTCATAGATTATTCGTCCTTTTCTCTTTATGCATTCCGTACATTTTAGAATGGATCAAAACCCTTGATGGGGATTTCCTTGACATGTCTAAAGCATACGTGAAGAGGTCGTTTTTTACTATGAACCATCTTATTCCTGGAGTGTAATACAGGGCATACTATATAGATGGCTTTTTTCACAATTTGCTAATCTTGTGGATGCTGTACAGGCTTTGATTCCTAAGTCACAGCTATTATAAAGCAAGCAAGCTTCCAAAACCGACGAGTAGGAAGAATCCTATCACTACAACAATAGCAACTAGCCACATGGATAGACCGACTATAGAGAGTATCTTGCCAGTTTTGGCGAGGCCGCTGCTGGTGATTGAGCGCGAGCCCTGGTTGGCGAAGACCAGTCCCAGAATGGCACAGATGATTCCGACTAGAGAAAACGCTAAGACAATGCTGACAATTCCCAGCACCAGGCTAGCAATTGCCGCACCCCTACCTGGGTCTGACTGCGGCTGCACATACATCGCGTTTCCATACATTGGGGGCGGATAAGCCTGCTGCCCTGGCGCATATCCATTTCCATACACCGGCCCAGCATTCGGCGCTCCCCTATAGAACCCCTGTTGCTGATATGCTCCGTTTGGATATCCAGGAGCTTGATAACCTCCCCGCTCAGGTCCATACCCTCCTCCATACATCGTCCCTGGATTCGGTATATTTGGATATGGCTCTTGTTTCGGCTGCTGATTATACAAAATTGTACTCTCCCTTTTTAATACCTTTTCTAGCGCAACGGATACGCTTGCTATATGGGCATACTATTTATGCATAAAAGAACTTTTGTCCGAAGACTTATCAACGCATGTGCTAATCATGAATAATTAGATATTTAAATACACGTTTCTTATGCAGGAGTTTGCAAGACTCACAAAATAGTATACCATATCCTGCTAGCAAGATGACACTAACATAACCCCTTTTTAAACTAAGATACTTTATTCGACCATCAGCTTGCTATGAGCCAAAGATGAAGCAAACATCTCTTCGTGCTGACTGACTTTTCATGCTTCGAGGAGGCGTGCTACAATGAAGGGGCGTGAGAAGTATTCTATTTGTACTAGAAAGAGGCTTGCTATCATGACGACGCATGTCAATTCGAATATTCGAGTGACGATCTGGAATGAGTTTCGCCACGAGCGCGAGATGCCGAATGTAAAGGAGCTCTATCCCCAGGGCATTCACGGCACGCTTGCAGAGGCGCTGAGCAAAGATGGCTATACGACGCGTACGGCGACGCTGGATGAGCCGGAGCATGGGTTGACGGACGAGGTTCTGAGCGCTACGGATGTGATGCTGTGGTGGGGACATGCGGCCCATCGAGAGGTGAAGGATGAGATTGTTGCGAAGGTTCAGAAGCGCGTGCTGGACGGTATGGGGCTGATCGTGCTGCATTCGGGCCATTTCTCGAAGATCTTCAAAACGTTGATGGGGACGACCTGCGATCTGAAGTGGCGCGAGTCGGGCGATCGCGAGCGTTTGTGGGTGGTTGCGCCTGGACATCCCATCACGGAGGGCATCGGCGATTATATTCAGCTTGAGCACGAGGAGATGTATGGCGAGCCCTTTGGCATTCCTGAGCCCGATGAGCTGGTCTTTGTGAGCTGGTTCACGGGCGGCGAGGTCTTCCGCAGTGGCTGCTGTTACACTCGTGGCCAGGGCAAGATCTTCTATTTCCGCCCCGGCCACGAGACCATTCCAACTTACCATAACACTGAGGTGCAGCGAGTGATCAGCAACGCCATCCGCTGGGCCGCCCCTACCGTGACCCGCGCACTCATACTCGGCAATACACCACCCCTCGAAAAGTAGCAGGAATACATCGACTAGCAGCTTTTTTAAGGTGAAAGAGGTAGTATGCATCGGATGGACCGTTTGTTCGGCTACTTGCTGCTATTTCAGCGTCGGGGCTGGCTGCGGGCACAGGACTTTGCGGCGCGCTTCGAAGTCAGTGAACGTACGGTCTATCGCGACATACAAGCTTTGTGTGAGGCGGGGGTTCCGATCCTTGCTGTGCCGGGCGAGGGCTATCAACTCATGGAAGGCTACTATTTACCACCTGTCGTCTTCTCTGAGGCAGAAGCCCGCGCCTTGTTCCTCGCCGTTGCTCTATTGAGAGGTCTATCCAGTGAGGGAGCGACAAAACAGGCGGCGGCGCTGGCAATCGAGAAAATCCGTGCAATCCTGCCAGAAGCGACGCGGACGCAGATGGAAACGCTGCTGACAGCGCTGAGCTTCTATATGCTAGACCGGCCTTCCCTTAACATGGACGATCCTCTCATTGCTCAATTGCAGCATGCCATCGAACAACACTATGTTGTGCATCTCAGCTATCACGCACTGAACACCAATCACGTAAGTGAGCGCGATGTCGAACCACTGCGCCTGGACTATATTGATAAGGACTGGCAACTACGTGCGCATTGCCGCTTAAAGGACGACCATCGCTATTTTCGCCTCGATAGAATTGATCAGTTGACACTCACTTCAGAGATATTTGCGCCTCGCGCGCTCGCCGCTGCATCTCTTCCAGCCAATTCCTGGCGCGTCGTTGTACAGTTCGATGCTTCCATCATACGCTGGGTGCGTGAGGAGCGACATTTTTCGTTTGTGTGCGAGATACAAGATGAAAATACGTCATCTCCAAAAATGGTGTATCAGGTCTCATCGTTCCAGAAGATTCTTGGCTGGCTACTGCGCTGGGGCGATCAGATGGAGGTACTTGAGCCGGATGAGTTGCGAACGATTATTGCGCAAACGGCAGCACACTTTTTGTCCTGCATTCAAGGGCTTGTCATTGGATCAACGTTTTCCAGACAACCCGACCCAGGTCAGCCTTCCATAGAACTTGTGCTCCGCGTGCTACAACCCTGTACAGTCTGATGCGATGCTTGACTCATAGATTGATAGGAAAAGCCAGCTACTCGCGCAGCAGGAGCTACCCACGACTTCCATCTAATAAGAAAGTATTTATTTTCCTCCCGCAACAAAAAACAAGCCAGCTATACCAATGATATAGAGCATAAGCACAACGAGCGAGTCGATGCCCAGGGAGAAGATCTGGCGTTTGGGACGGAAAATGAAGCCGTAGATGTAGACAGCGGTGAGCAGGACGCCGAGGCTGGCGAGGTAGATGTCAGTATTTTTTGCTTGCGAGAGGACTGATTGTCCTGAAAGGAGGGTGGCGGGAAGGAAGAGGGCAGGGAGAAAGGCGTTGCCGCCGAAGATGTCGCTGACAGCAAGTTCGTAATCGCCGATCTTGACGGCGGCGAGTCCGGTGGCGACTTCGGGGAGCGAGGTGGCGATGGCGAGGACGGTTGAGCCAAAGAGAACGCCGCTCAGGCCGATATGCTCGGCGATGGCGTTGCTGCTCTCTTCGAGTACAAAGCCTGCAGCGAGGGTGACCAGGGCGGCAATTCCCAGAATGAGCAGAACACTTGCGGTGCTTCGCTTGTCCATCTTCTTCTGATCTTTACTTTCTCTCGGTTGCGAGACGCCAGGTGCACGCCCTTTTTCTTGCCAGGGCAGATCAGTGCGCGCTTTATTTACTAACCAGACGCCGACAAGCCAGAGAGCAACAATCAAGAGATCGCCGGGTGCCAGGCGCGCAAAGATTATCGATTGAGGAAGCTGAGTTCCCATGATGGCGACGACGAGGACGCTCACAACCAGCACGCCTTCCAGAACAAGCTGGAGCGAGGCCACTTCATAGCTTAAGGCTCCCTTGCGGCGTAAACCAAATCCATCCAGGATGACAAGCACAACCGTCTGAATGGCGATTCCACCCAGAATGTTGCCAATGGCGATACCAACATTATGCGCGAGTGACGCACTGATGACGATGGCGATTTCAGGAAGATTGGTTGCAATGGCAAGAATAATAACGCCGCCGAGCGCCTGACCTAGATTAAAGCGCGAGTCGAGGATGTCTGTAGTGTTCGAGAGCTGAATGCCCGCGAACCAGACCGCGGCCGCGCCTGCCACAAAGATTAGAATCAAGAAGAAAAGTGAGAATGATGCAAACACGATGCAGCCCCTTCCCAAATATATAGGATACTACAATATTACTGATAGAGGGAAGGATGAGTTTCAGAAAGAGGTCACAACGTGAATACAGAAAAGCTACCCGCATAGTTTCATGTTTGCTTTACCCGGAAACACATGGTGCTCCTTGATCACCCTTTGAATTGTTTCGATTCCCTTCCAATTCGGCCACAATCTGCGCGGATTTGGTCCGAGTCAAGGGGTAGAACAGCATCGCTACAATTGCGATAACCGCGCTAATAGTTGGGAACAGGCTCATTAAGTTGCGGATGCCGACGAGGGTAGCACTCGATTGCGTGACATTCGGTATATAACGCACGATGGCCAACCCCCTCCCACCAGTGCCGTTCCAACGGCTGTCGCCAACTTCGTTGAAGACACGTTGATCGCCATTGCAATACCAGGAGCACGTAGCCCCGACCGCCACTCCGCATAATCCACAGTATCAGGAATCATCGCAATGATCATCACTGCCGTACCCACCATTCCTATCCCACCGAGGGCTGCGCCTAGAAGTGCTAGAGCTAGACTATCACCGAGTCCATACCAGATAAGACCTCCCAATGCGAAGATCGCCAGAAAGAGTATGGCAGTGTTGCGCTTATCAAGCCGCCTGGCGACAGGAGGCGCGATGAAGGCTCCAACAATGCCAAGCAGGGAGAAGGCGACGAAGAAGAGACCAGCCAGTTCTTCATGTCCTAAATTATACTTGAAGTAATACAGGGCGGCGCTATTGCGTATAGTGAAGCCAGTGAAGAGCAGGACAATGGCTATCACAGTGATAAAGAGGGGGCCATTAACACGCAGCACCTGCACGACTTCAGCAAGGCGTAAGCGTTGCTGGCTTTGGATGGCAACGCGCTCATGAGTGAAGCGAAAACACAACAGAAAGGCGGTGAAGGCTATCGCTGCATAGATCAACGTCACATCCTGGAATGCCTGACGCTGGTTGGTGAACCCGGCGAGGATACCAGGAGTTGCTCCTGACACTAACAGCGTTGCAATGATGGTTCCCAAAAACCGCGACGATGCCAGGTTCGCATGCTCCTGCTCGTTCTCAGTGATGACTGTGATCATCGAAGCATAAGGCACATTCACTATATTATAGGTCGTCTCTAAGAGGAACAGCGACACGAATGCGTAACCCAGTGCCAATGCGCTACTGAGCGGGGGCAATGAGAAGGCAAGCACAAACGTCACGGCGAAGGGCACTGATCCATACAGCAGATATGGCCGATACGCACCAAAGCGCGTATGCGTTTGATCCGCTCGCCAACCGATGAACAGGCCCCAGAGGATATCCCAGAACCGATTGATGAGGAACATGATGCTGATGGTAACAGCCGCTAGCCCTGCAACATCTGTGTAGTAAAAGAGCAAAAAGGTCGTTACCATTTGCCACACCATATTAGAACCAAAATCGCCCAATCCATAGGCGAAGCGTTCGCTGATGCTCAGACGATCCTTTGCCGTGCGCAACTGGAGTGTGGCCGTCTCGGTGGCTGATTTTGCTGTCATAGCGGTTCCTTCCATTTCTGATACCTGCTCAACGACGAGCGGCATCTCATCAGCATCGTGAACGCATCACAGTCGGAGCTTTCCGATCGCCATCGCGCTCACGAAACGTATCTCATCCGCGAATCTGCTAAAAACATCGTACCGATGTAGCAACCATCGCTGGTGCTGTTACGGGATCACGACCTTAGCCGGAGACGTGCCAATGTCACGCACAAATTGCCCGTAGTGCATAGCACTGGGCTTTGGTTTACGGGCAAATGTCGTGTGATCGACCTCAACCAGACCAAAATGCATACGGTAGCCTTGATGCCACTCAAAGTTATCGAGCAAGCTCCAATGGAAGTACCCACGCACATCCAGGCCATCCGTCAGGCAATCGTGTAGCGAGGCAAGAGCACCATCAAGGTACTCCACCCGCTCGCGGTCGTCATCGGTCGGCACTCCATTTTCTGTTACCACAATGGGCAGGCCCGTCTGCTCGCTGGCGCGGCGGATTGCGGCACCGATCGCCTGGGGGCGAAACTCATAGCCCATCACAGTGCGCCGGGTGCCAGGAGAATACATGTTGAACAAAGGAATCAACTCGGCAAACCCTTCAGGTAGCTGCTCGCTTACTGGACCTGCCACAATGCGAGTGTAGGCCTGGACGCCAACGAAATCATCCCCTTTGGTTATGGAAAAGAAGTCGCCTTCCCATTGGCGTTGAATCTCGGCGAGAGTTGATTCATAACCTGGCTGCACTCCCCATTCTTGCATCGCGAGCGACAAGCCAACTTTGGCCTGGGGTGCGGCATCCCGAATTGCCTGCCGACTAAGGCGATGAGCACGACGCAGCATCTCGGTCGCCTTCGCAGCAGCAACCTCCCCCGGACCCTCACCAACATGCGCGCCTGGAAAGGTTCCGAAGCGATAGCCGACGTTGGCTGTGAGGTCCGGCTCGTTGATGGTTACGACATAGATGAGATGATTCTGTAACGCCTCTGCTACAACCCGAACATAATTGGCGAAGCGTTCCGGCGTCTCGTCCCACAACCAGCCACCATGTTCCCCCACCCACGCTGGCAAGGAGATATGCTGAAAGGTGATAAGCGGTTGAATGGAAAATTCCGCACAAGTCTCGCACATACGTCGATAGTGATCAATACTGGCCCGCGAGAATTCGCCGGGGGCCGGTTCAATACGTGCCCATTCGATAGAGAAACGGTAGGCATTCAGTCCCAACTGTGCGAGCAAGGCGATGTCTTCACGATAGCGATGGTAGCTATCACATGCATCACCGCTTGGCTCAGCAATTGGCACGCCAGGCTGATGCTCAAAAACCCACCAGTCGCTGTTGACGTTGTTACCTTCGACTTGATGGGCGGCAGTTGAGGCACCCCAGAGAAAGTCAGGGGGATATGGAGTGTTCATGAAATGTCTCCAATCGCTGTTATGGTGCTGAAAAGCACTGCGCTAACAACATACAATCCGATTGGATTATATGTTAGCAATGATACCTGACAATGAGATATACTGTCAAGTATTCGTGGTTGGGCAAGAAAGGATTGATCATGACAGTGTCATCGCAGCCAAAGCGGTTGCCAGGACGGCAGTTGCCAGAGGTTGCTGAGCGCACACGTTGCGCTATCCTCACAGCAGCGTTACCCATTTTTGCAAAAGAAGGATTTGCAGCGGCGTCGATTCGAGAGATCGCAACCGCAGCGGGAACCACACATGGAATGCTGCGTCATCACTTCGGCTCGAAAGAAAAGGTATGGCAAGCGGTCATCGATCAAGCCATCGAGGAGTATTTACACGTTCTTGAACCATTTGTGATCGAGGTAACGCAAGGTGACCCTGTTTACTGCCTGGCACAAACAGTCCGCGCCTACCTTGAACTGAGTGCCGAGCGCCCTGACGTGGTGCGGCTCATGTTGTTCGAGACAGCAGAGGGACCGCGTTTGGCATATCTGCTTCGGCGTTTGGAGCCATTGGGCGATCTAATGGCTCCACTTTTTGAGCGCGTCCAGAAGGCGGGATACTTGCACCAGTTTGAAAATCGCACGTTCTTCTTTTACCTGTTGACGGCGGGGGCTGCTCCCTTTGCCCATGCAGTGTTCAGCGAATGGTTCATCGGGGCAAACATCTTAAGCGATTTAGAGCGCGAGCGGCATATCACTCGTATCCTGTCCACCATACTTGGGCCTACTCTTTAGAGCTGTTCAAGAGCTGTTCAGAACAAAACGGCATCTTGGGCCTACTTCGACTTTCTCCGCAACGGAGCACCAATCGAATGCAAGAAGGACAAAATCTCGCGGTACGATTGAAACACGGTCGTCTCATAGTAGATAACCGTATGCTGCTCGCAATACGCTTTGATAATGCGCTGTGCCTCTTTCAAGTTCTTGCGTGGCATACTTGGAAACAAGTGATGCTCGACCTGATAATTTAAACCAGCATAGCAAAAGTCAATGATGGGATGCGAGGTGACATTGCGAGCCGTTAGCACCTGTCGTCGCAGAAAGTCCAAGCTAGTATTCTTCTCTAAAATCGGCATTCCCTTGTGATTCGGCGCGAATGTCGCTCCAAGATACAGACCAAGAAACGCTTGATGAATCAGGATAAAGATTATGCCCTGCCAGAGATGGAACAAAGAGAACACGAGCCAGAAGTATAGGATGTAGTGAAGCAGAAGCAGGCTAACCTCAGCCCAGTAATACTTGACGCGATGCTTCATCAGGTAGAGAATGCTGCTGCGCTGAAATTCTATGCTCACCAGCAGTGTGAGTGGAAAAAAGAAAAAGGCTTGATATTTCACGAGAAAACGCCACAAGCCCTGTCTACTGCGAGCCTCTTCTTGCGAATAGCACAGGGCGGGAATGGAAATATCCGGGTCCATATCAAGCTCGTTGGGATGACTATGATGCGCGTTGTGCGTATCAAGCCACCACGCATAACTCATTCCAAGCAGCATATTCCCCTGTAATAGAAAGAGAAGATCATTTTTTCGTGTCTCATTGAAAATCTGCCGATGCCCGCTATCGTGGCAGACAAACGCAACCTGGCCACAGGCAAAGGCCAGATACACGGCATCAAGCAGTCGCAACCAGAATGTGTTGACAAGCAGCAAGAAGACTATTCCGGCACACAATAAAATGAGCGAGGAGAGAATCTTGTATATATAGTATTTCGGCCGCTTTTCCAACAACCCCTTTTGCTTTATCAACTGCTTCAACACCGCATACTCGCTCACTATTGGGCGAGAGATTTTCTGATCTTTAGTACTATGACCACTCGTCTCGTCAAGCGCATCTATACTATAAATTTCGCTCACAAGGGCTCCTTTTCTTCGAACAGGACGGCTTTTGCTTTCCACTTGAACAATATATCGTCATATTACACAGTCGGAAAGTAAAATGTCAAGAAAGGTTATATATAATAACCCCGCGTTGATTCCATCCGCGTCGTGTGTATGTGAGTCTGAATAGGAACTTTTGTTTAGAGAGTTGTTTGACTCATATATTCAGAAGGAATGTTTACACTATGCGTGTTTTGATTGTTAATGTCCCTGGTAGTGGTCACTTCAACCCTATGTTGACGGTGGCGCGCGAACTGGTCAATCGTGGACATGAGGTACGCTGGTACACTGGTGAATACTACCGGAATGCTATAGAGACTATTGGTGCCCGATTTGAGCCTATGGTGAAGGCGTACGACTTTGGCGGCATGA
>JAABUZ0100002006.1_pt1 | contig 35578 bp, 36 predicted proteins | sample 5562091 | NCBI WGS metagenome assembly JAABUZ01 (sample SAMN12813069, study PRJNA571459) | rock metagenome | isolation source: Antarctica rocks | place: Antarctica: Victoria Land, Linnaeus Terrace sud | collected 2015-12-21 | reverse complement strand
GGAACCCCGGCCGGTTGTAGGCGTGCAGCCGGCGTGCCACGTCGAGGCCCAGGAACGGCGAGTGACGCAGCGCGGCGACGCTGCGGGCCAGCCGCACCGGGTGGTAGGCGGCCCGGTCGGCCAGCAAGGAGGCCACGGTGTGGCCGCCGACGGCGAGCAGGAAGGAGACGGTGATCCACCGCATGACCCAGATCCGCAGCCGTTCACCGCCCCCCACGGCGCGGTAGACGTCGAATGCGACGGACTTGTGTTCGGATTCCTCCAGTGCGTGCCAGAGCAGCATCGAGCGGACCTCGGTCTCCCCGAGCAGCGCCTGCGCCTCGGGCTTGGTCAACAGGACCTCGGCGAGGGTGGCCGTGTAGTGCTCCAGCGCGGCGGTGATCGCCAGCGACACCCGCGGCCCCAACTTGCGTTCCGCCTGTCGCAGATCGAACCGGACCATCCGATCGACCCGCCGCGTCGGGTACCCCATCTGCTGCAGGCGTTCGTTGAGGGCGCGGTGCTCGCGTCCGTGGGTCACCTCCTGCCCGATGAAACCCGCAACCTGCGCGGACAGTTCCGGGTCGGTGATCCGGTCGGCGTAGTGGCGGACCGAACGGACGAAGAAGTCTTCCCCTTCGGGGAACATCGCCGACAGCACCGCGACGACGTGACTCATCACCAGGTCGCCGTCGACGTAATGCCGATTCAGCGCGCCGGAGGGGTACTCGAAACGGATGCGGCGGGTACGGATGGTGCGCTTCGGAACGGGAGGTGTGGTGTTGGCTGTGCGCATCGCTTCTCCTTGAGGTTTCAGGTGCTTCACCAGTAGATGCCGGGCAGAGATCCGGCGGTTCGTTTCACTACCTCCGCTGTGCGCCTGCGCAGCGACGAACGTCTTCGGCGAGTGGCGACCGTCGCACCACCCGCGGTGGACAGGCTCGGGGCGATGGCCGACCGGGCTGCCGGCGAGTCAGGAAACAGCCGATACTCCTGGTGCAAAATCAGCCTCTTCAGTCGTGGCGTGAAGAACTCCCCCACTTGCCCGAGCGTGCCCAGCGGGGTGTCGATGCGAGGTGGGCGTTTCTCCAGGGCGCGGACCACCATGGCGGCCGCGGTTTCCGGCCGGGCCGCGGGCATGCGGTCGTAGGCGGTGGTGGGCGCGATCATCGGCGTTCGCGTCAACGGCATGTGGATGTTGGTGAAGGTGATACCCCTGGAGACGGTTTCGGCGCCGGTGCAGTCGTTGAACGCGTCTAGTGCCGCCTTGCTCGCGATGTAGGCGGAGAACCGTGGTCCGCGGCCCAGGACGCCGATGCTGCTGACGTTGACGATATGGCCGAAGCGTCGTTCCCTCATGCCGGGCAGTACTGCGAGGACCATCCGCACGGCTCCGAAGTAGTTGACCGCCATGGTGCGTTCGTAGTCGTGCATCCGTGTCGTGGAGGCGCCGACGGAGCGGCGGATGGAGCGGCCGGCGTTGTTCACCAGGTAGTCCACGTGTCCGTGTTCGGCGAGGATGGCCTTGATGGTGCCGTCGACGGATTCCTCGTCGGTGACGTCGCAGGTGTAGGCCTGGGCGGCGCCACCGCTGGCCCGGATCTCCTCGACCGCCTCGTCGAGCTTGTCGGCGCCGCGGGCGAGCAATAGCACCGTGGCACCGCGCTCGGCCACGGCGACCGCGGACGCCCGTCCGATCCCCGACGACGCCCCGGTGATCAGGACCGTGCGTCCGACCAACGGCCCCGCCGGGTCGGGTCGTCGCGCGCGGGTGGGGTCGAGGTGCGCGGCCCAGTAGTCCCAGAGCGTGGCGGCGTAGGAGGCGAACGGCGGGACGGCGATGCCGCTGCCCGCGAGGGCCGCCTCGGTCTTCGTCGACGAAAACACGGTCGGGATGGCGAGGTGCGCGACGACCTCGTCGGGGATGCCCAGCTGGCCGAGGACGAGCTTGCGGGCGGGCCGGAACCGAGGCCGCTCGGTGGCCGCGAGCGCCGGGTCGACCACGAACTTGGGGATGGCACCGAAGGCCCGTGGTGCACCAGCGGCGTCGGCGAGCGCCGCGTAGATCTCGCGCATCGGCTGGGGCCGTGGGTTGACCAGGTGAAAGGCCCGGCCGTCGAGCCCGGGGCGATGCATCAGCTCCACCAACGCCTGCGCGACGTAGTCCACCGGCACCACGTTGGTAGCGCCCAGGTTCGGCACCGGGACGGGGAGGGCGTGTGGCAATCGCGCGAGCAGTGCGATGCCGGTGAAGAAGTAGTAGGGCCCGTCGATCTTGTCCATCTCGCCAGTAGCCGAGTCACCCACCACGACGCCGGGACGATAGACCCGCCAGTGCAGACCCTTGCTCTCGCGCACCAGTCGTTCGGCGACGAACTTGGTCTGGTGGTACGGAGACGGCAGGTGTTGATTGAGGTCGAAGTCGTCCTCGGTAAAGGGCCCACGGTGCTCGCCCGCCACGGCGATGGAGGAGACATGGTGCAGCGTGGCGCCGGACCGTTGGGCCAACCCGATGACCGCGCGTGTGCCGGCGACATTCGCTGCCCGAGTCTGCGCCGCAGGCGCGGTCATGTCGTACACCGCACCGAGATGCAGCAGATGCTCCGCCCGAGGCGGTTCACCCTCCAGTCCCAGGTCGGTGGCGGTGAGGTCGCCGATCAGCGGGACGGTCCGGTCGCCGCCATCCCACCGCGCCGCGAGCCGCTCGAGCTTGCCGACCGACCCACGGCGGACCAGCACGTGGACCACGGCGTCGGGATCGCGGCGCAACAGCCGGGGAATGACGTGGCGGCCCAGGAATCCGGTGCCACCGGTGACGATGTAGTTCACCATCGTGGAGTTCTCCCTGTGATCATGGTCTGAGGATGGCGTGGCGCTACATCAGCTGGACGTTGGACAGCTTCCAGTCGCTGTCCTGGCGCAGCAAGGTGAGTTGCATCCGGTTGCGGTCGACCCGCGGCTGCGGTGAATTGGTGTTGGTGACGGTCTGATCCAGAAACACGATCACCTCTGCGGCGTCCCGGTTTCCGCTGACGAGTCCGGCTTGGACGATCTTCGCCGAGGAGTTGCTCTGGTACTTGACGATCAGGTCCTTGAGGTTGGACGCAACCTGTTGGTACTGACCACTGAACTCGCCGGCGGAGTGGGCCCGCACCACCGCCAGGTTGTTGTCGAGATTCTGGTAGCTGTAGGTGGCGAGGTCCGTCGCGTAGCGTCGGCCGGCGTCCAGCGCACTGGCCCTGGCATCCTCGGTCTGGCTCTTGTCCCACAGCATTGCCCCGCCCCAGCCCAATCCGCCGAGCAGGGCCAGGATCACCAGGAGCGGGGCGAGGGTGCGGGGACGGAGCAGGGTCCGGCCGAACCGCCGTAATCTGCTCGTGTTATCAGCCTTGCCGGGGGGTTGTTGCGGGTTCGATAGCGTCGCGTTGAGCGCGCTGTCCGCCGACTTCTTGCCCTGCTTCTTCTCCCCAGACTTCTTCCCGCCGGGCTTCTTGCTCGATGTTCCTTTGCCCTTGGCCTTTCTCCCAGCGTCCCCCGTGGCCTCCGGGCCCTCCGGGCGCGAAGTGGGCGCGGCGGCCTCCTGTGTTTGCTCAGGCGTCTCGACGTCTGCGGGTGTGTCGGAATTGGTGGTGTGCACGGTCATTGCGTTCCCTGGAGTAGTAGGGCTGCGAAAGAGTTGTTGCCGAGGATCTGCTGCTGGCCGCCGCCGAGGCCAAACCGGACGGTGGTGCCGTCGCCGGCGCCGGCGACACCGGTGGTGGGGTCGTAGGACGTGACGCCCACCGTCGGTTGGCCCGGCCCAACCGACGGTGGACGAGGCGCGTTCTGTGACCCGCGGACTTGGACCTGCCCCGAGTTGTCCGTGCAGTGCTGGTCCTTGTCCAAGGGGCGCGGGGCGGTGTCCTGCACCGAGCGTCGCGGGGTGTTGTAGTAGCACACCGGCCCCAATGTGGTGGCCAGTGCTAGTTGCGCCCGGCCGTTCTGCACCACGCTGGCCAGCTTGTTGAAGCCGTCCGGGACCGCGACGAGCAGCATGTTGACCGCCGGCATCCGCGCCGCCACGATCTGGGAGGAGACCACCGAGTTCGCCAGCAGCACGGAGACGGACTGCTGGTTGGTCTGCAGCAGCGGCACCACCTGATTGGCCAGGATCGCCGGTGTCTGGTCGAGGAGCTTGCGGATGTCGGGATCGGCGTCGCGTACCTGATCGGTGATCTTCCGCAGCGAGGCGGCGATCTGGGGCAAGTCCGCAACACCGTTGGCGTTCGGGTCGAACAGGGTGCGTGAGTTGGCGAGCAGGTTGACGATCGTGGGTTGGTTCACGGCGAGCGTGCGCACCAGAACGGTGAAGTTGTCCACGAGTCTGGTCAGTTCGGGCGCGGTGCCGGTCAGCCCTGCGGCGAGTTCCTTGGTGATGGTCTGAAGTTCCTTCGGATCGAAGGTATCCGCGATTCCATTGAAGTTGGCGATCACTGTGCTGAGCGGAACGGGACCGCTGGTCCGGTCCTTACCGATCACCGCGCCGTCGTCCAGGTACGGTCCGCTGTTTGCGGCCGACTCGAGCTCGACCTTGAGCACCGGTGCCGCCGTGTCCTGGCTGACCGCCGCCGTGACATCCGCCGGCACCTGGACGTTCCGGCGGAGGTTCAGCGTCAACTCGACGCTGGACCGGTCCGCTTGCACCGTCACCGCGCTGACCTTGCCGATGGTGACCCCGCGGTAGGCGACTTCGGAGCTGACGACGACGCCGGCGGCGTTGTCCATCCGCATCGAGACGTCATAGGAACCGGACAACGGCGCTGGGCCCCCGACCACCTTCACCACGTAGACCGAGCAGAGCACCGCGAGGGCCAGGAACACCACAATTTCGAGGTAGACGGTGCGTTGCTTCATCGGGTGCCGCCCGTGACAACCTGGCTGACGCCCGCCACGTGGCCGAGCCCGGTGGTGGAGGCGGCCACCGGCGGGGGCGGCGCAACGGGAGGCGCAGCACCCGGCAGAATTTCGTTGAGCAGGCCCTTCACCGTCCCTTCGAGGTCAACGTTGAGGTCGATGTTGACGTAGTCGGTGGGTGCGGCGCGCTGCACCAGATCCCGCGCCCGGGCGAGCTTGCCGAAAGTGTCGGCCAGGCTTGGTCCGGTGGCCGAGAGCTGGTCGAGGATGGGCTTCAACTGCGCCACGATGTCGACGATCTGGCCCTGCGAGCGGCTGAGGACGGCGTTGGTCTGCACACTCAGCGCGTTGACCCGGTCGAGCAGGGCAAGCAGATTGCCCCGTTCGCCGCTGAGCACGCCCAGGGCAGGGGCAGCGACCTTGAGTCCCTGGTCGATGGTGTCCTTTTCGGCGTTGACCGTCGCGGCCAGCGCACCCAAAGAGTTGACGGCCTGGTTGATCGACGCCTGTCTGCTGTCGACGGTGCCGAGCAGGTCATTCATCCTCCTCAACAGGTCGCGGACGGTCTCCTGCCGACCGGCGAGCACCTGGTTGGACTCCTCGATGATGGTCTTGATCTGGGCAATGCCGCTGCCGTTGAGCAAGGTGCCGATCGCGGCGAGCAGCTGGGACACATCCGGGCCGCGAGAGGTGTTCGCGACGTCGACCGTCCCGCCCGGCGGGATCGAGCCCGCGCCCGGTTGTTGTGGTGTGCGCAGATTGAGAAAGGCGTCGCCGATCGGGGTGGTCAGCTCGATCCGGGCGGTGGTGCCCATGGGCAGCGGGATGGCGGCGTCGATCTGGGTGTGCACGACCGCGGCGAAGCGATCCACCTGCACCGAGCTGACCTTTCCGACGACGGCCTGGCCGATGCGGACGTCTCCCCCGACGGGTAGCAGTGACGCGTCGGTAAACAGGAACGTCACGGGGTAGGACGGTCCGTCGGCGCTGCGCCCCAGCGGCAGGTGCTGGAAGTTGGCGGCGCATCCGCTCGCCATCAGCGCCGCGGTAAGCAGGCTCGCCAGCTTGCTGGTGACGCGCATCAACGTCCGCCCCCCAACAGCTGTCCGAGATTTGGTTCCGCGAGGGTCGGCGGCGGCTCGATGGGGTTGACCATGTCTGAGCCCTGACACATCGGGATAGGCATCTGCGCGCACAGCGCCTTGGCGGCCGGGAACTGCGACAGCTGGGTGGAAACGTCCAAGCGGACCCGGACCTGCCCGGCAGGGGTCACGGTGTTCGCCACGTTCTGAAAGCCGGTGGGTACGACGTCGATGATCTCCTTGAGCTGAGCCTGCTTCGTGGCGATGGCCCCGGTGAGTTGCGCGAGCTGGGCAACGTCGGAGGTCAGCGCGCTGCCGTGTGCCGAGATCAACGCCGAGACCTGCCCGAGCACATCCGGCAAGGTAGCCAAGGCCTGCTTGACCTGCGCGCGCTGCGTAGAGAACACGTCCGCGGTGGCCGTGATCGAGTTCGTCAACGAGTCCACCCTCGCCCGGTTGTCGGCGATCGTCTGCACCAGGGTGTTGAGGCTGGTGAGCAGGGCGGTGACGTCGCCGGACTTGCCGGCAAGCAGCGTGCTGGCTTGGGTGATGTTGCTGATCGCGTCGTGGAAGGCTTGTCCGTTGCCTCGGAGTGCGTCGGCGGTGACGTGGATCAGGTTGCCGACGCCGCCGCCCGGGTCGGTGGCGCTCGGCCCGACCGCGGTGATCAGGTTGTTCACGGCGGTGGTCAACTGGTCCCAGGTCAGCGGCGAGTGCGTGCGGTCCAGCGGAATCGTGGCACCGTCGGCCAACGTCGGCCCACTCACGAAGCCCGGACCGATCTCGATGGTGCGGTCACTGATCACCGACGGGGAGATCACCCACGCATTGGCATTCGCGGGGATCTTGGTCCCCGCCGGCAGGGTCATGACGATCCGCACGTGTGCACCGTGCGGAGTCACCGATTCGATTCGCCCGGCCGGCACACCGAGGACCGTCACCTTGTTGCCGGGGAACACCGCGTCAGTCCTGGCGAACTCCGCACTGACCGTCATGGAGGTGCTCGGTCGCAGAAAATAAACCACCCCGGCCACCGCGATGACGACGAACAGCAACGCGGGCAGGACGTTGCCCGTGCTGGCTCGGCGCAGCCGAGTTGCCGCGCTCATTCCTCCACCCCCACGTCGCTTCGCTCGCTCATTGCTCTACCCCCACGTCGCTGCGCTCGCTCATTGCTCTACCCCCACGTCGCTGCGCTCGCTCATCTGCATCCCCCGACCAGGCCGACGGCGCACAGCGCGTTGTCGGGAATCAGCGTCGCCGGCGAGTTGATGTCGAGCCAGTTTCCGTTGCCGGTGGCGTTGGTGACGTAACGGACGCTGGGAGCGAAGTTGTCCAACAGCGTGGTGATGGTCTTCTCGTTGGCGGTGAGCACCCCGGTGACGGCGTCGAGCTTGGTCAGCACCGAGTCGATCAGTGTTTGGTTGGTGCCGAGGAACTCCCTTGCGCTGGCCACCAGGTGGTTGACGTCGGCGATGAGCGAGCTGATCACGGCACGTCGTTGCGCCAGGGTGCTCACGACCAGGTCGGCGTTGCCGAGCAGGGTGACCAGGGTGTCCTTCTCATCGAGGAGGGTCTGGGTGGTGGCCTGCGCGGCGGTGAGTATCTGGCCGATCGCGTCGGCGTTCCGGTTGATGGTTGCGCTGACCTGGGTGGCCCCGTCCAGAGCCTGTCCGATCAGTTTCGGGTCCTTGGGCGTGACCTGGGCGATGGTGGCGATCATCGTGCGCAGTTGCCCGACGTCGAGGTTCTTGCTGGTGCTCGCCGCCCCGCGCCCCAAGTCGTCGAGCGTGAACGGGACCGAGGTGCGGTCGAGCGGAATGGCCGACCCGGGGCGCAGGCGGCTGGTCCCCACGGGGATGACGTCCAGCGAGCGGCGGCCGAGCACCGTCAGAATCTTGATGGCGGCGGTGGACGCCTCGCCGAGGGTGACTCCGTCGTCGAGGCGGAAGGCGACGTCGACGGTGTTGCCGTGCACAGCCAGCGAGGTCACGGTGCCGCTGGGCACCCCGGCAACGTTGACCGGATCAGTGGGTTGCAGCCCCGTCGCGTTCGCGACGATCGCGTGATACTCGTGCGTCTTGGCGTCGCGAACCAGCGGTGGGCCGAACAGCGCGGCAAGCACCGTGGCCACGGCGACGAAGACGCAGATGACCCCCGCGCGCACCGGGTGCCTGACGGTTAGCCAGTTCATCGGCATACCGCCGAGCGCTGCGGGCCCTGCAGGTCCAGCGACTGCCCCAGGGCGCTGAAGCGGAAGTTGCAGAGGTAGACGTTGACCCAACTGCCGTAGCTCGCCGCGACACCGAGCTTGGTGAACAACTCGTCGAACGCCGTGATCCCTTGGTTGATGGCGGCTTGGTTGCCGGTGACCACATCGGCGGTGGCGCGCAACGACTGCAGGGTGGGGACCAGCTTGGGGTTCACCTGGTCGACGAGTCCGGACAGGCTGGCCGCGAGCGTGGCCGCCGAGTCCAAGGTGTCCGCGATCTGGGTGCGGTCGGTGGCCAGGCCGCCGACGAAGATGTTGAGCGAGTTGATCATGTCCACGAAGTTGGGCCGGTTGTCCATCGTCACCTTCAGCACGGAGTTGAGGTTGGTCAACAGCTGGTCGATGATCTGGTCCTTGGATGCCAGGTTCTGCGTCACCGACACGGTGCGCAGGAGCAGGCTGTTCACGTTGTCGCCCTGACCCTGAAACACTCCGATGACTTCCGTGGCCAACTGGTTCACCTGGGCGGGATCAAGCGCATCGAACAAGGGCCGGAAGCCGTTGAGCACCGCGGTGAGGTCCAGCGCCGGTTGGGTGCGTTGTACCGGGATCTGGGCGCCGGGACGCAGGTAGTCGGTGGTGCCTGCGCCGCTGGGACCGGGCTGGAGCGTCAGGGCGCGTGATCCCAGCAGGTCGGCGTAGCGGACCACGGCCAGTCCGTCGACGGGGATGCGCTGATCAGCCTGGATCTGGAAGTCGACCACCGCCTGGTTGTCGACCAGCGTGACGCCCTGGACCCGCCCGATGCGTACCCCGGAAATCTGCACGTCGCTGCCCGTCACCAATCCGGTGGCGTCGGTGAGCACGGCGGTGTAATCCGCTGTGGCGCCGTTGACCGGGTTGATCAGGGTGCTGATCACGACGAAGGTGCTCGCCACGGAAATGACGACGAAGATCGTCAACTTGATGAGGCTCGACCGGATCGGCATCAGCTCACCACCGTCGTGGTTCCGCGCAGGATGGGTCCGGCAAGCACGCTGCCGAGGTCGGGGTTGCTGCCGAACATCGCCGACATCTGGGACTTCTCTGCCGGGCTGCCGACCGGTCCGACACTCCCGCTGAGCAACGGACCAGGCGCCTGGGTGGCGGACGCTGGGCAGGCGGGTCCAGGCAGCTGTCCGTAGCGGGGGCACTGCTGCTGCTGGTAGGGCTGCAGATCTTTGATCGACAACGTCAGGTCGGTGTTCAACCACGGTCCGGTGGCTACCGCCGCGGGCAGCTTGTTCACCAGCTGCTGCAGCCCTCGGTAGATCGTCGTCAACTGGTTCGGCTTCGCGTTGAGGGCTTGCAGCAGCGGATCGGTGTCGGCCACCAGCGTGATGATCCGGTTCCTGTTGTCCCCGATCAGCCGGGAGGCCTGGTCCGATGTCTGCGCCCCCGCGGTCAGGATGGCGGTGATGCTCTGCTGCTTGTCGATGATGGTTCTCGAAGTGGTCACCGAATTGTTCAGGCTGGTCAGCAGGTCGGGGGCCACCGCGTTCAGCTGCTCGGACAGGGCGGCGACGGCGTCGAGGTCGCTGCCCAGGTGGTCGAACACCGACTGGGAATCGACGAGGGTGCGGTGCAGGGCGTCGATCGCCTGGCCCAGTGCCGCCCCCTGGCCGCGCAGAGCCGTGGCGACTGCGGTGAGCGCAGTGTTCAGTTCGGCGGGGTTGATGGCGTTGATGAGGTCGTAGATCCGCGAAAACGCTTGGTACAGCTGAACAGTCGCTTTCGACTGATCGGGCTGCAGGGTATTGCCCGGCTGCAGCGAAGGCGCGACCTGTTTGGCGCTGGGCGCCTCGGGCGGGGTCACCAGATCGACGTAGAAGTCACCGAAGACCGTGCGCGGTACCAAGCGGACCTGAACGTCGGCGGGGACGTGTTTCAGCCAGTCGGCTGCGATGTCGAGGGTGACCATAGAGCTCTGCGTGCCGGCCTCGATCGCGGCGACCTTGCCGACGTTGACGCCGTGGTACTGCACCGAGGAGTCAACATTGAGCGCCCCGGCACTGGCCGGCACCGTGACGGTGACGTGCGGAGCGCTCACGAAGACCTGCGCTCCCCAGGCAAAGCAGAACGCGTAGATCACCACACCCACCAGCAGCGCAACCCCGCCCCGGAGCACCAACGCAGCTCGAGTTCCCTCGACGAAGGAAGACCAGGGGGCGGACCGTTGACCTTGCCTGTTGCGTCGGCTCACGCCAGCAGCCCCGGAATTTGCGGCTTGAGTCCCCACAGCGCGATGGTCAGCGCGACGTCGGTGAAGGCCAGAAAGACGATGCTGGTGCGCAGCGCACGGCCGGCGGCTTTGCCGACGCCCTCCGGTCCACCCGTGGCGGTGTAGCCGTAGTAGCAGTGCACCAGCGTCACCACGACGGCGAAGATCATCACCTTGACCAGGGACAGCCCGATGTCACCGGGGGTGAGGAACAGCCCGAAGTAGTAGCCATAAGTACCTTGGGATTGCCCCTTGACGACGACCACGGCGAGTGCGGTGGCGACGTAGGAGGCGAACAAGCCGACCACGTAGAGCGGGATGACCGCGATGAGGGCGGCGAGCATCCGGGTGCTCACCAGAAACCGAACCGAGGGAACGGCCATCACTTCCAGTGCGTCGATCTCCTCGGAGATGCGCATCGCCCCGAGTTGCGCGGTGAAGCCGGTGCCGACCTTGGCCGCCAGGGTGATCGCCGCGACCAACGGGGCCACCTCCCTGGTGTTGGCTACCGCGGACATCACCCCGGACAGCGGCGCGAGCCCGACGAGGTTGAGTCCGCGAAAGCCCTCCAAGCCGATCTGCGAGCCCGCGAAAAACGAGATCGCGAAGATCACCACGATGCTGCCGCCCCCGGCGAGCAGGGTTCCGGAACCGAAGGCGATCTGGGCGACGAGTCGTAGCACTGTCCGCCAGTACCGGACGATCGTTTGCGGCGCCGCGGCGACCACGCGGCCGTAGAAGGACATCTGCTCGCCCAGCTGTCCAAGGGCATCGAGGGTCCTGCCGCCGAGGCGTCGGGTCCGGATGGTGATCGGACGGTGCATCAGTACGCGCCCTTGGCCGGGACGAGCAGCGGGTAGAACTGGGTGATCGCCAGGTTGGCGATGAACACCAGGATGAAGGCGAGTACCACCGTTTCGTTCACCGCGTCCCCGACCCCTTGGGCGCCGCGCTTGACCGTGAGCCCGCGGTAGCTCGCAACGAGCCCGGAGATCACCGCGAAGGCCACCGCCTTGATGGCTGAGGCAATGAAGTCGCTGGGCTGGCTGAACTGCACCAGGTTGCGCAGGAAGCTCTCCGCGTTGCCGTCCAGGATGGTGACGTGCACGAGCAGGCTCGCGCCGAGGCCGATGACCATCACGACCGAGTTGAGCAACAAGCACACCACGGTGACCGCGATCATCCGCGGGACAACCAGGCGCTGCAGGACCGGAATGCCCAGTACCTCCATGGCGTCGATCTCCTCCCGGATGGTGCGGGCCCCGAGATCTGCGCAGATGGCCGAGCCGCCCACTCCGGCGATGATCAGCGCGCACACCAGGGGTGCTGCCTGGCCGATGATGAGGAAGGCAACCACCGCACCGCTGTAGGAGCCGGCCCCGATCTGGCCGGCGAGCGAGCCGATCTGCAAAGCCACCCCCACCCCGAGCGGCACCATCACCAGGGCCGCCGCCACCGCTGTCACATGGGCGAGGAACCACATCTGCTCCACGCATTCGCGCCAATGCAGCTTCCCGTGCCGCAACCCGTCCCACGCCGCCAGCCCAACCCGGAGCGAGAAGGTGAACAGCTGCCCCATCTCACCGAAGAGGTTGCTGAACATGTTGGGCTTACGCGGCTCTGCCGCGTCCTGCTTCGCGTTGGCATCGGCAGTGGTGGCGTCCGGCACGTCCACCATCTCCTGCGAGGTACTCACCTCGTGGAGAGCGTCACACCGACGCTCCGGCAGAGACTGCCTTGTGGATCTCGGCTACCTGCTCGGCGATGGCAGGAACCTGGCGCAGCAGCGCCATCTCCTCCTGCAGCTCCGAGAGCAGCGACTTGACCTCGGTGAGAGTCCCACTTACTTCCGTCAAGGTGGCATCGACCGTGGTCAAGGTTCCGTCGACCGAGGTCAGCGTGCCGTCGACGGTGGTCAGCGTCCCGCTGACGGTCCGGAGCGTTCCTTCCACCCGGCCGAGAACCCCGTCGACATTCTCCAGTGTCTTGTCCGCGCGTCCCAAGATTTCGGCCGGGTTCTTAGGCAGAAAGCCCATCTGTCGCTCCTCATCGTCGGGCACCGGCAGCGCCGGCGGGAAACTCGCCATGAACGCTGCTTTGAGTCGGCGTGACGAGCATCATACAACAGTGTGCACTGTAACATCGTCCAACGGTAGACTGGACCGCCGACGCCTTCAGAGCCCAAGTCGGCTCCGGAAGACCTTCGCTGTGTGGTCAGGCGTGGCGGTTCTGCAGCGGGACCTTGGCTGCCCCCAGCGCTGGAGTGCTCTCCGACCGCCCGCGCCGGCGTTGCGGCAGATGATCGACGAACCTGCCCAGCCGGTCGACGGTTCCTTCGAGCGGGTCGAGGACGTGAGCAAGCCGCTCGACCGTGGGCAAGGAGGTGGCGATCCTTTCGGAGTGGGTCGCGATCAGCTCTGCACTGCGGTTGATACCCCCGGCACTGCGGTCTATCCCCTCGGCATGACGGTCGATCCCCGCCGCATGCCGATTGATCCCCTCGGCACTTTCGGCGATCCGCTCGGTGTGCTCTAGGAGCACAGCCAGATCATCGAGAGCCGGCCCTAGTCGATCAATCACGGCGGCCAGTTGGTGGAGAGATCGGTTGACGGCGGCGACGCTACCGACGAACGTGGCTGCGCCGGGGACCGGCAAGGGCAAGCTGACGGCTGCATCATGCAACCTGCCAATTCGGCGCAGCACCCAGTGCTCGGGGGCTTTCAACACTGCACGAGGGTTGATCAAGAGACACCCGCTGTCCGGTTCGCCTCACGCGGTATGGCCTGGTAGTCCGCCGCTTGCAGGGTTGCCATCTGGCGGGCGTACTGAGTTCCGAAGCCCGGGTACATGGTGCCGTTGTGTCCGTCCTCGGTGAGATACCAGCTCTTGCATCCGGAGTTCCACGTGGTCTTGGCGAGCCGCTTCTGCAGACGCTTGTTGAACTCCTGCTGCCGGTCTTGCTTGACATCGAGGGCGAGCAGATTCTCGTCCAGGATCCGGCGGATGCCCTGGACGATGTAGTTGATCTGCGACTCCATGTACACCAGCGCCGAGTTGTGCCCGGGGCCGGAGTTCGGCCCGAAGGTGATGAACAGGTTGGGGTAGCCGGCAACGCTCACCGACTTGTAGGCCTGCACTCCAGTGGACCATTCGTCCCCGAGTGAGCGGCCGTTGAGCCCGTGGATGGGGAACGGGGTTCCGGTCTTGCAGACGTCGAAGCCGGTGGCGAAGACGATGCAGTCCACGTGGTGTTCGATGCCGTCCGCCGTCCGAATGCCGGCCGGGGACAGAGTGGCGATCGGCCAGGTGATGAGCTTGCAGTTGTCTTCCTGCAGTGCCGGGTAGTAGTCGCTGGTCATCAGCATGCGCTTGCAGCCTGCCCGGAAGTCCGGGGTGAGCTGGCGGCGCATCCACGAGTCCTTGACCTGCCTACGCAGTTGCAGCTTCGCGGCTGTCTCGACCAGTGAAGTGAACACCGAGGTCCAGACCAGCCCCAAGGCGACCGACTCGTGCCCCCAGAACCAGGCCTGGCGGGCGGCGGTCTGCGTGGCCGGCGCGGTACGGAAGAGTCGTTTGGCCCAGCCGGGATGGCGGAAGTTCGCCCGCGGAAGCACCCAGCCCGGCGTGCGCTGGAACACCTTCACGAAAGCGGCCTGCTTGACCAGCTCCGGAATGATCTGCACACCACTGGCCCCGGTGCCGATGACCGCCACCCTCTTGCCGGTCATGTCGTAGTCGTGGTCCCAGCGGGCGCTGTGGATCTTGTGCCCGGAGTAGGTCTCGATCCCCCGGATGTTGGGGAGACTGGCATTCGCCAAGGGCCCCGAGGCCATCACCACAGCGCGGGCCTTGACGTCGGCGGCCTCCTGCACGCTCACCGTCCAGGTGCCCTCACCTTCATCGAAGGCGAGTTCAGTAACCGTCGCACCGAAGCGGATGAAGCGGGTCAGGTCGAAGCGGTCGACCATGTGCTGGATGTAGCCGAGGATCTCCGCGCTGCCGGAGTACGCCGTGGACCAGTCCGGGTTCTGGGCGAAGGAGTAGGAGTACAGCAGCGACGGGATGTCGCAGGCAGCGCCTGGGTAGGTGTTGTCCCGCCAGGTACCACCCACCTGCTCGTCCCGCTCCAGGATCACGAAGTCCTCGATCCCGGATTGCAGCAGCCGGATTGCCGTGCCGAGTCCGGCGAAGCCGGCGCCGATGATCAACGTGGAGAAGGGTCGGGCAACGACCTCGCTGCGCTCGCTCAATGTATGCATTCCCACGTCGCTGCGCTCGCTCATGCCGCGGGCTCGTAGGTGAGCTCCTTGGACCACGACGGCTGGGGCCGGAAGAATCGCTTGGGGTAATGGGAGGTGATCGTGACGAGGCGGTCGGCGACCTTGTGATAGGGGTGCCTACGGTTGATGACCATCGCGCCCTGCCACTTGATGATGTTATAGAGCGGCATGCGCCGGGTGTACTTGCTGCGGTCACCCACCGACTTGAACCGGCGCATCGCGACGTAGAGCCGCTCCTCATCGACACCCATCGCGCCGATGTTGTTGCGCATCCGGTTGAGCAGCGGGATGTACATCAACGCCCCGAGCAGCAGCGACGGCTTGACCACCCCGCCGACGAAGTCGATGAGGATCTTGCGCATCTTCGCGTGCCCGAGCAGGTCGAGCACTGCGAAGTCCACGGCCAGGTGCCGCGACTCGTCGGCGTTGATCTTCGCGAACACCTCGTGGCAGACCGGGTCTGCGGTCTCGTCCAGCAGGAACTTGACCAGCGCACCGTCGAGCGCCACCTCGAGCATCGGGATCACCGTCCCCAGCACGGGCAGCGAGGTGGTGTCGGAGTACTTGTCCAGCCAGTCGATGGCGAGGCGCACGTTGTTGTTGGGCTGTGGGATCTCGTCGGCGGAGAGCATGCCCCACCGGCGCATGAGGGCCAGTTCGGCATTGGCGTGCCGCTGCTCCTCGGCGTGGAAGTAGATGTAGATCTGCTTCAGGGTCTCGGTCGGAGCCTTCTTGGCCATCGCCGCGAATCCACGGGCCCCGATGTTTTCGATCCACACCAGGTCGGCCATGAACTCCTTGAGCTTCGGGCGCTGCTCGTCGGTGATCAGCTCCGCACCGGGTGCGTCCCAGTCGATGTCCGCGAGTGCCCACTGCCGGTCTTTGATGGTGGCGAGTGTCTTGTCCAGGTCGAGTGCCATGTCAGCCTCCGAGATTCGAGGGAAGGGGTGCTGTGGGGGTGGGGGCGTTGAGACCGCTGATCCGGTTGATGAGCCCCAGCCCGCGGGTATAGGGAACGGGTGCGTGCCGTTTCAGCTGCCAGATCAGGCGCGCGTCGAGCTGCGGGATCACATACAGGCGCCCGCGGTCGTGTGCATCCAAGGTGGTCTTGGCCACGCCGGCGGCGGACACCCCGGTCCATTTCATAAGGGTGTTCGCCAGCTCGGAAGAACGGCCGGAGATGCGGCCATCGCGGGCAACGTTGGTCTTGACGAAGGTGGGACACAGCACGGAGACGGCGATTCCGCTCCCGCTCAGCTCAGCCGCCAGGGTCTCCGACAGGGCCAGCACGGCAGCCTTGCTGACGTTGTACGGACCCATGCCGGGCGCGGCCGCGAAGCTGGCCGTCGAGCCGACGTTGACGAGCCCGCCGCGTCCGAGCTCGCGTAGCCGGGGCGCGAACACGTGGCAGCCGTGCACCACGCCCCAGAGGTTCACCCCCAGCGCCCAACGCCAGTCCTCCAGTGGAGTCTCACCGACCGGTAGGCCCCCGATGCCCACCCCCGCATTGTTGATGATCAGATCCGCCGGGCCGTCGAACCAGTCCTCGGCCGCATCGGCGAGGTCTTCTACCTGGGTCTGGTCGGAGACGTCGCAGGTGTGGGCCACGGCGTTGCCGCCACCGGCATTGATCAGTTCGACGGTCTCCTGCGCCCGCTCCGGATTGATGTCGCTGCACACCACGTGACCGTCGCGACGAGCCAGCTCCAGCGCGAATGCGCGGCCGATCCCACTGCCTGCGCCCGTGACCACGGCACGGGACTGGTAGGTCCGCTTGTTCCCGCCACCAAATCCGAGCACCTTCACGACGCCACCTCCCCGAACACCGAGGATGCCGTCGTCGACTGGTCGCCCACGGATGGCGACGATGACGCGCTGGGCTGGCTCCGCGTCCCGGCAAGCTCACGAAGGATGAACGATGATGCCTTTCGCAACGCGCGCTTCGACTCCGGGATCAACAGGGGCAATGCTTGGAACACGTGCATCTGACCCGGCCAGACCTCCAGCTCACATCGGCCGCCGGTGGCGATGACGTCGTCAGCGAGCTTCTTCGCGTCCGCCGAGAGCATCTCGGCGCCTCCCGCCTGGATCAGCATCGGCGGCAGATCCTTGGCGTCCGCGGTGGCCAATGCCAACCGCTGATGCACCGGGTCCGCACCGTTCGTGTAGAGGTCCAGCAGCTTGCGGGCCTGCTTCGCCGAGATCATCGGGTCCCGACGCAGCCGCTCCTGCTGACCCGCGAGCGCAAACGTCGTGTCGTACAGCGGGGAGAACATCACCAACGCACCGGGTGCCGGGTGGCCCGCGCGACCGAGCTCAAGCGTCAGGTCGACCGCCAAGTGTCCGCCAGCGGAATCGCCGGCGATGATGATCTTGTCGGCGGCATATCCCTGCGCCAGCAACCACCGGAAGGCCGCCGACACATCGTCGGCGGCGCTGGGGAAGCGGTGCTTTGGGGCGAGCCGGTAGTCGCAGCTGAACACGGCGAGTCCGGTGTAGGCAGACAACCGGGACGTCAAACCGCGATGCGTGCGCGGCGAGCAAATGACGTAGCCGCTGCCATGCAGATACAGGATCACCGCATCGTCTCGAGCTGGCCTCCGCGCACGCACCCATTCGCCGCGCACCCGCTGCCCCTCCGCGTTGCGCTCATCGACCAGTTCGATACCGGTGCCAGCCAGACGCGGACTGAACGCGGCCAGGCTGGCCGCCACGATCGCCCGAGACATCACGACGCCGGTGCGGTTCAACGGAATCACCGCCGTCAAGGGGCGCAGTGTCACCGCCGTCACCCGTGCTGCCACTCGGGCGCGCCTACTTGCCGTCACGCGTCCTCGTCTCTTGTGTCTCGTCGGCGCCACACGTAAGGATTCCTTACCCACTGATACCCTCTCTTATGTAACATTACTCGATGTAACACTTACATGAGTAACATCATGAGTCAAGACACCTGGCTTTGGCCTTCGATGGGAGCGACCGGCATGGCGGAATACCGCATCGACGAACTCGCCCGCACCGTCGGCACCACGGTGCGCAACGTCCGCGCCTACCAGGATCGTGGACTGCTCGCCCCGCCGCGGATCGACGGCCGGGTGGGCATCTACACCGATGCTCACCTCGCCCGGCTCCGGATCATTCAGTCGTTCCTCGAGCGTGGTTATGCCACCGCTCAGATCGCGGAGTTGTTGACCGCATGGGAGGAAGGCAAGGACCTCGCCGATGTGATCGGCCTCGAGCAGGCCGTCAGCCCCCTGTGGAGCGGCGAAATCCCCACCTACGCTCCGACCACCGAAATTCACCGGCTGCTTGCCTCCACGACTGGGGACTACTTCGAAAGGTTCACGAAACTCGGCTGGATCCGGCTCGAAGGAGAGCGCTGCCTCGTGAGAAGCCCCCAGCTGCTCAACGCGTTCAGGGAAGCACTGGACTACGGCTTCAGCGCACGCGAACTCGTCGAACTCCACGAGTCCATCGGGCCGGCCATCGATGACGCCGCCAAGCGGATGGTCGAGACCGCAGCGCGGCACATCACCGACGAACACGGCGCCAGCTGGCTACCGACCGACGGCGAGTTGCCCGAGCTCGCCGCCATGCTGCAACGACTGCGCCAGATGACTGTCACCACCGTTCACGCGATGCTCGCCCGCGCGATGGAACAGAACATGGAGACAGCGCTGGCCGAACACATCGACCGCGTCCTCGCCCGGCGCCCCAAGAACGAGAACACCGCGTAGTGTCCGCCGATCCCTGCCGATTGGCGGATGAACGTCACACGGGCTGCCCCAGCTTCGTCGGCACTTGTCCTCCCTTGGCCAGGAACCGGTCGGTCTTCTCGACGCCGAAGCCGGGGCTGAACTCGCCGTCGCGGTAGACCACTCGGCCGCCGATGACGGTGGCGACGGCCGCCCGGTCACTGCGGTTGTAGAACGTCGTAGAAGTCGCGGTGCGGGCTGTACTTGTTGTCGTAGTTCTTCCGGAACCAGCGCCGGTAGTTCTCGTCCTGCAGCAGCTCGTTGCGTTCCACCTCGTCCCGCGTTCGCCTTCGCTGTCCCCGGGTACGGCTCGAGCGCCACGCGGGTGCATTTCATTGCCGGCGGGATCGGGATCACGCCGATTCTGCCGATGGCCCGGCTGGCCCACCGGCTCGGTCTCGACTGGTCGATGACCTATGGGGGTTCGACCTGACGGTCGAGCACTCAGCGCGCGGGCTTGCGGCTGGTGTGCGGCACGATGACACCCGAGACGGTGGCGACGCCGTCGGCCCGCAGCGCGCGCACGCGAACCCGCACTTCACCCGGTTGTACCCAGTCGTCCGGGTCGGTCTCCGCGATGGCGGTCAGCGAGGAGTCTGACTTCGCGAGGTAGTGGAGCTCCATGCCCTTGGGGATCCAGCGCAGATCCGCGGGAATGGTGACCCCGGCGAGCGCACCCATCGCCATCAGCCCGTTGGCCACCGCGATCGCATGCACGGTGCCGATGTGGTTGTGCACCCCCACCAGTTGCGGATCCTGACCGCGGCGTAGTGCGGGCGCAATTCGGCGATCAACGGCGCGATCGTGAGGAAGTAGGGCGCCTTGAGGGCGAAGCCCCAGGAGAAGGCCCGCCTGCCGACGAGCGGAATCCTGCTGGCGCACTGGTAGAGATCGAGAACCTTGGTCACGACGTGTCCCTCGCTCGGGTGGAAAGTCGGTCGGTTCCGCTGCCTACGCCTTGGGCACCTCGAACATCTCCATGAAGCCGGCGGCGAAGCCGAGCGATCCGGCGACCTTGACCTTGCGCCGCACGAACATCATCTTCGCCGATGCGTTACCGGTGGCGAGCTTGAGCAGGTTGGTCGGGCTGAGGGTGATGGTGGTCTTGGCATCGGTGCTGGGCCCGCTGCGGACGGTGCACTGCCGGTCCTCGATCAGCACCGCGTAGTGATCGAACCCGCCCTCCCCCGAGCCGCCGCTGACGCGGAAGGCCATCACGACCTTGCCCTCTCGCGCCCGGTCCGGGATGAAATGCACGGTCATCCGACGGAAGAGTTCGTCCAGCACCATCCGGCGCAGCGCTGGATCCGCAGCTGCGGCCTCCACCTGGTCGTCGGAGGCCCGCGCGATGATGCGGGCGAAGTTCTGCGGGTCCATGGTGGACAGATCGACGTCCGCTCCGGCATCGGCAAGCCGACCGATGGCCGAGAGCAGGTCGACGAACCGTTCCTTGCTGAGCTTCTTGGGGTCGATGCGGCGGGCAACGACATCGATGTCGAGCGTCTCGACCGCCGGATCATCCGGGCTCAGCTCGGCAAGCGCCGACACCAGCTCAGCCGGACTGAGCTTCGCCACCGCCGCCTCGCTGAAATCCAACTCCGTCATCGTGCATACCTCCATCTGATCAACGGCCGACCGCGAAACGGGCCCGCGCCCTGGGAACGCGAGCGCGCTCGGCGCGCACCTTACTCCAGAGTAAGTTGCCGCCGGGTGCGCCGCGGCCCCCGATGGACAACTCAGTGCACAGTCGTGCATTATGTGAGTCGAGTCACCCAAGGCGAGCCATGACAGCGAGGAGATCCGAGCGTGCCGATACCCGTCCCCGCTCCCCCATTGCCCCGACGCACGCTGGCGGCCGCAGGCGCGATCGCCGCCGCCGCCGGGGCCACCGCACTCGAGCTTCGCCGTCGGATGGCCGACCGTGAGCCCGCGGAGGCGCTGAAGCCGGACCCGGACCTGCTGCGCGGCGCCGCCGCCCGGATGACCACCCCGCTGCTGCCGGATGACTACCTGCACCTGCTCAATCCACTGTGGAGCGCCAGGGAGCTGCGCGGCAAGGTGGTCAAAGTCCTCAAGGAGACCGACACCGCCGCAACGCTGGTGATCAAGCCAGGCTGGGGCTGGTCCTTCGACTACCAGCCCGGGCAGTACGTCGGCATCGCCACCCAGCTGGAGGGACACTGGTACTGGCGGTCCTACTCGCTGACCTCCTCACCGCGCCGCGATCAGGATCACATCTCCATCACGGTGAAGGCGACCCCGGAAGGCTTCATCTCCTCCCACCTCGTCAACGGACTGGAACCGGGCACGATCGTCCGCCTCGCCGCGCCCAAGGGCGATTTCATCCTCCCCGACCCTCCCCCGGACAAGGTCCTGTTCCTCACCGCAGGCAGCGGGATCACGCCGGTGATGGGGATGCTGCGCACGCTTGATCGCCGCGGCACCATGCCCGACGTGCTCCTCGTGCACTCCGCTCCCGAGGCCGGCGAGGTCTTGTTCCGCGAGGAGCTGCACTCCCTTGCCGAGCGCTACCCCACCTTCCGGCTGCACGAGCAGCTCACCAAGCGCAAGGGCAAGCTCGACCTGGAGCGGCTCGCCGACGTCTGTCCGGATTGGACCGAACGCGAGACGTGGGCCTGCGGTCCCTCGGCCATGCTCGACTCGGCGGAGGACGTCTGGAAGGACCGCAAGATCGCCGAGAAGCTGCACATGGAGCGGTTCACCGTCGCGCTGGCCGGCGGAGGCGGCGAAGGCGGCACCGTCACCTTCCAGGCCACCGGCAAAACCGCGGAGGCCGATGGGGCGACCACCCTGATGGACGCCGGCGAAGCCGCTGGTGTGCAGATGCCCTTCGGCTGCCGGATGGGCATCTGCCAGTCCTGCGTCGTGCCGCTGCTGGAAGGCAGCGTGCGCGACCTCCGTTCCGGCGCCGAACACCACGAGGGCGACCGGATCCAAACCTGCGTCTCCGCAGCCGCGGGCGACTGCATCCTCGACGTTTAAGGAGAACCTATGGCCATCACCGACATCAAGGCGTTTGCGCACCTCACCGAGGCCGACGTCGAGTCCCTCGGGCGTGAGCTGGACCAGATCCGGCGCGACGTCGAAGACTCCCGAGGCGACCGCGACGCCGCCTACATCCGCAAGGCGATCCAGCTCCAGCGGGGCCTGGCCGTCGGCGGTCGCGTCACCCTGTTCGCCAGCGCCTTTCCGCCCGCCTGGGTCGCCGGAACGGCGATGCTGGGCGCGGCGAAGGTCATCGAGAACATGGAACTGGGCCACAACGTCATCCACGGCCAGTGGGACTGGATGAACGACCCGGAGATCCACTCCACCAACTGGGAGTGGGACACCACGTGCCCCTCCTCGCACTGGAAGCACTCGCACAACTACGTCCACCACAAGTACACCAACGTCGTCGGCAAGGACAACGACGTCGGCTACGGCATCCTCCGCGTCACCCGGGACCAGAAGTGGCACCCGATCAACCTGGGTCAGCCGCTGTACAACGCGATGCTCGCCATGTTTTTCCAGTACGGCGTTGCCCTGCACGACCTGAACATCGAGGCCATCCGCAAGCGGCAGAAGCCGATGAGCGAGACCTGGGCGCAGTTGAAGGTGATCGGCCGTAAGGTGGCTCGTCAGCTCGGCAAGGACTACGTGGTCTTCCCGCTGCTTTCCGGGCCGAACTTCGTCTCCACCATCACCGCGAACGCCACCGCGAACCTCATCCGCAATTTGTGGTCCTACACCGTGATCTTCTGTGGGCACTTCCCCGACGGTGCCGAAAAGTTCACCGAAGAGGAGCTCGAGCGCGAGACTCCCGCTGAGTGGTACCTGCGGCAGATGCTGGGTTCGGCGAACTTCCGCGGTGGCAAGCTGATGACTTTCATGAGCGGCAACCTTAACTACCAGATCGAGCACCACCTGTTCCCTGACCTGCCCAGCAACCGCTACGCGGAGATCGCCGAGCGGGTGAAGGCGCTGTGCGAGCAGTACGCCATCCCCTACACCACCGGATCACTGGCGCACCAGTACTCGCAGACGCTGCGCACCATCTGGAAGCTGTCGTTGCCCAACCGCTTCCTGAAGGCCACGGCCGACGACGCGCCGGAGACGGCCTCGGAGAAGAAGTTCCAGCTGCGGGCGGCTGCCTGACCGCTGAGCTCAGCGGTCAGGAGCGCCGCCGACGAAGTCCCTGGCACGATTCCACCGTGCCTGGTAGGCGGCACCGAACCGGCGCTGCGCGCGAGCAAGACGCCGCGTCCTGGTGGGGTATCTTCTCCTGCCCCACCAGGACGGCGGCTTCGCGAGTCGGATGGCGCCGATGAGCGCCACCGGCTGCAGGAACAGACCGATCACGCCGGTGACCACCTTGCCCTTGAGCACGCAGATGATCGACAAAGCCAGTCCGATGAGCAGCACGACGATCGAGCTCCACCAGCTTGCCGACCCGACGTCCCCGGTCACGAAGTCGACGCCGCCGACCAACAGCCCGGTGATCGACAGGACGCAGAACATCGCGTCCACCGATTGACGTCCCTCGGCACTCCAGTACACATCGTCGAGGTGCAGCCACAAGGCGAACTCGTCGAAGGTGAGACTGGTCCCGGCGCCGAACAGCGCGGCAACGACGTGCAGGGCCACACCCTCCGGTGTCACGGCGATCAACGCCAGTCCGGCGCCGAACATGAGCAGGATGCCGAACACCTGGTGATGGATGTGCACCCCACCGACCGTGATGTCGTTGAAGGGTCCACCCGGTTGGGCTTGCGAGCGAATGTGTCTAGTGACGAGGCGCGTGCACAGGAAGGTCACCAGAACGGCGATGAACATCGTCATCACCGGACGCAGGGCGGCGGGCTGGCCCGCGTCCGCGGCGTCGACCAGGGCAGCGCTCAACAGAGCCATCGTTGGATCACCCTTCCGTCACGGGTGCCTGGACCCGCGTGGCGAGCGCGGCGGTGAGCAGGCTGCGTGCCTCCAGCAGTGATGGCCCCCACCAGGTCAGGTGCCTGCCCGACACCAGGGCGCACGGCGTCGAGGCGAAATACTGCGGGCCGTCGGTGGGGGTGAACGGGTAGGGCTCGTCGGGCAGCACCACCAGGTCGGCCCCCTGCAATTCGGTGATCGACGGGCGTGGATAGCGCTCGGGATGCCCGGCGAAGATGTTGCCGATGCCCAGGCGCAGCAGGACGTCGCCGGCGAAGGTATCGCGGCCGAGGACGACCCAGGGCTTGCGCCAGACCGGAACCACCGCCAGCTCACGGGTCGGCGGTACCTCGGCCCACAGCCGTTGCGCCTCCGGCAGCCACCGCGGTACCGGCAAGCCGAGTGCCTCGCTGAACATTCGGCGCAGGGCAGCGCAGGCCTCGGGCACCGATCCCGCCGCTGCCGTGGTCCACACGGTCAGTCCTGCGCGGCGCAGCGCCAGCACATCGGATTCCTGGTTCTCCTCGGCATTGGCGAGCACCAGGTCAGGCGCACAGGCCTGCACCGCATCGAGCGAGGGGTACTTGGATCCACCAACCCTGCGCACATCCAGGTTCGCCGGGTGCACGCAGTAGTCCGTGGCACCGACGAGCAGGCCCGTATCGGCGACCGTCTCGGTGATGGAGGGCACGAGGCTGACCACCCTTCGCGGCGGCGAGGGCAGCACGACCTCGGCGCCCAGATCGTCGAGCATGCGTCGGTCAGGTGTTCCACTCGCGGTCGGCGGCGTCGGCGGCGTCGTTACGCTCTTTCGCCGTCTGCAATGCGCGCTCGGCGGCGGCCTTGTCCCGGTAGGGCCCCATCCGATCCAGGGCGGGCGCCTCCTTGCCGCGGCGCACCGAATGGTCGGAAAGGCAGTAATACCACTGGTCGTCGTCATCCCTCATGCCGTCAGCATGGCACTTGCGGCTTGGGACCGCACCACGCGCAGCGCAGCGCGGTCGTCGTTGAGCCGAGTGGTGTGCACGCGCCTACGGTTGCGCGGTGACAGCACCCAGGGACGAGCAGACCGCCAACGAACCGCCCGTGGCGGAGGCCTTCGACCGCCTCGTCGACGAAGGCGACGAACGGCTCTCCCGGCCCCTGCTTCCGCTGCTCGGCACGGGGTTGCTCGGCGGGATCGACGTGGGCACGGGAGTCTTGGCCTACTTCGTCGTGCAGCACTACACCCACAATCCCCTGCTCGCCGGCATCGCCTTCTCCGTCGGCTTCGTGGCCTTGCTACTGGCCCGCAGCGAGTTGTTCACCGAGAACTTCCTGGTTCCGGTGGTCACGGTGGCCTCCGGTCATCGCAGCATCTGGCAGCTGGTGCGGCTGTGGTCGGTGACCCTGGCGATGAACTTGGTGGGTGGCTGGGCGATCGCATGGTTGATCGTCACCGGACGCCCGGATCTGAAGCAGACCGCCGTGGAGGTGTCTGACCACTACTTCGAGCTGGGCTTCAACCTGCACTCCTTCGTGCTTGCCGTGCTGGCCGGCACGGTGATGACCTTGATGACCCGGATGCAGCACGCCAGCGAAGAGCTTCTGGTGCAGTTGATACCGGCTTTCCTGTTCGGCTCGCTGCTGGCCGGCGGGCAGCTGTTCCACTCGGTGCTCGACTCGTTGTTCATGTTCGCCGGCCTGCATTCCGGGTCGCACTTCGGTTACCTGGACTGGTTGGGAGCGCTGGGCTGGTCGGCACTGGGCAACCTGGTCGGCGGGGTGGTTCTGGTGACCGCCATCCGGCTGATACGCACCCACCGTCGGGTGCGCCAGGAACGGGCCGACCAAAAGGGCTGAGTGGGCGAACGTTCGTCCGCGATGACTTTCCGCCGCGACGGAGGTCTGAGCTGTGATAGCTACCGCGACCTGTCCGGGGTCAGCTTGCACGTCGACGCCAGTATCGGCATCGCGTTGTGTCCGGACAACGCCGCAAGCGTCAGCGGGCTGCTGCAGCGCGCCGACATCGCGATGTACCGGGCCAAGGCCGCACACTCAGGCTTCGCGTTCAGCGCCACCGACGTCGACGGGGCGACCCTAATGCGCCTGCAGACCCTCGAGGCACTGCGCTACGCACTGGACCGTGACGAACTCGTCCTGCACTACCAGCCCAAACTCGACCTGAACACCAACGCGATCGTCGGCGTGGAGGCCCTGGTCCGCTGGCAGCATCCCACCCGTGGGTTGCTTTACCCCGATGCTTTCCTGCCGTTGGCGGAGCAGTCCGGTCTGATGTGCCGACTGACCCTGACCATCCTCGAGATCGCGTTACGCCAGGCCGGCGCGTGGTGGCATGAGGGCAGGCGCCTGACGGTCGCAGTGAACCTGTCCGCGTCTGACCTGCTCGACGTCCAGCTCCCGGACCAGATCGAGCGGCTGCTCTCCATGCTGAACCTGCCATCCCGACTCCTGGAGCTGGAGATCACCGAGACCGTGCTGATGGCTGACCCGATCCGCGCTCATCAGGTCCTCCAGACGCTGCGAGCGCAGGGAATTCGCCTGGCCATCGATGACTACGGCACCGGCTACAGCTCCCTGTCCTACCTACAGGACCTGCCCGTGGACGACCTCAAGCTCGATCAGTCTTTCATTCTGCGCAGCACCACCGACCCTCGCTCCGCTGCCATCGTGCGCTCCACTATCGGGCTAACCCACTCCCTGGACATGCATGTCATTGCCGAGGGTGTCGAAACGGCCGACACCCTGCAGCAAACTGACCCAGGCGGGGTGCGACATGGTCCAGGGCTACTACGTGGGCCGCCCACAACCGGCAGACCAACTCACCACTTGGCTCGACACCCACCCCACCGCCACTGCCACGCCACCACCGCACCCCGCTCATACGCCGCTCCGCCCTAACCAGGGGGTTCGTTGCCCGAGAAACGCGCGGCAGACCAAAGACATCGCCATCCGCGCCTCCGTCGACCCCGACGCCGTACCACTTAACCTGCCCGGCAGCTCCTCAGCTGGCGGCCCCCCCGACGACACCTAGGACCTACAGCAGCACGATAGGAAACCGTCCGGTTTCCTATCGTGAGGTCACGCACCGGTGGCTTGCACCGATTGCGGAACCACCACCCCGCGCGCCACGGGTCTTCGCCGCGACGGGGTGCTTCCCTACAGGCTGTGATCTGCACAGTCCCGTAGGCCCACCCGGTGAGATGCCCAAGGGTGGGGGCTAAGCGCAACAGCCTGCCCCGGCTTCATGCCGTCTTCGACGTCGGCCGCATGCAGCCAGGTGGCCAGGCTCGCGGTTTTCAGGCGTGGGTCAAGACGATGAGCACCCTGCAGCCCTCCACGGTCGGGACCGTGCATGGGCGTGGTGTCCGGCATCCTCCGGGCGGCGGTGCGGGACCGGCGCATCGTCGGCAACCCGCGCGAGGGAACAAGCTTCCAAAGACGCACAGGGTTCAGGTGGCGCCCTTGGCGATGGATGAGGTGCGCGCACTCACCGAGGCCATGCCGGACCGCCACCAGGCGCTCGTGAGCCTGGCCGCTGGTGTTGCGAACCTCCTGCGGACTGTTTGCGGACCGCTAACTCCACTCTGGACTGTCCATAGCGGTACTCGGTGCATGTTGCACGTGCTCTTGTCCGCGGCGGTCCGGGCGTGTGCGACGTATCGCCGGACCTGAGAACCGCCAGTGTCGACATGTGGCCGTTGCTTCGATCCTGTTCTGTGGTGGCTAAAGACCGGTCCGCTCGTTGGTAGATCGGGGCGCAGGTCGCACTGCGAGCTGATGCTCGTCGCCATCCTCTTAATGGGGGCTCATCCGCCTATGGTTCGTGGGCCCAAGTCCACGTGCTGGGTGCTGGGGTCCCAGTAGCGGGAGCTGCCAAACGCGGTGAACACGGGGTTCCAGAATGCGGCGAGCGCGGTGTAGGCACAAGTCGGGTCCGTGAACCCGATTCCGTAGTCGCGGACAAACCCGGCCCACGGCTTAGACCAGTTGCCAGGCGGCGCAGTCAGGGTTGTTGTTGGCCAACTGGTGTCGCGCAGCGTTGCCGTCCTCGACGTCGGCCTTCTTCATCCAGTTCGACAAGCAGCCTTCGGAGATCCCGAAGTCCTCGCGATCTGCTTCAACGGAGCCTGGCCCTTGCGGGCCACGGCCACGACATCGTCGCGGAACTCCTGGGGGTAGGGCTTAGGCACAGCGACATCCTTCCAGCGAGGACGAATCATCACAGGTCAGGTGTCAACCAAACACTGGGCAGCCCCGTTTGACCCTGATCACCGGATTGCCGCCGCCACTGGCCGCACCGTTTGATCCGGTTTCACATGCAGCGTGCATGGCAGTGGCCAACCCGAAGATCACGGCTACCGCGCCCCGGTCCTGAAGCGATGCAACGACGCGGAGGTTCCCATTAGGGCGCTGCGCAGTTGGGACGCTCGTCGAACATACGCGATAGGTTGAGATAACTCGCATCACTGCCAACGCCAAAGGTTACCCAACTCGCGAATCACGCGCGATCCCCCCAACATTCGGTCGCGCACCCGGCGTCGGCTGGACCCGAACGACGTATGTTCCGTCGTGGATATTTGACGTTCGTAGATGAGGCATCATATTGTGCTGCAGCGATGCGGGAAGGACCCGCCGGAGAGGGAGTGTGATGGTTGCCTTTGCCTTATCCGAAGGCCAGCAGGCGTTTGTCCAGGAGGTGCGCGATGTCGCGATCGCCGACCTGCGCCCGTTGGCCGAGGCGGGTGCGCCGGGCCGGGTCAACCGGAAGCTGCTCACGGCGATGGGCAAGCATGGGCTGCTCTCGCGGCTGTTCGGCGGCGAGGATTCCGGCCGTGCAGCTGCGGCGGTGGACCTGTGTCTGCTGCGGGAGACCTTGGCTGTGGTGACCACGGAGGCGGAGACCGCGCTGGCGTTGCAGGGTCTCGGCAGTTATCCGTTCTTGCTGTTCGGCAGCGACGCGGTGGTCGATCGGTGGCGCCCCCACGTCGTCTCCGGCGACGCGGTCGCGGCGTTCGCCCTGTCCGAGCCGGACGCCGGTTCTGACGCCGGAGCGCTGAAGTTGCGCGCCGAGCCGGACGGCGACGGCTGGCGGCTGTTCGGGGAGAAGACCTGGATCTCCAATGCCCCCGAGGCCGACGTGTACACCGTGTTCGCCCGCACCACGCCGGACGCGAAGGCCCGCGGGGTGACGGCGTTCGTGGTCGCCGGGGACAGTGCCGGACTCAGCGGAGCACACCTCGACATGGTGTCCCCGCACCCCATCGGCAGCCTGGCCTTCGACGGGGTGCGCGTCGAAGCAGCCGACGTGCTTGGAGACCTCGACGCCGGCTTCAAGGTGGCCATGCGGACCCTGGACCTATTCCGGCCCAGCGTCGGGGCGTTCGCGGTGGGGATGGCGCAGGCCGCGCTGGACACGGCGATCGCGCATACCACTACCCGGGAGGCGTTCGGCGGGGTGCTCAGCGACCAGCAGGCGGTGTCGCACAAGTTGGCCGACATGGCCACGCGGCTTGAGGCCAGTCGGTTGCTCGTCTACGCCGCGGCCTCGGCCTACGACGCGGGCGCCGACCCCGCCGAGATCACCCGGCGCTCGGCGATGGCCAAGCTTGATGCCACCGAGTCCGCGCAGTTCGTCGTCGACTCGGCCGTGCAGCTGGTCGGAGCCAAAGCGCTGCACAAGGGCCACCTGCTGGAACACCTCTACAGGGAGGTCCGCGCCCCCCGCATCTATGAAGGAGCCTCCGAGGTCCAGCGCACCATCATCGGCCGGTCACTCACCCGCTAGGCCCGCCAAACGCAAGGAGCACAATTCATGCCGACAAGTCCGTTCCGCGCTTCCGCGGCCATCACCGAGAACTGGCAGCACTTCGACTTCACCGTGCGCGGCGGTGTCGCCACCGTGACGTTGAACCGGCCGGGCAAGCTGAACCCGCTGACCTTCGAGAGTTATGCCGACCTGCGGGACCTGCTGCACGAGCTGCCCCACCGCGGCGACACCCGGGTGCTGGTAATCCGCGGGCAGGGCAAGGCGTTCTGCGCGGGTGGCGACGTGAACGAGATTATCGGCGAGCTGATCGCGATGGACGCTCGTGCCCTGATGGCGTTCACCAAAATGACCGGCGACGTCATCCGGGCCATGCGGGAGTGTCCAATCCCGATCATCTCCGGTATCCAGGGCGTCGCCGCCGGCGCCGGCTCGGTAGTCGCGCTAGCCTCGGACTTCCGGATCGTGGCCCATTCCGGACGCTTCGCGTTCCTGTTCACCAAGGTCGGCTTGTCCGGCGGTGACATGGGTGCGGCCTACCTGTTGCCCCGGGTGGTCGGCGCCGGGCGCGCTACCCAGCTGCTGATGCTTGGCGATACCATCGATTCCGCGACCGCCGACCGGTACGGCCTGGTCAGCGAGTTGGTGGCCGACGAGGAGCTGGACACTGCGGTGGACAGGCTGGCGCGCCGGCTCGCCGATGGCCCCACCCTCGCCTACGCGCAGACCAAGTCGCTGATCACCCGCGAGCTGGACATGCCGCTGGGCGCCGCGGTCGAGCTCGACGCCATGACCCAGGCCCTGCTGATGACCAGCAGCGACCACGCCGAGTTCCACGCGGCGTTCAACGCCAAGCGCAAGCCGCAATGGACCGGACACTGACCACCAACCCGGACGGGGCGAACCCATGTCGACCAGCACCAAAGCCAGCATCGACTCCGGCGACTTCCTCTCCGTGGACGGACTCCTCGACGCGGAGGAACGCGCGATCCGCGACCTGGTACGCGACTACGTGCGCACCGAGCTCGCCCCGCAGGTGGGTGAGTGGTACGAGCAGGGCTCCATCCCCAGCGCCGAGCTCGCCAAGGGTCACGGCTGCGCGGGCACCAGCGCCGTGGCCTATGGGATCGCCTGCCGCGAGTTGGAGGCGGTGGACTCCGGGCTCCGCAGTTTCGTCTCCGTGCAGGGCTCGCTGGCCATGTTCGCCCTGTACCGCTGGGGTACCGAGGAGCCGAGGTCCCACTGGCTGCCGAAGATGGCCGCGGGTGAGGCCCTCGGCTGCTTCGGGTTGACCGAGCCGGACGCGGGCAGCGACCCGGCCTCGACGCGCACCACCGCACGCCGCGCCGGCGGCGACTGGGTGCTCGACGGGGCGAAGATGTGGATCATCAACGGCACCTTCGCCCAGGTGGCGGTGGTGTGGGCGAACACTGACGAGGGCATTCGCGGGTTCGTAGTACACACCGACTCCCCCGGGTTCACCGCCAACCCCATCCACCGCAAGCTGTCACTGCGGGCGTCGGTCACCGCGGAACTCGTGTTCGACGACCTCCGGTTGACCGAGTCCGCGGCGTTCCCGGAGGTGCGCGGCCTGAAGGGGCCGCTGAGCTGCCTCAACGAGGCCCGGTTTTGGGTCCTCTGGGGTGCCGCGGGGGCGGCGCGTGCCTACTACGAAGAGGCGGGGCCTACACGATGGCCCGCGAGCAGTTCGGCAAACCACTCGCCGGGTTCCAGCTCACCCAGCGCAAGCTGGCCGACATGGTGATCGCCGTGAACAACGCCAACCTCGCCGCCCTGCAGATCGGGCGGCTCAAGGGCGGGCCCGGGGTACACCCCGCGCAGGTCAGCTACGGGAAGCTCGCCAACGTGCGCAGCGCCCTGGAGGTGGCCCGCACCGCGCGCGGGATGTTGGGGGCCGCGGGAATCACCATGGAGCACAGCGTGATGCGGCACATGGTGAACCTGGAGACGGTGGCCACCTACGAGGGCACCGAGGAGATGCACGCGCTGAACATCGGCCAGCCCCTCACCGGCCTCCCGGCTTTCCGATGAGCACCGCGAGGGTCTGCCTGGTCGCCGGGGCCGGCCGCGGCATCGGCCGCGCCGTCGTGCAACGGCTGGTCGCCGACGGGCACCGGGTGGCCTTGGTCGCGCGCTCGGCCGATGACATCGAGGAGGTGGCCCGGGCGGTGGGCGGCGAGACGATGACCATCACCGCCGACGTCACCCGGCCCGAAGACGTGCAGCGGATGTTTGACGCGGTCGAGGACCGCTGGGGGCCGGTGCAGGTGCTGGTTTCCAACGCCGGATCCGGGACCGCCGCACCGCTGGTGGACACCACCGACGAGGCGTGGCAGCACGCCCTGGAGCTGAACCTGACGGCACCGTTCCGCTGCGTCCGCCGGGCCCTGCCCGCCATGCTCGACGCCGGCTGGGGACGCATCGTGGTCGTCGCCTCCGTAGTCGCCAAGCGCGGCGAGTCCCAGGTCAGCGCCTACACCGCCAGCAAGCACGGCGTGCTCGGCCTAGTGCGCGCCGCGGCCGCGGAGGTGGCGCGCCAGGGAGTGACCGTCAACGCGGTGTGTCCCGGCTACGTGGACACCCCGATGACCGAACAGACGGTCGCCGCGATCAGCGCCCGCACCGGGCGGTCCACGGTGGATGCCCAGCAGGTGCTGGCCCGCAGACAACCCATCGGCCGGCTGATCGATCCAGCGGAGGTCGCGGAGGCGGTGCGATTCTGCGTGCGCAACGGCGCGGTCACAGGGCAAGGCATCAACGTCGACGGAGGAGCAGTCCAGTCATGAGCATTGAGCGCGTCAACCCCCCCGAGCTGGGTAAACCGTCGGGCTTCTCGCATGCCGTCCGGGTCAGCGGCGGCACCACCGTCCACCTGGCGGGACAGACTGCCCTGGATGCCGGCGGCCGGATTGTCGGCTCAGGCGTCGTCGCGCAGTTCGAGCAGGCCCTGGGCGATCTGCTCACCGCGCTGGCGGCCGCCGGCGGCACCGCGCAGGATCTCGTCAGCCTCACCATCTACATCGTCGACATGGACGACTACAAGGCGCACGCCCGCGAGATCGGCACCGTCTGGAAGCGGCTGATCGGCGCCAGCTACCCGGCCATGGCCGGCATCGGGGTCGCGCGGCTGTGGGACGCCGAGGCCCTGGTGGAGGTCCAAGGCGTGGCCTACGTCTGACGTCAGGCGTGGATGGTGCTCATCGCGAACTCCCGCGCCGGTCCGCCGAGGACGCGGTTCAGCTCGTCGAACAGCTCTCCCGCGGTCACCCCGTTCCAGCCCGGGGGCAGCAGCGGTAACGGCAGACCCGGATCGAGATAGGGCAGCCGGCGCCACGCCGTGAGCATCGGCACGTACTCCGCGAACGCCTCCCCCGGGCTTAGCCCGTCGGTGCTCGCCCGGTCCAGCACGGGCCGGTAGCGCTGGATGAAGGCGGCGTACAGCTGCGCCAGCTCTTCGAGGTCCCACCAGGTGCGCACCTTGGACCGGAGGTCGCCGAAGGCCATGTGCTCCGCACGGAACAAGTCCACGTACGTGGAGAGCTGACGGCGCTGCAGGGTGTCCTGCGTCTCGCGCGCCAGGTTGCCCGGTGCCACCCACACACCGGGGGCTGCGGTACCGAACCCAAGCCGGGTCAGGCTGGTGCGCAAGGCGTGCCGCTTGTCGCGTTCGGCCTCGGGGATGGAGAAGACCACCAGCAGCCACCCGTCGTCGACGACGGCCCGCTTGCGGTCGAAGATTCGCACGTCGCCCTCCGCGAGGACGTCGAGAATCGCCCGCGACGGCGCGTACCCCGCCGCGCCGCGGTGCCGGTCGGCTTCCAGTGTGCCGCGACGTTTGAGACGGGAGATCGACGATCGCACCGCGGGCCCGTCCACCCCGAGGGCCGCCATGAGCCGGACGAGAGAAGCCACCGAGAGCCAGTTCCGCTCGGCGCGGGCGTAGAGACCGAAGATCGTCACGATCAGCTGACGCGGCTGCGACCCGTTAGCGCGGCCGGCTTCGGACTCAGCGCTCCCTGTCTCCGTCGTCATACGCACACGATAGTGGACCGCGGCCTCATACCTAAAATGCCGAGGCCACCAACGAGCCCACGGACTGCACGACTCGTATCCTTGTTACTTGACGTACGTCATCAGACAGGCATATTGTTGGGTCAGGCTCATCCGTGTGTGGGAAGGTCAGACATGACGCTGTCGCCGTCGGCGCATCTCGAGACGTTCTGCCGAGATAACCTCCCGCCCCCGCAGCTGTGGCCGGCGTTCGAGTTCACCCTTCCGGAGGTGCACTATCCCGACCGGCTGAACTGCGCGACCGCCTTGTTGGATGACGTGGCCGGTCGCGGACCCGACCGACCGTGCCTGCGGTCCCCGACCGAGCACCTGACCTACGGGCAGCTGCTGGTTCGCGCGAACCAGGTGGCCCAGGTGCTCTCCGAGGACTACCACTTGGTGCCGGGGCAGCGGGTGGTGTTGCGCGGGCCGAACAACCCGTGGCTGGTGGCCTGCTGGTTCGGAGTCATCAAGGTCGGTGGCGTGGTGGTGACCACCATGCCGCTGCTGCGCAGCCCTGAGCTGGCGAAGCTGATCGATCTGACCCGATCCACCTTGGCGTTGTGCGACCACCGCTTCGCCGAGGAACTCGCCCGCGTGGACCAGGCGCCGACAACCGTGCTCTTCGGCGGCGACGGTGCGGACGACCTGCAGGCGCGGTGTGCGGCGAAGTCGGGCGATTTCACCAACGTCAACACCGCCGCTGATGACGTCGTGCTGTTGGCGCCTACTTCGGGGACCACCGGAATCCCGAAGGCCACGATGCACTTTCATCGCGACGTCCTCGCCGTCGCGGATACCTTCGCGAAATACGTGCTCAGGCCCACCGCAGAAGACTTGTTCACCGGGACACCGCCGCTGGCGTTCACCTTCGGACTCGGCGGGCTGGTCATCTTTCCGCTGCGGATCGGCGCCTCGACGCTGCTGCTGGAGAAGGCGGATCCCAGCGAGCTTGCGGACGCGGTCGCCAGCCACGGCGTCACCGTGATGTTCACCGCGCCCACCGCCTACCGTGCCATGCTCCGGGCAGGCAAGGCAGCGCAGCTGCGCGGGTTGCGGCGGTGCGTCTCTGCAGGCGAGCACCTGCCGGCCGCGGTCTCCGACGACTTCCGGGCGGAGACCGGGGTACGGATCATCGACGGCATCGGTGCCACCGAGATGTTGCACGTCTTCATCTCCGCGGCCGACGCCGACATCCGTCCGGGCGCAACCGGCAAGGCGGTCCCCGGCTACCGGGCCGCAATCCTCGATCACGACGGCAACTCAGTACCCGACGGAACGCCCGGCCTCCTAGCGGTGGTCGGCCCAACGGGATGCCGCTACCTCGCCGACGACCGCCAGCAGATGTACGTGCAGCACGGTTGGAACATCACCGGCGACACCTACACCCGCGACGCCGACGGCTACTTCTGGTACCAGTGCCGCAGCGACGACATGATCATCTCCGCCGGGTACAACATCGCCGGACCCGAGGTCGAGGAGGTGCTCGGCGCGCACCCCGACGTGGCCGAGTGCGCCGTCGTCGGCCGCCCCGACGCCGACCGCGGGATGATCGTGCACGCTGCGGTGGTACTCGCACCCGGCGTCGACGGAGACGCCGCGAAGGCGCGCGAGCTACAGGACTTCGTCAAGCAGACGGCCGCGCCGTACAAGTACCCGCGCAGCATCGAGTTCCTGCACGCGCTCCCCCGGACGGAGAGCGGAAAACTGCAGCGCTACAAGCTGCGCGAGCCCACACCGGCACACACGTGAGCAGCCAACTGATAGATCCGGCGTCGGTGGTCATCGAGCGTCGAGTGCAGTGGCCCGACACCGACGCCGCCGGGCACCAACACCACTCCGTGGTGATGCGCTGGGTCGAGGAAGCTGAACTCGCACTGCTCGACGGCCTGGGACTGGCCCACCTCTTCGGACGCACACCGCGGGTCAACTACCAGGCGGACTACCGGGCGCGGCTCTGGCTGGGCCAACGGGTCGTCATCACCCTCGCGGTCGCCCAGATCGGGACATCGTCACTGACCTACCACTTCGACGTGGGCAGCGGTGAGACATCCGTGGCGAGCGGCGAGGTCAGCATTGTGCACACCGGGACGAACGCCACCGGCGCACAACCTTGGCCAGCGAAGATTCGCGCCGCCCTCTCCGACTCCGGGGTGCAACGGCGGAACGATGGAGAAAAATCTGACATTCCAACCGGGGCAGACCAACACACCATACCCGCGCAAGATCGAGGCTAGTTGCGGACGATTCTCAGGAGATCGATCTTTATTACAATATCGTTCAACGCAATGACACCATTGGGATATGGGTGGCTCGCTCGTTCAGATCGTATGCATTCGCCTGGATCGAT
>JAABUZ0100002005.1_pt1 | contig 35580 bp, 34 predicted proteins | sample 5562091 | NCBI WGS metagenome assembly JAABUZ01 (sample SAMN12813069, study PRJNA571459) | rock metagenome | isolation source: Antarctica rocks | place: Antarctica: Victoria Land, Linnaeus Terrace sud | collected 2015-12-21 | reverse complement strand
CCACTACGTCGCAGAAGAAGGAAAAAACCACCATCGCAATCACGAAGTGGACGATGACGGGATGGATCGGATCGGGGTACGGTAGATTCTGACTATTTAGATGCAGACCAGGCATCGCTTTCTCCTTGCGGCATCCAGACACCATTGATTACTACAGACTATCGGCAAGGACAATAGAACACAAGGGTCTGTGCAGAAGGTCTATAAGATGAAATTTAGCTGCATCTAAATTGACAAACTAGGGTCAACTTGGCTTAATAAATTAATGTTTTTGGGTAGTAATACTTAGGCTATATCAGACAGAAAACCCGACTGTACTAGCTAGGGAACTTGTACAGCTTGGGTTTTCAATGATCAGATACAACTTTGGAGTCATATTTAAAAAGAAAGGGTCAGGGGCTAGAGGTAGCCTGGCTCCCCCTAGCCCCTGACCCCTTTTATTTATCCGACTGAAGCCGAAAGCGGCTGGCTTAGTGCTTCCTTCAACAGGGATGCCTTATCCGTTTGTTCCCAAGGCAGGTCTAAATCGGTGCGTCCGAAATGACCGTAAGCAGCAATATCCTGATAGAAGCGACCGTTCCGTGCAGCTGGCAGCAGTCGCAAATTAAACGTTTGGATAATCCCAGCTGGACGTAGTTCAAAATGCTCTTTCACCAAATCCAGCAATCGCTCATCATCGACCTTGCCAGTGCCAAACGTTTCCACTAAAATGCTGACTGGTCGCGCTACGCCAATAGCATAACTTAGTTGCACTTCACACTTGTCGGCCAAGCCAGCTGCCACAATATTTTTAGCAACATAGCGACAGGCATAGGCAGCACTGCGGTCAACCTTCGTGGGGTCTTTACCAGAAAATGCTCCACCCCCATGGCGCGAGTATCCACCGTAGGTATCCACAATAATTTTTCGTCCAGTGAGGCCAGAGTCTCCCTGAGGACCACCAACGACAAACTTCCCGGTGGGGTTGACCAGAAAGCGAGTCTGGTTGTCGGGCTGAATCTCAATGTCTGCAAACACCGGTTGTACTACCGCTGACCAGAGGTCTTCTTTAATCTTGGCTTGAACATCTGCCTGTTCCGTTATGTCGCCGATACTAGCCGTATGCTGGGTGGAAATCAGGATGGTATCAATACCGACTGGTCGTCCGTCTTCGTAAGCGACAGTTACTTGAGTTTTGCCATCCGGGCGCAGGTATGGCAATTGACCAGTTTTTCGTACTGCCGCCAGTCGACGAGCAATCCGGTGGGCGAGACTGATTGGCAAGGGCATCAGTTCCGGGGTTTCGTTACAGGCAAAGCCAAACATTAAACCCTGATCGCCAGCACCAACTGCGTCAAATGCCTCTTCGCTATCCTCCTCCCGGCTTTCCTGGGCAGTGTTAACCCCCTGAGCAATATCAGGGGACTGTTCATCCAAAGCCAGCAAAACTGAGCAGCTGTTGGAACAGAAACCGTTGACTGCATCGGTGTAGCCAATTTCTGCAATCTTCTTGCGCACGAGATTGACGTAATTGACCTGAGCTTGCGAGGTAATTTCACCGGTGACTAATACCAAGCCAGTGTTGACGACAACTTCAGCGGCGACGCGGCTGCTGGGATCTTGTGCGAGTAGGGCATCTAAAATCGTATCGGAGATTTGATCGCAGATTTTATCTGGATGGCCTTCAGTTACAGATTCAGAGCTAAACAGGTAGCGACGAGACAAGGGCTATTCCTCCGTGATGGCTGAGCTGACAAAATTCAAGTAAAATTTTGGGTATTATAACTAGGAATCATCTGGCTAAGTATAACTTTGGGCATAAATCAGACTTACTTTAACCATAAAGCAAGAGAAGAAGAGGTCAAGGCTGCAAAACTTGGATTTCATCGAGTTGGGCGATCGCCACATCTGCTCCCTGTAAATGAGCTGCCGCCACCGTTCCCCAGCAAATACCGATACAACCTGCCGCACCGCCCGAGCGTGCCATTTTTATGTCACCTAAAGAATCCCCTACCATTAGCGTGGCACTGGGTTCTACTCCTAGTATTTGGCAAGCTTGCAGAAATAGCGCTGGGTCGGGTTTACTGGGACCTTGATCCACTCCCATTTGTAGCTGGACGTAATCACCCAGCTGATGACGCTCAACAAAAGCCCGTACCCGTTCGGTCGAAGCCGCTGAGAGAATGCCTAGTTTCAGTCTTGCTTCAGACAGGTACTTCAGCACCTCCAAGCTACCGACAAACAAAGGAGAAAGTGTAGTACCAATAACCTGATCGGCTTCCTCAAAAGCACGACGCGCGATCGTCAGCGACTCCAACCACCCCCGCCCAGTCTCAGCAATATAAGCAGCTGCTGCAGTTTCAGTTTCACGGCGGCTGCCCACTGCCAACAACCCAGTTGGATCAAGAATATCCCCATTAATACCGAACGCCATTAAAAGTGGCTCTCCCATTCCTGGAATTTGGGCGTCTATCAGGCGCGATCGCTTTTGTCCTAGGTTACGCAAATACGCTTGGGAATCTTCCAGTGTGCCGTCTTTGTCAAATACAATTGCCTGGATATTGGTAAAAGTAATGTCCTTACACTGAATAGTTGCCAAGTAATACTACTCCAATTAACTACATTATAATAAAAAAAGGGGTCTTCCCCCTTTTTGAAGAACAAAACGAATTTCCGCCGTTGCCAACGGTAAAAGCCTGCTGTTCTAAACTTCTTTAACCGCTGCTGGTAGCTCCTCTTCGGGAACCTCTTCCAGAATTGCTTCGGGAACGTCTTCAGGAATCTCTTCCAGAATCGCTTCGGGAACGTCTTCAGGAATCTCTTCCAGAATCGCTTCGGGAACGTCTTCAGGAATCTCTTCCAGAATTGCTTCAGGAACATCTTCAGGAATCTCTTGCAGAATTGCTTCCGGAACGTCTTCAGGAATCTCTTCAGAAACCTCTTCAGATATTTCACTCTCAGGAGTGGCAATACTGATACCTTGCTGTTTGGCTCGCATCTGTTCGCGGTATCTAACTGCCATCTCTTCGGCCTTATCATAGACCAGATCGCGATCTTTGAGCATGTCTCCCGGTTCAGGTTCCAGCTGTTTTGTGGAAAGGGAAATGCGACCCCGCTCGGCATCCAAGTCAATGATCATGACTTTTACTTCATCATTAACATTGAACACACTGTGGGGCGTGTCAATATGATCGTGGGATATTTCAGATATGTGCAGCAAACCACTCACACCGCCAATATCGATAAAGGCACCGTAGGGTTTGATTCCGCGAACTGTACCAATTACCACCTCGCCGACTTCTAGTCGGTTCATCTTGCGCTCAACCAGCGCTCGACGGTGCGAGAGAACCAAACGGTTGCGGTCTTCGTCTACTTCCAGGAATTTCAACGGTAGTTCTTCGCCTACCAAGTCTTCCTTGGGTTTGCGCGTGCTGATGTGAGAGCCGGGAATAAACCCACGCAATCCCTCAATCCGCACTAACGCCCCACCGCGATTGGTAGCAAAGACGCCGGAGCGCACGGTGGCGTCCTCCTTTTGCAACTGTCGCACCCTCTCCCAAGCTCGCATATACTCAATGCGGCGAATGGAAAGCGTCAGTTGTCCATCTTCGTTCTCATCGGTAAGGATGAAAAATTCTCTTGTCTCATTGGACTGTAAGACTTCTTCCGGGGCATCTACCCGGTTGATCGACATTTCCTGAATCGGAATGTAAGCCGCTGTTTTAGCACCAATGTCAATCAGAGCACCCCTCGGTTCCATACTGAATACAGTACCCGCCACGGTATCACCGGGACTGAAGTGATAATCGTACTTGTCGAGTAGAGCAGCGAAATCGTCGTGAGTGAAGCCAATTTCTGTGGCGGTTAGTTTCTGATTGACCATGCTGGTTGTTTCCTGATATTGGTCTCGTAAGGTTTTGCCTCCTATCGATGTATATGCACGCCGCTGATAGGCAATTTACAACTACATCTTCAATCCATCCTAGCGTAGGAGAGCTGAATCGAAACATGTAACTGTCCCGACCCACCATTATAACTGAATACCTAAACTTTAAGAGTGTGTCAGTTCATACGCTGAGTGGGAAGATTCTGTAGTGGAATTTTCTGTTACATCTGCGTCCGTTGGCTGTAACAGACCATCTAAAGTTTCTACGAAATCTCGAACACTTTGAAATTGGCGATAAACAGAGGCAAAACGCACATAAGCGACTTCACTGAGTGATCTAAGCTGCTCAAGAACTAATTCGCCAATTTCATAGCTGCTGACCTCTCGCACGGTTCGCTGTTGGAGTTCGGATTCGATTTCATCTACCAGTGCCTCTAGTCGCGCCGCAGGTATCCCCGTTTTTTGGCAAGCTCGAACAATCCCTCGGAGTAATTTTGAGCGGTCAAACGACTCCCGTTGACCGTCCTGCTTAAGCACCGTAACCGGTACAAACTCAATGCGTTCGTAGGTAGTGAAGCGACGTTGGCAATTTAAACATTCTCGCCGCCTTCGGATACTTTGTCCTGCTTCCGTTGAGCGTGACTCGAGGACCCGATTATCTGGATGTTGGCAGAAAGGACATTGCATTTGGGAAAGTCCTTTAACAACTTGATAAATAAGGAGCCGTGACGTCAGTCGTCAGGAGTCAGGGCTTTTAAGCTTGTGAAGCTACAAGGTTAAAACATGAAGATCCGCTGCTACCACGAAGGCAGCAGCGGTTTAAAGATGGAATTCAAGCCTTGCAATAACAGCTTGGGAGAAGCGAACTACTTCTTAGTAATCCGAGGGGGTTCCCGAAAAGCGATCGCAAAGAAAAGCGTCCCCAGCGCTAGAGCCAAAACCAAGATGTAAGCAACACTTTCCATATCACAATTTCCTGATTATCCAGCGGATAATTATAGTTTACCAAGCAAAATCAAAGAAAGGTCTAATCCACTGCCAATTAAGTACAGTTATTAGACCATTCTTAACACTTTACGCGACTCTGGTCTAGACTGCTTCCTTCTTACGGGATGTCAAGTCACCCACTTTTTGGAAGACACCCCACTCGACTTGCTCTTCTGACAAATCGGGGTCGACACCAGCGAACACATCTCGGAAGAGCGTCCGGGAGCCATGCCAGATGTGACCAAAGAAGAATAGTAGGGCAAATGTGGCGTGTCCCCAGGTAAACCAACCTCTGGGACTGGTGCGGAACACGCCATCAGGCTTCGCTATTGCTAGATCGCCAAACCTTGTACTCTGATCCCCATCAAACTTAAACGGTTCACCCAATAGAGCTTGGCGAGCATACTTCTTCACCTCCGCTGGCTCATCAATGGTTTGACCATTCAGCTCACCACCATAGAAGCTGACGTTGATACCAGTTTGCTCAAAGCTGTACTTTGATTCTGCCCGGCGGAAGGGAATATCCGCGCGAACAACGCCATCTTTGTCGGTCAATACCACTGGGAAGGTTTCAAAGAAGGTGGGTAGACGACGAACATACAATTCTCGCCCCTCGCTGTCTTTGAAGACCGGGTGACCTTGCCAAGCCAGGGCAATGCCATTGGTCTTGTTCATCGGACCAACTCGGAACAAGCCACCCTTGGCGGGATTGTTGCCAACGTAGTCGTAGAAGGCAAGTTTTTCTGGAATCTGTGACCAGGCGTCAGATAGACTTGCACCTTCTGCCACGCTAGCTTGAACGCGCCGGTCGATTTCCTGCTGGAAATACTTTTGATCCCACTGATAGCGGGTAGGGCCAAACAGTTCAATCGGTGTGGTGGCGTGACCATACCACATCGTACCGGCAACGACGAAGGCCGCGAAGAAGACCGCTGCGATACTGCTTGAAAGTACGGTTTCAATGTTCCCCATCCGCAGGGCTTTGTAGAGCCGTTGGGGAGGTCGAACTGTCAAGTGGAATAAACCAGCAATAATTCCGACGATTCCAGCGGCAATATGGTGAGCGACGACGCCACCAGGGTTAAAGGGGTTAAAGCCAGCTGGCCCCCACTCCGGTGCTACAGGTTGGACGCTGCCAGTTAGACCGTAGGGGTCAGAAACCCACATGCCAGGGCCAAATAGCCCCGTCAGGTGAAAAGCACCAAAGCCAAAGCAGAGCAGACCAGACAAAAACAAATGGATGCCAAACATCTTTGGCAAATCCAACGCGGGTTCGCCAGTGCGGGGATCTCTAAACAGTTCCAAATCCCAGTAAACCCAGTGCCAGACTGCGGCTAGAAACAACAGCCCGGAAAGGCCAATATGAGCGGCGGCAACGCCTTCATATGACCAGATACCCGGGTTGGTTGCAGGACCGCCGGTAATATTCCAACCACCCCAAGATTGGGTAACGCCTAGGCGAGTCATAAAGGGCAGCACATACATTCCTTGCCGCCACATCGGGTTCAGAACTGGATCGCTGGGGTCAAAAATCGCTAGTTCGTACAGAGCCATCGAACCAGCCCAACCTGCCACAAGGGCAGTATGCATCAGGTGTACAGAAATTAGTCGCCCCGGATCATTCAGGACGACTGTATGGACTCGGTACCAGGGTAGTCCCATTGACTACGCTCCTCCTAAATAAGTTATGTCTACAAGGCAATTTTTCAACGTTTTGTTATTGCCATATACTGAACCATTACCACATCCTTCTGTTTTGAGTCAAAACAGTGTGGACGGTCTGGCAAGGCCTAGGTCTACCCATTAGCGTAGCCATCGCCAAACAAAAATGAGAATTATTAAAAAATTGTAACTATTGACTGAACCGATTGCAAGCCAAATTGCGCTTTTCTCTGGCCTAGCTACTGAACCACCGATTCGATATTTGTCAGTTGGCACATAGCCTCTGCTGCACCAAGTCGCTCCAGCACCTGCTCAGCAGTGATCAGGCGCTTGAGTATCACTTGACCGATAGCCTGAGCAGCCAGATGGGCTTGGGCGCTCGCAATCAGTTTTACCTCCACCGTTAAAACAGCGTCTTCTACTCGATACAGCCACAATTTTTCGCTTGTTTCTACTAGACAAAGTTTCATTCGCTGAATGTCCGGTCGGCGTCGCCAAGCCGTTTCGTTCCACAGGCCATCAGAAGCCCATACTCTGCCAACTGTCCATCCATCAGTCAAAAAGAAATATTTCACAACTCACCATGTGCGTAAGCGGTCAATGAATAAGTTTAATTACTATATCTCCTCAAAAAGCTTATCAGTTATCGGATTAATGCTAGGCCTAAGCCAGGAAAGTTACCTAACCCTGACATTCAAGCGCGGTTTCGGAAGTAATTTTGCACAGATTGAAAAATTCGCTCTGCCGCACGACCATCCCCAAACGGATTAATCGCCGTTGCCATTGCTTGATAGGCAGTCGGGTTGCTTAACAAATCGGATGCGGCTGCAACAATTTCAGCCGGGTCAGTTCCGACCAATCTGGCTGTACCGGCAGCGATCGCCTCGGGTCGTTCCGTCGTATCTCGCAATACCAGAACTGGTTTTCCCAAGCTAGGCGCTTCCTCTTGCAATCCACCTGAATCAGTCAGAACAAGATAGGAGCGCTGAATTGCTCCTACTAGTTGGCCATAGTCCAAGGGTTCTGTTAAGAAGATCCTAGGATGCTTGCCCAAAAGCGCCTGAAGCGGTTCTCGCACTATGGGATTTCGATGGAGGGGCAACAGCAACGCCGTATCGGGAAAACTCTCTAATATTTGCAGAAATCCTTGAGCGATTAAGATGAGTGGTTCACCCCAGTTTTCCCGCCGGTGAACCGTTGCCAACAGTGTGCGATATTTACCCCAGTCCAGACCACTGATACAGCAGGTTGGTTGGCGCTTGGCAACCCATAGCAGGGCGTCAATGACTGTGTTACCAGTTTGGTGAATTTCACCAACCACCCCAGAACGTTGCAAATTCTCCACAGTAAGTGCTGTGGGGGCAAAGTGCAGGCAGCTCAACTGGGAAATCAAACGCCGGTTAGCCTCCTCTGGATAGGGATTGAGGAGATCATCCGTTCGTAATCCGGCTTCGACATGCCCCACCGGTATTTTTTGGTAAAACGCCGCCAGAGCTGCAGCAAAAGCCGTGGTGGTATCTCCCTGGACTAACGCTAGCTCGGGCTGCAACTGCTGGAACAATTCTTCCAAACCCCTTAAACTGAGGCAAGTGATATCACTTAGCGATTGCTTCGGCTGCATGATCTCCAGATCATGATCTGCATTAAGGTCGAACAGTTGCATCACTTGATCAACCATCTCCCGATGCTGACCAGTCAAAATCACTTGTGTATCAAAGGCAGCTGAGCGGTGGAACACCTGAATTACCGGAGCCAGCTTAATTGCTTCCGGACGGGTACCTAATATGATACAAACTCGCTCTTTTTGCTTGGTCATTTAACATCCTGTTGCATTCAGTCGTCCAGTTAACAGAATCTCTCAGTTTTTGACGACTATCCACAACAATGAAAAAACCCGGCTTCAACCGGGCAGATGCACTGTTTCTCATAAAATCGCTTATTTGCAAAACTTCAGGTGGTTTACCACCCGTTATTTACTTCCGATCACAAGTTAAAGGGCAAGCAGCGTAGACGGAAGTATCAAGGGTATCTGCCTCGCCATGCAGCCAGTATAACCATCTGACTTCGTTCGGGTGAATGCCCTTAAGGGTTAACACACTAGCACCGACAACCACCGCCAGTACATTAAAACCAATTAAACTGCCTACTACCAGTAAAACAGCACTGCCTGGTATGACGTGATGCAGAGCAATTGACAACAGCGAACCGACCGTAGCCATCAAAACGATTAACGGAAAACCTACAACCAGCAAGCAAACTGCGAGTGTAAATGTCCAGAACAAAAAGCTTTTGACCATGAACAAAGAATACGTCTTCCTCAAAATGGAGCTTTGAGCCAAAGCCATGATTTTTCCTCCCAAAGGAAATGAACAAATTTAAATTCAGTAAAATTCCGGTTGACTAGTCCTATAACTAGTCTGTCATTGAAATTAGTATATAAAAGCTATCTCCTCAGATGATCATTTATTTACTAAACTTTACAGTTAAGATTTTCCATTTATGAAAATAACCAGCTCCTGGAATAATTATTCGAACAGTCCTTAGCATCTAGCCTAAGGTATAGAAGCTAAAAGTCCCTGGAAATCAAGGTTTCAACCTTTAATACAAGCTATTTTTATCAGAGCTTTACTAGCAAGGCTTCAAAAAGGCAGGCTGCTAATGCTCTGCTTAATATTTCTTAAAATTAGTCTAGCTTTTTCTCATAATTTCACCCCTCTCTTCAATTGAGAGCGCTCCTAAGCGCAAAGTTTGGCTCAAACTGATAGGAAGTGCAGCGTCTTGGGAAAACTAGAGAAAGATAAAAGTTGTAGGTATATGACACAACCACAGCGACCGCCGATTCCCCCGCCTCCTACACCCCGCGTTCCCCCAATGCCACCACCGAGACAGACTCTTGACACTGGACATCGCCCGGGTGCTACACAGGCGATGCCCAGTTCTGTCCCAACGGGAAAGCAGTCGCCGTTGACTGTGGAGCCAGCCCCTACGGGGTTCCCTCCGCAGGGGACTGGCGTCGGAAAGCCGTCATTCGCGCTGTCTCAGCGTACCCAGACTAGAAACGTAGCACCCACCTTAGAGCAATTAGTGCGGGAAGCCCATGATAAGGGGATTTCTGATCTTCACTTGGGCATCGGCGAAGTACCCCGCTTCCGCGAACGGGGTCAAATTATCATCGGCGATTATCCAGAAACTGACGAAGCAACGTTTTTTGGCTGGCTACGGGAGATTCTCAGCCACGAGCAAATTGAGGAATTTAAAGAATATCTGGAATACGACGGTGCCACACAGTACGAAGGAGTGGCAAGGGTGCGGATTAACATCTTTGTCGCCCTCAAAGGCCCCGCGATGGTGCTACGGTTGATTCCATTGAAAATTCTCACAATGGAACAGCTAAATTTGCCATCGATTTTCCGGGATCTGTGTCACTACCACAAGGGCTTGATTTTGGTGACGGGACCAACCGGTTCTGGTAAGTCCACGACGATGGCGGCGATGATCGACTACATTAATAGTGAGATGCCCAAGCACATCATCTCAATTGAGGATCCCGTCGAATTTGTGCATCAAAGTCGTAAATCGCTGATTAAGCAGCGAGAAGTGGGCATCCACACACTGAAGTTTGACAATGCGCTGAAGGCATCGCTACGGGAAGACCCCGATATTATTCTAATTGGGGAAATGCGCGATCGCGAGACTGTGAACACAGCCCTAAAAGCCGCCCAGACTGGTCACCTAGTCTTTGGCACCCTACATACAAATAGTGCTGTCAAAACAATTGAGCGGATTCTTAACCTTTATAACCCGCAAGAACAGGGACCGATGCGGATTCAGGTTGCTGAATCCCTGATCGGCGTCATTGCTCAAACTCTGGTACGAACCACCGATGGCAAACGGGCAGCGGCTCACGAGATCATGATCAACACCGACGCTATTAAGGACTATATCATTCGTAATGAAGTCGAAGAGATTGAGGCAATAATTCCCCGGTGCAACTTCGAGGGCATGTGTTCAATGAACCAATCACTCTACAACCTATATGAGGAAGGAAGGATCGACGAAGAAACAGCCCTAGAAGCGTCACCTAAGATAAACGAAATGGCCCAGCTCTTGCGGGGCCGAATCTGAATTTGACTCAAGCTAAATCGGCCGAGCTCTAACTGTTCAAACATCGGGAGCAAGCAGAGGCCGATTAAGCTTTTCCGACCCCCACGCTAACTATTTTAAATTGTAGATTGAAGGATCAAGAATCAAAAAAGTGTGGGATACATGACGAATTGCTCAACCTCCCGCAGGCAGTTTCTATTGGCTGCATCTGGAGGGATTGTCGCTACAATACCTGCACTCCTATCTAGTGAATCGGTGGTGGAACTAAGCGCTGCACCTACTAGAGCGAGTGATTCAGCTATAGCGCTACCAATTATCAAGCCTCCCGTACTAAGACAGGGGGATAGTGTCGGTATGGTAGCTCCTGCTAGCAACGCCTACGAACCGGAGGAAATTCTGATTGCTAAAGAAACAATGGAGCAATACGGCTTCAAGGTGGAACTGGGGCGGCATGTCGCCGCGCAGTATGGTTATTTAGCAGGTAAGGACCAGGAACGAGCAGCTGACATTAATGAAATGTTTCACCGTCCAGATATTCGTGGCATTGTAACCTTTTCTGGAGGCTATGGCTGTAGTCGCTTGCTACCCCTGCTCGATTATGAACTCATCCGTAAACATCCCAAGGTGGTAGTTGGTCACAGCGACATCACCAGTTTACTCTTAGGAATTCATCGCCAAACTGGACTTGTCACCTTTCATGGTTCATCCGGTTTTACTGGTGTGGGTGAGTATGCGATCGCCCATTTTCGACGGGCGATTATGTCCACAGCAACAATTGGCGAAGTCGCGAAACCGCCTAAAAAATCTGATGGGCTGGTTGAGCGCAACAATCGCCTGATTACCATTGTGCCGGGTCGCGTCACGGGTCAACTGGTGGGTGGCAATCTCACCTTAGTCACGAATCTCCTCGGCACCCCCTTTGAACCGGATACAAAAGGCAAGATATTTTTTCTAGAAGATATAGGCGAAGAACCCTACCGCATAGACCGGATGCTGACGCAACTCTGGCTTGCTGGTAAGTTTCAGCAAGCTGCGGGCATTGCCCTGGGTCACTTTGTCGATTGTTACCCCAATCAGTTTAAACCCTCCTTTCCTCAAACCCTGAGCTTGGAAACGATCCTGCGCGATCGCTTTGAGCCGCTGCAAAAGCCCACCCTTTACAACCTGATGTTTGGGCATATCACAGAAAATGCCGTATTGCCGATTGGGGTCACTGCTACTCTCGATGCTACGGCAAAGACGCTGACGATTATTGAAAATGCAGTGGTGTGATAGCAATTGGAGGTCAATTTTAATAGATAAGGGGTTGTCAGTGTTGAGCCAAGGTTGATTCTGAGGTAGTTCTGGCGCTCTCACACGGGGTGTCATTAAGTCTCCTTGTCAGGACTTACGCAAGCTTGTGTGAGAAACCCGGTTTCTTGCTATGACTTTGGAGGATAACCCATCAAGTTTTGGCAGAAACCGGGTTTCTTTGTATAATTCGTACTTGATTAGATTGACTCGAATGAATAACCTGGAACTGGCTAAAAACAAGCCCACTTAGACTTGAACCAGACTGGGCGATCGCCAATTCCAGGTTTTAAATTTGTAAACAGGGTCAGGCTTTGGAAAAACTAGCGTTGGATAGCCAAATAAAAATCTCGGTCAGGTACTATCCTTCGCAGCTTACTTGCTATCTTTAGCTCATTTGTCAACTTTTTCTTGAGCTTCCTCCAGAGCTTCTGCTTTGTTCGGCTCATTTGGGTTATATTTAGCACCCTGTTGACGGATATTGAGGTCGATGACTTTAGGAATCTTTTCTCCAAGCTGTCTAATGTTCTCCAAACCAGTTTCACCAATCGGTCTTTCAGGACTATCACCCAAATCTTCAGCTTTTTCTTGAATCCGCTTAACAGTTTCGGGGGTTACAGGATTTCCGTAGTCTGCTAACAGAATATTTGAGGTAGCAGCCTGCGCTTGAAGCAATGGACTGTGGTTAAACGCAGGAACGACCAAAAATGTCACTGTTGCCAAAAGAACAGTAATGATTTGGCGTAATCCAACAGTTCGTAACTGACGAATTATTTGTTTCATCTCAATTCTCCATTAATTTTGGGTGTGGAACTTTGGAAACCATTCTTGAACCACTTGCAAGGTCAATCTTGACTCAAGTTGTGGTTAAGCATCTTCTTCCTTGAGTTAGAAAGTTGGGTTGACCTACAAGAATGACTCTGGTTTAGGTGAATTTTCTGGTTAAGGAGCAGCCTTGGCTCCTACTGCTTCAGGCGAAGGAGCTTCGATGATCTCTGGTAGCGTGGGCGGCAAACTAGGAGATGGTACGGCATCTGACGGGGTTGGTTCCACCTCTGGGGAAGTTTCTACTCGTGGCCTTACCAACGGCTGAGGTTCAGGTTGAGGAGCTTTTACATCAGGAGCAATGGGTTCCGGTGAAGGAGCCTCAATGATCTCTGGTAGCGTGGGCGGCAAGCTCGGCGACGGCGTGGCAGCTGGACTTTGGAAGCGATTAAAGAAGCCACCTTTTTGTTTGGACTCTTTTGGTTGTGGTTCAGAGGTAGATGGAGCTGGTTCCACTTCTGTGTAAGTTTCTATCCGTGGCGTTACCAGGGGCTTTGGTTCTGGTGTGCTTTCTAGCTGATTAAAGAAGCCACGTGGTTTTTGTTGCTGTGACTGTTTTGGCGCTGTTTGCTTCGTTTCAGTTGGTTCTTTAGATTCAAGATCAGGATTTGCTTGTTTATCTTCACCCAGCTTGGTTTCTGGTTCTTTTTCAATTGCAGGAGCTGGTGTCAGGGTGGGTGTTGGTGCGGCAGGATCTGAAAGCGAGCGGCTTACAATACTGCGAGCCTCTGCTGCTGAAAGTTGACCGCGCATGAGTTTGGATAGAGTGTCTTTACCCTTGGGTTCGTAGGTGATGAGCCGTACCGTGTTGTTAAAGACGTTCTTGACGGTGTTTCCCTGTTCATCAAGAAACTCCAGTTGCACCCAGTTCTTTCCTGGCTTAAAGCCTTTGAGATAAAGGGGCTGCCAGCGATCCAGGACAAAACTGTTGCCATTAATAGTGCAACGAATGCGCCAATCGGCAATGTCATCCTCAGGTTCTTCTTGGGCAACAAGGTGGAGGGGGGCGTTGGTCAGGTAAAAGTCTAGCAAGATCGGTTCCGCCCCATAAGCACCCTCAGGACGACTGTAGGTCAATAGTGGCTGGGCTGGATCAGGGTTGTTGTCCTGGGTTTTGGTGAAAATGTGAAATGTTGTCTGGGCGTAAGCGCCTTCATTCTTGAAGCTCTCATCCCAGGGGCGGGAGGCAAAGACGCGCACGGTGTGGGTTCCAGGGGTTAAATCTGACAAGACAAGCGGCTGGTTCAGGTCATAAACAGCTATATAAGGTTGGTTGTCCAGAATAACCTGCAGGTGGGGACCTAGATCCAGTTCCTGATTCTTGAAGATGGGAAGATCCTGAACCTGAAACCTTACGCTCACTGTGTTGTCTTGGAGTAGCTCATCGGGTTGAGGACTCAAGATCGCCACTTGAGGCTGGTAACCTTCTAAGGCTTGACTCAGCACTTGAATGACTTCCGGCGGGGAAACCTCTGAGATGTCTCCAGAGGGTTGAGAAGGACTGAGGCTACGAGATACTGTCTGGGTTGCAGCGCTAAGGGCGCGACCACCTCCGGGCAAGCGATCGCCACAACCTACCAGACTCAAAACCAGAACCACTGTTATTAGGGACGCGAATAGCGCTTTCCCAGTCTGCCGCCACCAATTCATACCAAACACCCAGCAATTGTCCATAGGGAACTATATCCCAAAAAGGGGCAGGGGGACTCTAGGGGCAGGGCGGTAACTTTTATGCATTGTTGAGCTTTGTAAATTATCAGAATAACCTCTTGACTTTTTTCCCAGTGCTTTAAACTTGTATAGCTGAATCTGCTTGCAATCCAGCGATTTTGAAGTATTGTTAACAAGGTTCTCACACCTAGGCATGCAAGACTCTATAATTCAGTCAGAAAGCACATTCCACAAGCGGTCTTCCTCACTGGTTCAGTCCAGTTCGGAACGCAGTGAAAGTGGCTGATATCAGCCGGAAGACAGCTAGTGGAGTTTACAAATCCTCATTCCTTGTCTAGAGAGGGGAGTCTGAATGACGATTAGTCCTCCGGAGCGCGAGGAAAAAAAGGCAAGGGTTGTAGTCGATAAAGACCCGGTTCCCACATCATTTGAAAGGTGGGCGCAACCAGGTCATTTTGACCGCACCCTAGCACGAGGTCCCAAAACTACCACTTGGATTTGGAACCTTCACGCCCTCGCCCACGATTTTGATAGTCAAACCAGCGACCTAGAAGACGTATCCCGCAAGGTCTTCGCCGCCCACTTCGGTCAATTGGCGGTAATATTCCTGTGGTTTAGCTTGCTGTACTTCCAGGGCGCTCGGTTCTCCAATTACGAAGCTTGGTTATTAGACCCAATTAACATAAAACCGAGCGCCCAAGTGGTGAGCGCCATCGTTGGTCAAGAGATCCTGAATGGAGACGTCGGTGGTGGCTTCCACGGAATTCAGATCACCTCGGGCTTGTTCCAAGTTTGGCGGGGGGCTGGCTTTACGAATTCGTTCCAGCTTTATTGCACCGCCATTGGCAGTCTAGTAGCAGCAGCCCTGATGTTGTTTGGTGGCTGGTTCCACTATCACAAGCGCGCTCCTAAACTGGAATGGTTCCAGAATGTGGAGTCGATGCTGAACCACCACCTATCTGGACTGTTTGGCTTAGGCTCGTTGGCTTGGACTGGACACCTGATTCACGTGTCTTTGCCCATCAATAAGCTGCTGGATGCTGGGGTAGCCCCAAAGGATATACCCTTGCCGCAAGAGTTCATATTGAACAGTAGCTTGATGGCAGAGTTATTTCCCAGTTTTGCCAAGGGGTTGGCGCCGTTTTGGACGTTGAACTGGGGTCAGTATGCTGACTTCCTCACCTTCAAGGGCGGTTTGAACCCGGTAACAGGCGGACTGTGGTTGAGTGATATTGCCCATCACCACCTGGCGATCGCGGTGGTCTTCCTGATCGCTGGTCACCAATACCGCACAAACTGGGGTATCGGTCACAGCATTAAGGAGATCCTGGAGAACCACAAAGGTCCCTTCACAGGTACAGGCCACAAGGGGATCTATGAAAACCTCACGACCTCCTGGCATGCTCAGCTAGCTGTCAACCTGGCATCAGTTGGCTCGATCAGCATTATTGTGGCGCATCACATGTACGCGATGCCACCGTATCCGTACCTGGCAACCGACTACGCCACCGCGCTTTCGATCTTTACCCACCATATGTGGATCGGCGGCTTCTGCATCGTTGGCGCAGCTGCTCACGCTGCCATCTTTATGGTGCGGGATTACGATCCAGTGGTGAACCAGAATAACGTGGTGGACAGGATTCTACGTCACCGAGATGCGATCATCTCTCACCTGAACTGGGTGTGCATGTTCCTGGGCTTCCACAGCTTTGGCTTGTACGTTCATAACGACACCATGCAGGCATTGGGTCGCCCCCAAGATATGTTCTCGGATACAGCGATTCAGCTGCAGCCGGTGTTTGCCCAGTTCGTTCAAAATATCCACACCTTGGCTCCAGGTTCAACTGCTCCCAACGCGCTAGAGCCTGTTAGCTACGCTTTTGGTGGCGGGATCGTTGCAGTAGGCGGCAAGATTGCTATGATGCCAATCTCGCTGGGTACGGCGGACTTTCTGATCCACCATATTCACGCGTTTCAGATCCACGTCACAGTGCTGATTCTGCTCAAAGGCGTTTTGTTTGCCCGCAGCTCTCGTCTAATTCCAGACAAAGCAAATCTGGGCTTCCGGTTCCCCTGTGATGGCCCTGGTAGGGGTGGTACCTGCCAAGTATCTGGTTGGGATCATGTGTTCTTGGGTCTGTTCTGGATGTTCAACACCATATCAATTGCGGTTTACCACTTCAGCTGGAAAATGCAGTCGGATGTGTGGGGAACTATCGATCCAGATGGCACAATAGCTCATATCAGCGGTGGTAACTTTGCTCAAAGTGCCATTAACATCAACGGTTGGTTGCGTGACTTCCAATGGGCTCAATCAGTGCAGGTGATCCAGTCCTATGGGACACCGCTCTCAGCTTATGGCCTGATATTCTTGGGCGCTCACTTTGTCTGGGCGTTCAGCCTGATGTTCCTGTTCAGTGGTCGCGGCTACTGGCAAGAGTTGATCGAGTCCATCGTTTGGGCTCACAATAAGTTGAAGGTTGCTCCATCGATTCAGCCTCGCGCTCTGAGCATCATTCAGGGTCGGGCTGTAGGGGTGGCTCACTACCTCTTAGGCGCAATCGTCACTATCTGGGCGTTCTTCGAAGCGCGAATCATTTCAGTAGGTTAGCGTTCAGCTGTCAGCACTCAGCCAGAAGCTGATAGCTGACAGTTGATAGCTAAATTGAGGATTTAGTAAAACAAATGGCAACTAAATTTCCCAAATTTAGCCAGGACCTCGCACAAGATCCGACAACACGTCGGCTCTGGTACGGGATAGCCACTGGCAACGACTTCGAAAGCCACGATGGCATGACAGAGGAAAATCTTTACCAAAAGATTTTCGCTACCCACTTTGGTCATGTGGCAATCATCTTCCTGTGGACCTCCAGCCTCCTGTTCCACGTCGCCTGGCAAGGTAACTTCGAACAGTGGATTAAAGATCCGCTGCATGTCCGTCCAATCGCGCACGCGATTTGGGATCCCCACTTTGGTAAAGCGGCAGTAGATGCGTTCACACAAGCGGGCGCTAACTATCCAGTCAACATTGCTTACTCTGGTGTCTACCACTGGTGGTACACCATTGGGATGCGGACGAACAATGAGCTGTACACAGGCGCAGTGTTCCTGCTGCTACTAGCTGCGGCCTTCTTGTTCGCCGGTTGGTTGCACCTACAACCCAAGTACCGTCCCAGCCTGTCCTGGTTTAAGAGTGCTGAGCCTCGGCTGAACCACCACCTGGCAGGTCTGTTTGGAGTCAGTTCCTTGGCTTGGGCAGGTCACTTGGTTCACGTTGCTATCCCTGAATCTCGCGGACAGCACGTGGGTTGGGATAACTTCCTGACTACCCTGCCTCACCCAGAGGGTTTGAAGCCATTCTTCACGGGTAACTGGGGTGCTTATGCTGCCAACCCGGATACGGCTCAGCATATATTCAGTACATCCGAAGGTTCAGGAACTGCGATTCTCACCTTCTTGGGTGGTTTCCATCCTCAGACTCAGTCTCTGTGGCTGACGGATATGGCACACCACCACCTGGCGATCGCAGTGATCTTCATCATTGCTGGTCACCAGTACCGCACCAACTTCGGGATTGGTCACAGCATCAAAGAGATGCTGAATGCCAGGAACTTCTTTGGCATCCAAACCGAAGGCCAGTTCAACCTGCCTCACCAGGGTTTGTACGACACCTATAACAACTCTCTGCACTTCCAGTTGTCAATACACCTGGCAGCGCTAGGAACTGCTCTTTCCCTGGTAGCGCAGCACATGTATGCCCTGCCTCCCTATGCCTTCATTGGGCAGGACTTCACAACGCAGGCGTCGCTCTATACCCACCACCAGTACATTGCTGTGGCCTTTATGTTGGGAGCGTTCGCCCACGCCGGAATTTTCTGGGTGCGCGACTACGATCCTGAGCAAAACAAGGGCAACGTGCTTGAGCGAGTGCTGAAGCACAAAGAGGCGATTATCTCCCACCTGAGCTGGGTGTCGCTGTTCTTGGGCTTCCATACCCTGGGCCTGTACGTCCATAATGATGTGGTAGTTGCCTTTGGGACGCCGGAAAAGCAAATCCTGATTGAGCCGGTGTTTGCCCAGTTTGTCCAAGGTGCTCATGGCAAGGTGCTGTACGGCTTTAACACCCTGCTGTCGAATCCGGATAGCTCTGCTTCCTTAGCTGGCGCTCCCTATTTACCAGGCTGGCTGGATGCCATCAACTCTGGCACCAACTCACTGTTCTTGACCATTGGCCCTGGCGATTTCCTGGTACACCACGCGTTCGCGCTGGCTATACATACCACAGTCCTGGTCTTGGTTAAGGGTGCGTTGGATGCCCGTGGCTCTAAGCTGATGCCTGATAAGAAGGACTTCGGCTACTCCTTCCCCTGCGACGGTCCTGGTCGGGGAGGCACTTGCGACATCTCCGCTTGGGATTCCTTCTACCTCGCCGCGTTCTGGGGGCTCAACACCGTTGGTTGGGTTACCTTCTACTGGCACTGGAAGCATCTAGGCATCTGGCAAGGCAACGTAGCTCAGTTCAATGAGTCCTCCACCTACCTCATGGGCTGGCTGCGCGATTACCTCTGGCTGTACTCTGCTCAGGTGATCAATGGCTACACGCCCTACGGCATGAACAACCTGTCCGTCTGGTCCTGGATGTTCTTGTTCGGACACCTGGTATGGGCAACTGGTTTCATGTTCTTGATCTCCTGGAGAGGTTACTGGCAAGAGTTGATTGAAACTCTGGTATGGGCACACGAGCGCACTCCGCTGGCGAACTTGGTTCGCTGGAAGGACAAGCCCGTTGCTATGTCCATTGTGCAAGGCCGTCTGGTTGGTCTAGCCCACTTCACGGTTGGGTATATCCTCACCTACGCCGCCTTCCTCATAGCCTCGACTGCTGGTAAATTCGGCTAATCGCCAACTCCCTACTGAAACTAGCGTTGTAGCTAGATAAAAGAAAATCCCCTGCCTCTCGGCAGGGGATTTTCTTTGAATGCAACTGTTATTTACGATACAGGCGTAGCAGCAATATTTATTGTTTAATAAAACTTAACGTTAAAAGCAGCAATAATCGAATTAATTGAACATAGGAGTGTCAAGTGTCTATTCCGGAAATCACTCAAATACTTTTGCATGCAAAAAAAGACAAGGGACTGAGCTTTACGGATTTGGAAAAAATACTTGGACGTGACGAGGTATGGATTGCATCTGTGATTTACCGTCAATCCAGTGCTTCTGAAGAAGAGGCAAGCAAACTGATTGACGCATTAGGACTTGGTCCGATTTATATTAAAGAACTGACTGAATGTCCCCTGAAAGGACTTGGCCCCGTCGTTCCGACTGACCCCCTAGTTTATCGATTATACGAAATTATGCAGGTATACGGAATGCCGCTTAAAGCAGTGATTCACGAAAAGTTTGGTGACGGAATTATGAGCGCGATTGACTTTACCTTAGATGTCGAAAAAGAAGAAGACCCTAAAGGCGATCGCGTTAAACTCATCATGTCTGGGAAATTTCTCCCCTACAAAAAGTGGTAGTTGATTATCCGTAGAGAGGACTTACGCCAAAGTGAGTGCAAAGACGGGTGTGGCTGCTAGAAGCGGTTTGGCACGTTCTAGGTCAATCCGCAACACTGACACACAATTCAGTTGGTCGAACACTTCCAGCATACTAAACTCCTCAACCCGAAATCCTTGCTCTAGGGCAAAGTGTTTAGCATGTTCAAGGTGATCAAACTCATTCTCTGTCAATGACCGACCCGTCAAACTCGAAATTTTCTGATTGAGCTGGCGCAGGGCTGGATCATTTTGTCGCATCTGCCCTGAACCCGCCTTCGTGGTGAAATCAGACGTAATCCAGACTCCCCCATAGGTTTGCAGCATCTCCCGCACGTTGGCACATACCTGTTGCTTTTCTGCAAACGTCAGGTACATGAGCAACCCCTCACTCAAGAGCGTGACAGGTTTTTCTGAATGGAAGTAACCTGTGAGCGGCAGTGGATTTGGTCTGCTGGTGACATCGATCGCCAAAAAGTGCAAGTTGGGGCGTGAGCCGATCAGTTGCTGGACTACTTGCTCTTTCCGATAAATCATACCTGGTAAATCACTTTCAATGAAGGTGACATCAGGATTTTGCGAACGGATGATACCTCGTGGAAGCAAGCCAGAGGCAAGTTCAAGAATTTGCATCCCGTTAAATCGAGCTACGACTTGCTCGATCATCTTGTAACGAGCTTCAACCAGTGCAGCAGCCACAACGGGTTGTTCTTGTCGTCCCTCACCAAACTGCTTTAAAGTAGCCGCTGCATCGGTCAGTTCTGCTACTTCCTTGGTGTAGGGAATGTCACTAAACTGCCGAGCGTAGGCAACTAGCAGTGCGGTTGGGCTAATCTTATCGAAGTCACTGGCTGGGGGTGTGGTGATCATCCCATCTAAATTTCACCCTTAACCTGCAATTGATGAACTCGATCCGCTAGCTCTTGAAGGCGTTGTTCGTCTAGTTCATCAATCGCCAACATACCAACATATATAATTTCCTTCAGCGTTAGTCGGGTTTCTAGCGCCTTTTTTTGAACCAAGTCCTTAATTATAGGACTGACCCCGATTGCTGTACTGGCTCTGCTCACAAAAACTAACGGAAAATTAACTACTTCGGTTAAATCTTAGCACCTTCCAGCATAGACTTCAGCAGAGATAAGATTTGCTTCTACGAGACTTGACAAGATTAATCGAAAAAGATAAAATTGTCATATGAAAAAAGTGACCGCCCCCGGCCTAGAAAACTAAAGGGCGATCACCTTTCAAACCGACGTAAACAAGTCGTTCCTATCGCAGGCACTTCCCATCTGATAGTCACTTCCCATTCAAGTCAATTTATATGGTATCAACAAATCAGCCGAAATCACCCGTAATTGCGGGATCTAAAATCATCCATAAATCGTCAGTACTCCACCCGCTTGTGCGATTTGTGAGCGAAGAAACTGCTGCGATGCTCGTTAACGTGGAGCCAGAGCAGATTGATCGGGTTGAATGCTGGCGGCACGTGGTTTATGTCCACGGCAAGGGGGTGAGTCGGTTTGTCAGCTATGCCGATTTTCCGCCGATTTTGGGAGTAGATCTACCTATAGCTCAAGATTACGTGCGATGGCGCAAGCGGTGGCTCAAACGTTGGCAAAGTAAGCAAGCTCCAGAGTTTTGGACTAGATTCTATCGTCATCAGTTCAAGTACGCTCAAACGATACCTGAGTTGTTTGAGTGGGGCAGGTTAGTCGGTGTAGTTAAATCTGCGATGTCCAAGGCGGCATTGCAACAGCTGCGTGATGCTTATCAACAAGAGAAATATTGGTGGGAAAATTTTTGACCGCTTGTAAAACCATCGATTCTTCCCCAGCTTAATCCTGCCTCTATCTGACCGGTTTTTGGGCAGTTGATTTACTCCTGCCGCTCTTACTAACTCCACCGCCTAAGCTGCGAAAATAAATGCCACCGATAGTGATTAAAAACACAACATAAGCCACTGCTTGAACAAGATAGAGTTTTTCCCTGTAGCCAAACAGAGCTTTGAGAACAACACCAGGGAAACGGTCATCAGGCAGTATTTTGGAGGTATCCCAAACCCTTGGTCCCAATATACAAGAGGGATCTTTGGTAAACCGTTCGTAATAAAAACAAATAGATTCAGATTGGCGATCTATTTGAGCCAGGCTGCCAACAGCGGTGTCAAAATTTGTCAAGGCGGTAACCACCAACCCAGCCACAATCAGGAGCAATAAAACGCCCATGAACTGAAAAAACAGGCGGACGTTAATCTTGACGCCCCACTTAAACAGTAAAACTCCGATACTGACGGCAGCAGCTAAGCCAGCAACAGCGCCGAAGGCTGGGATTAATCCCTGTTGAAAATTGGCGGCGATAAATAGAACCGTTTCAAAACCTTCTCGTAAGACGGCAAACAAAATTAAACTAAAGACGCCCCAGCCGCCCCTAGCTTTCTGTTTCAGGGCAGCTGTTACAGCTCCCTCGACTTCATTTTTTAAAAACCGTGCCTGTTGAGTCATCCAGATTAGCATCCAGCTGAGCATGGCGATCGCAATAATGCTGAACACTCCCTCTAGCAGCGGCTCAATCACGGGTGTATATTGCGGATTAGCTGCACCTAGTGTCTTAATCACCCAGCTGAACAGCACACCCACCAGCGCGCTGGCGGCAATTCCCACCCCAACACCGGCATAAACCCATTGGTTCAGCTGTCTCTGCCGAGCTTTTTTAAGACAAGCCAGCACAATGCCTACAACCAGGGTAGCTTCCACTCCTTCTCGGAGCGTAATCACAAAAGTAGGTAGAGCGGCACTAAAATCCATGAATTATTCTCTCCTAAGCTTATGTCTACTAAAGATAATGAAAGGAGTCAGGAGTCAGGAGTCAGGAGAAAACCCCAAGTCTACAGTCAGAGATTTCGTTTATGACGTCTTGAATCTTGTTGCCTGCCGACTCGATTCAATTTTCTTCTTCTTTTCCATATCTAAAGACAGGGGCTTCAAACCCCAGTCATCCGCCACTCGTACAGGATTCATTCTGACGACTGACGCCTCTCTACTTTTTTTATAACTTTGCCGAGGTGTTAGATTTGTTAACTACCTTTTGAGAGTTCTGCTCAATCGTCTTTATTAGCTGGGTTACTTGATCTGGGGTATTCACTGGGGCAGCTGGGGCGGTTGGGGTGGGCCAAGTTTTGGTAAGTTCAGCCATACTTGTTTCTATCGCTTTTTGGGCTTCGGGATGTTTTGCCATTTGGCTAGAAATCCCTTTATAGAGCTCGTTGCCATAGGTGACAAACCCACGCGAGTCTTGGTACTCAATCACTGCTGCCACCTTGCCATTGGCGATCGCAGCTCGATATTCAGAGTTAGCCGAATCCAGCAACCCATTCATCACCTGTAGCACAAAGTTAGGCTCCTGACGTTGTGCTGCGGGCAAAGCCTGGATTGCCGTATCAACAGCTTGCATCGAAGTCTTAAAATTCGTGGCTATCTTGGGATTTTTGGGTTGGGATTTGACCAAATCTTGTAAACTGATCAAATTATCCTTGAATGCTTTGACTTTGCGCTCATTCAACTGGTCTTCCACATCCACGTAAATTTCTTCAACTGGATGACCAATGTGAGGTTCCGCTTGTTTAGGCTGTTGCAGATCCAGGAGTTCTTTGGCAACCAAGAGATGCCCTTTCATCAAGCCCAGCTTCGTCATGTAGTCAACATCTTTGGCAACACCAGTGAGTACCACATCTTGAACGGTGACTAAGTCTTTAATTTGGTTGAACTGATCAGCCGCGATCACCTTTTTAGAAACCAAGTCATCAGAGCTACCGTAGGGACGACTGGCTTGAATCTTATTTGACAGCCCTAGAACGCCTAATTTGGCTTCCAACTTATCCAAATCTGACAGAATCGCGGTGTTGATGTTGATCTTGGGCTTACCACTAGTTTGATTGTCAACGGTAGTTACTGCGGGACTCGAACCGGCAGCAGGTGACTGAGTTAAGTTGTTACCGGGAGTCGGTGTCTGACTACAGCTGACCACGACAGTCAGCAGGGCAGTGGCAATGGCAAGAAACAAGAAACGAAAAAAAGACATAATATTAGTGAAAAATTTTCAATCCTGTTGCAAAAAAATAGCAACTATGTTTGACTGATCACCTCAAACTGCCCCATGCAACCCGCCTCCGCGATCACGTCTTGATGGGGATGGAACATATACTTGCCGGGATAACGGTAGGAAAATTCCAGGATGTGACGCTCAGCCGTACCCATCGTGATCACATCGGTTTGCTCACTGGGGGTCAGACTCATCCCCGTGCGATAAACCTGAAAGAAGTTAGCGTGCAGGTGAAATGTCGCCGCCGCATCTAACTCAATCATGTTGAGGATGTAGAGCCGAATCAGCTGATTCTGGTAAATGCGGATGGGATGCATCATGTAGTAGTGCGGCAGACCATTGAAGGCATAGAATTCATTCCGGTTGTCTTCATTCACGTCATACCCAGCCATAATCAGCACCATCTCATCAGCTGGGGGACGCTCGGTCGGGGGGTCAATGATGAACATGCCGTACAGCCCCTTACCAATGTGGCGACTCACCGGCTCCGTGTGGCAGTGGTACAACTGAACACCAAACGGTTCGGCGTCAAACTCATAAATAGCTGCTGCACCTTGGCGCACTGGGCGGACACCATCCACTTCAGCAGGGTGGACGCCGTGAAAATGCAGAGAGTGGGAATGCCCCCCCTGATTGAGGAAAAGTACACGGACGCGATCGCCCTGTTTTGCCCGTAGTGTAGGCCCCGGTACGCGACCATTGAAATTCCAGCTGTTGAAAGAAACAGCGCTATTTAGCTGAATCGTGGAATTTTCAGCAACAATCCGAAATTCCCGGATCGTGCGTCCGTTCTCTCGCTTAACGGTGCCATAGTCAAAATCCCGCAGCATTGCCATTGGGTTAATGCTGCTTAGACCTGTTGCCCCACCATTGGATGGCAAAGGCGGCACTCTAACTGGTGACTGGCGTTTTGGCTTGAGGGTTTGCAGGGCATTGGCAGCACCGAGTACACCAGCTCCTGCTAATCCAATTTTCAGGAAGTGGCGGCGGCTCCAGGGTTTGACTTTCCCCGGCATCAGACGATTTTGCATTTTATTCTATGGACAACCGTTAGCGCTTTATTGCAAAAAAATTGCAACTATCACGAACGTCAAGTATAAGACTCACCAAAATTATTGTCAATTGTTCTCAATAAAGGGATTTGCCCCCTAGACCTCTGCCCCCCTCTCTCCCCTATCCCCAGAGGGGGCCCCGAGTCCCCCCCGCCTAAGCACGAAGGTATAATTAATAAGGAATTCCTCACCAAAACCATAAGTTCCGTGAACGCTCTGGCTAAGACCCTGGTCGCATTTGCAATCCCATTGTTTGTTTCTGCCTACGGAAATAAAGTGACTGCGCAGCAAAATCCTCCTGTCAGTTCTCCGGTTGCTGCTAGTTCCACAACTTCAGCCAGTTCTTTGATCGCTGCTAGTCCCACAAATCAACAACCCTCGTCTAGTGCAACAAAAATTAACGTTACTGAGACCGAGATGGCGATCAAAGTATCGTCAGCGACTGCGCCAACAGGGCCTATTGACTTTGTAATTCACAACAGCGGCAAAATTCCTCACGAGTTTGTGGTTTTTAAGACTAGTGTGCCAGACAACAAACTCCCTCTTAAAGGGAGCAATTTGGATGAGTCAGGTAAAGGCATCAAACACATTGCTGAGATTGGCGCAGACCAGCTTAAAAGTGGCGCGACCAAAACACTCAATGTCAATCTCCCTCCAGGTCGCTACGTACTTGTGTGCAACATACCAGGACACTTCATGGCTGGGATGAAAACTGACTTCACAGTCAAGTGATAAAAACTCATCTGGCGCTATTAAAGCCGGGTCAAATCGCCACCATTTCAGAGGTGCATGCTGAAGAAGGGTTACATCAACGCTTACTAGCCCTTGGCTTTCGCAGTGGTCGTCAAGTGACAATGATTCGGGGTGCTTGGTTCCAAGGACCGCTGCACGTCCGCATCGGTACAACGGAAATGATGCTACGTCGCAGCGAAGCCCATGCAATTAGCGTTACCGATGTAAGAACAGGGGAGCAAGTATGAAGCAGATAGCCGTTTTGGGGATGCCGAACACGGGCAAATCCACGTTTTTTAACAGGATTACCGGAGCAAATGCCAGTATCGGCAACTGGCCTGGGATTACTGTAGAGCTGATGACAGCTAAAGTCAACCTCGGTGAGGAACAAGCCGAGGTAGTAGACTTGCCTGGAATTTACGATTTGCGTGGCTTTTCTGAGGATGAGTCGGTGGTGCGGCGGTTTCTAGAAAGTACGCCGCTGCATTTGGTGCTAATGATTCTCAATGCGACTCAACTTGATCGCCAAATTAGTCTGGCTTTACAGGTGAAACATCTGAATCTACCAGCAGTGCTGCTGCTGAATATGGCAGACGAAGCACCGAAATTTGGGGTGGTTGTCGAGGCTGACAAGGTGGCAGAACATTTGGGGATGCCAGTAGTGCCAATCAGTGCCAAGTATGGTCAAGGAATAGACACCGCTTACCAGACGATTACGAATACCTTAAAGCAAGACCTCCAGCCGGTTACTGTGGATTCCTTTAAGGATTTTGTCTCTGAACAGCAGATGGCAGTCGAGATGGGGAGTTTGTTGCGGGATGCGATTCACACTCCGGCGATAGTCGAGGAAAACTGGACAACTCGGCTAGATCGAGTGCTACTCCATCCTGTGTTTGGGTTACCCATCTTCTTTGGGGCAATGTTTCTGATGTTCCAGGGGGTCTATGCTCTGGGAACGCCCTTGCAAGATATGTTGGGGAATGTTCTTGATTGGTTTAGGAGTGCTGCCTTAGAACCGCTTTTAGGGGATCTGCCATACTTTTTTAAGGCTTTCTTATTAGACGGCGTCTATAGTGGTGTTGGAACGGTGGCATCGTTTGTCCCGATTATTTTTTTGTTCTTCCTGTTCATGGCAATGGTGGAAGATAGCGGCTACTTGTCTCGCTCAGCATTTTTGATGGATGCTTTGATGTCGAGGCTGGGTTTAGATGGTCGCTCTTTTGTGATGTCGCTGATGGGGTTTGGCTGTAATGTGCCAGCGATTATGGGAACACGGGTGATGCGATCGCAGGGTTTGCGGATGCTGACGATGCTAGTGATTCCTTTTTCTCTGTGTTCAGCCAGACTGAATGTATTTCTCTTTATGATCTCGGCTTTGTTTACTACCCGCAGTGCGCCTGTAGTTCTATTCAGCTTGTATTTATTCAGCTTTGTTGCTGCTATTCTGACAGCAGCTTTGTTTAAGGGTCAGTTCCCCAATGAAGAGCCATTCGTTCTGGAATTACCCCCTTACCGCTTTCCCACTATCAAGCAGATGTTAATCAGCTCTTGGCGTCAATCCCGCAAGTTCTTGCTGTGGTCAAGGCGGTTTATTATTTTTGGGGTAGTAGCAATTTGGGCGCTGAACAATTTGCCCCCTGGTGTTCCACCTGCGAGTCCCCAAACTTTTTCCGGGATGATTGGTCAGTTGACACAGCCTGTCTTAGCACCGATTGGGATTAATCCCCAACTGGCAGTTGCTCTGATTTTCGGATTTGTGGCAAAGGAAATTGTCTTAGGGGGTTTAGCAGTGATTTATGGCAAGGCTGAAGGCGCTGATTTGATGGGTGCGATCGCCCATCAAATCGACTGGGTACAAGCCTATAGTTTCATGCTGTTCACCCTGCTTTATGTCCCTTGCTTGTCAACCGTCGCAGTCCTTAAGAGTGAATCCAAGAGCCTAAAATTTACTCTGTTTTCGGTAGCGTGGTCAATAAGTTTTGCTTGGATAGCGAGTTTTATTTTCTACCAAGGCGCGAGAGCTTTGGGATTTTGAGCTATTGCCTCTATTGACACCAGTACTTTTGTCTAACCAGGTAGGGCTTGTGACATCTCCGTTTGCCTTAGCTGCCACTTTTGATCTTCTGATAGTTCCAATACCAATTGGTGGTAGTTCGCCAGAATGGGGCGATGACCGACGCTGATGAAAGTTGTTCCTGTCGCTTGCAGATGCCGATATAAACCCTCTTCGTTTTTGACATCCAAAGCACTCGTTGCCTCGTCCAAAATTGCGTAGGGAGGTTTGTTGAGCAATATGCGGGCGAAGGTAATGCGCTGTTGTTCTCCAAGAGACAGAACAAATGCCCAGTCTTGTTCTACATCAAAACTACCGAATCGTTCATCCAAGTCTTTTAGGTTCACCTGTTGCAGTACCTGTTTAAGTTCCTTGTCCTCAATCTCAGCATTAGTATTGGGATAAAGTAATTGGTCGCGTAACGTCCCTAAGATCATGTAAGGACGCTGCGGTAAAAACAACATCTGGTCGAGGTTGGGTCGTATGATCTCACCAGTGCCTGCGTTCCACAATCCTGCAATTGCTCGTAGCAAAGAACTCTTCCCACAACCACTCGGTCCCATAATCAAAAGTCCTTGACCTGATGGCAACTCCATCGACAAATCCTTAATCAAGGTTCTTTGGTAATTTGGTGTTTGCAAGGTCAGGTGTTCGATAGCTAAACGGGAATCCTCTACTGTATCAATGGTGGAAGTCTGATTAACTTGCTCTTCTTCTTGGGTGGCTATGGGATGTGACAAATACTCAGCAAAGTCGTAGAGACGGTCAATCCCTGCCCCAAAATTCGCCAGAGGCTGCAACCGAGACACAATCACGTTTAACGAGAAAAATACCCGAACAAATGCCCCTTGAGCTTCTGTAACTTTTCCCACCTCAATTTCACCCGAAAAGACACTCGGGGCAACAACGAGCGCTGGGATAATGAAGGGGATAAACTCATAAGTATTGGTCAGAACATTTAGATTAAGCTCCCACAATATAAGTTGTTTAAAATTATCAAACGCCTCCATAAATCGGTGTTTTACCTGGTTTGACTCCTGCTCTTCTCCTCGGTAAAAAGCAATCGATTCAGCATGTTCACGAATGCGAATTAAGCCAAAGCGAAAGTTGGCTTCTTTTTTGAGTTGCTCAAAATTGAGTCGAACTAGGGGTTTGCCAAAAACTGCTGTTGCGAAAATTGTGCCAGCGAGGGCGTAAACGACCAGAAAAATCACCAGAGTTCTGGATATTCCCCAAAGAACTCCACTAAACGCAATCACTTTCAGGATGGATTCCACAAAGATCAGCACAAACTTGAGAGAATCTTGAGTAAAGCTTCTGACATCTTCAGCAATTCGCTGGTCAGGATTGTCAATCTCCGCGGAGGAGCTGTTAAGGTTATAAAAAGCTCGATTACTCAAGTAATTATCCAGAAAACTATTCGTCAGCCACCGTCGCCAGAAAAGACCAAGTCTATCTTGCAAATAGCTGTAAACACCTAAAAGCGGTGCGTAGACGACCAGTACCCCGGTGAAGACTAGTACAGTTTGTGAAAATCTCGGCTCATCCTTAGCTGAGAGGGCTGAAATTAAATCTCCCCGCTTGGCGTTAAGGACAACACTCAAACCTGTATAGGCTAGTAACAGCAACACTAAGAGTAGCAGCAAACCTCGGGCTTTCCATTTGTCTGAACCAAACCAGTAGGGTTTGGCGATCGCCCAAAACCGCCGGAACAACTTCAAGTTAAATCGATCCATTTTGTCTTGCTACCTAGCCGCTCCCACGGCTTTTTTATCTATTGAGAGTCAACGAGATTCCTGCAGCTCGCGACGCACCAGCTAGCGCTCGTCATTTTGAGTCTACCTGCTATTTGAATATCCCACCAGGCAGGATCATTGAAGTAGGCAACCCCAACCGTTAATAACTGAGCAATCAAGCAGAGGTTGAAGACGATTGAAGTCGCATAAAAGCCGAACTGTATCCAATGTGTGGGAGTGCGATCGCAGCACTTGCTGCGATATCTGCCAACGGCTGTTCGCGCTCAATTTCCGAATTTGTTGTCATATCAAATTGCCTATTTTTCCCCCATCCCAAATGACTTGGCGTACAACTCCGCCAACTCCGGTTTAGTAGTTTTCAGCCAATTAAAATAGAAAGGGATCGTCTTGCTTACCAACTCAGCCCCCGCTTTTTCGGGTGAACCCACATTGAACGGAGGGGCTGGATCGTACTCCAACATTAGTTCAGTTATTTTGGCGATTTCCTCACCATAGAGCATTTCAGCAATCACTAAACCAAAATCAATGCCTGCCGTAACACCCCCACCCGTGATGCGATTTCGGTCAATGACGACTCGCTCAGTTCCGACCTCAACGCCCAACCTTGCTAGCTGTTCGCGTGCCATCCAGTGAGTAGCTGCTCGATACCCTTGTAGCAGCCCTGCCTTAGCCAGAAACTCAGACCCTCCACACACAGAGGTGACGAATTTTGCGGTGCTACCCTGCTTCTGGAGAAATTCAATCACCTCTGGATCGTCTACCACTGTTATCTGTCCTGAGCCGCCACCAACACAGATAACCTCTAAGGGCGGGCAATTTTCAAAGGTGGTATCGGGCGAAATGATCAGTCCCTCTTCAGTTTTGATCGGGTCTAGGGTTTTCCAGACTCGATGAAGCTGGACATTGGGAAGCGTGCTAAAAACTTGCTGTGGTCCCAGAATATCCAGCGATGTCAGCCAAGCGTTCAGGGATTTTTTTCTTTGACCAACTGCCCTTAGCCGATAGTAATCTTGGGAAAATACTAAAAGTCGCGTTATCCGTCGAACATAATCCTGTGGCACGTTATTTAGCGGAGCGCCATACTCCGGTTCACGAAGCATTGGTGACATCCCCAAAGGCTTGGGCAATCATTTGTCCCCGTCCCGATCATTGGCATGTGATGGCGGGACCGATTATAAATCGCGGTCAATTAGTGGGTGCTGTGGGCTGCACCCGTGAAAAGTCAATGTTCGCCTTCGATACACAAAATCTAGCGGATTTGAGCGCAATCTGTTTGCACTTGTCTGTTTGGGCTGCCACCGTGCCACAAAGTGTTTCCGAAGGAAAGTCGCAGCATCAACCGTTTAGAACTGATTCGCTTCGCGAAGCTCCGCAGGATCGCTTAACGCCTCGCGAGTTGCAAATTGCAGAATTGGTTGCTTTGGGGCGAACAAACGCAGAAATTGGGACTGAACTTTGGATTACTGAAAATTCTGTAAAGCAAGCTTTGAAGCGAATGTTCCGTAAGCTTGAGGTTTCATCTCGTGCAGAGATGGTGGCACAGCTTTGCGCGACACAACACCGTTTGCCAAGTGCAAAACTATCTTCATCTGAATCAGACAGCGACAACACTCGTCAGCTAAACATCGTCGCGTAGTCATATGCAAATGCCTCAAAACTGCGTGGCTCCCCCACTTTTTTTCACTCTCCAGGCATAGTTTTGCTCTACATTGGTATTGTTAGGCCAAGATTAACAGAACCTCTATTGGGGACCAGTTATGTCAAAAGAGAATAAAGGCAACAAGGAATCCAAAAAGCCGAAGGGAGAATCTGATGGTGCCAAAAAGCAGAAGAAAGACCCCAAAAGACATGACGGGTTAGGAGGTAAGGGCTAGGAGGTAAGCGCGCGCACATTCATTGTCCGCCTGAACTTGATTATGTCCGCTCAAGACGCTTCAAGAGCAATCTTGAGGCGATCTTGAGTCGGCTGGGACAGAAAATCTCGGCGCTCAAGATGTAGTGGCAAGTGCTTTAGCTATCGCCGTGCTGGATTGACCTTTCTGCCAGTCATAGCGCAGCGGTGACTCAGACCCGCGCTCACCCAAAGCACCCAACCAAAGATCAGATGGTCGTCGGCAATGACAGTTGTGTTGCAATACAACCCGAACCTCTGCCTAAAGCATGATTTAGCCGATGAGCTAGATGCTGTAGAAAATAAGATGTTGAATTTTCGGGAAATTGTATTCTATGAAACTGAATTATTGGATGAAACGAATTTCGGCGGTAGGACGTTGGATGGCTAACACCCTGCTTTGTCTGGCAGCGATCGCCTTTGTGTGGCAGGGTGCGTTTTTCTCGGACACTAACGCCATGGCGGCTCCAGCGACATTGATTGCAGCAAATGTCGGTGATCAAATTCAAGGGGCAGCCGATGAAGTTCGTGTACGCTCCAAGGATCTGATCCGAGATACGCAAGATAAAGTTGAGAAAACTGCCAACAAAAATGCCGCAAAAGTTGACCAAGCCGACGACGAGGGTAGCTTCGTTGAGCGCAAAGCACAGCGTGATAAGGATCGAATTGAGAAACGAGCCGAGGAAGATGCGGATCGGACTGAGAAAGCAGTAGACAACTCCATGAATGCTGTTAAAGGTGCGGTTGAGAAAATTAAGGATGCTTTTAGTAACTAGAGCCGAGCAGCGTCAACTTTTGCCCATCTAGTTCAATTGCGTCACCTGTTTGGAGGTTTTGGAGTAGACGATCATGTGACTCCTTATCGCAGTAGCCGCCATTGACATCCTCCCCCACAAAACATTCCTTCGCGCAATAGCGGAGTAATTATAGAGGGGGAGGTTCATTCATTATTGCTTGGGTTTCCTGGTTTTCCGAGCTGACTTGGCACTGGGTTAAGACTTGATAAAGTAAGCTGTTGATAGCTAAACTTAACCAGGCGGCAGGTTAGGGCGTTTATGTTTGCAGGTTACTATAGGTAATACAAAATTTTTTAGGTTGGCCCACAACCAAAACAGTGATATATTTTGAGACAATGCATCGGTTCTGGTGGGAGCAGCCACCAGAGGTAACGGGGAAAGTTTGGTGCAAATCCAACGCTGTCCCGCAACTGTGATGAGATTGTGTTCTTGCTTGATCTCTTAGTCAGAATGCCCGCCGATGGCTTAAATCCTTTGTTTTTTATCCGCGAGGTACGGATGATAGTGAAAGCAGTTTTGAAACCATCACCACAGTTTAAGCTACTGCTTCTTGTGCAAGCAAAGTTTTGGGTTCAGACAAAATGGACAACTGGCCTCATGCACTACGAGCTGGCATAAGATGTCCTGAGTGACATCTCCTACACCAACCGCAAGCGGTATGGTGTAGGCTTCCCAATCTCACGAGCAGGATTTTCCTGGTTACTTCCTTTCGGATTTGCACCCACTACCTAGATGCATAGTTTCCTACACATCCCCGGCGCTCTGATTGCCCAGGCAGTTTCCTTTCCCACTAGTCCAGCGGTACTAATTGATTTGTTGCACATACCAGGAGCATTTCTTTCTGGCTTTAGGGTTTAGCGGTGCAGCAATTACAGCTAGCTTTGCAAAACCCAATACCTAAATGCACTTGATATGGAAATATATTCTCAAAATTGTTGCGCGGCGTCAACCCTTGTCCGCGATTCATCCCGACGCCAAACGTATCGCTCCGAGGATTATGTTCAGGCTGCGCCTTCCATAATCCTCTTGTCGCTCACGTTTTGGCGTGGGTCTTCTCGCGGTTGAATGATAAATTGTGCTTTTGTCCCTTGCCACTGGCTTGTCGATAATAGTTTGCTATCAGAGAAAAGCCTAACACATCAAATTTGGCGATTGGGTTTGATCTAACAGAGCTAACTGACCAGCTTGGATTGTGTGTGTAGGGGTAAAAGTAACATGTGAGACTTACAGAAAAATTTGGTGGCCTCAAAATAGCTTTACGCCTGCTGCGTTTTATTTCTAAAAGCCTTACCCTGTGAGGACTTTTGACATTAAATGGCGTCTGGTTCCACCGCACGCTACTTTTGGGCTTTGTTGGGACTAGTTGGTTGTAAGGATAGAAAGATAAATGCGAGCAACTTTTTTGTCTGTATTGAATGATAGTTCGAGGAAGGTACGGCGCAAAATCATCTATGTTTATGCATTCTTAATTAGCGTTAATATCTTGGTCTGGGGATTGGCTCTGATGGCTTTCTATCGCTATCCCCTGCTGCTCGGCACCGCAGCAATGGCCTATAGCTTTGGGCTGCGCCATGCAGTAGATGCCGACCATATCGCCGCAATTGACAACGTGACCCGGAAACTGATGCAGGAGAACAAACGACCCGTCAGTGTGGGGTTCTTCTTCTCACTGGGTCATTCCACAATTGTCACTGCCATGTCCGTCGTCATTGCTGTCACAGCTGCCACCATCCAGAAGGACTTTCCTCAATACGAAAAGGTAAGTGGCCTGATTAGTACTTCCGTCTCCGCATTTTTTCTGCTGGCGCTCGCCATCATTAACATGATTGTCCTGTGGGACGTTTTCCAGACCTTCCAGCGCGTGAGGCAGGGGGGAGCGTATAGCGAACAGAGCCTAGACGAATCTCTGAACCAGCGCGGACTCACAGGCCGCTTCTTCCGCCCCTTACTCCGGCTGGTCAGTAATAGCTGGAATATGTACCCCGTCGGTGTCTTGTTCGGTTTGGGCTTCGACACTGCCACTGAAGTAGGATTACTGGGGATTTCTGCTGCTAGTGCCGCGAAAGGGATGCCGATCTGGTCGATTTTACTGTTCCCAGCCTTGTTTACTTCTGGGATGTCCCTGGTTGACACCACAGATGGCATCTTGATGCTGGGTGCTTATGGCTGGGCCTTCGTTAAACCGATCCGCAAGCTCTACTACAACATGACCATCACTCTGATTTCGGTGTTGGTTGCTCTATTAATCGGTACGATTGAGGTTCTCAGCATTATTGGTGACCAGTTAGAGCTCAAAGGTTCATTTTGGGACTTCATTGGTAAACTGAGTGATAACTTTGACCTCATTGGCTACTTTATCATTGGCATCTTTATCTTTAGCTGGATAGTTTCGACTATTGTCTACAAAGCCAATAAGTACGATGACATTGAGGTGAACACTGTGGCAGCAGATAATCACAGAACGGAGGAGTAATTCCATGTATGCCCACATTTCACGCGAAAACATTCAGCTACCTCCGGGAACAGTTGTGCGAATGCTGGGTGACTGGCAAGACTATCGCATCTTATGTGATAGTCGGGGGGGTTCATCAATTCCTCGGATCAAGTACCGTCCTGGAGAAATTCTGCTGATGTCTCCTCTGCCCAAGCATGGACGGGATGCTCATTTAGTCGCTAACGTAGTCACTGCTTTACTTGATCGCCAAAATCGCAACTACGAAGCCTTCACTCCCATCACAATGGAATTGCCAGAATCAGGTGGTATTGAGCCAGATTACTGCTTCTACAGCGATAACTGGCAAGCTGTTGTAGGGCGAGACAGATTGGAGTGGGGCACTGACCCGTCGCCCAATTTGGTGATTGAAATTGATGTGACAACCTACACCGATGCTAATGATTACTTACTGTATCAAGTGCCAGAGGTTTGGTTGCTGAAGAAGAACCGACTTGCCCTTTATGGCTTACAGTCAAGCGGATACCAACTGCAAGCCACCAGCCGCTACTTTCCAGGTGTTGATTTGCCAGCAATGGTGGCTCAATGTTTAGAAGCTGCAAGTGAGCGTGGCACTGGAGTCGCCATCCGGGAGTTGCGCCAACACTTGTAGAAACTCCAATTGATTAGGTTGTCTGGGAGCATCCCATTTATGCAAAAACACCGGAGACAGTAATGTAGTATGTGGAGTTCAGAGAACTGACTAGAGCCAAGGTGATGACCCCAGAAGAACAACAACGGTTAGAAGCAGCAATAGCAGAG
>JAABUZ0100002004.1_pt1 | contig 35604 bp, 38 predicted proteins | sample 5562091 | NCBI WGS metagenome assembly JAABUZ01 (sample SAMN12813069, study PRJNA571459) | rock metagenome | isolation source: Antarctica rocks | place: Antarctica: Victoria Land, Linnaeus Terrace sud | collected 2015-12-21 | reverse complement strand
GAAAATAGTTGTGTGTTGCTCTTTTACGCTGTGATTCGCAGTCTCAAGTTCAATAAGCTGACGATGCCAGTCCCATCTCAAGCTCAACCAGACTCTGAACTTTTACACAACTCTTGACATACTACCAGGAAATGATCCGCGCTCTCAGCATCGCTATATTCATCGAAAACGTCTATATCTGGCTCTACATCTTCAGAAACGGGTTTTGTTGCAGATTTTTCATCAAAAATCATTAAAAACTGTTGCTTCGCACTAGTTATGAGAGGTAGATATCCATTATCTTTTAGAGTACTAATTACCTTACCCATAATTTTCTTATTTTTACATAAGGTGTTCATAGTTTTTACAATAAAAACCATTTACTTCTCCTAAAACTTATCCACATATTTGATAAGTTCAAAGAACACAATTAATATATCAGTATCAAATCTCTCAGCTCATCATAACAAATTTATTTTCATATAGCAAGCATCAGCTGCATGTAAATTAATAGACTACTTTTATCTCATCTGTTCATACAAAGCTATAACAAAATATTTAAAAGGAATTGCTGTCAAGATTGATATTTTCTGCCTATGACACTATTTGGAAGTAGATGTGGAAAGGGTGAAGGATGACAAATGTATTAGCTGTGGTACTTCCCCCATACCACTACGCTTTTTCCCTGTCTGTAGTTCTGAGTCAATTTTCAGGGCTTTCCAAACGTTGTTGTATGGAAACACCTCATTCAGTACCAAGAAAAATAGTGTGCTATACTTGAAACATTGGAATTACGGCACACCTCTAAATCCTCGTAAAGGTTTACAATGTCAACTCTTTTAGCACTTGTTGCTACCGTCTTAACATCATTTCTCCCTATTCTCAATAAGTATCTTTTGCGTGATACCGCTCCCGCGCGTGTGACGTGGGTCATCAATGCTGCATCACTCCCTATTCTTGCATTAGGCACGTTTCTTCTTACTCAATGCTCAATTATACAAAGTACGTTGTTCTCGTGTAGCATGCATATTCCTCATATTGACGGAATTTTTATTGTAGCCTTGCTTGCCTCGACGGTACTCAATTGGATCGCAACGCTGCTTTCTACGTATGCATTAGCAAAAGCAGATGCATCACTGGTAAGTCCTCTTCTCACTTTTAATCCAGCCTTTACGCTATTGATTGCCTGGCTAACATTGGGTGAAACTCCTGGCCTCCGTCAAAGTTTTGGCGTTGCAGTGGTCCTCCTGGGTGCCTATCTTCTAGAGGTCGAGGAAGCACATACAGGACTTCTTGCGCCACTGCGTATACTTGTGCGCAAGCCTGGAACACTCCTTGCTTTCATTGCCAGCGCTTGTTGGGGCGCAACAACAGTCTTAGAGAAGCTTTCTATCGAGCATATGACTCCAGCAAGTGGTCCATTTGTAGCTCTTGTTGGAACAATACTTCTGGTAGTATTCCTTACGCCAAACGCTTTCCTCCCTTTACCTACGCGTCGAGCTAACACAACAACCGCTATAAAGGGATGGCGAGGGTTACGTGCTCATCCCTTTGCCTTACCTATTGCAGTGCTTTTAGCGGGTGTTGCACCGCTCTTTGGCTTCACCGCGATTGCTCTTGGTCTTGTTGGTTATGTAACCGCCCTCTTCAAATTGAGTAGTGTCCTTACAATTCTTTGGGCGTGGTGGTTTTTAGGAGAAGGCAACATGAGACAAAGACTGTTAGGCGCATTTGTTATGTTAGCTGGTGGCATACTCATCGCTGTGTGATAGCAAGAATATACTGAATATTATAATGGCAATATTTCTAACATACCTCTAACGTTTTGCATACGTTGCTCTAACAGAGCATCTAATATACTGTCACCAGAAAAAGAAATATGAGTGAGGTTTCTAGAAACCTCCTCAATACAAAATTTTATATGTAAAGAAAAGGAGATATGACAATGGCAAACATCACTCGCTACAACCCGTTCAACGAAGCTGTTTCACTGCGCGAAGCCATGGATCGTCTCTTTGCAGATAGCTTCATCTCTCCCAGTATGAATGGACTTGCAAGCAATCGCGGTCTAGGCGCAAATTTGTTCGAGACAGCAGAAGGTTTTGTTTTCCAGGTTCCTATGCCCGGTGTCAATCCAGAGCATGTAGAGATCACTGCCCAACAGGACGTGTTGAGCTTGAAGTGGACAACAGATGTACGAGTACCTGAAGGGGCAACAGTCCTCTGGCATGGTTTCCAGTCAGGGCAGTATCAACAGTCCTTTACACTGCCCTCACCCATCAACTCCGAGCGTGCTGAAGCGCAGTATAATGATGGTATCCTAACACTCAACCTGCCCAAAGCTGAGCATGCGAAGGCTCGCACAGTAAAAATCAACACTACGAAGTAGCTAGAGGCAAAAAATACACAAAAAAGCGAGTGATCATTATTGATCACTCGCTTTTTTTGTGCTAAACATAACCAAGAACAATATGTTTCAGCATTTCTAAGCTCTTCTTGTAAAGCTAAATTAATACATGTAAGGTTCATCTCTACAAGAAGACTATACGACATATTTTCCACATCTAAGCATTTTCATCTCATTGAATATGCTTATGAGATCGTAGTGAACTAAGAACTAGACAGTTGGTTTCTTAGGTGGAAGTGGCTGTGTTTGCTCATTATTAGCGCCTTGTTTTGCTGGTGGCACATTTGTACCCGTCTGCTGAGCCACTTTGCTTAAATCACTTTGTACCGAATTTCCCATTTCAGCAGCGCGGTTAGCCATCTGTTGTACATCCTGGACGCGTTCTGACATTTGTTGCACTTGCTGCTTGAGTTCTGGATTTTCTGGAGGAATGCCACGCAAATAGCCATAACGCTCAACCAAGAAGTTGCGAACCTCTTTCCCTGTCTTTGGTGTGAAGAGCAGAGCTGCTCCTATTCCCACAAGTACCCCATTTGTAAAAAGACCCATATCTAAACTCCTTCTCTAAAGTCAACATCAAATAAGCATATACTAACCACATAGCTAACACGTATTGAGGGATGAAAAGGATACAGCTTTCAGACTTATAGTGTTCTTCAATGACGTGACGGCAACGCAAATATGGTATTATTCTAATAGCGTGAACCTCATGCACGAAAGGTGGAGCTTTTATGACAACGACGAGCAAACAATCAACAGTGGTAACACAAGCAGATTGGGTGGCGGGTCCAGGGCAGGGCGAATGGACCTATAACTCCTATGCCGCCTTGCCAGATGATGGACAACGCTACGAAATTATTGATGGAGTGCTTTTCCTTATAACACCTACACCTAGCCCACAACATCAGCGCGTTGGTTTTCGCATTGCGAAACGCCTATCAGTGTATATTGAAGATACCAACTTAGGTGAGGTATTTATTGCTCCAGTTGATGTCGAGCTGGTCCCTAAGACGATTGTACAACCTGATGTCTTCATTCTTTTGAAAACTAGTACTGCGGAAATCACGGCTAAGCGCATTAAAGGTGTACCTGATCTGGCGGTTGAAGTCTCTTCACCTGGCACGGTTGGACATGACCGTTCAGGTAAGCAAAAAGCCTATGAGCATGCAGGTGTTCGTGAATACTGGTTCGTAGACCCACTGGCACACACCATTGAAATACTGATTTTAAAGGGCAAAGCGTATACATCGCTTGGTGTGTTTAGCGAAGAGCAAACACTACCCTCCCTCGTGGTACCAGCATTAGAAGAGGTTCCAGCCGAAAAGTTTTTTGTCTAAATGTGTTATGGATGAACGAACGTATACACTTTCAATAGTAGCGAGGCGATTTGTATGTCGAAACTACGATCTTCTTTCTCAGCTTCTAAACTCTCACAAATGGAGATTTTCCAACAGTACCAATGGTGGGATAAAGGCTGCCTACTTTTACAGATTAACAATGAACGTTGCGATTACATAGAGTCGCGTGTCAATCGTGTCTACGGAAAAAACGCGTTACGCCAGCAAGAGGTGTTAGAGGTTGGCTGTGGTGGTGGTCTCATTGGTTATGAATTAGCGCAACGTGGTGCCCTCTTTATTGGAATTGACCCCTCGGATAATGCACTGGCGATTGCACGTCAAAAGGTCCAGCAAAGCGGCTTAGGGCAAAGCGCCTACTTTGAGCGTGGTTATGCAGAGTCGCTTCCCTATGCCGATGGTAGTTTCTCCGTTATCGTATGTCTCGACGTGCTGGAACATGTGAACGATCTGCGCGCAACAATCAAAGAGGTAGCGCGTGTATTAGCTCCCGGAGGTATCTTTATTTTCGACACCATCAACCGAACGTTTTTAGCACGACTCGCACTAATTTGGATTGGTGAGGGTATTCCTGTCAATGGTCTCACTCCTGGCATCCATGACTATCAGAAATTCATCAAACCGCATGAGTTACGCAATGAGCTTGTGTCAAATGGCCTCATCATAGGTGAGATGACAGGGTTCATGCCACGCGGTTTCAAAGATGGACGGATAATATTGGGTCCTGGCTGGTTCAAGGGTGTGTCATACATAGGCTATGCGATCAAGTAAAACAGGGAAGTAGTCCTTATCCATGTAGCACATCTCCGTTGCCTTTGAATATATTATTGCTCATTCCAGAATTTTTTATCTTCTTTTGCCATCGTGCTACGAGCCACAGCCTGTTGAAGGCTCACCTTTTTAACTTCCTGTTGGGCACCTGCTTTTGTCTGACGCCGATTTATGCCTAGTGAGGGCTGGCTATTTGTAAGCATTGAACTGAATTGCTCACTGGTGACCTGGAAAAATTGCGCGAGGTGTTCAAGTTGTCGCTGACTCAAACTGACCAGCTCGATTGTGCCATCCTCAAAGAGCTGCCACACATCAACACTCAAACGCAGGGCTTTTGCCACCGCCGTCTTCGTTAGCTTTCGACTTTGTCGTAATTCGCCAAGTGTCGCGGCTACCGTCTGTGGTGCTACAAATACACGCTCTAGCGCGGTTTGCATCGCACGGTGTGTAAGGGCTAATGGCTGTTCCTCGTCTTGTCCGTTCGTCGCATGATAGGCTGCGATAAAGGTAATGAGTTCGGCTTGTTGCGTGGGATACTCGCATAATAAGCGCATCTGGGTTTGAGTATCGCCAGCTTCTTTAGCGGCAAGCCAGGCCATTTTTAAGTGTTGCAATTCAGGTGAGTTGCTCATAATACAATAACGCCTTTCTATCATTGCTATAGCTTCAACCGAGTGTGTATCACTACGGTTGAACTACAGAGGTATAAATTTTTTGCTGTTCTTTTACCATGCATTCGCGTAAATAGACACGTGCTCGCTCATAACGTGAGCGTACCGTGCGCTCGGTGCGCTTGCATACAACGGCAATATCATCCCACTTCATGCCTTCAACGGCTCGTAACACCACGATCGTGCGATCAAGTGGATCATGCAAATACGTCAGAATGCGTTGACTTTCGTCATTCGCATGAAGTCGCTCGTACTGATCGTTTGGGTCAGCAACATCAGCATTCGAGAGGCTGTCATCATCGGGTGACGCTGGTCGTAACGAGTCAATTAATGCTTGTGGCACATGTTGGGGACGACCAGATGGACGTCCCTCTTCATCGCGCCGATAGTACAGTCCCTCTTGTCGTAGCACACGGTTGAACTCGTCGGCACACAGACAACGCAGATAATGTACAAAATTTTGTGTCATAAACACTTCACTGGGATTAAGAGCCTCGCGCAATAGATGCTCGCTCATGTTGGCGACTGCCTCTTCGCGCAAGTCGGGTCGATGGCGCAATCCCTGCGAATGCTTTTGAAATGCGGGCACACAACGATTGAGCAGAACCTCAGAGAAAAGCCTTGCACCCGCGCTATTTCCCTTTGCGGAGAGTACACGAATGGCCTTCACGAGCTCAACCTCATGTATTTCATAGCGTCCATCAGCAGTTTTGTGCCTCAGACGCTCATGTAGTGCAGGATTGGTAGGGTCACTCAGATCGATCATGAATGAATTACCTCTCACTTTACTAATAATTTTTCCCTCTCAGCTTACCCCGTCGCGCCAGGAAGAGGCAAGCAGGGCTAACGAACATGAATTGTAGGTCTCACTAACTATATTCTTTATGACATATGAAAAGCGGAAACCCCGGGGAGGGGTGTGAAGTTATTTTCCGCCTCATATTTTATAAGACATTTAGGCTAATTTTTACGAAACACAAGGATAATAGAAAATTATTGATATACAATAGCATGAATATTAGTCAATGGCGTGGTAGTGATACAGCACATTCATTTACAAATGAGTTCGACGAAGCGTGACGAAGCCGTACACACGTTTCAGATACACGAACAGACTGGCAGGATAGTAGAGCATATGGTCTTTCTCCGCATAACCGCCGCCGTTTTTGTACTGCTCCTCATTGGGTGTTTTGCCTTTGTAGGAGTGGGAAGCGTGGCCCTAATTGGACAAATAACAACACATAGCACGAAGATAGAGCATGACGCAGGAACGATCAAGAGTATTGGTCCCGGCATGAGCTTTACCTTAAAGACTGCTAACCACACATTGATTACATTCCAGTGTGTAGACCGTTGTCTTACGGCTCTCAATCATATGCGGCGTCACGAACTTGAGAAGGCTCACACCGATGTGTTTTACGTGCAAAAGGCAAATAATATTTTCCTGGCCTTAGATGTGGATTAAGTGAATGAGTGTTCAACACAACATCACTTTGGAGGAACCGCTTCAGCATGTCCGTGCTGATCGTGCAATGCTTAAGAAGACGCGATACATCTGTTCTTGCAGATAATATAAAGTTAAGAGTAGAGGGGATCCGTGATATATGTATGATAGAGGAATTTCAGTGCAACGACCATATCTGGATCATGCCGATATTGTTGTTATAGGCAATGGCATCGCAGGTCTAACCGCCGCATTAGAGGCTCGTAGCCTTGCGCCAGATAAACACATCGTCATTATCACGGACCAGATTCATCCCACGATCAACACGCCTGCTCTGAAGCAATTTGCGCTAGGGAAATTGACCCGTGAGCAACTTCTTGCCTATCCGGCAGGGACCGAGCGATCAGAGCGTATTCACATTGTCTCGGCACGTGTCGAGACGATACATGCGAAAAGCAAGTATGTGACACTCAATGGCGAACGTGGTTTTGGCTATGGCTCACTCCTCATTGCAACAGGTAGTACACCAACAGGATTGCCAGAAGACCTGCCAGGGCGCGACTTCGATGGCGTCATGACCTTGCATCGCCTCCAAGACTATCTTAACTTACGGCGACGTCTCTCCGAGGTCAGTGAAGCAGTTGTTGTCGGCGGTGGAGCACACGCAATAGAAACAGTGATGGGCTTGTTGCATTGGGGTATTCATGTCAATTGGCTTATTCGCAGCAATTCCTTCATGTCACGTATCCTCGACGAGCCAGCATCTCAGATGGTACTCTCGCGCCTACAGCGTGCAGGCGTGAAAATCTCTACCGAGACAGAGATAGTGGGTGTGGTAGGCAGAATTGGTGGTGTCGTTGGCGTAATCACCAATCACCAGGAGATGATTCCCTGTCAATTAGTACTCTCATGTACAGGTACTCAGCCTGCAATGACATTAGCGCACCAGTGTACACTGCCTATGCGTCGTAAGCATGGTATTCTCGTTGATGACCAATTTCATACGAGTGTACGTGATATCTATGCAGCCGGTGATGTAGCAGCACTCAAAAATCCATTGACGGGAACATATGAAACACGAGCGCAGTGGTACGCCGCCGTTTCCCAGGGACGCGCAGTCGCGGCAATCATGACAGGACATGAAGAACTGGCACGTGAACCCTTTGGTGCGCAGTGGCAGGCGACTCATCTGGGCGAACTATCCATGCTTACCGTTGGCAATCCACTCAATCTACATGCTAAGGTGACAACATTAACCGATACCAGTCAGGGCGGCTATCGCCGTATGGCGATTGTTGATGATCGCCTCGTGGGTTATCTTTCACTGGGAACACGACAACCGGATAGTCTCGCTATCAAGCGCATCATCGATGAGGGACATTCAATACGTACAATTACAAAAGCATTGCTCAAAGGCACCTTTGACGCACGCAAGTATCTTTCACAACAACATACATGTGTCGCGCAAGGTATGCTCAACACAAGAAAGCTACTCACACTTACAGACACACTCACCTCAATCAACAGTGCTGTTGCTCAACGACAATCCACATATATTTCAGGCGGAGTGAATGGGCAATCTGTCTCCAGGATACCACTATCACAACAAAGACCAGCAAGAAGGCAAACGAACCCATTGCCATCGATTGAACGCAATACAGGTGCATTAAAGCAACAGCACGCGCTACCATTTCGACAAACTGGACCGATAGAATGTACTCCCGCACGACCAGCACCGGATGCAATAGAGGAAGATCTTAGCCCATTTACAGGGCATCTGGCTGCACTTCATCACAATGTCATTGAGTCTACACTCATACCTGTAAGTGAAGGGAAAACACGTTCAGGAAAACTCTTGTCTTATACCAATGAGCCAGTATATGAGCAGGAAGTAGTAGAAAAAGACAGACTTCTGAAGCGCCGACCTTCGGGCAACCTGTGGTCATATAACAATAGAGAAAATTAGAAGAAGGGATGCTAAATGTTCAAATCCGCACTTTTACACAAAACAGGACCACAGGTAGTACAGGAAATCCGCGCTTGTATCGGGTGTAATGAGTGTTTGATTGCCTGTCCCGCGATAGCAGAACCAATTACTATTGATGTTCTCAATCGTGAAACAGTTTCAGGACAGATTTCACCAGCAGTGGCACGTTTCACGCGCTCTTGCTATCAATGTGGAGCGTGCGTTGCTCCTTGTCCTGTCGGTCTCCATCGTGACGCGATGATGATGTGGCTTAAAGTGCGTTTATTGCCTACGAGTCAGGAAAATTAGTCGATGTATCTTGATGCAGTTGAAGGTTCTGGAACCGATGGGAACGATAAAAAGGGGTATCCCTGGTTCTTCTCTTCCTTCACGAGTGCGCGTGTAAAAAGTGTGCTTATGGCACTCCTTGTCATTGGTATTTGCACTGTATTCTACAGCTGGTATAGTCACAATGGTAGTGATCCCTATCCAGATAGTGTTGTAGGGCTTGCCTTTGCTATCGCTGGAACACTCTTTTTTATTATGGCCGGTGTACTTTATACTTTACGACGAAGAGCACGAAAACGTGCCATAGGTCAGCTCAACGCAGCACTACAATGGCATATTGCCTTCGCGGTCATTGCGCTTGCCTTGCTCTTTATGCATTCATTTGGAAACTTCAACGCGCGTAGTGGCACTTATGCTTTATACAGTATGATCGCAATGGTTATCAGTGGCTTTATTGGACGTGCGCTCGACCACTTTGTGCCGCGCCTCATCACACAAGAAGTGCAGAAAGCATTGACGGCGCAAGGTGACGATCGCATTGTTACCATCTCACAAAAGCTTCAAGCTATTGTCATCTACAATGCACAAGAGGTACAGCCCTTCAAAGGATGGCAGCAAAGACCTCCCTTCGCCAGAATACACAATAGAAAGCAAGAAACAGTTAATCCCTTCGGTACTAATTCGGCATCGTGGGACCTCGCCTATATTTCATTAGAACAGACACCACAAGAGCTTAGTCGCGATGAACAACACTACCGCTTCGTGCCGGACAGAAAGAGTGCGCTTACTCAACCCGGGGCACTCATGCCAGGAGCACAGGCGCAAATGACAGCGTTAGCAGATGTGCAACACGCATTGCAGCGTGAACAATTCTACCGTTACGTTATTCGCTACTGGCGTATTCTGCATATTGGAATCGCGCTTGCAACTGTCGGTCTCACGCTATGGCACCTGGAATATGCCGTGACATTGTGGTTGCCCCGTTGATATTAAGAAGCGAATTGTAGGAATCCAATTCGCTTCTTAATAACTACTGGTATTAATTGTTAAGATATTCCGAATGCGTTATACCATCACGGGTGCCTTCGTAAGTTCCTCGCTCAGGTCCCACAGCCGCTTCTGAGTTGCCACGTTGTGTGACAGCTTAGAGGAATGCAGTTCCCGCTCATTGTAATAATATTTTCCGGTCTCACCTTGCAACGCAGGTGCCGAGGCAAGCCATATAGCGGTCTTCGCAGCATCGGCAGGGGTCTTAGAAAAACGAGCGAAGAGCGAGGTGAACGCACTAAAAATGCCTGGATTGTTTTTGCCAAAACTAGTAGCGACAGCACCAGGACCAATCACATTGACGGTAACACCTGTCCCCTGTAAACGTCGTGCCAACTCGTAGGTGAACATGACGTTCGCAAGTTTGGCCTGAGCATAGACGCCAAATCCGAGCGAACGATAGCTTTTCTCTCTCTGCAAATCAGCAAAATTGATCTTACCAAATGCGTGGGCTTCAGAGCTAACGTTGATGATACGCGCCGGTATACTGGCCTTGAGCGTATCAAGTAACAAACTGGTAAGCAGAAAATAAGCCAGGTGGTCTAATGCAAAGGTCATTTCTAAGCCATCCACTGTCGTGTGGCGTTTGGTAAAGACGGCACCTGCATTATTGACAAGCACGTGTAATCGTTGATACTTCGCCTTGAATTCTTTAGCAAGCTGGCGAATTTTCTGTTGTGACGAGAGGTCGGCCAGGAGCAGGTCAATATCTTCGTTGCCACTCTGCCGCTTAATCTGCTGACGTACCTCTTCCCCTTTGATCTTGTTGCGCGCCACGAGAACAACGGTAGCTCCCATACGTGCGAGACCGAGTGCGGTCTCTTTGCCCATACCCGATGTTGCCCCTGTCACAAGGCATATTTTACCTTGCATACTTTTCGATGTAGCCATGAACCAATAATACTCCTATCGTATATTTGAAAAGCTAGTTTTTGTTGTTATGGATACATATACATTGACAGATGCTGGAGGGTTAGTGGGTAAAAGGGAGTTTGATCACATTGCTTTAATCGTATATTTGCGCACAACTGGTCGCTTGTCGGTACCATATGACCCATCCGTTGGTTGTCTGTTTACATTCAAAGGGAAAAGCAATGGTTTTTCGTTTGAGGATACGATATGTTTTCTTTGGAGCGTTTCCAGCTCTGCCGCGAGCGCTGCCATTTCACTGAGAATAGCAATCTGCTGTTCCACATCTTTCGCATGCTCACGAAGGTACTGCAACTGCAAAGTCAGCGATTGGAACTGCTCGTGCCACCATTCTGGCAATGGCTCTTTACCATTTGCCATGAGTGCAGAATTGCTGAACTCAGGGACGAGATGCAAATCGCGCACTACATCAGCTTGCGGTTCGGGTTGTTGAACTTCAGGAACGACATCAATCTTTTCCTTCGTGACACCTACATTGGCAATGCTCTCCGGTTCTGATTTTGGTAGGGCAAGCGTTGGTGTTTGAGCATTTTTCTCACGTAGAGCGAGAAAAACGACGACAGCAATGATGAGTAAACCTAGCGCAACGATGCCGACAGCAAGCAGTTGTGACATATGATGCGTACTCCTTCTTCCTTCAATACTTAGAATACGTTTTAGTCAGTATGGTGTAACAAACTATATGTTCCCTTAACGATTTCAGTGTACACCATAGACGCCACGCAAAGAAAGTGGGAGAGTGCAGAAAATATAAATAGGCAACCATATTATCGCCCATTTATATTTTCTGCACTCTCCCACACAAATACATACATGAACGGTGAGTTCATCCCTACCCTTGCCACGTTGCCACCGCAGATCAGAACTCACCCTCTCTGGTATCCTGTTGCTTCACAAGTCCTTTCCACTTCTACCACATAACTCTACCCCAAAAAGAACCTGCTTTTAATGATATGCTCCTCTGCGTCCCTCTCCCTCGCTACGTGTCTGCATATCTTTCCTTCTCCTCGATACGTCCCACACCCATCCTCACTACCTAACCACCTCTATGTATCGTCGCGTGCCCAACATTCACCACGTAGCCACCGCCGATTTACCTAAAATATGTGTACTGTACCGCTAACCCATCACTTCCACCTTCCCCCGATGCTTCACGCCTTCTACCTTCCCTAATCCCCTCACGTTCCATAAACTTTAGCGTGTCATCGCTCCCCACTCCCACATAGTCACCACATTTATCTTAAAATATGTGTACTGTACCACCCCATCCCATCACTTCCACCTTCCCCTAGTTTTGGTACTGCACGCCTTCCACCTTCCTCAATCTCCCCACGTTCCACAAAATCTAGCGTGTCACCACTCCTCACTCCCACATAACCATTCCGATGACAACGTTTTCTCCCGTCTCCTCCACCTATCCCCTCTATCACTATCCCTGCGGGAGATTTATTTATTTGTCTTTTTCTCTACTGGTGATACTATATCATGGATGAATGAAGGTGAAATGAATTGGTACCTGAGTTTTCTGAAAAAGTATTCATTCTTGGGTACAGAGGTGAAATGAATTTTATTACATATTTTTCATCTTTTGCCAATCCTGCCCAAATTTCTCTACTGCTTGCTCACTTTGCGCGTCTTGCACCATCTCTAATAGAACCTGGGGAGCTATTGTGAGGTCGTGTGCTCCCGCCATTAATGCACTCGCTGCCTCACTCGTCGTTTTGATGCTCGCCACAAGGATACGCGAGGGAAGTTGTTGATTATGCAAAAGTTCCGCCATTTGTGATACGCGTTCGCTGGCATCCACGCCCGCACGTTCAAGACGGTTATAATAAGGAATGATAAAATTTGCTCCCGCCATTGCCGCACTATATGCCTGAGCAAGAGATGTCACCGCAGTAAACGCGATACGTTGGCGCTGTAACGTACGTAGGCGGAGCGCGACACGCATACCAATCTGTGTCATAGGTAATTTGGGAACGACACGCAAGGGATCAACCTCTATGTATGAAATCACTTCCTTGAGCATCTCTTCCTCTGTTGTAGCACCGGGTTGTACAAAAATAAAACCCTCTACTATACGTTGTAACTCACGTATCAAGCTCAGCATATCAAGCTTCTGTCCACGTTCGCGTGCGGCTAAGAGAATACTAGGATTTGTAGTGACACCTGCTAAAGGAATGGTCTGTGCAACGGGTATAATGTCATTAAGAAATGCGCTATCAATGTAAAGGGCCATAATGTCATGCTCCAATCTTGTTTACTTTGCGATACTGTACAGCTTGCAACAAATGATACCCTGCTTGTACTGAACTCGACGGCTGATCCATTTGTAGCAGATGCACTCCGACAACTTCGTACTGGAACGGTGATACTCGCCGAAGATAATATCGCCACGCTCAGCACGTATAGCACTTCCACACATGCTCAGCATGTGCGGCACACCGCCTTCCACAACTATATGTTACACTCTTCTGGGGCATCTATAGATGTTGCTGTAATGAATTTGCTCTATCAACCTGGCAAAGCCTGGATACTTTACGGGCTACAAGTTGCCTTTCTTGCCTTAAAACAAGGCGGACGACTCTATGTGACTGGAGCTAAAGATCGTGGTATTCTCTCCATTGGTAAGCATATGGAAGAGTTGTTCGGCAATGTCGAGACACTTACCATCAGCAAAGGACATCGTGTGTTATGTTCTCGTATAGGAACTCAGGTAGCGCATCCTTCTCTCGACTCTAGCTTAACAGGAGAACATGCTCTATCAGTTCCTACCATATTTGCGGACAGTAAGCTAGATGAGGGAACACGTCTTTTGTTAGAAGCGATAGAGGTGCGTGTTACCGATGAGGCATTAGATATAGGATGTGGAGCAGGCTTTGTCGGGCTACATATCGCACGTCTTGCACATAGAGGAAGAGTCACAATGGTTGATGCCAGCCTCGCTGCTGTTGCCGCCTCACAACATGCTGTCGAGGAGAGCGGTCTGACCAACGTGCAGGTACTACCTAGCAATGGTGTGCAAGCAGTAAAAACTCAAAGATTCGATCTTGTCACAACAAATCCACCATTTCATCAAGGAGGGATACAAACAACAGCAATCGCGGAACACTTTATTCGAGGAGCAGCCCAAGTGTTGCGACCTCAAGGACGCTTCTATCTTGTCGCGAACCGCTTCCTAAAATACGAGCCAACGCTCAAGGCCAATTTCAAACAGGTTGAAGAGGTTGGAGGAAATACACGCTTCAAGGTGCTTCGTTCAACATTATAAACATCTGTAGATCGGTGACGCTCTTATCATCTCTTTTCTTCTTTAATTTGCTTGTATTTTCCTACCCCGTGTGGTACACTTATGAAGGGACCACATAGCTTCTTTTTTATTTGGATGACATACACTCGCAAACACATTTTTATTTGGCTTTTACTTCTGTTGGCGGAAACAGAAGTAGAGATAAATACCTTTTTTAATACAGTTTATAGCTATGCTACACACTTGTGTGTAGTCAGGAGGTCCTTTTTACCTTGACAATAGAAAAAATTCGACTCGTCCCACTAGGTGGTCTAGGGGAGGTCGGAAAGAATATGATGGTCGTCGAGTACGGTGACGATATCATCATTGTAGATGCCGGAGTAATGTTCCCCGACGATGAGATGTTTGGTGTTGATCTCGTTATTCCTGATACTGGATATCTCGCAGACAAGAAAAACCGTATACGTGGTATTCTTATCACACACGGCCATGAAGATCATATTGGTGCTCTCCCCTACGTTTTACCAATGCTCGGCTTCCCCCCCGTTTTTGCAACAAAGCTGACACACGGTTTGATTTCAGTAAAACTGAAAGAGCACAAGCTTCTCGAAAAGACTAACATTACAATTGTCGCGTCAGGCGATCATGTGCAACTTGGTCAATCCGATGTTGAGTTCTTCCGTGTCAACCATAGTATTCCCGATGCAACCGGTATAGTCATTCGTACTCCTGCTGGTGCAGTGGTTCATACTGGTGACTACAAGTTCGACCACACGCCGGTCGATGGCAAACCAGCCGATATCGGAACGCTGGCACGTATCGGCAACGAAGGCGTACTGGTGATGATGGGCGATAGTACACGCGTTGAGTCAGCAGGATACACACCTTCTGAGCGTGTGATTAACGATTCGTTCGACAAGATTTTCGCCAATGCCCCTGGGCGTATCATGATTGCAACCTTTTCCTCGCTGATCTCACGTGTACAACAGGTGGTAGATACTGCGACACGCTACGAACGCTTTATTGCGCTTGTAGGTCGTAGCATGGTAAACAATGTGCAGATGGCGGCAGAGCTCGGTTACCTGAATGTTCCTAAAGGCATGCTCATTCGTGCTGAAGATATAAATAAGTTCAGGCCAGAACAGATTGTCATTATCTGCACTGGTAGTCAGGGTGAGCCAACATCGGCCTTGACACGAATTGCCAACCAGGATCATCGCCTTGTGCGTGTCCAGTCGGGCGATACTATTATTCTCTCGGCAACACCAGTTCCAGGCAACGAAAAATCGGTCAATCGCACAATCAATAGCCTCTTCCGCCAGGGGGCTGAGGTCTACTATCAATCCATCTCGAATGTACATGTCTCCGGTCATGGTGCGCAAGAAGAGCTGAAGCTGATGCTTAGTCTGTTGCGTCCAAAGTTTTTCATGCCTGTTCACGGTGAGTATCGTCAGCTGATTCTACACGCGAAACTGGCGTATGCAATGGGCATTCCAGAGGATCACATAGTGGTAGCTGAAGATGGCGACATCATTGAGGTTGTCGATGAGGCAATCAAGATGGTCGATCATACCGCGAATGGTAATGTCTTCATCGATGGTTTAAGTGTCGGTGATGTTGGGCAAATTGTGCTGCGCGACCGTAAAGTGCTGTCACAAGATGGTATCTTAATGGCGATTCTTACCGTCGATAAAGAGACGGGACAACCCATTGGGGGACCTGATATCGTCTCACGCGGCTTTGTGTATATGCGTGACGCCGAGGAATTGCTTGATAGCGCGAAAGACCGAGTGCTTGATTCGTTCATTGGACTCAACGGGCACGCATCTGATTGGTCATTTGTCAAAGACAAGATCAAACGTACGCTGAGTGACTTCTTGTACGAAAAGACACGTCGTCGTCCAATGATTTTGCCAATTGTCGTGGAAGTATAAATTGTAGGGGTCTCATTCTATTACATCCCCTCGCGATATCTCTTGTTCGCGGAAAGGATGTAATAGAATGAGACTTAACGATGCAATGCAATTGCATAAGGGGCGTAGTAACCGCGCAATGAACGCGCGATACGACCCAGAATAAATGTGCCTTCGGGTCGATGCTCCTCGCGTTCTATATAGCCACGACGGTGGAAAAGTTCGACTAGCTCACCTTTTGTAAAGGGAATGACAACTTGCACAGTGTCCATGCTTTCCGCTAACACTTGAGCGATTTTTTCACAGAGTGCTTCTAGCCCTATCTCCTTGAGTGCAGATACTGGAACAGCGTTTTGATAGAGTGTTGTATCAACCTCCGATGGATTGTCTAGCAGGTCAATTTTGTTCAGTGCAGTGGTGCGGGGTTTGTCCTCCGACGAAAGGTCATGCAGTACCTCGTTAACCGTCTCACTCTGCTCAATGGCGTTTTCATGCTTGATATCTACCACTTCTAACAAGAGATCGGCGTCCATGACCTCTTCGAGTGTGGCACGGAAGGCGGCAACCAGCTTTGTCGGGAGTTTTTGAATAAAACCGACGGTATCGGTCATCAAAGCCTCCTGGTTGCCAGGAAGCACAATGTGGCGCGTAATAGGGTCAAGTGTCGCAAACAGCTTATTCTCGGCTAACACCTCGGACTCAGTAAGTGCGTTGAAAAGAGTTGATTTGCCCGCATTGGTATAGCCGACCACGGCAATAACGGGAATGGCTTGTGCCATACGATGCTGACGATGAAGAAGGCGTTGGGCACGTACCTCTTCAATAGCCTCTTTGAGTTCTGAGATACGGCTCCGAATGCGACGACGATCAATCTCTAGCTTTGTTTCACCAGGACCACGCACACCAATTGAACCACCAGCACCACCTGTTCCACCAGAACCGCCCGCACTGGCACTTCGCGAACCACCAGCTTGCCGCGAAAATGCTGTTCCATGTCCAGTAAGGCGTGGAAGACGATACTCTAATTGCGCCAGTTCAACCTGTAGGCGACCTTCACGTGTGCGGGCATGTTGCGCAAAGATGTCGAGAATGAGGGCAGTACGGTCAACGATGCGAGCATTAAGCATCTTTTCGAGGTTGCGTTGTTGTGCAGGCGTCAACTCATCATCAAAAATGACAAGTTCAAAACCTAACTGTTTTTCTAAATCGACTAATTCCTGGGCACGGCCCTTGCCCACATATGTTTGCATATCGGGATGTGAAAGCCGTTGAATCAGCGTACCAACAACCTCAGCTCCTGCTGTATGGGCGAGTATGCCCAACTCGTTTACTGAGTCCTCGACGCTCCATATCGTATCATGGGCGTTCGATTCAACCGCGACGAGGTAGGCGCGTTCTAGCCCACGTTTCACTCCTGTGTCGATAAGACGATCTTGCTTTGCCGTAGTTTCCTCCACGTTACACTTCAAGGAATAGACAACGATTCATCATCTTTATCATACAACACAGGGCAAGAATTTTTTTAATGAGATATACCACAAACTTATTAGAAGTTCCTCGAATGGAATACAATGTTATCGCGGCGGTTGCGGCACATTCGGCAATGTCTTGACGAAGAAACCATTCACCCTGGCAAAGAGACTATTTGTCACAGTTTGATTATAAAAATCATGCCACTGCTGAAGCTGCCCTAGATGCACATTCGCGTTGGGAATGAGACTTGCTCCCTGTTGTACCGTGCCAACCGTTCCTTGCACTCCTAGGAGGAAGCTACCAAGTATCACAAGCAGGAAAAGCCAGAGCAGCCACGCCTCTACAAGACCGATGACGCCCCCAAGTAGTGTGTCGCCAGAGCCAATCACAGGAATGCTTTTGACAATGCTCCTTAACGTGTTCCCAAGAATATGTAACACCAGTACCGCGAGAAAGAATAGCACAAAAAATGAGATCAGTGGCGTGGCTGAAAAGCCAGTTGATGCAAGAACTGCGGTAAATTGCGGCCCAAAAAAGTATGCAACGCCGAGTGCGAGTGGAATACTAATCAAATTTAAGAGGCTGACGACAAAGCCGTTGCGAAATCCGCTTAAAACGAGTAGCACAACGGTTATTAGAAAAAGGATATCTATTACGCTTAGTGACATATGTGTTCACCTTCAAAAACGTATTGTTCCATGAGAAGACACAGCTATTATCTCATACGTAAAGACGATATTATTATCAAAGTTGTAACATACGCTCCTTTCTAGCGCACAATCTCACGTAGATCGAAGACCGGACCATCTCGACACACAAGTTTCTGACCGGAACGCGTCTTTACGCTACAGGCAAAGCAGATACCCGTTCCACAGGCAAGAGGTCGTGTTAGCGTTCCTTCCGCGAAATTTTTGCCTCGTAAGCGTTCAAAGTGAGTGTAGAGTGCGAGCGATGTTTCATGTGAAACACTACAATAAGCGGCATCAGCCCAGGGAAGTATCTCTGTGAGCATAGGTATCAAGCTTATGTCTTGCTTTGCTGTGACAACATGATACTCAATCTCCTGTGAGAGCAGTGCAGGGGGATAGCTCTCTTCAGCAATACGACTCTGATTGACGACGGTAACGGCAACATCATGTTCCAGGGCGATCTGAGCTAGCAATGTTAGAGCACTCATCTGACGGTCTTCACCGATAAGCAGCGCATTTCGTGTAGTGGGACGTAGCATCCAACCATGACCCAATGGTCCCAGCACATCGAGTATGGTTCCTTCTCGCTGTTGAGCTAGCCACGTAGTACCACGACCTTGCACATGCACATGAATATAGAGAGTACATGTACCACGACTTCTGTTGAGGCTATGAATATAAAAGGGGCGGCGCAGCAAGGGGTCACTTACATTTGGTGGACAGCAACGCACCATACAGAACTGTCCTGGTTGTACAGTTTGTGCGAGGTTTGGTGCGTGCACCTCGATCAGTTGCACGCCCACACGTATTGTCGTTGTACCGGTAATGGTGGCGGTATGTAAACGCATTATGACGAGATCATTCCCAGGAAGTTGCGTGTACGCTCGTTCTCTGTTTGCCCAAACACCTGCTCCGGTGGACCCTGCTCTACAATCACGGCCTTGTCCATGAAGATTACATGGTCAGCTACGTCACGAGCAAAGCCCATTTCATGCGTCACCACCACCATCGTCATACCCTCATCGGCAAGCTGACGCATGACTTTGAGCACCTCACCAACCAATTCGGGATCGAGCGCGGATGTCGCTTCGTCGAAGAGCATCAACTTGGGATTCATCGCCAGAGCACGTGCAATAGCAACACGCTGCTGTTGTCCTCCTGAGAGTTTGTGTGGAAATGTTTTAGCTTTTTCAGCAAGGCCAACCTTCGCTAATAAAGCATGAGCACGATCCGTTACCTCTTCTTTTGGCTGACCAAGCACATGTATCGGAGCTTCAATGATATTTTCAAGTGCATTCATATGTGGAAAAAGATTAAAGCGTTGGAAAACAAAGCCAACTTGAGAGCGAATACGAGCAATATTTGCCTCACGGTCCTCGAGCAACTTGCCGTTTACATCACGGTAACCCACCAGTTCACCATCAATGTAGATACGCCCACTATCAATTTTTTCAAGATGATTGATGCAGCGTAGCATCGTTGTTTTCCCTGAACCACTGGGTCCAATGATAACAACCACCTGCCCACGCTTAACCGAAAGGTCAACGCCGTTAAGTACGGTGAGATTACCAAAGCGTTTGACGATCTGCTCCGCGTGTACCATCTCATCCGTTTGTATTGTTGAACTCATTCTTCTTACCTTCCTCCCACGTGTGGAGCGCCGAAACCGAGCATACGTCCCGCAAGACTCTTGCTATCAGCCAACTCTACTTTTTGGTTGCGATTGGGATCCAGCCGATTTTCAATCCAGCCCTGCGTGTAGCCCCACAATGTTGTTAACAGCAGATAGTAGACAGTGGCGACGATGAGTAACTCAAAGGTGGTAAAGTTGATTGAGCCTAATGTCTGTGCCGTTCCCGTTAGCTCCTGTAATCCAATGACCGAGGCGAGTGATGTTGTTTTGAGCATATTATTGAACTCGTTGCCCAGTGGAGGCACAATAACGCGTGCTGCTTGCGGGAGCACAATCCGGCGCATGCCAAGGCTGTATCGCATTCCCAATGCCTTTGCCGCCTCCATTTGTCCTGTATCTACAGAGGCGATGCCAGCACGCATGATCTCTGCCATATATGCCCCCTCGTTCAAAGAGAAGGCAATTAAAATAACTACATAAGCCGATAGAAACGTTGTTACAGCCTGATTGTGAAATATTTCCGGTATGCCAGTATAAAGAATGAGAATCTGTACGAGCAGTGGACTACCTCGAAAGAGCCAGATATAAAAACGAGCAGGCATATTAAGAAGAGGAAAGCGCGACATACGCATTAGCGCAAGAAGAAGCCCAAGAAGTACGCCCACAACCTGAGCGACAACTGATAACCATAATGTTGTCCACGCAGCATTCAAAAATAGAGGTGATAAAAGATTTTGCCAGACGACAGCCCAACGAAACATAGAGGGCCTCCTCCTGTTTGTTTATAGTATCTTGTAAGAAAAATACTTGCGCTTATGATACCCGATGAGGGCTACAGATACAAGAGGTATGTGTACGGGTGTATGAGCGGTGCATAGGTGAGGTGGTGGTGTATGGGTGTATGGGGGTATACGCACTCCATATAGTTTTGTAGGGATCCGCTTCACTACACTCTCCTCGTTTGTATCGAAGCGAAAGATGATGTAATGAAGTAGACCCCTACAGGTTTACGCTCACACGTTTATGCGTAAACGGAGCGGCGATCCGCCAACGCGATTGCTCCAGTAGTTAAGCCCCACTTGTCAATGATCTTTTTGTATGTCCCATCGGCTTGAACCGCCTTGAAAGCGGATTGTACAGCATTGAACACAGAGGTATCCCCCTTGCGTATCACAATACCTTCAGGAGCGGAACCGATGACGGAGCCACCAACCTCAAACTGACCAGGATTCAGTTTATTGTAATAGTCGGTTACAGGTGAGTCCTGATAGGTGGCAACGACACGATTTGTTGCTAATAACTGCACAACGGCAGTCTGATCTAGTAAGACAATCAATTTTATCGCAGGCTTCCCTGCTTTTTTGCAGGCGTCGTTGGCAGTACCAAGATCGGTCTGCTCAACAGTTCCGTTCTGCACGCCTACATCCAGACCGCATAAATCAGCAGGTGTTTTGATATTTTTAGGATTGCCCTTTTGCACCAACAAGGACTCGCCCGCGGTAAAATATGGGACAAAGTCTACAAGCTTCTGTCGATCAGGATTAATGGTGACAGCAGAAATAACCACATCAAAACGCTTATTGGTTAAGCTGGTAATGATGGTATTGAAGTCAGCTTTTTGAATTTGTGCTTGTAACCCCATCTTTTGAGCGACGGCCTTGATGAGGTCGATATCAAAACCCGTGTATGTCCCTGGATTTTTGGGATCGGGAAATTCCTGTGGTGGATACGTCGTATCGCTACCAACAGTTAATGTACCAGCAGTAAGCAGATCGTTTGGCGCGGCAACGGCAGGTTTAGTCGAGCTGCCACTTGGTGATGATGTTGTACTACTGCTTCCACTACTTCCACAGGCTGCGAACAGTAAGGATACCAGCACGAAAAGACTGACGACGAACAAGGATTGCTGTCTTCCTTTAAGAAATGAGAATAGCATGAGGGAAAACCTCCTATGATTGATGCGTCCTATCGACGCCTGGAACCTGGCGAGGCGTCCACGCCAAAGAGAGTGTCTCTTGCGTTAACTACGCATTCTTTGTGGAATGTATCACACAGGACACGGGCCACTTATGAATTATAGTACCGTCTTTTACAAAATAATCAGGAATTATGAGATAAATGTTTATTCACATTATTATATGTATGCGACGTGTCACGAGCAACGTGTACACGTTCATAACATGCGTGAAGACAACACTATTAATTTGCTGTTAATTTGTATACATATAGCGACAAATGGGGTATAAAATGCTGTTTTTAAGCGCAGCCTATGTTACACTATGGGATATACAAACGCATTGTTGCGTTTCTCTTGAGAACAATTTTATGTATAACAGATGGGAGACTACAAAAATTCCCCTACATTTATTGTTTACTGCTTGTCCGTATGTAGTCAAAGATCGTACATATCTCGAGGGGCTTGAAGGGAGGGTCTATGATGCCCGTCACACTTGATCGTAGCATCTGTTGTGATTTGAACGAGACCATTTCGCGTGAATGGCTCATTCCAAATGGCCTGGGAGCATATGCAGCAGGAACCGTTGCGGGTGTCCTCACTCGTATGGAGCATGGCTTGCTGGTAGCATGCCCGCCAGATACCGATATACCACAACTTTTACTTGCGAAGATCGACGAAGAAGTCGTTTTTGACCAACGCACCTATTATCTCGGTACGAATGAATACCGCGATGGTGTACTCAACCCATCAGGGTTTGTCCACCTTGAGACGTTTCGTCTTGAAGAGGGCTTTCCCATTTTTACTTATCGTTTAGGCGGTATCGATGGCATCGTGCTTGAAAAACGCATTTGGATGCAGCAAGGACGCAATACAACTTACATTCAATATCGTGTCATTCGTACCACAACCGCTGCCGAGACTGGCCAACGTAGAAGTGGTATTACAGGTGCATTGGGCAATAGTTCCTGCCGCTATGACGAATACCACAAACCGACACAACAGGCAATTACACTGACATTACTGCCTTTGACAGCCTATCGTCCACACAATCAACCTCAGCATGGAAATAACGATTGGCATTTTCAGATGCGTCACTATCAGCGTAGTCCTGAAGAAACGATGCAGAGCAACGAGTCGGAGCAATCTACACTCCTTCCTAGTGGCGTTGCGGGCTGTACTATTCGCCCATGGGAACATGCACACCCCTATCACCTGCTGGCTGTTGGTCAACCAGGAAGCGATACAACCTTTATTCCCACAAACGTATGGTACTGGAACTTCTTGCGTCGTCAAGATGCGGCTGCGGGTCGACCCTCGCTCGATGATCTCTATCTACCAGGAGTTGTTCGCGTGACTCTCCGTCCAGATGACGATGCGCCGTTGACGATCATCGCAAGTACCGAGGAACTGGCAACACAAACACTACGCCCAGATCAATTAGCCCACTGTTATAAGAGAAGTGTCGAGGGGCAAAAGCAACTGTTTTCTGGTACCTTAGCGCAACAACGCTATTTTGGCGATGGTGGCGAAGCAGCACGAGCACAACGCCTTTCTGTATTGCCTGTTACCACGACATCTACAACTCCACCAACTCCACAGGCAGAGGACGAAGCATTTCTCCGTTCACTCGTTCGGGCAGGTGAACGTTTCCTGATACAGCATAGATTGCCACGTACAAGTGCTCGCAGCGATCACGATCTGCTCTTCGGTAGGCCCAAAAGCGTGCCCGACCTGCTCACCAACTTTTACGCCATGGAGAGGCGCACACGAGACGCACTAATAGCTCTTCCTGGTATCGTAAATGCAACAGGCCACTATAGCGAGGTGTCCAGAATCTTACGTGACCTGGCACATTCCTTCAAACAAGGTATGCTGCCAGACACTATGCCTTTGCCCGATAGCCAAACAAGCGAACAAACATATCACGGTGCTGATCTCACGCTCTGGTACTGTTACGCCCTTGACCACTACCTACGCAGTAGCCAGGACTATGAACTGCTCAACGAACTCTATCCACGTCTCGTCGAGCACATCAACTACTATATACACGGCAACGCGTATGGTGTGAAGCTCGACTCTAGCGATGGACTGCTTGCATTTTCAGGGGAAGCCCGTACATGGATGGATGCCCAGGGACATGGAGTATCGGTGACGCCACGCGTAGGTAAACCTGTCGAGGTGAACGCGCTGTGGTATAACGCGCTCTCACTGCTACATGAATGGTCACAACGTCTCGCCCGTACAGGTCGCATTAGTCATGCAACAACACCATATCAAGAATTACTTACGCGCTGTCACTCAAGCTTTCAGCAGAAATTCTGGTATGCCGAAGGCGGCTATCTCTTCGATGTAGTCGAAGGTCCTCATGGCAATGATGAAGCACTACGCCCAAATCAATTGTTTGCCTGCTCTCTGTGCTATCCTGTACTGGATGAGGGGCGGCGTGCGTCAGTTCTGGATGTAATAACAAAAAAATTGCTCACTCCATATGGGTTACGTACACTTGTGCCGGGTGCGGCGGGATATCGCGGCTATCTTGGTACGCAGCAGGAAGAGCAGCAAAACGCACTGCATCAGGGAAGTGTCTGGACATGGCTTATTGGTCCATACATTGATGCGCTGTATACGCTGTATAGTGTAGGGCATACAACATCATCAGCACACGATGATCAAGATGAAGCGCAGGCATCGTTGTGGAAAAGAAGCGTGCGCCAATTTGCTCCATTCCAAAAGCATCTTTCTGAAGGAATGCTAGACATGATTGGCGGTGTCTTTGACGGTGATGCTCCACATCCAGCAGGATATGTTCCCGCCTCTGTGTTGGGGAGTGCGGAACTTCTGCGTGCATATCACACGCTCACACAGGTATACATTCGACAACCACACCTTGTACGGTCACGATAACATGCTGTAGGAGCCTCTGATTTATCATGTTCCTACAACAGCCATTACGATGCATCGGACGAATGGAGTAGCAACTTGAACTGAGGATTATAGCTTTTGTCACAGCTACTACATGAGACGGAGTGTGTATAGCGTCGAACACGAGGATATTGTTTGTCGCAGTGCGGACATTGGTAAAGGTAGCGAATGGGACGCCTTGCGCGTCGTGCTTGCTCTCGATGTGTGCTTTCCGTATGTAACAATGCACGCAGGTCCTCTAACGCATATCCTGTAATGGCGGCTTCGTCAGCGGCTATCGAGTCATACCCGTGATGACGATGACGGCGTGGTGTGCCATTCACACGGTCTGCAAGATGAATGAGTTCATGTGCAACGGTAACTTCTATAGATTGGAGTTGCATTGCTGGTTCGATAAAAATCAGGTGACGGTGGCAGTGACGTTCATCATTCGTGTTCACGCGAAAACGTCGAATAGATGCTGACAGTGCTGGAAGGTAGCAATAACAGCCAAGAGCCATAACATTGAGCCGCTTCCCCGTCCACTGTCTATACTCATTGCGGTCCTGTGTAATTGCCAGTAGGGGAAGTTCGTTGTTGGGAAGGTGTAACTTTTGCCAGTAGTGTGTTAACCAGCGACTGATAATTGCTTCATTGCCATGAATGACTGGGCCAACCTGCAACAACGGAGGACTTGGCATTGTTCTCATGTCTGCTCTAGCCATGACTAGCGCTCTTACTCCTAGCGGACGACATCACGTGTCTTCCTGGTTACTGACGACGGACGCTCTCACTTGCCTTATAGAATGAGTAGGTAGGTAGGTAGGTATTTAAATATGCATAATTAGTATATCAGGCATAGACAGTGTATGCAAGCATTTTTCAAAGCTCGAGTATAAATAGCTGCTCGCATCTTCCATTTGTGATCAAAAGCCACAAGATTAGTCGGTGCCATACATAAATAGAAATGGTGGTGTGAAACGTGGCGCGCTAGTATTACGTCCTATACAAGACAAGAGAAAGGCGTATAGGTTATTTTTGATTTCTCGAAGATGGAGTGAGAGATATGTCCAATGTGCAAGAAGGTCCTTCTATACAGGCAGTATATCCTATGCAGAAAACCGTCCTTATAGTAGAGGATGATACAGCGATTGCAGAGATGCTTGTACAAACTATCACAGAAGAAACACCTCATCGCGTGCTCTATGCCTCTAATGCAGAGCAAGCATTGAATATTATGCAGAAGACGCAGCCTAACCTACTCATCCTCAACTACCGCTTACCGACGACGACAGGAATTGAGTTATACGACAGGGCTACCCGTCATTGGGGAGAGATACCGGCAATCATGTTGAGTGCCAACCTGCCACGACATGAAGAAGGCGCCGTATTATAGGCATGCACAAACCCTTTGAACTCGATGAATTTCTCGACCTCATCGATAGTCTATTGGCAAAAAAAGCATCATGACCGCACAGTTCACCCGTTCTCAATACGGGAAAAGCAAGCGTAGAAGTCTGCAAGTCTTCGACATATGGGAATAAAGTAGAAAATGGGAAGAGGGTGATTAGTGAGGGATTCGAACCCCTGACTTACTGCGTGTAAGCGATTCTGTAAGCTATTCGTTATAGAAGTGTTCCTTCATTGGCCTATAGAAACAATCTAGGAGACGAAATTCCTGTTTATAATTTGTACTTATTTGTTCTAGATTGAGTCTGTCAAGTCTTTTGTGTAAATTGTGAAAAAACTTTCGTCGGATATAATAACACCGGAAAAGAGGCATTTACTCTCATAGATTCCTCATACCTCTTTTCATCAACAGGCCAGAACCTACGTATGCTGGTTGATCGAGGCTACCGCCGATTGATCGCGATGGCCTCGATCAAGTCGGTCTTTTCGTTTTTTACACCCAGATTTCGGATGTGCAATCACCGCCGGGGTAGCGCATCTCGTGGGCACGTGCGGGGCCAGCAGGCTCTTTGCCGAAATCCACGTAGAAGTTCTCGTTGATCTTCAAGCCGCCATGCTCTGTGTCGCAATCTACTTGTAGGATATACGATCCAGTATTGGCGAGGTCGGGGTAAAACTGGTTATCCCAGGAACTGTAGAGCGAGTTGGTGACGTACAGGCGTTTGCCATCAAGACTGAGCTGAAGCATCTGCGGACCACCAGCTAGCTTATGGCCTTGAACGTCTTGGCTTTTTCCGAGTAAGCCGCCGCACCAGAGCTGTCCGGTCAGCCTGGGATGGGAGGGATCGCTGATATCGTACTGGCGAATATCGCCGTGCAGCCAGTTCGAGAGATACAGGTAGCGGTCGTCCATCGAGATCAGGAAATCGGTGATGAGCGACGGGACAGGAATGGGCCAGCCTTCTACCTCGACTGAAGGGATGTCGATGACCTTCTCAACCTGCCAGTGATCATCAGATTTGTGCCAATGCCACATGTTGCTACTGAGGGCTGCTCCCACAAACCCATGCGTGCTGTCGGGATTATGGTGGAAGCGCACTTCAAGCGGGATCAGCCCTTCCTCTCCCAGATCGAAGCTCTGGACGATGTCGTGGTTCTCCCAATCCCAGAAGTGTAGATGACGCCCGTACTTCCCAGCGGCGACATCTTCAAGGTTAAAGCCTTTCGTATAGGTGTTGGGCGCTCCCCACTCACTGCTGACCATGACGTTGTGGCGCGGCTGGTACCAGAAGTCATAGTTGTAACGCATAGCGTCTGCTTTGTGCTCCCAACGCCCAGCAATATTGAACTGCTCGTCGAGCAGCAGGAAGCCACCGGGCCCATTACCGTCACGATCACCAAGCATTGAAATCATAATGTTTCCGTCGGCCAGACAGTGAACGGTATGAGGAGCACTCAGGTTCACCTTCTCTTTGATCTCTTCCGGCTCGATCACCTGATGCAATTTTGGCGCTCGTTCATCCGAGACATCTAGAATATGAACACGACTGGAGAGATTTCCTGGAACGATCAAGGAGCTACGAGATTTGCTTTCGTCCGTATGGCAGGAGCTACAGGCGTTCCAACCAAAGTGATGCAATTCATCCCCAACGTGGGGCATCGGTGTTCGATGAATCACCTGCGAATAGGTGGGGGAATTGGGATCGACATCCACAGTTGCCAAGTAATCTGGCTCCTCGATCCCTGTTCCAACATACAGGGCAATGGTGTAGAGAACCTTTTCGCATTCAGCCTTCATAGCCTCTTCGGGTGAAGCATAACCTGGCCCGTAGCCACTATGATCTTCATGATGCATGGCATGTTCGTCTGTCATTTTGGAACTATCTCCTTTCACAGCACGAGTGAGCTTTGGTAGTACATTTGCCTTGCCTACAACTTATCCTACACCCTCAACGAAATACAAAAAACACTATATTTTACAACACAGAGAAGGTCACGTTTATTCTCGATCAGCAGAGTCTTTCATACACCCGTGTAAATAACGTTTGGTCATTGAGGAAACCGCCCGGCGAATTCAATGGCAAAGCGATTCAGCGCTGGTTTCCAGTCGCGGATGGGCATCGTCCACTTCTTGGCAATATTGCGGATAGCCAGGTAGACCACCTTGTAAACTGCCTCATCGGAGGGAAAAATCCGATGATTGCGCGTCACCTTGCGCAGCGTCATATTGACCGACTCAATGGCGTTCGTAGTGTAGATGACCTTGCGAATGTCCTCCGAGAAGGCAAACAAGGGGATGACGCGGCCCCAGTGGGCTCGCCACGCTTTACTGATGCTAGGATAGAGGCCATCCCATTTCTCGGCAAACAGTTCCAGGTTGAACTCGGCTTCGGCCTCGGTCGCCGTCGAGTAAATGGCTTTGAGATCAACCGCTACCGCTTTCATGTGCTTGTGAGACACGTAACGCAGCGAGTTCCTGACCATGTGGACCATACACAACTGGACCCGTGTCTGTGGGTAGACACTCTCAATGGCTTCGGGTAGGCCGTTCAGCCCATCGACACAGGCGATGAAGATATCTTTGACGCCTCGGTTCTGCAATTCGGTGAAGACCGAGAGCCAGAACTTGGCCCCTTCGCTTTGCGCCAGCCACATGCCTAACAAATCTTTCTGCCCATCGAGGTCAACACCCAGCACTAGGTAGAGCGCTTTGTTAATGATGCGCTGGTTCTCGCGCACTTTGACGACCAGGCAATCCACATAGACAATAGGATAGAGCGCCTCTAAGGAGCGTGCTTGCCATTGACGCACTTCATCGATCACCGCTTCCGTCACGTTGGAAATCAGCGTCGGCGAGACTTCTACGCCGTAGAGTTCTTGCAGCTGTGCCCCAATATCGCGAGTCGTCATGCCACGGGCATAGAGAGCCAGGATTTTGTCATCGAAGCCATCCAAGCGGGTTTGACCCTTTTTGACCAGCTGCGGCTCGAAGGTGCCTTGCCGATCCCGTGGCACCTCGATTTCCACATGCCCTTGCTCTCCTTTGAGCGTTTTCTGACTCGAGCCATTGCGAGTATTGCCTCTCGCATTGCCCTTGCGTCCATGTCTTGGGTAACCCAGGTGCGTGTCCAGTTCCGTTTCCAGACACCTTTCAATCACGGCCTTGGTCAGTTCTTTGAGAAGGCCATCTTCTCCCAGAATGTCCCGGGGATTTTCATAGTCTTTGAGCAATTCATCCATTAGTTCACGTCGAATGGTCATGTGAGTCTCCTTCTTTCTTATTCTCACGTCTTTCCGCTCTGACCATTTACACAAACTATTATACATTCTCTCAGTGTGCGAGTAGAACGTGCCCTAGTGGTACTTCGAACACGTACACGTGGACGTGTGGTGGTGGTCATACTTTTTGTCATGACTGCATTAATACCACAACGAACAAGTATTATTGTACTTACATTACAACCCGGTGATATAGTAGAAGTGTATGCTGATACAAATATGTGCATTTACATGGGCATACACTTCTACGTTGTCCAGTAACCTATACCATATCCTCCACTTTCACAATCTTGTTTCACCCTCAATGATGAATATTGCTCATGCAGCTTCTGCGGCTGCTGGATGGAGAGCGAAACATAGTAGTTCCTCATCTTCAACGAGCTATGCCCCATTTGTCGCTTGATATTCAAAGGACTTCGACTTTTTCTTCCTTTGTTCGGCGCTCGGAGAAGCATACTTATTCGTCATAGCAAGAGCACGGTGTCCCATTTGACGCTGCACATCCAGAGGGCTACCACCATCGGCTAGTTGAGTTGTTGCCATACAACGATGTGCATGATGAGCAGAAACCTGCTTTCCATTTATGCCTGTCTTTTTTTCAAAGATGAAAGAGTTAAGCTACTCCAAAGTCTGAAAGACATGGTAAACTCATCGAGACGATGCTATAATAACTCAGGAAGATTGTGAATAGAGACGTAATTAAGCTTATAGAAGCTGATGGTTGGTATCAAATTGGTATGAAAGGTGATCATAGACAATATAAACATCCTGCTAAATCTGGTCGTGTTACAGTTGCGGGTCATCCAAGCGTCGATGTTCCACCCGGAACACTACAAAGCATTTTTAAATAGGCACAAATCCAGAGGAGAAAATAAATGTATCACTTTCTTGTCATTATTGAGCAAGGAGAAAGTAGTTATGGAGCGTATTCTCCTGATCTTCCTGGCTGTGTTGCCGTTGGAACCACGCACGAAGAGGTGGAAAGAAATATGCGCGAGGCGATTGAGATGCATATACAAGGGATGATTGAGGATAACCAGCCTATTCCTATATCAAATAGTGAAGCTGAATATATAGATGTCTCTGCACCAACATCTGCTGCGTAAAGCAGAGGAAAAACTATAGACATGTTAGCGGAGAGGCGAAAAGAGTTAGGCTTGGACACTTTCATCAATCCGCCTGTAGTCCCAGTTCAGCGCACTAAGCCTAGTACCTATAAAATACAAGCAGTAGGCTTGCGGTCCTCTCATTTTACCGTTTAGCCCATCTTCTTCTAACTAACAAAACATTTATATCAGACTTAAAGAAACAGGACAAATACCCTATTGCTAATACGCACATATTGACGTACACTTATATGTACAGAATGAAAGGTAGGGAAAGGTACACACCATGACAGTAAAAGATGGAACCACTCTCTCGATGGTCGAAGCGAGAGATCAGTTAACACGTTTGCCTGAGCAATTTGAACAAGACATTGAAGACAATAGCACTCCACCAGTTATTAAGGTAACGCGACATAATAAGCCAGTTCTTGCAATTTTACCATGGGATTTATATGAGTCAATCATGGAGACACTGGAAATTCTGGGGGATGATGAGCAAATGGCTACGCTACGACAAGGCATCCAAGAAGTAGCAGAAAGCAAAGGTAAACCTTGGAAAACGGTGAAGAAAGAGCTAGGATGGGAAAAAGCAAATGGCTCATCAACAGATCAACGAAGAAAATTGAAAGTGTAGGTTAACTTTGATAAATAATGAGATGGGAAATTATAATCACGCCACTATCAGAGAAACTGCTAGCTGCTATCTCTGATAAGCGAGTCCAACAAGGCATTGAGCATGTTATTGATGACTTGGAAATCGAACCCGAAAAAAAGGGCAAGGCATTAACTGCAAACTTTAAAGGTTTACGTGCGATACGTGCTGTCGGACAACGATATCGTATAATTTATCGGGTTGATATCGACCAAAAGCAAGTCTTTATTGTTGCTCTAGGTATGCGCAAAGAAGGAGACAAAGCAGATATATATGCTCTAGCTAAAAAACTTGTAAAGGCTGGACTACTCTCGCTACTTGTACTGCTTTGCCTTACAATAGACATGTTTTAGAAACGTTCTCTATTTTCTTTAAGCCTACTACAGACGAAGCATAATCTGACGGATTACTTCAATTGTAGTAGTACTCCGACCAGCTTGGTGTTCTTCAAATGAAAGCGGTCAGACTAGTAGGCTTTACTTATATACGCTTTTCATAGTGCAAGCATCGATTTTCAAATCGCTCTCCGCTTAGCTTATAGAAATATTTTCTATATCCTAGACCTTCTGTGTTCAATAAGAATTATTTGCACTACCTTTTGATAAGGCTTCCGTCTGAACGCACGTAAACCAAATGATCGTTAGAAGATGCTTTGGCACTAAATGTTGTAGTTCCTAAAGGCATTGGAATTGCAATTCTAACAGATTGATCTACAAGACTTTTACGGAGTTGGGCACCGTGAGCATCACGAGAAAGAAGTATGTAGCCTTGTGATAAGTAGTGTTCAACAACCTCTTGCATCGTTCCATAAGACATATTTTCATTCCATTGACCAAGTAACTTGACTACATTAGTCATATCTTTAGGTTGTACCCAATCTGCATGAATTTCCTTACAACCTCTAGCATGAATAATCAGATTGTAAAAGACGCCTATACCTTTATGTACTTGTATACCCATAATAGCCGATCTCTGTAGACGACAATTATTATGTACTTTTTTGAAATCTGGTAGTGCTAGCCAAACATAGTCTTCGGCGATAATCAGCTTACCTTGCTTACAACGAACTCTTAAAACTGCATTTGCTGTTGCATTGTGATATTCAGTTATACCTGACCACAATTGTCTATAAGGAGCTATCAAAAGCTCAAGAAAAACACGCTTCGCAACTTTTGGAAAACGCACTTCATCCTCCACGTTTTCTTGCTAATTCATAATCATGCTATAGCAGATAGTACAAAGAATAAAATCAATAAAAAAGATATGTTAATGATAACAAATCTACCCAGAAAACAGAAATGATGTTTATGTATCTATTGCATCTATTCTAATGAGAAGAGTGATAAAGAAAGTCGTTGTAATCAGGGGAGCAAATAAGACAAAAATAAAGACAGTAGTTTGAACATCCAAAAAAGGATAAAGAACTACTGTCAATCTGAATGATAAAAGTGTCACTCAGTTGCTTAGAACCATGGAAAAAGTTGGGAGAAGTGGGCGATTAGGGATTCGAACCCCAGACCTACTGCGTGTAAAGCAGCCGCTCTAACCAGCTGAGCTAATCGCCCTGATTCGCGCGTTTTAGAGGAGAAGAGGCATCCCTTGCTGTTCGCTCTGGATGCCCGTTTGCAAGTGTCCTCGAGTGGACTCGAACCACCACGCCTCTCGGCACAGGCCCTCAACCTGCTGCGTATACCATTCCGCCACGAGGACTTATTGTCTTGAATGACATAGGCAATATTACACCTTTCCCTGCTGTTTGTCAACGGGTTATACAGCCTTTTTTAGAGCTTGCTAAAAGTCGAGCTAGAGGCAATATGCTCACTTCTCGTATACTCCTCCCACACCTTGTAGTGTTCTGCACGAGCATTGAAACACAGGACAATCCTCTTGACAGAACGGTTGAGACTTGTGTACTCTATAAGTCCCAGGCTTCGTAGAAACGTAGCTGATTGTACGAACTCTGCTGTATCTGTATGGTGAGCTTTTTTTATCCTATCCAATTCCACTAAGTGTTATGTTCACAGGAAGTACTTCAAGAGGTGTTTGCATGAAACCGCGCTTTACTCTCGGTGTCGAAGAAGAATTTCAGATGGTGGATAAACACACCGGCCAGCTTGCCTCACATATACACACAATTCTGGAAAAGGGCACTCCGCTTCTCGGTGAGAGCATTAAAGCGGAGATGCTTCAATCAACCGTCGAACTGGTGACGGATGTGTGCCCAACAATGCAAGACGCACGGAGAGCGGTACAACATCTGCGCTCTACGCTGGCTCGCCTGGTTGATGAGGAGGGATTGGCACTGATTAGTGCTGGCACACATCCTAATGCCCACTGGCAGGATCAGGTGCGGACACGCAATGATCGCTATGAACTTCTTGAAGAGGAATATCAGGATGTTGGGCGTTCCATTTTAATCTTTGGCCTCCATGTGCATGTCGGTATAGAAGACCGGGTACTCACAATTCCTCTCCTGAACCAGGTGCGTTCATGGTTGCCACACCTGCTAGCCCTCTCATCAAACTCTCCATTCTGGTCGGACCGTTTCTCCGGCACAAAATCGTATCGGTCCGTTGTGTGGAAGCGTTTTCCACGTTCAAGCATTCCCGACACATTTACGTCTATGAATGACTTCGATGCCTATGTAGAGCACTTGATACGCACAGGCTGCATCGACAACGGCAAACGTATCTGGTGGGATGTACGACCACATGCCTTTTTCAATACCATTGAGTTTCGCATCTGTGATATGCCCGCTACCGTTGAAGATACACTTGCTATTACGGCCTTATGTCAGGCGCTTGTAGCCAAACTGTATTGGATGCACAACCATAATATGACAACGCACGTGTTGCCACGCCACTTTATCGAGGAAAACAAGTGGCGTGCTATGCGCTATGGACTCGATGCTGAAGTGGTCGATTTTGTGCGAAACCGTCGCTTGAGTATGCGTGAGTCTATCGAGGAACTTCTCGACTTTGTTGAAGATGTGATTGACGATTTGGGGAGTCGGCGCGAGATCAACTATCTCCGTGATCTGTTAGAAGACCCACGAGGGACAGGAGCAGACCGGCAGATTGCTGTGTATAAAGAGACGAATGATACACATGCGGTCACAAATTTCTTGATGCAACAGACCTTGCAGGGAATGATACTTCATTCTACACGCTAAAAATATTAGGTGAGAAGAGAGAGAGGGTATGTATGCTCTGTATACAACCCTCTCTCTCTTCTTATCCCTGCTCCATCTTCCACTGCGTTTGCGCTTGTTGTAGACTCAACAATTGCTGCTCAAGCTGAATAATTTCTTGTTGCAACTGTTGTTTTTGCTGTTGCGGTCCTAACAGACGCATATCCTCGAACCATTTGTAGCCACGCTTAATCATACCACCGGGCATGAAGGCAGAGGTTTGATTATATTGTGCGCGTGTCATAGACATCTGCGTATTAATTTGTTTCAGATACAACTTCATTTGCTTAATCTGCAATTTGAGTTGTTTGATTTGATCCTGATAGGGGTCTTGCGGTTTCACAACGCGCACACTTCGTGTCCTACGAGGCGCTGGTGCCTGCATTGGCTCCTCTTGCGGTGCATATATTGGATAGGGGTCAATAGGTGAACGTTGCAGCGCCGCTCCAAGAGCTTGTAGGGCGTTGCCGCAATTCTGACAAAAGTGTGCGCCATCCTGATTGTGTGCGCCACATTGTGCGCAATACATAAAAAAATCCTCCTCTACAAACATTCTCTTTATATTACGTCTAAATTGAAATAAATGCTATGGTGTTGGAGATATAATCAGGTGGAAAAACTCACCACTGTATCTCCAACATCATAGCACTTTTATAGTTCGCGCTTCCCATTCACTTCATAGCCGAGCACAGTCATATCGGACCAGAGGTAGCTGTCAGCAAGCAGTTTCAGCAAAACCCATGGACGTTTCGCATCGTAGAGCAACTTTTGCTCTTTCGTAAAGGCAGCGAGAAATTCCTCACCAACAACATCCTTGTCCAGGCGGTCAACCACGCGCTTGATTTTTGCAGGTGTAAGGTCTTTCAGATATGGCTGTTTAGCAATGTTGTTAAGCATAGCCATCTTTAAGCGATTCTTTTTGCAATCATTTATAAAATTTTCATAACCGTCAACGGCAACCTGTATCTGAGTTAATTGTGTATGGATGCTTGTTACAGCGGCGTCGGCTGATTTCTCAAGCTCTTCTAAGTAGCGGAACATTGAGTGAAAGCTATCCTTTTTGAGAATAAAGAGATCATCCCCATGGCTAATACAATCTAGAGGTTCATTCATTACACATGCTTCGTGCATTACGGCTCAAACACGTGTGTAGTAAATGAGACTCCTACTAGTACACGAAGACTCAAATTGTTCGGTGGTTTAGATAGTCAATGCTTTGCCTTGAGAGGTCCACTTGAACGGTTTGGCCGTTTGATTGTAATAGGTGATGAAAGCCAGCACCCTGGTCTCTAA